>Ga0187777_10000458_pt1 | contig 28020 bp, 23 predicted proteins | sample 1015_Q2_SP5_10_M_FD_132416 | JGI IMG/M metagenome (GOLD analysis project Ga0187777, IMG submission 132416) | Tropical peat soil microbial communities from peatlands in Department of Meta, Colombia - 1015_Q2_SP5_10_MG | ecosystem: Environmental > Terrestrial > Soil > Wetlands > Peat | place... | reverse complement strand
GTCGGCCGACGAATGCGGTGCCGGCGGAGGGATTTGAACCCCCGACCACCCGCTTACGAAGCGGATGCTCTACCGCTGAGCTACGCCGGCTGAAACCGCGCCACTGAATATCGACGCGATCCTTTCTTGGCAAGCAACAAGCCCTTTTTCATGGCCGGGGCCGGCTAGCGAACAGTTGGCGCAACCGCTGCCAGGTGTCGCGGTCCGGCGGCGCCGTGGGTTCCGGCACCGGATCGCGGTCGAGGCCTCCCGCATCGAGTCCCGGGTCGTCAGGCGCATGCACCAGGGGAATGACCGGCTCGACTGCCTTGCTGGCCTTTGCAGCCGTTCTGGATTTCGCAGACTTGCGTTGCGGACTTTCGGCCGGCCGCTCAGGCTTTGATTCCGGTGCAGTAACGGCAATTGGCTGAGCGACAGGCGGCGCCACTTCGATCACCGGCCTGGTAACGCCGATCTCGGCCAGCGGCACCTTCCATTCGAAGCCGTCAAGCCGACCATTTGGCGAGACCGGCAACCAGCGCTCCGAGACCACGCCATCCGCAGTCCACACCGGATCGCCGGACGCGCGCACGGCGCGCGCCATCCATTCCCGTACGCGGCCCTCGTCGCCGTGCTCTGTTTCCTCTATCTCCGCCATCATCGTCGCTACACGGCGTGTCGGCGCAGACAGATAAGGCGCAAGCGCCGCGCGCGCCGCGGCAAATTCGCGCGCTTCGAGGGCGGCACGCGCGACCGCGAGTGCGCCTTCGAGCTGCCCCGGAACCTTTTCGGCAAGCTTCCGCATGCGCGCGAGCCGTTCACGCGCGCTGTCACCAAGCCTAAGACTAGCGTAGCTTTCCGCAATATCCGGATGCGGATTGCCGGTCCAAGCGGCCTCAAGAATCTTGCGCGCCTTGCGCTGCTCGCCCGCCTCAGAGAGGCGCTTTCCGGCAAGTGCTGCCGCCGGCACAAGATCGGGGGCGAGCTTGACCGATTCGAGCACCAGCGCCCTCGATGTATCGCGATCAATATTTTCGAGCGCCTGCGCGCGCGCGACCAGCAGCACCGCGCGCTTGCGCCGGTAGTCGGACCTTTCGAGCGCGCCTTTCATATGCCCCAGCGCGTCGAGCGCCCCGGCCCAATCGGCAGTCGCACAACGGTAATCGAGTAGGGCCTGCCCGGCCCAGACCACCGACGGCTGTACTTCGGCCGCCTCCTCGGCGGCCAGTCGCGCAGCGTCGGCATCGTTGCGCCGCTGGGCCTCGATATAGAGGCCGCGCAAGCCGAGCAGCTTCGTATCATTACGTTTGGTCATATCGCGGAAAGCACGCTCGGCGGTGTCCCGATCACCGGCCATCTGTGCCGATTGCGCCATCAGCAACAGCGCGAGCGGATCGGCGGGCGATAGCCGTGCCGCCTCGTCAGCGGACTTTCGTGCGACACGTAAGTCACCGGCGCCGATCGCGATCAAGCCACGGCTGATAGCAAGATAGCCTTTGATCGCGCGACGGTGCCGGAAGAACAATGACACCTGCTCCGGTGAGCGCAGGATCGTACGCACAACTGCCCACACGAGCATCACCGCGAGTGCAAGCACGACCACGGCGAGCGCAGCTATCATCACCGTGGTCTCAATCCGATAGCCCATCCAGGTGATGGCGACATCGCCCGGATGATCGGCAACCCACGCGACACCCGCCGCGATGATGGCGACCCAGACAAGGAACAGGACAATCCGGATCATCCTGGCCTCACCGCTTGCCGAGCGCGCGCGCCGTTTCGGCGGCGAATTGACGTGCGGCTGCGAGGGCGGCTTGCTGTGCCTTCGCCTTGCCTATCCAATCCTGTGCCGGCGTGCGGATGGCGCCATCAAGTTTGCCGAGATCGGCAAGCGCTCCGTCAATATCGGCATGGGCGGTCTCAATTTCGATTCGCGCCAGTACCGCGGCGGGATCATCGCCGACGGGCGCATCGACAGGACGGATACGCACAAGCTTCCCCGCATTGGCCTGCAGCCGCTCCAGAAAACCGCCTGGTGGCGCCTGCGTGCCGGAAGCCTTCACGAGTGCAGGAATCAGCGTATGTAGTTCCTGTGAGAGCGTCGCGGTGCTGGCCATGCCGGTTGCGGCGAATGGCACAAGCGGCGTCAATACCTTCTCATCCGCGCCGAGCGACCTGACCTCGTCGAGTTCCGCGGAGAACGGCGCGCCGCTGGCCACGGCATCACGCAACGCCGCTGCGCTTAGCGCAAGCCTTGCGGCGTTGTCGGTCGCCGCATTTTTGACGGCCTGTTCGAGCGCAGCGAGGCGTCTTTGTACGATATCGACATCAGCGGGAGACAGGCCAGCCGATGTGTTCTTGCTGAGGTCCTGCACGCTGTTACGTAATTCCGTCACGGCCTTTTCCGACGCGGTTGCCCGGGTGCGTGCGTCCGCGGCATTGGCGGCAACTTCGTCGTTGCGTTTATTGAGAGCGGTCAGCGCAATGCCTAGCGACTTCATGGCGTTATCGGCTGCGGCAAGGTGCTCCGATATGCTCGAATCGCTCGGGATTTTGGCTGTCGCAGACTCGACCTTGCCAACGCGCTCATTCAGCGCAGTGATCGACGCAGAATCAGTGGCGAAAGAACCGTCGTAGCGGGCGGGCACCATTCCGGCGAACCAAAGGACAATGAGCGCACTCGTCATGATCGCCGCGCCCGCAAATCCCGCGACGAGTACATGCCTGTCGATATGAGGGGCCGACCAGGCCCATCGCTCGCCTTCGGACTGATGATCGGTCGCGAGCCGCTCCTCTGCGGCAGATTCATGAACTGGCGGTACCTGTGGCTCGCCGGAAACTTCGGTGGCCTTCAAGTCGATTGTCGGGGCCGGGCGCTTGCGGCTGCGGGCGCCCTCGGCTGAGTCCGGCGTTTTATCGGCCATACGCGTTTCCTCGGCGAATCGGCTCAACCCCGCAGGCAGGAAATAACGCAAATGGCGCAGCTGCGCCAATAATCAAGCCTCCGCCTGCAAAAGCTCGATCAGTGCGGCCTCGTCAGGACGCCTGGCGATGGCGACACGGCTCGCTTCGGCAAGCGGCACGGCGACTTGGGCCGAAAGGCAAAGATGCCGCACCGCAAGTGCGGGCCCGCCGAGGCCCGCCCCTCTGGCCCCCGCAAGGTAATTCTCGGCGCTCCGCCGCGAAAAATGTAGAACGGCATCGACATCGCCGGCCTTGAAAGCCGTGATCAATTCCGGCGGAAACGGTGTCGTCACCGTGCGATAGACGATACGCATCTCGGCGGCGATGCCACGTGCAGACAGTTCGCCAATGAGATCGGCAGCGCGGTCCTCTCCGGCTAGATAAAGCAGCGGACCCTTGGCATCCGCATGCTGCGCGGTCAGCATCCGCACCAGATCGCGGACGTCACCGCCTGCCGAGGTCACGTTCCTGAAGCCCGCTTGCCGCGCGGCTTCGGCGCTGCGTTGGCCGACGGCAAACAGTGGCATTGCGAACAGCGCCTTGGCGCGCGGGTTCGCGGCGATTGCTCCCGGTGCATTCGCGCTGGTAATGGCCACCGCGGCCCAGTTGCCCGCAAGATCCGCCGCCACTGTTTCAACCTTCATCAGCGGCGCGACCAACACCTGATGCCCCTGCGCACGCAGTACACTGGCGGTTCGTTCGCCATCGGCTTGCGGGCGGGTGACGACGACTCGCATGGTCAATCAAAAAAACCAGGTCCGGCGCGATGTTTGAGTTCACGCCCGGCGTCGTTACCAATGGTGACAGCGTCCTTGCGATGACCGGTGCCGGCTATGTCATGCGCGGCACTGCCATCGGGTTTTGCGATCAAGCCACGAAATTGCACCGCATCCCCGGATACTGCGGCATGCCCTGCAATCGGAGTCTTGCAGGAGCCATCAAGAGCGGCGAGGAAGGCCCTTTCGCAGGCGATAGCTGTCGATGTGTCGATATGATCGACGCGCGCAAGCATGTCGCGCACGCGCGCGTTATCTTCGCGCGCCTCGATGCCGATGGCGCCTTGTCCGACGGCCGGCAGGAATTCTTCCGCGCTCATAATTGCCGTCGCGTGTGCACTCAGCCCCAGGCGTTTTAATCCCGCGAGCGCAAGAATTGTGGCGTCAACTTCTCCGCCATCGAGCTTACGCAACCGCGTCTCGACGTTGCCGCGCAGAGGCGTCACTTGCAGATCGGGCCTTACCCGCTTGGCGATCGCCTGCCGGCGCAGCGAAGCGGTACCAAGGCACGCGCTGCGCGGGAGTTCGGCGAGCGAGCGCGCCTTGTGGCTGATGAACACGTCGCGCGGATCCTCACGCTCGAGGCAAGCAACGAGAACCAATCCCTCTGGCAACACGGTCGGCATGTCCTTCGCCGAATGCACCGCAATGTCGACTCGTCCATCCAGCAAGGCCTCCTCGATCTCCTTGGTGAACAGGCCTTTGCCGCCCTCCTCCGCCAGTGGCCGATCCTGGATCGTGTCCCCGGTTGTACGAATGATGACGAGCTCGATTACATCCTCATTGAGCCCGGCCGCCACCGCCAGTCGGGCACGGACCATTCGCGCTTGCACCAGGGCAAGCGGACTGCCGCGCGTTCCAATGCGCAAGGAAGTGGCTGTGGATTGCGCCATATCACCTCGCGATGCTAGGCCGAACGGGGGGTCGGCCCCGCCGTCAGGACTAGCTATTATTTGAGCTGCCGTCACCTCGCCTCGCCGGGCGCAGGAATAAGCGAGGAACTGATGATCGTCCTTGGCATCGAGACAACCTGCGACGAAACCGCAGCGGCGGTCGTCGAGCGTTTCGAGGACGGCCGCGGCAAGATCCTGTCCAATGTTGTGCTCTCGCAGGTCGGCGAGCATGCCGCGTTCGGCGGCGTGGTACCCGAAATTGCAGCGCGCGCCCATGTGGAAGCGCTCGACGTCGTTATCGCCAACGCCATGACGCAGGCCGGCTGCAACTATGATGCGATCGACGGCGTTGCCGCCGCTGGCGGACCGGGTTTGATCGGCGGGGTCATCGTCGGACTGACAACCGCCAAAGCGATCGCGCTCGTTAAAAACAAACCACTGGTCGCGGTCAATCATCTGGAAGCACACGCGCTCACCGCCCGGCTGACAGACCATACGCCATTTCCCTACTGCCTCTTCCTTGCGTCCGGCGGCCATACCCAGATCGTGGCCGTGCGCGGCGTCGGCAACTACGTCCGTCTTGGTACAACGCAGGACGATGCAATTGGGGAAGCCTTCGACAAGACTGCCAAACTGCTGGGGCTCGGCTATCCGGGTGGACCTCAGGTCGAGAAGGAAGCCATGCGCGGCAATTCAGCGCGCTTCGCACTGCCGCGGCCAATGCATGGGCGCAAGGACGCCGATTTCTCGCTTTCCGGTTTGAAGACCGCGTTACGTTTGGAAGCGGAGAAAATCGCGCCGCTGAGCAACCAGGATGTCGCCGACCTCTGTGCGGGCTTCCAGCAGGCGATAGTCGACGTTGTTTTCGACCGGCTCCGTTCCGGACTAAAGTTGTTCCGTTCGCGCTTTGGCGCGCCAAGCGCACTTGTCGCTGCCGGCGGAGTTGCCGCGAACCAGGCGATCCGCAAGGCACTCAACCGTCTCGCATTCGAAGTGGGGACCACGCTGGTGGCGCCGCCGCTGGATTTGTGTACCGATAATGGCGCAATGATTGCCTGGGCAGGCGCCGAACGGCTGGCGCTCGGTCTCGCTGATCCGCTGGACGTGGCGCCGCGAGCACGTTGGCCACTTGATGAGGTTGCTGCCGCCGAGGGCGCGCGGCGGCGGACTGCGGCATATAAGTGAGCGTGCGGGCAAGGGGCATGACCATTCAACGCATTGCGGTGCTGGGTGGTGGCGCCTGGGGAACGGCTTTGGCGCTCACCTGCGCACGCGCCGGACGCAACGTGACGCTGTGGGAATACGAGCCGGCCAATGCAGAAAGCCTCGAACAGAAACGGGAAAGCCGATTTCTGCCAGGAGTGCTGCTCAACGAAACAATCAAGGTAACGCGCGACCTTGCAGAGGCTACGCGCAGCGACGCCATTCTGGTGGTAGTGCCGGCGCAGGCTGTGCGGTCGGTCATCGTATCACTGGCAAAATCGAATATCGAACGTTTGCCGCTGATTGTTTGTGCAAAGGGGATCGAACGTGACACGCATAAATTCATGACCGAGATCATCGCCGAGTGCGCGCCGAAGGCTGTGCCCGCAATTCTTTCGGGTCCGAGCTTCGCCGCGGACGTGGCGCGCGGACTTCCCACGGCTGTCACGATTGCCGTTGCCGATTCAACCATCGCGCAGGCGCTGGCGCAGGCTATGAATTCGGGCACCTTCCGCCCCTATCATTCGACCGATGTGCGGGGTGTCGAGCTTGGCGGGGCAACCAAGAACGTGCTCGCCATAGCTGCCGGCATTGTCACCGGGCGCGGGCTCGGCGCCAGCGCATCTGCAGCATTGACTACGCGCGGGTTTACCGAACTGGTGCGTTTCGGCAACGCATTCGGCGCGAAGACTGAAACGATGATGGGGCTGTCCGGTCTTGGCGATCTCATCCTTACGTGCGGAACACCGCAATCCCGCAACTTCTCCTGCGGCGTCGCGTTAGGCAAAGGTGAAAAGGTGGACACGGCCGCACATGGAAAACTCGCGGAAGGCATTTTCACGGCGCCGGTGCTGCTGGAAATGGCGCGCAAGAAAAATATCGACATGCCGATATCGGCAGCAGTCGCCGCAGTATTATCGGGGAAGATAAGCGTCGATAACGCAATCGAGTCGCTGCTGACGCGGCCAATCAAATCGGAAGAGTAATATGGCGTATTGGTTGCTGAAGACCGAGCCGGATGAATACTCCTGGGACGACCAGCTCAAGCGCGGCGCCAAGGGAGATGCCTGGACCGGCGTACGGAATTTCACGGCGCGCCGGCATCTCAAGGAAATGAAGAAAGGCGACAAATTCTTCTTCTATCATACTGGCGATGAAAAACGGATCGTCGGCATTGGCGAGGTGCTTCGCGAGTCTTTCCCGGACCCCACGGCTGCGAAAAACGAGCCTTGGGTTGCGGTAACGACCGCGGCTGGCAAGCCGCTGCCGAAACCGGTGACGCTTGCGGCGATCAAGGCCGAGGCGCGACTGAAGGACATGGCGCTGGTCAAATATGGACGGCTGTCGGTGCAGCCGGTCAGCGACGCAGAATGGAAGATCGTGTGCAAGATGGGCGGGATTTAGCGGGAGGTGCGGATGACCTTCGCGGGCATAAACTATTGGGCGGTGTTGGTTGCGGGAGTGCTTGGCTTCGGCCTTGGCGGTGTCTGGTATCGCCTGTTGGCGGAGCCGTGGAAAACGGCGCATAACTTTACCACCAGGCAAATCCGCGCCCATCACGGCAAAGGAGCCGCACCGACCCCGCTGATCATTGCCCTCGTTGCCGATCTGATCATGGCCTGGATGCTGGCCGGCCTGATGGGGCACCTCGGCGAAATAACAGTGAAGAATGGCCTGATTTCAGCGCTCTTTGTGTGGTTCGGTTTTGTTGCCACCACGCTCGCCGTCAACAATACCTTCGGCATGCGCAGCCCGAAGTTGATCCTGATCGACGGCGGCCACTGGCTGGTGGCATTGCTGCTGATGGGCGCGGTGATCGGTGCCTGGGGCGTCTAGGCGCCTCATAACCCCGACAAAAGTGGGACTATCCGCGCCTTGTCGGTCCCGCGAATGCCGTCGCATAATGCGCAAATGCTGCAAAGACCACCCCCCGACCTGAGCGGGTGGCAGGGAGGAAAAAGTCTATGTCCGAAAAGATTTATGACGTTCCAGCCGATTGGCGGAAGCGCGCCTATGCCGACGACGCCAAATATCAGGAAATGTATGCGCGCTCGATCAAGGATCCGGACGGTTTCTGGGCCGAGCAAGCCAAGCGCATCGACTGGATCAAGCCATTCAAGAAGGTCAAGAATACCTCCTACGATCCCCACAACGTATCAATCAAATGGTTCGAGGATGGCACGCTGAACGTCTGCCATAATTGCGTTGACCGCCACCTCGCCAAGCGCGGCGACCAGACTGCGATCCTGTGGGAAGGCGACGACCCGAAAAACGACAAGAAGATCACCTATAAGCAACTGCACGCCGAGGTCTGCCGCTTCGCCAATGTGCTGAATGCACGTGGCGTCAAGAAAGGCGACCGTGTCACGATTTACATGCCGATGATTCCCGAGGTGGCCATTTCGATGCTCGCCTGCACGCGCATTGGCGCTATCCATTCCGTCGTGTTCGGGGGTTTTTCGCCCGATTCGCTTGCGGGCCGTATCGAGGATTGCAAGTCGAATGTGATCGTCACCACGGACGAGGGGATCCGCGGCGGTCGCAAGATTCCGCTGAAGGCAAATGTTGACACTGCTTGTGACAAGGCGGGCGGCGTGACCTCCGTGATCGTCGTCAGGCATACCAATGCGGCGGTCAACATGAAGTCGGGCCGCGACATCTATTACGATGAAATCGCCAAGACGGTGCCAGCTGATTGCCCGTGTGAGGAGATGAAGGCGGAAGATCCGCTGTTCATCCTCTATACCTCCGGCTCTACGGGAAAGCCGAAAGGCGTGCTGCACACCACCGCAGGCTATCTGGTCTACGCGGCGATCACACACCAGTACGTCTTCGATTATCACGACGGTGATATCTTTTGGTGCACCGCCGATGTCGGCTGGGTGACCGGCCATAGCTACATCGTCTATGGGCCGCTTTGCAACGGCGCCATTTCGATGATGTTCGAAGGCGTCCCGAATTACCCGACAACCTCCCGCTTCTGGGAGGTCTGCGACAAGCATAAGGTCAACATTATCTACACCGCGCCCACCGCGATCCGCGCGTTGATGCAGGGCGGCGCCGACCCGGTGAAGAAGACCTCGCGCAAATCGCTACGCCTGCTTGGTACCGTCGGCGAGCCGATCAATCCGGAAGCCTGGGAATGGTACTACCACGTGGTCGGTGAGGACCGCTGCCCCATCGTCGACACCTGGTGGCAGACGGAAACCGGCGGCATCCTGATCACGCCGCTTCCCGGCGCGACCAAGCTCAAGCCCGGCTCGGCGACCCGACCATTTTTCGGCGTTATTCCGCAGATCGTTGATGCCGAAGGCAAGGAGCTCAAAGGTGCTGGCAGCGGCAATCTCTGCATTGTCGACGCCTGGCCGGGACAGATGCGCACGGTCTATGGCGACCACCAGCGCTTCGTCGATACTTATTTCAAGACCTATCCCGGCAGATATTTCACCGGCGATGGCTGTCGACGCGACGAGGACGGCTACTACTGGATCACTGGCCGCGTCGATGACGTCATCAATGTCGCCGGTCATCGCCTCGGCACAGCCGAAGTGGAGAGCGCGCTGGTGGCGCATCCGAAGGTGTCAGAAGCCGCTGTCGTTGGCTATCCACACGACATCAAGGGTCAGGGCATCTACGCCTATGTCACCTTGATGGCGGGCGAAAAGCCAAGCGAGGAGCTGCGCAAGGAACTGGTCGGCTGGGTCCGCAAGGAGATTGGTCCTATTGCTTCGCCTGACCTGATCCAGTTCGCACCGGGCCTGCCAAAGACCCGCTCGGGCAAGATCATGCGAAGAATCCTGCGCAAGATCGCCGAAGACGAGTACGGCAATCTCGGCGACACCTCAACACTCGCCGATCCGGCTGTTGTCGATGATCTGGTCAACAACCGTCAGAACAAGCGAGTAAAAGCGAGCGCGTAGGTATTTTGGCTCTGCAATGAGGCCGGCGAGGTTTTCGACCCGCCGGCCTCATTTATTTGAAGCCTATCACGCGCGAATATGCCAGTTACTGCACCGATCACAACAGCGACATCCGTCAGCAAAACCGTCTCGCCAGCGTCGGCACGCCGGTGATCGTCGAGCAATAGCCCGAGCGACCAAAAGTTGTTATAGCGTTATATACAATCGATAGCCCACTAAAGCTGTGTGCGGCTGGCATTTTTGCCGGAAAGTCCGCGACCTGGACACAATTTATGCGCAACTATCCGGGTATGGCGCGCCCGCGCACTTCCCCCCAGCCGGAAGTTCCCGGCCTCGCCGCTCGAAGAATTGCTGCCGATATTCTCGACGGCGTTCTGCGGCGGCGGATTGCGCTCGACGATCTGCTGTCGGGCAAGAATGCGCATCCCGGCTTGCCCGCTCTTGCCGATCGTGACCGTGCGCTCACGCGCCGCCTGGCGGCGACGGTATTGCGGCGGCTCGGAACCTTGCGCCACGTGGTTGGCGGATATCTTGAGAAGGGATTTCCCAACGATGCGCCGCGCGCCGAAACGATTCTTTTGCTGGGGGCCGCACAGATTCTCTGGCTTGAAGTGCCCGACCATGCAGCTGTCGATTTATCGGTGCGGCTTGCGCAGGCTGACCGCCGCGCCGCCCGTTACGCCGGGCTGGTCAACGCTGTGCTGCGTCGTGTGGCGCAGAACGGGATGACTCCGGCGGATGACGTTTCACTCAATACTCCGGAATGGCTGCTCAAGCGCTGGAGCAAGACATACGGCTCGAAAGCTGCGCGCGGCATTGCACTGGCAAATGGCCAGGAGCCTGCGCTCGATCTCACCGTGAAGCAGGATGCAGAATCCTGGGCGGAGCGGCTTCGCGGACGCGTGTTGCCGACAGGCACCGTGCGCACGCTCGCCCATGGCGCGATCTCGCTGCTGCCAGGATTCTCCGAAGGGGCGTGGTGGGTGCAAGACGCCGCTGCCGCACTTCCGGCACACCTGTTCGGTAGCGTGCAGGGGCGGAAAGTCGCGGACATTTGTGCGGCGCCGGGTGGCAAGACGGCGCAGCTCGCGCTCGCAGGAGCCCATGTCACGGCCGTTGATCGTTCGCCGGCGCGGCTTGCCCGGGTAAGTGAAAATCTAACGCGGCTTGGTCTTAATGCCGAGATCGTCGCTGCCGACGCGCTGGACTGGCATAGCGAACCGTTTGACGCGGTGCTGCTCGACGCGCCTTGTTCATCGACCGGCACTATTCGCCGCCATCCTGACGTTCCGTGGCTCAAGAGCGAGGCCGACCTTTCGGTGCTGACCTCTCTGCAGCAGCGATTGCTTGACCGTGCCGTCGCGCTACTAAAAACGGGCGCTACGTTGATCTATTGCGTCTGTTCGCTCGAGCCCGAAGAGTGCGAATTCCAGATCGCAAGCTTGCTCGCGCGCGACTCGCAAATTGTCCGCAATCCGATAAATGCGCCGGAGGTTTTTGGGCGCTCTGAATTCGTGACCGCTGATGGAGACTTGCGGACCCTGCCGGTGCACTTTCCCGACCCGGATCCGCATTGGGCCGGACTCGATGGCTTCTATGCCGCTCGCCTCATACGCAAACCGGGCTAATCTACGGGCCGGATTGGCATATTGGCCGTTTCCCGACCCTTCGCTATCGTGTGGCCGGCGCGTGTCGATGAAAACGCGCGACAGGGGACGGGCGCCTTCATGATCCGGGTTTCGGTCGCGGAGCGGGCCAAGCTCTCCGTGCTTATCGGGCGCCGCGCGTTCCGCAGCCTTCTTGGCCGCATCAATGCCCATGCACTGCTGCGCTGGCGATTTGCTGCAGCCAAGACCGACCGGCTGGTGATCGCTCCGCAGGATTTGCGCACCGCCGATGCCACCCGCGCCAGCGAGATCTATGCTGGCCGTTTCGCGTTCGCCGGCAAGGTAGTGATCTGCGACCACAGATCACCCTTCGAAATGACGCCGCCATCCGAAGAATGGGCCACAACGCTGCTGGGCTTTGTCTGGCTGCGCCATTTGCGTGCCGCCGATTCCGCCATAACGCGCGCGAATGCTCGTTCGCTGATCGACGAATGGATCAACCTGCAGGGCGGCTGGCATTCAACCGGCTGGCGTTCCGATATCCTCTCGCGGCGTGTGATCTGCTGGCTCAGCCAGGCGCCGTTTGTGCTGCAAGATGCCGATGCGCGTTTCTATCGCCGCTTCATCCGTAGCCTGTCGCGGCAGGTGCGGTATCTGCGGAGCACCATCAATGAATCGCGCGATGGCTTGCCCCGCCTCCAGGCAGTTATTGCGCTCAACTATGCCGCTCTTTGCATGCAGGGGCAGTCCGCGCATCTGCGCAACAATGTACGACGCCTTATCGATGAACTGCGTAATCAAATCCTGCCCGATGGCGGACACATCAGCCGCAATCCGGGCGCGCTGATTGAACTGTTGGCCGACTTGCTGCCATTACGGCAACTGTTCTCCGCGCGGCAATTGCAGCCGCCGCAAGCGCTCAACAACGCCATCGACCGCATAATGCCCATGTTGCGATTTTTCCGGCATGCCGACGGTAATTTTGCGCAATTCAACGGCATGGGTCCCACGCCGGTCGATCTGCTTGCGACTGTGCTCGCCTATGACGATGCGCGCGGCACACCGGTGTCGAATGCGCCGCATTCGGGTTACCAGCGCATCGATACGGGTCAGACTGCACTTTTGATGGATACCGGCCGCCCGCCACCACTAGTCTTGAGCCAGGAAGCCCATGCCGGTTGCCTGTCGTTCGAACTGTCGTGGAAGCAACACCGTCTGGTGGTCAATTGCGGTTTGCCTGCGGTGAACAAGGAGAATTGGCGCCAGGTTGCGCGCGCGACGCGAGCGCATTCAACAGTCACGCTTAACGACAGATCCTCGTGCCGTTTCCTCGAATCTGGCGCGATGCGGCGGCTGCTTGGCGGCACGGCGATCATCGCGGGGCCCGCCACCGTAAGCATTGATCGCGAGCCCATGCCTGGCGCGATAATGCTGCACGCTTCGCATGACGGGTACGCCACCGATTGCGGCATTATCCACACCCGCGCCATCCGACTTAGCGCTGATGGTACCGCAGTTGATGGTGAGGATGTCTTTACGCCGGCGGGCAGTCGGGCACGTGGCGGTGACGAATATGCCATTCGCTTCCATTTGCATCCCGCAATCAAGGCTAACCGTTTGGCGGATGGGCGCGGCGTCATGTTGCTGCTCCAGGACCGCGAGCTTTGGAGCTTTGCAACGTTGGCCGATGCGGTCGAGATAGAGGAAAGTGTGTTTCTGTCGGGCTCCGACGGCCCGCGGCGCACGGTCCAGATCGTGATTTACGGCCATGTCGGTACACAGGCGGCCGTGCGATGGAGCTTCCGCCATACACCGCCGGCGGCGCCAGGCTCCCGGCCGGACCGAATTCATGAGCCGGAATTGCCGCTCTGAGATCTAAGTTTGTGGATGTCGCTTTCGGCCGTGGCATTAGCGAATACCCGCTTGATGTGCTAGCTCGTCCGCCATGAGCCGCCCGCGCCGCATCACCCGCGCTCTGCTGTCGGTCTCCGACAAGGGTGGGCTGATCGCCTTTGCAACCGGCCTCGCCGGCTACGGCGTCGAGCTCGTCTCAACCGGCGGCACTGCCAAGGCGCTCAAGGACGCCGGACTCGCGGTGGTTGACGTCGCTGAACTGACCGGCTTTCCCGAGATGATGGACGGTCGGGTGAAGACCTTGCATCCCAAGATACACGGCGGGTTGCTGGCGATCAGGAGCAACAAAGAGCACGCCGCGGCGCTCGAGAAGCACCATATCAAGCCGATCGATCTCCTCGTCGTGAACCTTTACCCATTCGAGGCGACGGTCGCAAAAGGTGCCGCGTTTGATGATTGCATTGACAACATCGACATAGGTGGGCCGGCGATGATTCGCGCCGCTGCCAAGAATCACGCCGATGTCACCGTGGTGGTCGAACCCGACGACTATGAGAAAGTATTGGGCGAAATGGCCCAGCACAGCGGCATGGTATCCCTCGAACTGCGTCAGAAACTTGCCGCAAAGGCCTACGCACGCACCGCCGCTTATGATGCGGCAATCTCAAATTGGTTTGCCGAAATATTGCACGATGAAGCGCCGGATTATCGCGCCTTCGGGGGCAAGCTGATGGAGGCGCTGCGCTATGGCGAGAACCCGCATCAGAGCGCGGCTTTCTATCGCTCGTTCGGCGAACGCTATGGGGTCACGACCGCAAAACAGCTCCAGGGAAAACAGCTCTCCTACAACAACATCAATGATACCGACGCGGCTTACGAGTGCGTAGCGGAATTCGACCCGCAGCGGACCGCTGCCTGCGTCATTGTCAAACATGCCAATCCTTGCGGCGTGGCGGAGGCTGACAACCTGCTCGGCGCCTATCGCAAGGCGCTTGCCTGCGATTCCACCTCGGCTTTCGGTGGCATTGTCGCGCTCAACCGCAAGCTCGATGCCGAGGCAGCAAAGGCGATCACTGAGATCTTCACCGAAGTGATCATCGCGCCGGACGCGAGCGAGGAGGCAGTCAAGATTGTCGCGGGCAAGAAAAATCTCCGGCTGCTGATCGCTGGCGGCCTGCCTGATCCACGCGCAAAAGCCCTGGCCGTGAAATCCGTTGCCGGCGGACTGCTGGTGCAATCGCGCGACAACGCAGTTGTGGATGAGATGCAGCTAAAGACTGTCACCAAGCGCGCGCCCAGCAAAGCCGAGCTTGCCGACTTGCGGTTCGCATTTCGCGTCGCCAAACATGTGAAGTCGAATACGATCGTTTACGCCAAGGATCGTGCCACAGTGGGTATCGGTGCCGGGCAGATGAGCCGCGTCGATGCCGCACGCATTGCGGCGCGCAAAGCCGAAGATGCAGCAAGAGAGATGAAGTTGCCGGCGCCGCTGACCAAGGGCTCCGTGGTGGCGTCCGACGCATTCTTTCCATTTCCGGACGGGCTGCTGGTGGCAATCGAGGCCGGCGCGACCGCTGTCATCCAGCCGGGCGGCTCGGTCAACGACCAGAAAGTGATCGATGCCGCCGATGCCCACAATGTCGCGATGGTGTTCACTGGAACGCGGCACTTTAGGCACTAGCAACAACAACTGCTCGTCCCCGCCAAAGTGGGGACCCCGGGAGCAGATGAGTGAATGCACATCTGGATTTCTGCTTGCACGGGAATGAGCGGATTTAGGCTGTCAATTCCGCGCTAGATCCCCCAGCAAACTCGCGGCTACCGACAGCTTCGACAGCGTCAGCCCCGAGCCGGCGATTTCATGAATTGCGGAGCGGATGCGCTCGACTTCCGCCTGCCTTGGGCGAACCCACTCCTCGACGGCGCCAGCACCCGCATGACCGTTGCCGACCATGGCGGCAGTCAGCCGGCGTTCGGCATCACCGATGGAATCGAGCGCACGGTCGAGGGCGAGGCGGTCGAAATAATCAGACACGACGATGTTTGGAATTGCATTGGCGACACGGTCGAGCTGGAAGAAAGCCTCGGTGGCAAAATAGGTCGCGGTCACTTCGGCAACCGGCTTGCCGGACCGGTCCGCCACCAGCGCGATATCGGGGGCTGCCTTGAGCGCAGAAAGACTGGCGACGCGGCGCGCCAGCGCCTCCGGTACACCGGCTTTGGCAAGTTCGGCGACGCGCGCGTCGCGTTCGGCGATGGCAGTTTTCGACAATGCGCTATCGAGCGCGGCGGCGACCTGTGCAATCCCTTCGCGGTAGTGCCCGATGATTTTCTCCAGGCCTTGCGAAAGATCCACATTGCGCAGGAACCACACCAGCCGGTCAAGCAGCAGATTCTGCACGGCGGCATAAAGAGCGAGTTGGGTATCGCCGGAGACTCTATTATCGAGAGCATCGATTTCGCCGTTGAGGGCGATCAGATCATAACTATTGCGCGCTGCCGCAAAGGCAGCCGCAATCGAAGGCGACCCGGCTCCGGTCTGATCGGCAATCCGAACGATCAACGTGGCGCCGCCTCGATTGATCATCGAGTTCGTCAGTTGGGTTGCGATGATCTCGCGCCGCAAACGGTGTTCGTGCAGGGCGTCGGCGTACCGCTCAGACATTTCCTTCGGAAAATACCGGTTGATCTCGCGGCCGAGATAAGGATCGTCCGGGACTGCGCTATCGAGCAGCTCGCCGTAGAGCGAGAGCTTGGCATAGGCGAGCAGCACCGCAAGCTCGGGCCGCGTCAGCGCGGCGTTGCGCTTGCGCCGCTCCACGAGCGTCATTTCGTCCGGCAGAAATTCAACGGCGCGGTCCAGCTCGCCGCGCATTTCCAGAATCTGCATCAGCCTCTGCTGGAAACCCAGATCTTCCAATCCGCGCCGCTGCACGAGTGAAAGGGCCAACGTTTGCTGATAATTGTTGCGCAAAACCAGACGCGCCACCTCATCGGTCATCTCGGCCAGCAGCGCGTTGCGCGCTTCCATCGTAAGCGCGCCGGAACGCACCGGCCTACTGAGGGCGATCTTGATATTCACCTCGACGTCGGACGTATTGACGCCGGCAGAATTGTCGATTGCATCGGTGTTGAGCCGGATGCCGCGCTGGGCGGCCTCAATGCGTCCGCGCTGGGTCATGCCGAGATTGGCACCCTCGCCGATCACCTTGCAGTTAAGATCGGCGCCAGTGACGCGGATTGCATCATTGGTGCGATCCCCGGCTGTTTCATCTGATTCACTCGACGCGCGAATGTAGGTGCCGATGCCTCCGAAAAACAGGAGATCAACCCGCGCTTTCAGGACCGCCTTCATCAACTCCTGCGGCGTGATGGATTCTCCGACGCCGAACAGCTCGCGTGCCTCCGGGCTCAGCCGGATTTCCTTCGACGAGCGTGGATAGACGCCGCCGCCCTTGGAAATCAGTGCCTTGTCATAGTCCTGCCAGCTCGAGCGTGGCAGCGCGAACAGCCGCTTGCGTTCGGCGAAGCTCACTTTCGGATCGGGATCCGGGTCGATGAAAATGTCGCGATGATCGAAGGCAGCCAGCAGCCTGATCGTGTCCTCGCGCAGCATGCCGTTGCCGAATACATCACCCGACATATCGCCGACGCCAACCACGTCGAATGGCGTCTTGCCGATATCGATGTTCATTTCGCGGAAATGGCGCTTGACCGCTTCCCACGCGCCGCGCGCGGTGATGCCCATGGCCTTGTGGTCGTAGCCTGCTGAACCGCCGGAGGCGAAAGCGTCTCCCAGCCAGAAGTCGTGCTCGATCGAAATACCATTGGCGATGTCGGAGAAGGTCGCCGTGCCCTTGTCGGCGGCAACCACGAGATAGGGATCATCGCCCTCGTGGCGCACGACATTGGCCGGCGGAATGATCTTGCCGTCAGGTCCAATATTGTCGGTGATATCGAGCAGCGTCGAAATGAAAAGCTTGTAGGTCGCAACACCTTCGGCCTGCACGACATCGCGGGCAGCGCCCTTCGGCATCAATTTTGGAACAAATCCGCCCTTGGCGCCGACCGGCACGATCACGGCGTTCTTCACCTGCTGCGCCTTGACCAATCCGAGAATTTCGGTGCGGAAATCCTGCGGCCGGTCTGACCAGCGGATTCCACCGCGCGCAACTTTGCCGAAGCGCAGGTGCACGCCTTCCACGCGCGGCGAATAGACGAAGATCTCATACAGTGGACGCGGCGGCGGCAGGTCCGTGAGTTTGCGGCTTTCGAACTTGATGGAAATCAGCGGCTTCGGCTGGCCATCCTCGTCCATCTGATGGAAATTGGTGCGGATCGCAGACTGCACGGCATTGACGAAGCGGCGCAGGATGCGGTCCTCGTCGAGGCTCTCGACTTTCTGCAACTCTTCTTCGATTTGCTCGGCAATCGCGCCCTGCTTTCCAGCGCGGCCGGCTTCAGCCCGTGGATCGAAGCGAGCGTGAAATAATTCGACCACATTGGCCGCAATGCGGGCATGCTTCACCAGAGTCGCCCACATGTAGTCCTGCGAATATGGAACGCGGATCTGACGCAGGAACCGGGATAGCGCGCGGATCAACGCCACGTCGCGCCAGGCAAGACCACCGGTGAGCGTAAGCGCGTTGTAGCCGTCGTTCTCGGCCGCACCGCGCATCACCATCAGAAACGCGGCTTCAAGCCGCGTCTTACCGCCGTCGAGCTCGATCATGCCGCCATCGGCACGCTCCAGCAACATGTCGTGGAACCAGACACCGGCATTGTGCTGCGGTTCAATGCGATAGGTGCGCTCATCGACCACGCGGAAACCCATGTTTTCCAGCACTGGAACGCGTTCGGAGAGCGGCAACGGGCGAGCGAAGCTCCATACCTTGAGGCCGACAGCACGCTGTTCTTCCTCCAGCCGGTGATGAAAATCCACGCCGAGCGGACGCTGCTCGGACAAGCCCTCGATCACGCGGATGTCGCCGGCCGCAACCGCAGGCGCATAGTCCTCGTGATAGCCTTCGGAGAAGGCGTCGCGATAGCGATTGAACAACTCACGCGCCGTGTCGGGAGAATTGACGAGCGCCAGCGCCTCGCTCAAGCCGTCGGTCCACGTGCGGATGATCGCAGCAACCTCGCGCTCGAGCGTCGCACGTTCTATGTCGGGCGTTGGTCCGCCGGAACGGCCGATGATGAAATGCACGCGCACCAGCGGCCCTTCATCCGGGAAAAACGGATAGAAGGCCGAAACGCGCCCGATGAACGCGTTTGCCAGGTAGGCGCCAATTCTCGCCCGGATATCGCTGTCATATCTTTCGCGTGGCACGAAGACCAGTACCGACGCGAAACGATCGAAGCGATCACGCCTCGCGAGCACACGCACGCGCGGACGTTCCACGAGCTGAAGAATAGCGAGCGCAAACTGATAGAGCGTATCTTCATCGATTTGGAACAACTCATCACGCGGATAGTGCTCCAGCACGTTCGCCAGAGCTTTCCCGGAATGACTGTTCGGGTTAAAGCCGGCACGCTGCTCGACCGCGGCAATCTTGCGCCGGATATAGGGAATGTTGTGCGCGGAGCGAGTGTAGGCGGTCGAGGTAAACAATCCGACGATGCGATGTTCGCCGATGAGAGCGCCGGAGGCGTCAAAGCGTTTCACTCCCACATAGTCGAGATAGGCCCTCCGGTGCACGCGCGAATGTATATTGGCCTTGGCGACGATCAGCGGCCGTGGCTCCTTCAGAAACGCCATGATTTCCGGGGTAATCTCGAGGAGATCGGTGCCGCGCCGGAGCACGCGCAGCTCGCGCGAACGCATGATGCCAAGCGCGCTGTTGAAATCCGGTTCAAGCGTCTGCCCGCTCACGCGATAGTCGCGCACACCAAGAAAAGTGAAATTGTCGGCTGACAGCCATTGTAGAAATTGAATTGCTTCGGCTATCTCATCGACCCGCAGTGGCGGCGGATTGGCTTTAAGGTCTGCAACGATACCATTGACCCGGTCGCGCATTGCACGCCAGTCCTGCACCGCAACCCGCACTTCTCCGAGCACCATTTGCAGCGCACGCACCAGCGCATCACGCGCCGCATCGTCGGCAATTGGCGCCAAGTGGATATGAATAAAGCTCTCACGCGTGCCTTCCGCAGCTGCGATCGGGGCATCAAGCGCGGTCAGCTTGCTGCCGCTGCGCCGCACACTGAACATGGGATGAGCAACCAGACGTACCTCGAGCCGACGATCCGCGATTTCACCCATTACCGAATCGACCAGGAACGGCATATCGTCATTGACGATCTCGACGACCGATACCGATCTGCGCTCTCCCGAGGCGGCGAGCAGCAGGGTTTCGCAGCGGATTTTAGGCGCACCCGGTGAGCGGTCAGCGATGAAGTCGTATGCGCGCGCGCCCAGCGCGGCGAGATCATCAACGCCGTATTGGAGAAGGTCTTCCGGCACGGCACGGCCGTAAAGCTGCGCGATAAAAATTCTCGGAATATCGGCACGCTGCCGGGCGAGTGCTGCACCGGCCTGCTCGATCACACTGCGGGCGGCGCTTTCTTCCGCGCTGACGGGAAGCTCGACGGCCATGGAACCTCGTGCGCTTGCCATAGGTGCAATGATCTTTTCCGAATACCGGTTTCCGCTTACCGAATCATGTGCGCGGGGGAATCGGCCGAGGCAGGTTGCAAGTTTTCACCTTCTGCGCAGGCGCGTCGAGAGCAACCCACCCTTTGATGACGCGGCGTTGACAAGTATGCGAAGCGTGGCGTGATAGCGGAATTAACTGTCTGAAATAAAAGGCGAAACCCAGGCCGGCGGCTCGTATCGCGGGCGCCGATAACATTGTAATCTGGCGCCGGGTGCGTATCGAAATAGGGGACGGTAAATGCCCAAGGTCAATAAGAGTGTTAAAGCCGCCAGCAAGGCGGTTGCAAAACTCCGTAAAGACAAGCCGGTGCTACACGCCATCAGGGGTGGCAAATCCGCGCCGGCAAAACCTTCCCCGGGCAAGCCCGCGATCAAGAGAGCGGCAAAACCGATCCCGCTCAAGCCGGTCCCGGCGGCGGCCGACGATGTCCCGGTAATCGCGCTCAATCTTGAGCCGGCAAAGCTCTCGCCGGCGATGGCCGCCTATTTCAAGAAGTGCCAGGACAAGCTCGGCTTCATACCAAACGTGCTTGTCGCCTATTCCTTCGACATGGCGAAGCTCGAGAACTTTGTTGCCATGTACAACGATCTCATGCTGGGCGACTCCGGTCTCTCCAAACTCGAGCGCGAGATGATTGCAGTCGTGGTGTCATCGCAAAACCGCTGCTATTACTGCCTCGCCGCCCATGGCGCGGGAGTGCGGCGCTACTCGGGCAACCCGCTGCTCGGCGAGCATCTTGTCATGAACTACCGCGTCGCCCGGCTCAACAAACGCCAGCGCGCCATGCTCGACTTCGCCGCCAAGCTTACAGCCTCGCCCTGGAGCGTGGAGGAAGGCGACCGGGAGCGATTGCGGCGCGTCGGTTTCACCGATCGTGATATCTGGGACATCTCGGTGGTCGCGAGTTTCTTCAACATGACGAACCGCGTGGCATCCGCCACCGATATGCGGCCGAATGCGGTCTATCACGGGCAAGCGCGCTGAGACGCTTCCCTCCCGTTCATTCCCGCGAAAGCGGGAATCCAGCTAAAACTGTCGGGGCTGACCTGGGCGCACCTGGGTCCCCGCCTTCGCGGGGACGAGCGGAAGAAAGTTGATGACACGATTACTCTTAGGTCTCACCGCGCTCATTGTCACCGTCACCGCGACAGCCCAGGTCGCGCCGGTGTCGCGCACGCCGGCAATTGCACCGGCCCAGACGATCCGCGCGCATAACGGCGTGGTCGTGGCTCAGGAGCAGCGCGCCGCGCGCATCGGCATTGAGATTCTCGACCGCGGCGGCAACGCAGTCGACGCTGCTGTGGCGGTGGGTTTTGCGCTCGCGGTTACATATCCGCGCGCCGGCAATATCGGCGGCGGCGGTTTCATGGTGATTCATCTCGCGAAGACCGGCGAGGACATCGCGGTCGACTATCGCGAGACCGCGCCGGCTGCCGCGGCCAGCACGATGTTCCTCGACGCAAAAGGCGAGCCGGATCCGAAAAAATCGCGCGACAGCGCCTTGTCAATCGGCGTGCCCGGCACGGTCGCCGGCCTTGCGCTCGCCCATGCAAAATATGGCTCGGGCAAATTATCCCTCGCCGACCTGATCGAGCCGGCAATCACCCTTGCGCGCAACGGCGTCGAAATCACCGACGACACCGCCGACACTCTGCCGCTGGCGCAGGCACGCATCGCCCGCTGGCAATCGAGCGCACCGGTTTTTCTCAACAGCGACGGCACCGTGCTCATGCCCGGCCAGGACCTGCTGCAGCCCGATCTTGCAATCACGCTGCGCGCCATCGCGCGCGATGGACCGAAAGGTTTTTACGAAGGCCCGGTCGCAGAGAAGATCGTCGCCGGCGTGCAGAAAGCCGGGGGCATCATAACCGCCGGCGATCTGAAAAATTATCGCGCGATCCTGCGCACGCCCGTGCGCGGAAAGTATCGTGGCTTCGATATCGTCTCCATGCCGCCACCATCGTCCGGCGGCGTGCATCTGATCGAATCGCTCAATATTCTCGAAGGCTACGACCTTGCAAAACTCAGCCGCGAGCAATCGCTGCACGATCTGATCGAGGCCATGAAGCGCGTCTATGCCGATCGCGCTACTTTCATGGGTGATCCCGATGCGGTGCAGATCCCGGTGGCCGGATTAATTTCCAAAGCTTATGCAGCATCCTTGCGCGCGCAGATTGGCGATCACGCAACGCCGGCGGCCAGCATTCGCGCCGGCAAGCCGGCCGACTTCGAGGGACGCAACACCACGCATTTTTCCGTCATCGATCGCGACGGCAATGCGGTGTCGAATACCTACACGCTGAATTTCTCCTACGGTCTCGGCCTCGTCGCCGAGGGCACCGGCGTGTTGCTCAACAACGAACTCGACGATTTCACGGCCAAACCAGGCGCGTCAAACGCATATGGCCTGATTGGCTACGACGCGAACCTGCCCGGTCCGGGCAAACGTCCGCTGTCATCGATGACGCCAACCATCATTCTCAAGGACGGCAAACCGTTTCTGATCACCGGCTCGCCGGGGGGCAGCCGCATCATCAGCACGGTGCTGCAGGTGGTCGTGAACGCGATCGATTATCATATGCCGATCGGCGACGCGGTGAGCGCACCGCGCGTGCATCAGCAATGGCAACCGGAAGAAGTTTCTGTAGAGCCGGGGTTCGCACCCGAAGTTCTCGAGGGCCTGGCCAGACGCGGCCATCAGATCGTGCCGACAACGCCGCAGACGTCGGCAAATTCCATCGCAGTCACAACGGATGGTTATGTCGGCGCCGCCGACCGGCGCACGCGCGGCTCGCTGGCGGCGGGATATTGATCGATTGCCTGGTGAAAAACTGGAGCGGGCGAAGGGATTCGAACCCTCGACCCCGACCTTGGCAAGGTCGTGCTCTACCCCTGAGCTACACCCGCATCCGGTAGGTATTTGGCCGACAAGCCGTATCGGCCGCCAAGGCCGTTCCTATAGCCAAAAGCCGAGCCTGATTGCAACCACGCCGGCCGGACGGCCTGATTACCGACGCTGGTCTCAGCCTTTTCGCCGCGGCCGCGGGTTGACCATCTCACCTTGCCAGCGCGGGTTTGGATTGCAGAAGCCGCGGAACCCGGCGATGACTGTCACCCGGCATTCCTCGAACGAGCGATACTGACAGTCTTCGCTCAGATCGCTGCCGAAATTGCGCAACGCGCACCACGGGCCTTCCGACGCCTGCACCGGGCCAGAGCTGGCCAGCTGGATTGCGGCGAAGGCAGCGACCAGCAGAACAACGCGCATCATGTTTCACCTCTGCGGGCTACTGCTGGGCGTGGCGCCGGTGGCGGGATTTTGTTGGCGGCGGCCCCACCCAGCGTGGATTTATATTGCAAAAGCCGCGGTTGCCGGCGAGCACGTTGGGCCGGCACTGCTCGAACGTGCGATATTGGCAATCTTCGTAGATTGAACCCGGACCAAGACTGATGACCGCGCACCAGGGACCCTCGCTGGCGCCCACGGGTTTTGCGGAAAGCGATAGAACGGCAACGATTAATGCCGCGGAAAGAACGATACGCATCATGGACCTCCCTGGCACGGCGCGTCGGGTTTTCAGCAATACTAACACCAGTCAAAGCGGTATTATTTTGGCGCGATGTCAAAAACGCCTGATCAGCTGTTCGCCATGCTCGATAGTCTCGGCATTGCGCATAAGACCGTAAAGCATCCGCCATTATTCACGGTCGAGCAATCGCGAAGCCTTCGCGGGCAAATTCCCGGCGGGCATACGAAGAACTTGTTCTTGCGCGACAAGAAATATGCGATTTACCTCGTGGTCGCGCTGGAAAACGCCGATATCGACCTCAAGGGCCTGCACCGGCGGCTCAAGGCAGATGGCCGATTCTCGTTCGGTTCCGCCGATCTGCTGCGCGAAGTCCTCGGTGTTGAGCCGGGCGCAGTGACGCCTTTCGGCGCAATCAATGACACGGAGGGCCGCGTGACGGTGGTCCTCGATACCGCCATGATGGAGCACGACACGCTCAACTATCATCCGCTGGTCAACACGATGACCACGTCGATAAAACGCGACGATCTGGTGAAATTCCTCGAATCCACCGGCCATATGCCTCGAATTGAGCGCGTTTCAGGCCGCGCCCCGGACATGTCTTGATGATTGCGTTAGCTTCCCGGATAACCATCTAACCGGATAGGGAACTTTGAGAACTGAGGCCGGCACGGGCCGACGTGGCGAGGGAAAATGCTGAGTGGCGGAGTGACGGCTGCTGACGTGGTCAAGGACACGACCACGCAAGGCTTCATGAAAGATGTGATCGAGGAATCCAAGCGCCAGCCGGTACTGGTGGATTTCTGGGCGCCCTGGTGCGGCCCCTGCAAGCAACTTACCCCGGTGCTGGAAAAATCCGTCAAAGCAGCCAATGGCAAGGTCAAGCTTGCCAAGATGAACATCGACGAGCATCCGGCAATCCCCGGCCAGATGGGCATTCAGTCGATCCCGGCGGTGATTGCTTTTTCAAACGGGCAGCCGGTCGACGGCTTCATGGGTGCCTTGCCCGAAAGCCAGGTCGTCGCGTTCCTCGAGCGGATCACCAAGGGCGCCGTCGGCGCCGAGGAAAAGGATTTGCTGAAAGCGGCCGATACGGCTCTCGTGGAAGGCAATGCTGCCGGCGCCGCCGAAATCTACGCGCAGTTGCTCGCTCAGGATGGCACCAACGTGCACGCGCTTGCCGGGCTCGCGCGCTGCTACGTCGAAACCGGCGCGCTCGAACAGGCCAAACAAACGCTCGCCCTTGTCCCCGAAACCAAGCGAAACGAACCGGCGGTTGCGGCCGCGCGTGCTGCGCTCGAGGTTGCCGAACAGGCCAAGTCGGTCGGGCCGCTGGCTGAGCTCGAGGCAAAAGTGCTTGCCGATCCGCAAAATCATCAGGCGCGTTTCGACCTTGCTGTAGCGCTCAACGCCAAGAGCAAGCGCGAGGACGCGGTCAATCATCTGATCGAAATCGTCAAGCGAGACCGGAAATGGAACGACGACGGTGCCCGCAAGCAGCTCGTGCAGTTTTTCGAAGCATGGGGTGCGACTGACCCGGCCACTATCGAAGGCCGCAGGCGTCTGTCGTCGATCTTGTTTTCGTAAACGTTTCGCTCCGGCGCAAGCGCCGAACGGCAGAGTGAAGCGCAGATGCCGATGAACGCTCAGTACCGCGGGCCGATCGAATTACCGGGGGTGATCCCGGTGTTCCCGCTGCCGGGCGCCTTGCTGTTGCCGCGCGGACAGATGCCGCTCAACATTTTCGAGCCGCGCTATATTGCGATGGTTGATGACGCGCTGCGTGATGGTCACCGTCTCATCGGCATGATTCAGCCGGATGCGGCTCACAGCGACGAGACCAACAAACCGGTCCTCTATAAGATCGGTTGTGCGGGGCGCATCACCCAGCTCGCCGAAAGCGGCGATGGCCGCTATCTGATCGAATTGACCGGCGTCGCCCGCTTTCGGGTGGAAGAGGAACTCAAGGTCGCCACTCCATACCGTCAGTGCCGCGTCACCTACGCGCCGTTCGCTGATGATTTCATTGCCCGCAAGGGCGAGAATGCGGTTGATCGCGCAGCCTTGTTGGCGGCGCTCACCGACTTTCTCAAGGCCAACGACCTGAAGGCCGACTGGGAGGGAATCGACAGAGCGCCTAACGAGGCGCTGGTCAATGCGCTGTCGATGATGTCGCCCTATGGCACGGCGGAAAAGCAGGCCCTGCTGGAAGCCCCCGACCTGAAGACGCGCGCCGAGATCCTGATCGCCATCACCGAGATCGAGCTTGCCAAGAAGAACACCGAGGGCGAGCCGCAGTTGCAGTAACGTTCTATAGTCGTCCCGCGAGTGTATAGTCCTGCTATAATGCACTGAGTTTGCTGAGAGCAGATCATGGCTTCCACCGTCCCGCCCACCGAACGGCCTCCGGACAGCGTCGATCCGAAACTGCTGGAAATCCTCGTGTGCCCGCTCACCAAAGGGCGGCTTGAATACGACGCCGGCAAACAGGAATTGATCTCCCGCAAGGCCAAGCTTGCCTATCCGATCCGCGACGGCATTCCGATCATGCTGCCCGAGGAAGCGCGCAGACTAGAGTGATGCGTTTTCCGGAGGCGCCATTTTTTTCTAGGGAGTCCTGGATGCCCCGCCTTTGCGGGGCATGACAGTGAGTAAGGGAAGGAACTGCAATGATCAAAATCTGGGGCCGCAAAACCTCCTCCAACGTGCAGAAAGCAATGTGGGCCGTGGGCGAGCTCAAGCTCGAGCATGAGCGTATCGATATCGGCGGTCCGTTCGGCAAGAACAGAGAACCCGCATATCTCGCGATGAATCCAAACGGCCTTGTCCCCACGCTGGAGGAGGAAGACGGCTTCCTGCTGTGGGAATCGAATTCGATCGTGCGCTATCTCGCCAGCAAACACGACAAGAACGGCGTGCTCGAGCCCAGGGATCCGAAGCACCGCGCGCTCGCCAGCCAGTGGATGGACTGGCAGCTGTCAGTGGCGGGGCCGGCCATCACGCCGGCGTTCTGGGGATTGATCCGCACACAGCCGGAAAAACGCGATCTGGCGGCGATCAAGACCTCGCAGGAGAAGACAACCGACGCGATGAAAATCCTCGATGCACGCCTGGCCAAGGCCCCGTACGTTGCAGGCCCGGCATTCTCATACGGCGATATCCCGGTCGGCATCATGTGTTACCGTTACGTGCAACTCGTGCCTGACCGCCCGCCACTACCGAATCTTGATCGCTGGTACGCCGCGATTTCATCGCGCCAGGCATTCAAGGATCATGTCGGCAGCGTTCCGCTGTCGTGAGATTTCCATGAGCAAAGAAGGGCGCTGTCTCGGCTTGATCGGCGGACTTGGGCCCGATGCAACTGTCTATTACTACCGGGAGCTGGTTGCTGCCTTTGCGAAACATGACCGCGTGCTGCGTCTGCTGATCGCTCACGCCGACTACAATCGCGTCTACGCCACTGTAACGGCAAAGGACTACGACGACCTCGCGCATTATCTCGCCGGCCTTATCGCGAACATGGCGGCAGCGGGCGCCGAAGTCAGCGCAATCGTTGCGGTGACCCCGCACATCTGCGCCGCGCAGCTCGCCGCTATATCGCCGCTGCCCCTCGTCAATATACTGAACGAAGTGCCACAGGTGGTGCATGCACGAGACTTGAAGCGCGTGGCGCTGCTGGGCACCCGCTTTACACTCGAGACAAGAATGTTCGGTTGCCTGGATGACATCGAGGTCGTCATGCCGAGCGTGGACGAAATTGAGAGAATCCATCAGGGCTATGTGGACTTCGTCACGGGCCGCGGATCGGATGCGCGGAGGGGCGAATTGCGCCAGCTCGCACAAACTTTCGTCACCCGCGACGGCGCGCAGGCGGTGCTGATTGCAGGCACTGATCTTTCAACAGTTTTTACAGAGAGTAATGCCGGCTTCCCAATGATTGATTGCGCGCGCGTTCATATTCAAGCAATCGTGCAGCGATTGCTGAACTGAAGTTAAAGCGCCTCGCCTTTCAACAGCTTCGGCACATCGCCGGTGAACCCGGCTGCCTCGCGGATGAACACGCGCTTGAGCGCAGGCATGCGCTCGACCAAGCCGAGGCCTATGTCGCGGACAAAACGCAATACATCCGAATGATTGGAAAACAGCCGGTTCAATCCGTCGGTCGCAACGCCCATCGTCATGGTGTCGAAACGGCGCCACCGCTGGTAACGCTCGAGGACATCCGGCCCGCCACAATCGAGCCCGAGGCGCGCGGTGTCTGCAATCGCCTCAGCCAGCGCCGCAACATCACGCAGCCCCATATTGAGGCCCTGTCCGGCAATCGGATGAATAATGTGCGCGGCGTCACCAATGAGCGCCAGCCTTTCGCCGACGAACGTGCGCGCTGTGAAAAGCCCGAGCGGAAACGCGCGGCGCGGCCCGATGACCTTCAGCTCGCCGAGATGCAAGCCGAAGCGTTTTTCCAATTCGGCAAGGAATTTATCTTCCGGCAGCGCGATGATACGTTTCGCTTCGCGCGTGCTTTCAGTCCACACGATTGAGCAGCGCTTGCCGCTCAACGGCAAAATCGCGAATGGCCCGGCGGGGAGAAAATGCTCTTCGGCACGGCCATTGTGTTCGCGTTCGTGCGCGACT
>Ga0187777_10000457_pt1 | contig 28100 bp, 21 predicted proteins | sample 1015_Q2_SP5_10_M_FD_132416 | JGI IMG/M metagenome (GOLD analysis project Ga0187777, IMG submission 132416) | Tropical peat soil microbial communities from peatlands in Department of Meta, Colombia - 1015_Q2_SP5_10_MG | ecosystem: Environmental > Terrestrial > Soil > Wetlands > Peat | place... | reverse complement strand
GCTGCCTGGGCATTCGGTGGATTGATTGCTCTCGCGGGCGCTTTTATTTACGCGGAACTGTCATCGCAAACATCGACCAGTGGCGGTCAATACGTCTACCTTCGCGAGGCTTTCCATCCTGCGCTGGCCTTTGTTTATGGGTGGGCGTTGCTTCTGGTCACGCAAAGCGGCGGGATGGCGGCGGTCGCGGTGACATTTGCAAAGTATGTTTGCGTGCTCGCAAATCTGGAATCGAGCGACAACCTCTCCGCTATTCTTGCGGCAATCGCGCTCGTGATATTGACAATCATCAATTGTTGCGGCGTTCGGGCCGGCAGCACGACGCAAAACGTGTTCATGATATTGAAATTGCTGGCGATTGCGGCGCTGGTTGCATTCGGGTTGAACGTCAATCGCCCGCAAGGCGTGACTTTGCCAGGACCAACATCTTCCGCGCCTGGCGTCTGGAATTCGCTCACTGCATTCGGCGCGGCGCTCATTCCGGTGCAATTCGCCTACGGCGGATGGCAAACCTCGTGTTTTGTTGCTGGCGAAGTGCGCAATCCACAAAGAAATCTGCCACGCGGTTTGCTGTTCGGTGTTCTGGGCGTAATCGCGGTTTATCTTTCCGTAAACTTTGTTTGCGTCAACGCGCTCGGGCCATTCGGGCTTGCCAGCACCCGCACGCCGGCTTCTGCGGTCATGCGACTCGCGCTCGGAGACACCGGCGCCACCATCATCGCGATTGGGATCGCTTTTTCGGCCATCGGCTTTCTCAGCCAGAGCATGTTGACCGCTCCGCGCGTCTACTTCGCGATGGCGGAAGATGGCTTGTTCTTCTCCAGTCTCGCCAAAGTCAATCGCGCTCGCGTGCCCGCATTCGCGATCGCGTTGCAGGGCGTGCTCGCAATCGTGATCACACTATCCGGACGATACGAACAAATCTTGAATTACGTGATTTCCGTAGATGTAGTTTTTTTCGCCCTTACCGCTGCGACCGTTTTTGTTTTTCGCAGACGATTTCGCGACCGGAGCGTCGATACTTTTCGCATACCCGGTCATCCATTCACGACGTCGTTCTTCATCCTGGCATGCGCTGGGGTCGCGTTCAGTACGGCCTATCGCTATCCGCAGAACAGCGCGATCGGTTTAGGTATCATGCTCAGTGGAATACCGGTCTATCTGTTTTGGAGAAGAGGCCGTACGAAATTCGTCACATCGTGAATCGTTAAATTGGACGGAGTTGACGACTGGCGATTCTCGATTCACGAATCACGATGCGAGCAGCGCGATCAGCGTTCATGCATTGGGCAAAGACGCGCCCAAAGGTGAAATACGATCTCGCACTCAGCGGGATTTTGAATCTTCCGATGGCGGAGCTGCAGGTGAAGCCGAGCGATTTGGAATTGCACGATGCGAATGCTTATGGCTATGGGCCGCTCGTTAACGCCCTGGCCGAGCATCGACGAGTTCCGCCTGAAAAGGTCGTCACGGTTTCCGGGGGAACTTCAATGGCGAACCATCTCGCGATGGCGGCGATGATTGGGCCCGGCGAGGAGGTGCTGATCGAAGAGCCCACTTACGAACCGCTTCTAGCGATTGCGGGATATTTGGGCGCGGAGATCCAACGTTTTCGGCGGCCATTCGAGAGCGGCTTTAAGATCGATGTTGATCAATTAGAAAAGAAAATCACTCCGCGAACCCGCCTGATCGTTCTGACAAATTTGCACAACCCCAGCAGTGTACTGGTTGATCAAGAGACGCTGGGCAAAATTGGCGAGCTGGCCCGAACCGCCGGGGCGCGAGTTCTCGTGGATGAGGTCTACCTCGAGTCGTTCTTCAACGATGCCCCAAGCTCTGCGGTTTCACTCGGTCCGGAATTCGTCGTCACCAGCAGCCTGACCAAGGGCTATGGATTGAGTGGACTTCGTTGCGGCTGGATTTTCGCGGAGGCCGAGCTCGCGCACAAAATCCGGCACCTGGACGATATTTTCAGCGCCAGCGCCCCGAACGTGATGGAGCGGTTGAGTGTAATGGCGATTGCGCAGCTTCCAAAGATCACCGCTCGGGCAGGCATTATCCTGCAAACGAATCGTAAAACATTGAACCAGTTCTGGCGTGAGCGCCCTGACATCGAGGTAGTGCACACAGACTTCGGTACAACTTCGTTCCCGCGATTGCGAAATCTGGATGTTGATGAGCTCTGCTCGCTGTTGATGGACAAATACGATACCGCGGTCGTGCCGGGCCAATTTTTCGAATCACCGCAACACATTCGAATTGGAATATGCTGTGAACCGGAAAATTTCAGCGCCGGAATCAGCCGTCTTGGCCGCGCACTCGATGAATTAAGAGCATAAAAAACAAACTTCGACTTGATGGAGCCGAGAATTACTCAATGACGTTAACTAATCCCCGGGCTGAACGAGGGCTCAGGCTTTTACTTGCCTACGCCGGATCGATTTGGCGGCGCGGTAAGGTTGATAATCGGCCCAATCGGCACGATGCGGGTAGGATTAATCTCTTCGTGCGTCATGTAATAATGGCGCTTGATATGATCAATACTGACCGTTTCGGAAACGCCAGGCCGCTGATAGAGATCGAGCATGTATCCCTGCAGACTTGGGTAATCTATAATGCGTCGCAGGTTGCATTTGAAGTGCCCGTGGTAAACCACGTCGAACCGGATCAGTGTGCAAAAGAGCCGCCAGTCAGCCTCGACGACGCGATTGCCGAACAAATAACGGCTCGTGGACAAGCGCGCCTCCATTTGATTGAGCGCTTCAAAGAGCTTCTTGCAGGCTCTTTCGTACGGCCGCTGCCGCGTCGCGAAACCTGCCCGGTAAACACCGTTGTTAATGCTTTCGTAAATGAAATCCGACAGCTTCGCGTGCTCCTCTTTGATGTCGTGCGGGAAAAAATCGACATCTTTGTTCGCCGCGAACGCGTCGAACGCGGAATTAAACATTGGACAGATATCGTCCTCGCAATTGTTCACGATTCGCTTGGTTTCTTTGTCCCAGAGGACGGGAACAGTCACGCGGCCATTAAAGTCCGGATCGGTCGCAACATAAGCCTCGCATAGATAACGAAAACGATTTACCGGATCGGTTGATTCGAATTTATCGAGATCCTTCAGCGACGACCCGGGCTTAATCCGTTCGGTATCGCGAAATGCCCAACCCTTCTCGTCTCGAAACGGATCGACAATCGTTATCCCGACAGTCTGTTCGAGCCCTTTGAGTTTTCGAAAGATGACGGTGCGACTGGCCCACGGGCACGCGAGGGAAACGTAGAGATGGTAGCGTCCAGACACGGCAGGGTACGGAGTTGACCCATCATTCGAAACCCAGTCGCGAAATGCATCTTCCTGGCGTTGAAATTCGCCCGCCGCGGTCTGTTCAGTTGGAAGATGCGAAGGCACGCCGCAAAGGAGTAGAAATCAGAGCTTTCAAAGTGAGAAGAACAAAAGAACAGGCTGCCGATAATTGCGCCAGATCCCCTTCCCCAACAGCTGAAGGACTGGTCTGAAGCGCAAACGTGGCATCAAAAGGAGTGGAGCTTTTCGGGGAATTGCGCGATATCGGCACGCTCATGCCAGCGGATTCCGAAGAGCCACAAAAATTCTCCGCCAAAAGTCCAGGAATGCGACAACGCGATCGCACGGCTAAGAAAGTAGATTGTTACCGATCAATGACCAAGACAGCCGTGCCGTTGAGCTTTCCGGCCCGGAATTTCTCAAGAGCGACGTTAGCGTCTTCCAGTGAAAAGGTTTCGACCTTGGTTTTCAACGGAACGCGCGGCGCAACTTTGAGAAATTCCTCGCCGTCCCGACGAGTGAGGTTCGCCACCGAACCGATTTCACGCTCCTCCCAGAGATCGGCGTAGGGAAACGATGGAATGTCACTCATGTGAATACCGCCGCAGACGATTCTCCCACCCTTCGCGAGAGCTCGCAGGGCGACTGGAACGAGTGCACCTACGGGCGCAAAGATGATGGCGGCGTCGAGTTTTTCCGGAGGCATTTCATCCGATCCACCAGCCCATACTGCTCCCAACGAGCGCGCTTCTTTCTGACCGGCGACGTCGCCTGGGCGAGTGAAAGCATAGACTTCCTTTATTTCGTAGACCGCGACCTGGGCAATCAGATGGGCGGCGTTTCCAAAACCATAAATCCCAAGTCGCTTCGCGTTGCTGGTTTTTCGATAGGATCGATACCCGAGCATTCCGGCACAAAGCAGAGGCGCAACCGCCGCATCATCGTAATCCTCAGGCAAATGAAAGCAGTAACGCGCATCGGCCACTGTTAACTCCGCGTAGCCGCCGTTAATCGTGTATCCGGTAAACCTTGCGCGATCACAGAGATTTTCGCGATCGGACCGACAATAGATGCAGTCTCCATCAGTCCAGCCAAGCCATGGGATGCCAACACGATCCCCAACTGAGAATCCTTTAACGCTCGTGCCTATTTGCTCGACACGACCTACGATCTGGTGGCCAAGAATCAGAGGAAGGGCCGGATCGGCCAATTCGTTATCGAAAATGTGAAGATCGGTGCGGCAAACGCCGCAAGCGCTTACGCGGACAAGTAATTGTCCTCTTCCCTGTTTCGGATCAGCAACATTACGGACTGCGAGCGGCGACCCGATTTTTTCGAGGACCATCGCGCGCATACCATCTAATTATTCCGCCCGGCAGCGCCGCGCAATCCGATCCGGCTGTTTAAATGGAAAGCGGCTCGCTGAACGAGATTGGCTCGTGGTGAAACGCCCGCAGGTGACGCCAGCGTGGTGATTTTCATCCAGGATAGATCCGTTAAATTCAAACACGGCCGAGACTCGCTGGACGCGCGCCTCCAGGTTATCCAAAGTCCAACTCCGCCGCCACACTGATCGATTAGAAGAAGGGAACTAACCCTGTTCCGCCGGCAGTGAGACGCTTTTCGAGAGCAGGTTGTTCGCTATTTCTAATTCAGCGATTCGGGCGCGCAATTCCTCGGTGCGAATCAGAATTGCCTCTTCGAGAGCGGCACGCTGATTATCAAGAAGCAAATGAGTTCGACGGCTATTAAGCAGATTGCGAATACGGAGGGCAACCTCAGTGTGATCAAACGGCTTGAGCAGAAAGTCGGTCGCGCCGCCTTCGAGAGCGCGCTGTCTCGTTTGGTCGTTAGTATCGGCGGTCAAGATCACAATCGGCAGGAATGTTTCCTGCGTTTCGGCACGAAGCCGCTCCAAGATGGCGAAACCGTCAGGCGGCGGCATCATCAGGTCGAGCAGAACGAGATCCGGTTGAAAATTCCTGCAAACCTCGAGCGCCCGCTTCGAATCGCTGACTGACTCGAAGCGCGTGTATTCATTTTCGATAAGAATCTCTTCGAGCAAGGCAACGTTAACCGGCTCATCGTCGATGATGAGGATCTTCATTCGTTGAAGCATGGCGTTTAGGTTCATACTCCCTTGTCCCTAACGCCCGTTGGCGGGCAAAAATGATGTTCAATAACTTTGAGGAAACAGTCCACATCAAGCGGCTTGGTCAAATAATCGGATGCGCCGAGAGTTGTTAACCGGTTGATTTGCGATTTGGTGGCGTCTGCGCTCAGAACCACTACTGGGATGTCGCGAGTCCGGTCTTTCGATTTTAGGCGGGCCAGAACGTCGGGACCGTTAATGTCGGGAAGATGGACATCGAGCAGAATCAGGTCGGGCTGATGGCGGGTGGCCAGTTCAATGCCAAGCTGCCCTTGCATGGCGCTGATCAATTTAATGGGCGCACATTCCTTCAGTAATTGCTCAATGAGCGACAAATTGGAGAGATTGTCTTCGATATAGAGAATTGTTTTTTCGTCGCCACTCATCGGAGCCAATTCCAGAGGCGCGCGGCGCTCGGCAGCTGCTTGTTCCTGAACACTCTTGACCATCGGGAATTCAATCCAGAAACAGGCGCCCATCGCCGGGCCTCCTTCTCCGATGTTTCCACCCATCGCTTCCGTGAGGCGCTTCGACAGGGCAAGACCCAGACCCGTTCCCTCAGTAATCGTGTTTTCAGCACCCAGCCGGTCAAATGGAGAAAACAGCCGAGCGCGTTTATCCGGAGGAATGCCGGGGCCTTCGTCACTTACCGAAATCCGGAGGCGCCCTTCATTCTGGGGCACGAGATCGACCACCACGCGACCGTTTGGGCGATTGTATTTCACAGCATTGGATAAGAGATTGAGCAATACCTGTTTCAAGCGCTGCCGATCGGCGAGAATACTTGGAGAACCGTCGAGCAAACCGAATCTCTCAATCTCGATGTTGCGAGCAGATGCCGTTGGGCGAATCAGATCAATTGCTTCGTCCACAGCCTGCTCAATAAGCACGGGCTCAAGCGAGAGTTGGAAACGACCAGATTCAACCCGCGAGATGTCGAGAATTTCGTTGATCAGATTCAAGAGATGCCGACCTGCGTTCAGAATGTGAGCGATTCGCTCCTTCTGAACCGGCGTCGGCGATTGTCTCTCCATCAGTTGACCGAAACCGAGAATGGCATTCAACGGAGTGCGCAATTCGTGGCTCATGCGCGACAGAAACTCACTTTTCGCCTTACTGGCGCGTTCAACTTCTTCGACGCGTCTGCGTTCCGTGATGTCTTCGACCGTCCCTTCATAATAGGAAACCTTGCCGTCGCTGTCTCGAACCACACGAGAGTTCTCGCACAGCCATCGCCTGCCATGGTCCTTGCGGAAGATTTCGTACTCGAAGAACTCGACGGACCCATGCGTTTCAATCGCCTGCTTGAATTCGTCGCGACGCTTCGGGTCCACATAAAGCGTTTGCTGAATGTCACCAACGCCGGCAATCAGGTCTTCCGGCGAGTCGTAACCGAACATGCGAGCCAGCGCAGGATTGACGCTGAGGAATTTTCCTTCCGAAGTACTCTGAAAAATTCCTTCGACAGCGTTTTCGAAGATTTCCCGATACTTGTGTTCCGCTTCAACAAGCGCCTGTTCGGCTCGTTTCTGGTCGGTGACGTCTTGCGCGGTGCCAAAGAACCGACGCGGCCGGCCAGAGTTGTCGTTGACGATATCAGCCTGACTGTGGACAAAGCGGACCTCGCCATCGGGCCGAACGATGCGGTATCCCATGTCGTAGCGCGGTCCGCCATTCAGGGCGCTCGCTATCGTTTGTTTTACCAATTCCAGGTCTTGGGGATGGACCAGGCTCGCAAAGCCCTCAAAATTAATAACGCGCTCCTGAGGTTGTAACCCAAAGATGCGATAAGTTTCGTCCGACCAACGAATGCGATCGACGTCCAAGTCTCGTTCCCAATAGCCAAGATGGGCTATGGACTGGGCCTGCGCGAGCTTGGCCTGACTGTCGCGCAGTTCTGTATCCTGCGACTGGATGTGATCCAGCATTTGATTGAAGGCATCAGTCAGAACACCGACCTCATCGTTGCACGTTTTGCTCGCGCGCACCGAATAATCGCTATGATTGTCGATTGTTCGCGCCGTCTCCGTCAGCCGTAGAATCGGGTCGGTGAGGAAGCGCAAAAATTGTCCTGAAAGAATAAAGGCCACCAAGAGCGAAGCAATCAGGACCAGCACAAAAATACTGCCGTAGAGTTTCACCAATTGAGATGTAGTCGCACGCAAGTCGGCTAGGACAGAAAGCGTTCCTTCCTGCTTCCCTCCCAGCATTACTGGTTGAGCGAGAATGATCCGGTCGCCGTTGATTCTAAATCCTGAGTCCAATTGAGCGGCTTCGATTTCCGCTTCGTCTCGCGACGTTCCAAAAAAGGCGAGGCGTTGGCGACTACTAAGCTCGAGACGCGCGCTGACTACTTGCGGCATTGTCTTGAGTCCACCGAGAATCTGGTTCGCCGCGTCCTCATCCTTGAATCTGACTGCCGCACCGCATTCGCGCGCCGTGATCTCACCCACGACGGCCAACTCGTGCGTCGCGTGCTGCCTCAAAATGCGGGCTTGAAAATAAAACACTGCACCAAAGGCGAGCAGTAGCACCACAGCAGTGATCGCCATAATAACGAAGGTGATCTTTTTCGAGATGGGTTGATCGCGAAGTCTGGGCATAGTCCCCTCGGATTTCCGAAGTAAACCGCAAAAGCTATTTTCACGCCGACCTGGAAGAAATCGCAGCGGTCATTGGAACATATTCTGCTTGGCAGAAGCGCGGATGAATTGTCCCCGCCACAACGTCGCCGAGATGGGTCGGTTAGACAGAGTCACCCTCTATCAATATTTATGAACGCTTCCCTACCCCAAACCACACAACCTAAAGCGGCACCGCAGTTTAAGCCGCCGGCCGACTCGAGAGCGACACGGTTTTGGACGAGCGCGTCACTAATCGCAATCGCAATTGGCCTGGGCTTCGGCTTCTGGACCGTTTCGAACCAGATCGCTCCGGAAATGATGAGCTCACCCGAAGCCTCGGCGGATACAAACTCCGCCCTTATCCCGCAAAAAAGCATCGCCGTACTTCCGTTCGCGGAGTTCACTGACGACAAGCAAAACGCATTTTTAGCCGACGGCGTTCAGGATGACATTCTGAGCGCGCTCTCGAAAGTTGAAGATTTGAAAGTGATCAGCGCGAGCTCGGTCAGCAGCTACACGCCAGGCACCGAGCGAAACCTGCCTGAGATCGCAGATGCCCTCGGGGTCGGCCACATCGTTGAGGGAAGCGTCCATCAAAATGGAACGCATGTAACCATCACCGCTCAACTAACCGATGCTCACACCGGTACGCTACTCTGGAATCAGAGCTATGAGCGCGATCTGAGCGAAGTGGTTGCGGTTCCCGGAGAAATTGTGCAGCGAATTATTTCGCAGCTCCGAGCGCAAATCTCACCCAAAGAAGAGGCCGCCATCCGCGAACGACCCACCAGGGACCTTGCTGCTTATGGATCGTACGTTCGAGCAAAGAGACTTATCGCGACGGTGGCTTTCAATGGCCAGATTGAAGAAAATTTGCGCGAAGCGATCGGGCTGCTCGAGCAGGCGGTCACCCGCGATCCGGACTTTTATCTCGCCTACTGTCAGCTGTCCGCCGCCCACGACTACATGTATTTCTTCGGTCTGGATCACACCGAAGCCCGATTGCGGGCGGCTGACACTGCCTTGCAGGCGGTTGTCCGTCTGCGCCCTGATGCCGCGGAAACGCACCTGGCGCGAGCCAATTTCTTTTACCGCTGCTATCTCGATTACAATGCGGCGCGGGCGGAGCTCGCATTGGCCCAGCATGGTTTGCCAAACAACGCGCAGATTTTTGAGCTGGCCGGTTATATCGACAGACGCCAGGGACTTTGGAGCGAATCGACCCGCAACCTCGAGCGCGCGATCGAACTAGACCCGCGCGATTTCTTCATGCTTCAGCAGATTGCGCTCAGTTATCAGGAATTTCGACAATTCAGCGCGATGGCAGCAGCTTTAGACCGCGCCCTCGCCGTAATTCCTCGTGATGTGGATACGCGCCTTATTCGCGCAACGGTAGATCTTGAATCGAAAGCTGACACAGCCCCCTTACATGAAACCGTTACCAAGGTTTTGGCTGAAAACCCTAAGTGCGCTCCCGATATTGCAGGTCAATGGTTCTACCTGGCCCTTTGTCAACACGATCAAAATGCCATCGAACGGTCCCTGGCCGACATTCCGGCCACCGGTACGTCCGCCGATTTGAACTTCCCATTATCCTTCTGCAAGGCACTGGCGGCTCGCGTAAAAGGAGATGACAACGCAGCGCGCCTCAGATTCGAGCAGGCCCGAGCAGAAGTTAGCAAGATAGTTAGCGAGCAACCCAACTACGGGCCCGGATTTTCGGTTCTCGGGCTTATCGATGCGGCGCTCGGGCGAAAAGAAGACGCGCTCCGCGAGGGACGGCACGCTATGGAATTGCTGCCGATCACAAAGGATTCCATCGACGGCGCGGAAGTCATGAAATATCTAGGTGTCATTTACGCATGGTGCGGCGAGAAGGACCTTGCCATAGAGCAAATCGCCGCCACGCTTCGAATACCGAGCACATTGAGCTATGGAAACCTGAAGCTTCATCCCTATTGGGATCCGCTGCGTGGCGATCCCAGATTCGAAAAAATAGTGGCGGAGCAGGCGACAAAAACAATCGGCCAGGGAACGGTTGAGGCGAAGGCAGTTAGTTCCCGATAATTAGACGGGAGCAAGTTCCTTGGGTTGCGGCGCTTCGTGCTCGTGATAATGGGCGCTGCGGAGAAATGGAACTTTGTCTAGAACATGTTCCTGGAACCATTCGAGCCAGAGATAAATCACCGGAGTGACAAAGAGCGTGACCATTTGCGAGAAAATCAGACCGCCGACGATGACCAAACCGAGAGGACGACGTGACGACGCATCCTGGCCAAAGCCAAGCGCCAGCGGAATCGCACCCATCAACGCGGCGAGAGTTGTCATCATGATCGGCCGAAAACGTTCGACGCTTGCTTCGTGAATGGCGGAGCGAAGGTCCCACCCTTCATCGATTCGCTGCAACGCAAAATCGACGACCATGATTCCGTTCTTCTTCACGATGCCGAGCAACAGGAAAAGTCCGATCACGCTGTAGAGAGACAACGTGGAATGGAAAATATAAAGCGTGGCCAATCCCCCGACCACCGCCGGCACGATTGCGGGAAATAAAACCGTGATTGGATGGACATAGCTTTCGTAAAGAATTCCGAGAATCACATACATCGCGAAAATGGCCAAGAGCAAGATTGCGGGAAGCGCGCGAAAGAGTTGGCGAAACACCAACGCCTCACCCTGAAAGGTCGATTGCACGCTCGGATATTCAAGCTGGATCTGACTGAACGAATCTTCGATAAATTTCGTTGCATCACCGATCGCAACGCCAGGTAACAGATTAAAGTTGATCGTAACACTGGTGAATTGATCGAAATGGTTGACCGCTTGCGGTCCAATCACAGTGCTGGTCGACGTGACCGCGCGCAAAGGAACGAGATCGGCTGAAGTTCCAGTGGTAACGGCAATTCCCGGGCTACCGCCGGCCTGGCCAATCGCATTTCCGCTATTACTGCGAACGTATAAGTTATTGAGATCGCCAGGTGTCGAGCGTTCGCTGTCGTTCACTTCAAGAATGACCTGATATTGATCGTCAGGCTGCTTGATCAGATAGACGTAGTTCTGAGAATAGGCGTTCTTTAGCAAACTCTGGATCGCCGATGTCGAGACACCATAGGTTGCGGCGCGCTCGCGATCTATGTTCACGGCCAGATTCGGTGTGCTGTGATAATAGTCAGAGCGAAAAGAGGCGAAGCCTTTGAAGCCATGGAGCTTTTCCATTAACTGATCAGCCGCTTTGTAAACGTCGTCCGGATTAATTCCGCTAATCGTATATGCGTACTGTCCCTGGGTCTGATTGGTGGCACCGACATTAATTTGCAAAACCGGTTGGGGCGTAATGACTGCATTGATGCCCGGAATGGTGGCAATCGACTTTTGCAGCCGCAAAACGCATTGCTCGATTGGATCGCGCTGGTCGCGAGGTTTGAAGACCGCGAAGATCACTGCCTGTGAGGCAGCGCTGCGCTGAGCTGAACCAGCAACCGTGAAAAATTGAGCGATCCCCGGTTCCTCAATGATTTTTTGGTTCACCTGTTTTTGAAAGGCGCGCATTTGTTCAGGTGAAGTTCCTTCCTGGGCTATAAAAACGCCCCGCGCGGAGCCGCTGTCCCCGACCGGAAGCAACGTGAACGGCAGGTGGGTGAAGAAAAACCACAGACCGATAATACATACGAGCAGGATCGGAACAGCGAGATAGGCGCGGTCGAGGAACTTGTCGAGCGCACGACTGTAGGCACGGATCACCCGTTGAATGAAATCACCGGTCCATCTCTCCATCCGTGCGCGTTGGTGACCGGCCTTACGCTCGCCGAGAATCCGCGCGCACATCAGCGGGGTCAACGTTAACGAAACGAGGCCTGACGCAAGAATGGCGACGATGATGGTAATCGAAAATTCCTGGAAGATGCGCCCGAGCAGTCCCGGCAAGAGCACAAGCGGTATGAAAACGGCCGCGAGCGAAAGCGTCATCGATAAAATCGTGAAAGAAATTTCTCCGGCTGTGTTGTAAGCCGCTTTCAGGATCGATTCGCCATGCTCGGCCCGACGAATCACGTTTTCCAAAAATACGATCGCGTCGTCGACCAGAAATCCGATCGCAAGAGTCATCGCCATCAACGTCAGGTTGTTGATCGAAAACCCGAACATGTACATCGCAGTGAAAGTCAGAAGGAGCGAAAGGGGCAAAGCGACCACGGGAATAAGTGTGTCGGTCGCTCGTCCCAGAAACACGTAGATCACGATCACCACCAGCACGAATGCGATCATCAGTGTCGTTCGTACATCGTGGACTGAATTCACAATTGTCTGTGAGCGATCAAACACCGGGATAAAGCTGATCGATCCGGGCAAGCTGGCGCGAAATTCCGGGAACAACGCTTTGACCGAATTCGCAACCTCGACTGCGTTCGCGCCCGCCTGTCGCGAAGCGGCCAGCACGACGATGGATCCTGGCGGTTGGATTCCGCGAGCAAAGAAGAAACGCGAAGTCCGCTCGTCCTGCACACTTTGCTTTACTTCGGCAACGTCACGCAAATAAACCGGCGAGTTGTCTCGGTTCCGAGCGACGATCAAATTCCGATAACCCTCGGCCTGATCAATTTGTCCGTTCGGCTGAATGACGAATGTGCGATGCGGACCATCGAATTGTCCGGCACCGGAGTAAACCGTTCCTGCTTTGATGGCACTGGCCAGATCGTCCATCGTCAATCCACGCGCCGCCAGCGCTGCGGGAGATGCTTTGATCCGAATCGCTGCTTGAACACCGTAAATGTTTACTTGAGACACGCCGGGCAGGATCGCGATTCGCTGCGCGACGACAGTCGATGCGTACTTATATAGATCGCCGTCGGTGAGGCTATCCGACATCAGGCCGATTAGATAAACCGCCTGATCATTAGGATTCGTTTTACTGAAAGTCGGCGGGCTCGGCAGATCGAGCGGCAATTTTCCAGTCGCGCGCTGAATCGCAGCCTGCACATCCGTCGCTGCGTCCGTGATGCTTTTACTCAAAACAAATTGCAAAGTGAGCGAAGTGTTCCCCTGGGTGCTCGAGCTGGTGATGATGTCGAGACCGGGAATTTGCAGAAATTGCTTTTCCAGTGGCGTCGCGATGTTGTTCGCCATCGTCACCGGATCGGCGCCCGGGTACTGACACGACACCTGGATGATGGGGTAATCGACGGCCGGCAGATCGTTTACCGCCAGTTTATTGTAGGTCGCGATGCCCGCGACAATGACCGACAGCGTTAACAACACTGTCATCACCGGCCGGCGAATAAATGGGCCCGAAAGTCCGGTTCCTTTGACCGGAACTAACTTCGGAGTCGCCGGCGTGTTGCCCTGCGCCGCCGACTTTAAACGATTCGGATCTCGCCCTTCGCGTTCGCCATTGCCTGAACCGTCCTGTTCGTCGGATTGGTCCATGAAAAATTACATCGCACTTTTATCAGAACCACTGTTCTGGTTGGCTGATGAATTTGGCTCATACGGTTTCGGATCGACCTTCGATCCTGGCGCTAGCGCGAGTTGTCCGGTCACGACCACGGTCTCGTCCGGCTCGACGCCACTCTCGATGACCGTAAGATCGCCTTCCTGGCGTTGACCAGGTTTCACGGGGCGCAGATCCACCGTGTTATCTGGCTTCATCACGAAAACGAACGGACCGCTTTGACTGATTTGCACCGCTTGCGCCGGAACCAGACGCGCATCCTTGATTGTGTCGAGAATGAAACGAACGCGAACAAACTCCGATGGCCACAACGCGCGATCTGGATTGGGCGTCACCGCTCGGGCTTTCACGGTTCCGGAACCGGGCTGGACCGCGTTGTCGATGAAATACAAATCACCCGTCCGCGGTGGGATCTTGGCGTCGGGCGACCAAGTCTGAACTTTCACATTCGGGCCGCCCAAATATTTCCGCACCAACGCCAGATCCGTTTCAGCCACCGTGAAGTCAGTGTAAATCGGGTCCAGTCCTTGAATAGTAACGAGCGCCGGACTCGACGGGCCCACCAGATTGCCAATGTCCACGTTGCGCAAACCGACTCGTCCATTGATCGGGGATTTGATGTAGCAGTAATCAAGATTCACTTGCGCCGCCTCTGACGCCGCCTGCGATTTCTGCGCGTTGGCGACCGCCTGGTCGTAATCTTGCGGAGCAATCACATTTCGAGCGCGCAGATCCGCTTGTCGCTTGAGCGTTACCTGATCCAGGGCCGCTTGCGCTTTCGCCTGGTCGAGAGCTGCTTGAAACGGCGCCGGATCGATCGTGAAAAGCAGATCGCCTTTTTTCACATCGGCGCCATCTTGGAAATGACGCTGCATGATCTTGCCGGTGACCTGGGCCTGAACCTGGACGGTTTCGTAAGCCGCACAAGTCCCGATTTCGTCCAGATACAGCGGTACGTCTTTGCTCACCACTTTTGCAACCAAAACCGGTCGAACCGGAGCCTGCGTCGCCTTTCCGACCTGAATTCCGCGTTGCCACGTCCGCGCGACCACAAATGCGGCAAGCACAACGAAGAGGAACATTCCCCAACGCGGAATGCGGTGCTTCTTCTCGCGCACAGTCTTCACCCGGTTTGTTTCCCGAATTTCGGTGGCGGCTCCATTTCCCGAATCTATTCGAATTCCCATTTCAGTTTCTTTCGATTTTTCCGTTTCGGGCCCGAGGCGCCGGGTGGCTTCCGTTCCCCTTCTCCGCTTTCTGCCGGATTCGATCCAACACCCGGATGCAGGTGCGCAGATCCGACGGCGAAATGTCGTCGAGAAGCTCGTGTCGAAGTTTGAAAGCAGCGGAACCGATCTGTTCAATCACTCGTCGGGCCCGCGGCGCGAGATGCACTGTTTTGCAACGGCGATCGTGCGACGCGTTTTTGCGCGCGACCCAGCGCTCACCTTCGAGTCGATGTAACAAGGTGACCAGGCTGGGTTCTTCAATTCCGAGATGTGAGGCGATCTCAGCCTGGGTCAGCGGGCCCGGAGCGACCGACAGATGCATCAGCGTCCGCCATTTCGCCTGGCTCAACCCCATCGGCTTCAGTCGCTCATCCAGTTTCAGCCGCCACGCCCGGGCGGTGCCGTGCAGTAGCGGACCAAAAAAATCGACTTCGTTAGTCTTCACGGGTCAAAAATCGTTAGCTTGCTAACTAATTCCAACTCCGTAGCACTGTCAATGCCAGCGCCTTATTCGATTTTGAGCAATAAAATCGACTCCTTCCGATAATCAGTCGATCGCATGATTCGGCGCGGCACCCGCGGCGCCCATCGATTGCTCTCCAAAACTTCCTGTTCGCGCTCCGGCCGCACCAAAAGATAAGTGGCAGTGAGGGGAATTTCGTCGATGTCGCTGGCGTAGGCGAGTTTCGAACGCATGTAGAAGAATATCGGCTGATAATTGGGATCCAGCGCATAAACGGTTTCGTTACTCGGAATATTCATCTCAACCTGCGCCGCCAAACGCTTGATTCGTTGCCGGCGATCCATTCTCGGAACAGCTGCGATCGCGTAAATCCACATCGCAACGCACGCGAGCAAAACGATAGTGGCAATCGTTTTTTGGCGTGCGCTAAATGAAAATGATTTTCCACTCAGCCACCGCGGCCACCGCAGGTTTTCCTGCGTCAGAGTCATCGCCAGGAGCCAGATTGCGGGAATCATCGCCGGCATCGCGTATCGCGGAATCGAGCCGGGCACCAAATCTACAATCACAAGCGGAACGAGAGCACCCCAAGCCAACCCGCGCGCAAGCTGTTGATCGTTCCGCGCGAAAGTGTCGAAGCGTGTTAATGGAAGAAAAACTACCCACGGCAAAAGATAGAGAACGCTATGTGGAATGTTGAAAATCCAGCGGGCAAACTCGAAATCCGTTCCGCGGAGGCGCCCCGTAAATTGCTGGGACCACTTCGTGGTCGCCGTGGCCTGATTGGTAGCCCCCAGGAACGGAATTGCCCACGCCGCAAAGATTCCGAGCATTAAGATAATGCCCAGAAGATGTGCCGGATGAAATAGAGCGCGCCATTTTCGTTCCTTCCAAATAACAGCAACGACGACGCCGTAAAAAAATACGAGAAGAACCGGCCCTTTGGCCAACCAGCCGAGCCCCAGGAAAACAAATGGAATTGTCCAAATCATCCACGGCGACTTTTTTTGCAGCCAAAAGCTCAGCCAGAAAATGATGGCCAGCGCGCAGAGCGAAACGTAAAGAGCTTCAATTTCGGCGAGCCGACCCTTCTCAATCATGCCGGCATTAACCAACCACATCAGCGCGCCGAGCAGCGATCCGCCGGATCCAAGACTCGCGCGCCCAATTGTGACAAATGCAAGCGCAACCAGAAGAACGCAGGTCGCGGAGGGCATCCGCGCCGTCCATTCGTTCTGATGGCCAAGGATTTTGAATGACGCCGCAACGAGCCAGTTAATCAGCGGCGGCTTGCGAAAATAGGTTTCGCCGCCAACCTCGGGGACAAGGTAATTGCCGGTTTGCAACATCGTGATTCCCGGCAGGATTCGCCGCCCCTCTTCCCCTTTGATCGCGAGCGAACCAAGGGCCGGCAGATAGATTGCCGCCCAAACCAGAAGAACAATCAGTAAATTGCCTGTGCGCGAACTCATTAAGGTTGGAAGGTTGGACGCTTCATCAGCGCCGTTCAACCCCCTAGCTTGACGCATCCTCTCGCGAAGGTAAATTCAGGTTCAGTCCGCGCTGGAAGGAGTGGGAAACGATGTCCCACTCCTTTTGGTCTGCGGACTGGATGTTTTATGAACGCGGAAATAGCGGCAATGCTCGATTACATGGAACGGGAGCGCGGAATCAAACGCGAGACCCTCCTCGAGGCGCTGTCCACCGCACTGCTCTCGGCTTCGAAGAAAAGCGTCGGCGCCGCACGGGACCTTAGGATCGACATCGACCCGAAGACTTGTGACATCCGCGCTCTCGCAAACTTGATCGTGGTAGAGAATGTAACCAATCCTCAGGATGAAATCGCGCTGACTCGGGCGCGCAAGCTGAAGCCAGACGCAAAGCTTGGCGACACAGTCGAAGTGGAAGTGACACCAAAGAATTTCGGACGAATTGCCGCGCAGACTGCCAAGCAGGCAATGATGCAACGAATTCGGCAGGTCGAAAAGGAGATGATCTATGAGGAGTTCAAGGATCGTGCGGGCGAAATCGTCAGCGGCACAGTGCGGCGGTTCGATCGTTCGGATGTGATTCTCGATCTTGGCAAATTTGAAGCGGTGATGCCCCAACGCGAACGCGTGGTAGTGGAGGACTACAATGTTGGCGACCGACTTCGCGCCTATGTTGTTGCGGTTGAGAATGGATTGCGCGGTCCGGAGATCATCGTCTCACGCAGTCATCCGAATTTTGTTCGCCGCCTTTTTGAACTGGAAGTGAGCGAAATCGCTGACGGAACGGTAGAGATTCGCGGTATCGCGCGTGAAGCGGGTTATCGAACAAAGATCGCGGTCTGGAGCGCGAACGAAAAAGTCGACCCGGTCGGCGCGTGCGTTGGAATGCGTGGCTCGCGGGTGAAAAATATTGTTCGCGAACTCAACAACGAAAAGGTCGACATCATTCGTTGGAGCTCCGACCCAAAGGAATTCGTTCTGGAAGCATTGAAGCCAGCGAAAGTGAAAAACCTCAGGTTCGATCCGGAAAAAAAGAGCGCCCAGATTTCGGTGGATGAAGATCAGCTTTCGCTCGCCATCGGGAAAAAGGGTCAGAACGCGCGGTTAACCTCGCGTCTCACCGGCTGGGAGATCAATATCGACAAGGACACATCAGCGACGACAGCGGTCGAACAAAAGGTGGCGCAGGCCGCCCAGACTCTGGCCAAAGCGCTGCCTATTACCGAAGAACAAGCTGTAGCGCTGGTAAAATCCGGATTTACCAATCTGGAAGGCTTGCATGCCGCCGACGTTCAAGATTTGGTAGACATCCTTGGCGTGGACGAGGTGAAGGCGCAGGGAATTCACGACGCGGTTCATAAACAGGATGCAAAACAAGAAGCGGGCTCGGCTCAACAGGGTTGAGCCATGAATAATTTTTTCAAATGGCAACGAAATCGAAACCAGTGGCAAAAAAGCCGGGAGCCCGCAAACCGGTTCCACACAAGCACGCCACCAAGCCGGCTGTTTCGAAAAAGCGAATAGAGCCATCGCATAAGCCGACGCACGCGCCCCCTAAGGCAACCTCTCATCCGGTTTCGCCGACAAAGCCGCAGCCAAAACCAGCGCCGTCGCCTCGCCCAGTTGCGACAAGCGTTTCGCTAATCGACAAGAAACAGCCGCAAAAGAAAGCAACTGACGGGGAGATCAAGAAGAAAACGACAGTGTTGCCGCCGATCTCGCGGATTCGCGAGTCGCTCGCTGGAACCTCAGTTCCGGCGCCACCAAAACCAAAGGCGTCTGAGCCTGCTCCGCCCCCCACATCGACATCGACAACGGGCGCCGTTGAAACCGCTCCGGCCGCACCTGAAACCCCGACGCAAAATGTAATTCACATCAAGCCGCCAATCATTGTGAAGCAACTCGCAGTCGAGCTGGGTTTGAAACCTCACCAGCTGATCGCCGAGCTGATGTCGTTCAACATTTTCGCGAATATCAATCAAACGATCGAGCCTGACATCGCATCGAAAATCGCCGAAAGCCATGGATTCGTTCTCGAAAAAGAACGGCGCGAAAAAGGCGCAGGTGTTCACAAAGTCGAGCAGGTCGTGGTCGCGCCGCCGCCGCCGGTCATTGCCAAGAAGGAAGAATTAAAACCACGCGCGCCGATCATCACTTTTATGGGTCACGTGGACCACGGTAAAACTTCATTGATGGACGCAATCCGCAAGACCCGCGTCACCGCGGGAGAGGCGGGCGGAATCACGCAGCACATCGGCGCCTATTCGGTGGATTATAAAGGCCACAAAATCACTTTCATAGACACACCGGGTCATGCGGCTTTCACTGCGATGCGCGCCCGAGGGGCGAATGTCACCGACATTGTCGTTCTCGTGGTCGCGGCCGATGACGGCGTCATGCCCCAAACCGTCGAAGCGATCAATCACGCCAAGGCCGCACCCCACGTCGAGATCATGGTCGCGATCAATAAGATCGATTTACCCGGCGCAAATATCGACAAAGTGAAGAAGCAGCTTCAGGAGCGCGATCTGACGCCGGAAGACTGGGGTGGCAAAACGGTGGTCTGTGAAGTCTCGGCCACTCGCGGAACCGGCATCGATCACCTGCTAGAGATGATGCTGTTGCAGGCGGAAGTGATGGATTTGAAAGCGTCGCCGACCGCAACTCCGCGCGGTACTGTCATTGAAGCGCAGGTCGAGCCCGGCCGCGGACCAACCGCTACGGTCATCGTGCAAATGGGAACGTTGAAAGTCGGCGAGCCGTTTATTTGCGGAGACTATTCAGGCAAAGTGAAATCGCTAATCGACGACCGCGGGAAACCTTTGAAAGAGGCAGGGCCAGCGACGCCAATCAAGGTTCTCGGATTCATCGGTCTGCCAAATGCGGGCGATGAGCTACTGGTAATGGAATCCGAACGGGCCGCAAAAACGTTAAGCGACGAACGTTTACAGGAAAAGCGCGCCGAAAAATTGACCGTTCCGCAGCGCGCCACACTCGAGACGTTGCTGGAAGCCGCAGACGGCAAGAAAACGTTGCGTTTAGTGTTAAAATGCGACACGCAAGGATCGGTTGAAGCGATCAGCGCGGCGCTCAATCAAGTCGAGAGCAAGAAAATCGACCTCGAAATTATCCACGCCGGCGTTGGACCCATTTCGGAATCGGACATTTTGCTAGCAAGCGCTTCGAACGCAGTCGTCGTTGGATTCAACATCAAAGTCGAAAATATGGCGGTCACCGCCGCAAAACGCGAAGGCGTCCAAATCAAACTTTACAGCATCATTTACGAGCTGATCGACCAGATGAAAGACGCCATGGCCGGATTGCTCGACCCGGAATTCCGCGAAACCGTGATTGGTCACGCGGAGGTCAAGCAAGTCTTCGAGTTAAGCAGAGGCATTGTCGCCGGTTGCTTGGTGACCGACGGGCGAATCGCGCGTGTCGCGCGCGCCCGCGTTACGCGTAAACGGCAGCCGGTTTATGACGGAGGAATTTCAACACTGCGCCGCTTCCAGGACGATGTGAAGGAAGTTCGCTCCGGCTTGGAATGCGGCATCAAGCTCGGCGACTTCAGCGAATACCAGGTCGGGGACATTATTGAGTGTTATCAGCTCGAAGCAATTGCCCAAAAACTGTGACGGGAATGAGAGGGCTTAATGAAACATCGAATGCTGCGAGTCAACGAAGTGATAAAGCGAGAACTAAGCGGGATCCTCACCCGCGAGATTACGTTCGAAGGCGCGCTGGTCAGCATTAATCACGTCGAAGTAACTTCCGATCTGAAAAACGCGCATGTCTTTGTCAGCGTGCTTGGATCGGCAACCGGAGAGGACGTAATGAAAAAGCTCGAGGAACATCGCCCCGCGTTTCAATCCGAACTGGCGCGCCGCGTAACCATGAAATTCACGCCCCATCTGCTTTTTCACCTCGATGAATCGATCGCTCGCGGCTCGCGCATCGTGGAAATCCTGCAGGAAATCGATTCTGATAGCGAAAAACGCGAGTGAGCGAGACGTTCGAGCAAATCGGCCAGGCTCTGCGAGAACATCAAACGTTCGCCGTGCTGAGCCACGTTCGACCGGACGGGGACGCGCTCGGCAGTCAGCTCGCGCTCGGTCTTTCGTTGCAACAGCTGGGCAAAAATGTCCGGATTTGGAACGAAGACGGCATGCTCGATAAATACAGCTTTCTGCCCAACTCGAATTTGCTGACGAAGCCTCCGGCTGGACCGGAAGATTTCGATGTAGCGATCGCGCTAGATACTGCCATTCAGAATCGTCTCGGCACAACCGTCGCGGCGATTAAGTCGGCGAAGCTTTGGATCAACATCGATCATCACCCAAGCAACCCTGGTTATGGCGACCTTGTTCATATTGATCCGAACGCGCCAGCGACCGGACAGATCCTCTTCGAACTAATCAAGGGACAAAAATTGCCGATCACTCGCGAAATCGCTGAAAATCTCTATGTCGCGATTTCGACGGACACCGGTTCGTTTCAATATTCAAATACTACGGCGCAGACCTTCGAGATTGCAGCGGAACTGGTTCGCGCCGGGGTCGACGTTGGCAAAGTCAGCCAGGCGACCTACGAAAATTATCCGCGACGGCGCGCAGAATTGTTGCGCGACCTGCTCGGTACGATGCGCTTTCACGCGACTAATCGCGTTGCCAGCTTCAGTTTGAGTCTCGCCACGGCAACGAAGCTTGGGGTGTTGCCGGAAGACAACGAAGGGCTCATCGATCATCTGCGCGCGATTCGCGGCGTCATCGTTGCGATCTTCTTCGAAGAGCTGCCGGACGGCAAAGTACGCGTGAGCATGCGTTCCAAGAGCAAACAAGTGAACGTATGCGCGATCTGCGAAAAATTTGGCGGTGGCGGACATGTCCTCGCCGCTGGTGCGCGCGTTCGAGGATCTCTCCCCGAGGTGGAAAACAAAATCCTGGAGGAAGTGTGTGACGTCGTTAGCCACGTCTCCTGACGGCGTTCTTCTGGTGGATAAAGCCGACGGGATGACGTCACACGACGTCGTCGCGCTCGTGCGTCGACAACTCGGAATTAAAAAAGTGGGCCATTGCGGAACGCTCGATCCGATCGCAACCGGTCTTCTTCTGGTAACGATCGGCCGCGGGACAAAGGTTCAGGATCTGCTAATGAGCGAGGACAAGGAATACGTCGGCACACTCACACTTGGCGCAACCACGACCACCCAGGACCGACAAGGAGAGGTCCTTGAGACAAAACCCGTCCCGGGGTTGGATGAAAACGAAATCCGCGCAGCGTTCGACAAATTTCGCGGAGATTTTTATCAGATGCCGCCAATGGTTTCGGCGAAGAAACACGGCGGTGTTCCTCTCTACAAACTCGCGCGGCAGGGTAAAGTAGTAGAGCGCGATCCGCGCTTCGTTCACGTTTATCGTTATACGATCGATCGCATCGCGCTGCCGGACATCGATTTCAGCGTCTTGTGCAGCAAGGGCTTCTATGTTCGCACTTACGCGCACGATATCGGGACCGAGCTCGGCTGCGGCGCGCACTTGAAAGCATTGCGACGAACCAAATCAGGGCGATTCAACGTGGAAGACGCAATTACTATTGAGGAGATCAAAAATTCGCCGCGCGAGCAAGTGACGAGCAGGATTCTTTCGCTCCCGCAGGTTTCGAGAATGCGAGGAGCCTGACAGAAATGTCGAAATTCGAAATTCGAAGCTCCAAACAATTACGAAATTCGAAATTCAGATTTTGGTCATTCGAATTTGTTTTGAATTTCTTGCCCTGATGGAAATTCTGCGATCCATACCCGAACTCTCGCGGCTGCGTGGTCCTTTGTTCCTCGCTATCGGGGTGTTTGACGGAGTTCATCGGGGCCATCAGGCCGTTATTTCAATCTCGACCGATCACGCCCGGGCCGCGAACGGAACGCCCGTTGTCGTCACTTTTGATCCGCATCCGGAAAAAATCTTACGCCCTCAATCGGCGCCTCATTTGCTCAGCGCGACCCAGCATAAGATCGCGTTGATTCGCGCCCTTGGTGTTGGCCATCTCCTTATCGTCACGTTCGACAGACAATTTGCCGCCACCGAGCCCGAAGATTTCGTTCAGCAGCTGGTCACGCATTCGAAACCGCTGCGCGAAATCTGCGTCGGCCATGAATGGTCGTTTGGCAGGAACCGCCGGGGCAATCTCGATCTTCTCAAAAAAATGGGCGTGAAATTCAACTTCGAAGTCGTCGGAGTTCCACCGATAAAGGCAAACGACGAGGTAGTGAGCAGCACGGCGGTTCGTCAGGCGATTGACCGCGGCGATTTTGCCAAAGCGGCCGCGATGCTCGGACGCGAGTACACGGTGTTGGGAACAGTGACGCACGGCGATAATCTCGGGAAGAAAATTGGATTTCCCACCGCGAACCTGAGCGCGCACAACGAGCAATTTCCGCCGAACGGCGTTTATGCAGCAGCGGCTCGTCTTAGCGATGGGGTGCATCTCGGCGTAGTGAATCTCGGCGTTCGGCCGACGATGACGAGCGGAAGATCCGAGCGCGTGCTCGAGATTCATTTGTTGGATTTCAATCAGGACATCTACGGCCGCGATGTCGAGGTGCGTTTTGTGAAATATCTTCGACCGGAAAAGAAATTCGAAAACGTCGATGCCCTGGTCGGGCAAATTCAGCGCGATGTTGACCAGGCGCGCGAACTGTTTCGCAGTTAGCGGTTACCGATCACCGCTTGGAGCCTTTTCGGCGACGCGCCGGGGAAAAATTAACCTTCGTGACCTGATCGCCTTCGCGCGGAGGAATCCCAAATCTTTTTTGCACGCGTAACATCTGGCGATCAATCTCCTGGATCTGCGCCATCAGCGCTTCCTTTCGTTCAGATAGCCGCACCAGTTCCTTCAAACTCGCGCTCGGAATATTTCTCAGCATTTCCCTATTCTGACCCCCTAAATTGACAATGTAAACCGTCGCCGGGCTAAGGCTGGATCCGATTCGTATTATACATGGCGGCGAAGATGCCACCGGCCATGACGAGCATGCCGCTGGCCAGTGCAAATACCACAACCCACACCGTCGGGATCGTTGTTAACCGGAACATCTCGACCAAAATGAAACGGCCACCATCGGACAAAACGTAGGTAAGCGCGCTGGCGAGCGCGCTCATGGCCACGAGAATGAACGAGCGCAAGAATTCCATTCTCCGCATCGGTGCCGGAAGTTGTTGCAAGATTCGCGCGGTGAAGCCGTCGTCTTCGATGTAGGGTGCGGCTTCCTGCAGCTTTCGGTCCAGCCAATCGTCTTGAATCTCCACGCTCATTTTAACTCGCCCAGGCCGCTAAGGTTTTCTTCAATTTTTCGCGTCCGCGCAACACATTGGTTTTAACCGTCCCCAACGGAATATCGAGCACGCGTGATGCCTCATCATGAGATAAACCGTTCTGGCAGCAAAGCAAAACGGCCGACCGCTCGGGCAACGGCAGTAAGCTCAACGCATGCATAAGGTCGTGCCTTAGTCCGGGATCGACGGTTTGCGGGTCTTGTTCGGCCTGCCATTGCTCTTCATTGATCCCGACAAGCTCCTTCCGTTTGCGGGAATCTTCGCGAAAACAGTTGTAGGCGATCCGATAGAGCCAGGTGGAAAATTTCGCTTCACCGCGAAAGCTACGAATGTTTCTGTAAGCGCGAATGAAGGCGTTCTGCGCCAGGTCATCGGCCAGGGCAATATCGCCCCGGGTGAGCTGCCGCAATAAACCACGGACGTTCGATTGGTGCCGGCGGACCAGCTCGCCATAGGCGTGCTGGTCGTCCTCGGCAAGAACTCGAGCGATGAGGTCGGCATCGGTTAGCTCCACATTCGGAGTTTAAGGGGTTGGCGGCGGCGGCGGAATCTCGTTCTTCTTGCCGCCTTCCAGTCTCCAAACCAACAGGTAACCCAACCCGATGACGAACGGGATGACCCCGATGGCCCATGCGCCGCCTTCCCAATCATTCCAGGCCCCGAAGCAGATCATCAGTCCCAGGCCGACCATTATCAGGACGATGCCACGACGCATATCGTTTCGCTGACGAGCCGCCGGCGTAGGAGGCGCAAGCAACGCGGCCGGGATCGGCTGGCCTTTCTCGGCCAGCATCCGAACCGTTCGGTGTTGCATTCGGGATTTGGAAAACCCGAAATACATGATGAACGCCACGATCAATACCGGCGCGCCAAAGATCGTCAGCATTGTAATCGCCACAATGGGAACAACCATATCGGGAATGTCGTCCGGCTTCAGATTGATGTCTTTATCGTCTCCATCAATGGTGATTCCGTGATGACCTTTTAGCTTTTTCTCGATCCGTTCATGGATCTTATCTGACAGGCTTCCTGGCGACGCGCTCACCGAAGCCGAGGCAGTCGCAACTGGCGACGCCGAAGGCGGCGGGCTCGGAGGCGTCTGAGCCACCGCCGCGATCGCTACCGCGAGTGAACATATGCAGAGAGTTAATGTTTTCATTTTCATCCTTTGGTAGTGAGATGCAGTCCGGGCTGGTTTTGGATTCAAGAAATAGTGCACCACAGCCGCCCCGAAATTGAAAGAAAATGGAGCGGGTGACGAGACTTGAACTCGCGACGTCCTCCTTGGCAAGGAGGTGCTCTACCACTGAGCTACACCCGCGTGAAAAGGGAGAGAAATAATGCCGCAGGGAGCTTTTTCCGCAACCGCAAATTCGATGTAGGGACGGCCGCCGTCCCGTTCGAAAAGTTTGGGACGACACGGAGGTCGTCCCTCCATAAATTCAACCGCCGAATGCGCCCATCGTTCCAAGACTCGATTTCCCCCAGCCGAGACGAGTTTCGCGAACTCGCCAAACGCGGCAATCTCGTCCCGCTGGTGGTCGATCTTGTCGCCGATGTAGAGACTCCGGTATCGGCTTTTGCGAAGATCGACAACGGTCAGCCGTGTTTTCTTTTCGAATCGGCAGAGCGTAATGAAGAACTGGGGCGTTTCTCTTTCATCGGCTTCGATCCGCTGGTGATCTTGAACAGCAACGACGGCAAGGGCGATCCATTGACCCACCTTCAACAAACCCTAGCCCGTTTCAGATTCGTCGCCCCTCCTGAAGTTCCGCATTTTGTTGGCGGCGCGGTCGGGTACATCGGCTACGACGTCGTCCGTTTCTTCGAACCAACTGTTCCGATCCATCCGCGCGACGACCTAAAGATTCCCGAGATGGTTTTCATGATTCCGCGCCTGCTCCTTGTTTTCGACCACCGTTTTCGAAGACTTCGCCTGATCTGCAACGCGCATATCGATGGTAATTGCTCGCCGGAAACAGCTTACGACCGCGGGGCTGCGGATTTGAAAAGCGCGATGGCACGGTTGAGCGAGCAGCGCCCGCTTCAGCCGATCGACGCCAAGGCACCGGCAAACCTGCCATCGCCCGCAAGTAACACGGCTCGAAATGAATTCGAATCCATGGTCGTGAGAGCAAAGGAAATGATCGCCGCCGGCGACATCTTCCAGGTTGTCCTCTCCCAGCGCTTCGAAACTAATTTCAACGGCGAGCCACTGGATCTTTATCGCGCGCTTCGGTTCGGAAACCCGTCGCCTTATATGTTTTGCCTGCGGTTCAGCCGCGACTTCGTCGTACTGGGAAGTTCTCCGGAAGTTCACCTCCGAGTTCGCGATCGGGTTGCCGAGCTGCGTCCAATTGCCGGGACTTATCGGCGTGGAAAGGATGTGGCCGAGGATGAGCAGCTTGCGCGCGAGTTAATTTCCGACCCCAAGGAGCGCGCTGAACACGTGATGTTGATCGATCTCGGCCGGAACGATCTCGGACGCGTCGCAGAATTTGGCAGCGTCAAGGTCACTGAACAGATGGTGATTGAGCGCTACAGTCATGTGATGCACATCGTCTCACACATTGTTGCGACTTTGCGCGAGGATCAGAATGCGTTCGATGCGATCCGTGCGACGTTTCCGGCCGGAACGGTTTCCGGCGCGCCGAAAATCCGTGCGATGCAGATCATCGCCAACCTGGAAAAAGCAAAACGCGGGTTCTACGCCGGTATTGTCGGTTACTTTGGTTTCGATGGATCACACGACAGTTGCATCGCGATCCGCTCAGTCGTTCTGAAAAACAAAAAGGCGTATTTGCAAACCGGAGCAGGAATCGTGGCCGACTCCAACCCGGCGCGCGAATTCGATGAGTGCATGAACAAGGCGAAAGCGATGCTGACGGCGATTGCCAGAGCGACCCAGAGAGAAGAATAAGAGGAAGTGGAAGACTTGGATGAAGCTGCTCGTAATCGATAACTACGATTCATTCACCTACAATCTCGTCCAGCTCTTCGGCGAAATGGCCGACGTCAATCTTGTGGTGAAGCGAAATGATAAGATCACGATCGACGAGATTAAGAAGCTCAAACCGGACCGAATCTGCATCTCGCCTGGGCCGGGCCGGCCGGAAAATGCCGGCGTCAGTTCCGACGCAGTCCGCGAATTCGGCCCGAGCATTCCAATTCTTGGTGTTTGCCTCGGCCACCAATGTGTCGCGCAGGTTTTCGGCGCCGAAGTTGTTCGCGCAAAAAAATTGATGCACGGCAAAGTGTCACAGATTCATCACCAGAATGGTGGAGTGTTTAAAGACTTGGCCGAACCGCTCGAAGCGACACGCTACCATTCGTTGATCGTGAGACGCGAATCGGTTCCCGATTCACTCGAGATTACGGCCCAAACCGACGAGGGTGAGATCATGGGCCTGCGACATCGGCAATTTCCGATCCACGGCGTGCAATTTCATCCCGAATCGATCCTCACGACCGAAGGTCGTAAGTTGCTCTCGAATTTCCTGCGAATCTAAGCTGCGCCGTTGCGCTCGATAACGTCGTGGATTTGGCGAACCTCGCGCACCATTTGCTCGTACTCGTCAAACTTCAATGACTGCGCACCATCGGAAAGCGCTTCTTCCGGCCGCCCATGCACTTCAATCATCAAGCCATCCGCGCCCACGGCAACGCCCGCCCGGGCTAGCGGCGTAACCATGTAACTGCGGCCGGTTCCGTGGGCCGCATCAACGATCACGGGCAAATGCGAAATCTTGCGCACCGCCGGGACCGCAGCAAGATCGAGCGTGTTCCGGGTGTGCTGAGCAAACGTGCGGACGCCGCGCTCACACAACACGATATTGTAATTGCCCTCGGCCATGATGTATTCGGCCGCGAGCAGCCACTCCTCCAGCGTAGCGGCCATTCCACGTTTCAATAGCACCGGCATTTTCGAGCGGCCGACCCGCTTCAGCAGCGTGAAGTTTTGCATATTGCGCGCGCCGATCTGGATCATATCGGCATATTTTTCGACAAGATCGACATTCGCTTCGTCGAGCGCTTCGCTCACAACCTTCAAACCGAATTCCTTGCGGATG
>Ga0187777_10000455_pt1 | contig 28123 bp, 27 predicted proteins | sample 1015_Q2_SP5_10_M_FD_132416 | JGI IMG/M metagenome (GOLD analysis project Ga0187777, IMG submission 132416) | Tropical peat soil microbial communities from peatlands in Department of Meta, Colombia - 1015_Q2_SP5_10_MG | ecosystem: Environmental > Terrestrial > Soil > Wetlands > Peat | place... | reverse complement strand
GCCTGCTGGCTGCTATTAAAATTTCCAAGCACGACATATTCGCTCCCGAGGCCGGCAGTCCCGGTGGCAACCAGATTCACCGCCAAAGCCTGCGCAGCCGGCGGGGAAATTGTGAGGGTAATGGTCGATTCCTGTCCCTCGTTAGTAATTTGAGTTGGGGAAGCCGAAATGCTTACCGATTGCGCACTAAGCATCGGAGCCCCACAGCCAAGAGCCAGGCACAGAATGATTCCAAACCGTAAAAGACACTTTCATGGGTAAGGTCCTCCTACCAAGAAAACACCCGCGAGTGAAAGAAGTTTCGCACCGATAGCGGGCCGCGTTTAAAATTCCAGCCTTTCTATTGATAAATTGCGTCGACCAGGCGCAAGGACTTTTCGTTCGGCAGAACCGATTGCTCCATTTGGTTCATCACGTAAGCGAAACTGATTTTGTTTTCCGGATCCGCGAAAGCATGGCTGCCGCCCGCGCCCGGATGACCGAATGACGAAGTGGCTGGTCCAAATATTTTCCGCGGCGACACCTGTGAATCTTTCATAAACCCGGCGGAAAACGCTGTCGGAATCTGAAACACGCGGTCGATACCGTCACTCAGAGTTGCCTTCATCCAATGAAGGGTTTTTTCCGCGAAGAATTGCTGATCTTCCATTCGACCGCCGTTCGCCAGCATCGCATAAAATTTCGCGAGCGAATTGGCGCTTCCGATCCCGCCGAACGAAGCGAATGCACGGGCGCGATTCTCCGGTTTGTTCAAGTCGCTAACTGCGTTCAAACCACTCGGTGAGTTGAAGACTTTCCGCGCAAAGCTGCCTGACCTTGCCAATTCCTGATAGAAGTCCGGAGTAAGAGTCGCAGTGACATCGGACTGGCGGTTTCGCGGTTCGGACGACTTTCCAACCTTCGCGGCATACATCGTAGCTACGCGATAATTTTCTGATGCGGGTAATCCTATCCAGAGATCGAGCGCCAGGGGCTCGCCGAAGGTTTTTCGCCAATATTCGCCGAGTGGCACGCTGGCGATTCGCCTAACGAGCTCTTCCAGTAGGAATCCAAACGTGCGCGCGTGATAACCATGGGCAATCCCAGGCGGCCAGTTCGGCTCCTGCTGTTCAAGCGCCTCAATGACCGCCTCATAATCGAGGATATCGACGTGCCGATCCAAAGCCGCGAGTCCGGCTTGGTGGGAAAGCAATTGCGCAAGCGTAATCCTGCCTTTAGCCGCTTGCCCAAAGTCCGGCCAGAACTCGGAAACTCGACGCCCGATATCGATTTTGTGTTCCTGCAGAGCGTGCAGCAAACAGGCACTGGCGAGTCCTTTGGTCGCCGACCAAATCAATACGATCGTTTCTTGAGTCCAAGGTCGTTCGCCGCAGACATCGCTCGGTCCCCCGTGAAGATCAGCGACCGCTTTACCATTCTGCCAAATTGAAACCGCAGAACCGATCTCGCCAAATTGATCGAGATTTTCCTGGAACAATGGCTCGAGGCGCTTGCGCAATTCGTGGACGTGCAAGTGCATCCCGGCAATGCTGTGGCGGCAGGCGTCTCGCCTGCAATGTTATTCAGGAGCAGCCGAGGCGGCTGCTTCCACAGAAATCAGATCAATTCCTGAACCGATTCGAGATCCGGATCCTTCTTCGCGATGTCGCGAAACGTCGGATCCATTTTGAAACTGGTAAGGAGATGGACCTGCGCCGACTTCTGATTGCCAAGAAGGGCGTCGTAGCAGCCCATGTTATAATAGTAGATCGGTTCGCGAAGCAGAGCGATTGGCCCCTTCAACAGAAGGTTTTTCGCCTGGAGAGTTTTGCCGAGCTCATGCAAACAAAAGCCGGCGTGCAGAAATCCCGCGGTGCATTGCGGCGCAACGCGGCAAAGTTTTCGACTTACCGTCAAAGCGCGGGCCCATTTTTTCTGGCGCATCAGGTGATGCAGGCGCAGCTGCAGGACCTCGGGCCGGTCCTGCTCAAATTCTTCGATGGCGTTCAATTCGGCAATGGACTCGCGGTCCATGCCGAGTTCGGCATAACCGGCTGCTGCTCGCAAACGCCATTCGTAGTCCACCCCTGCTTTTAAGCAGGGAGCTTGCCAAGAGCCTTGCCGCGACTCTCCGCGGGGGCTCCGGTTTACTGGGCTGCGCTTACAATAAGAGCTCTTCTAACTCACCGACCCGGCGCTCGAACAAACGCAGCGTACTCTCGATGGGCGCAGGCGCAGTCATGTCGACGCCTGCGGCTCGGAGGGTTTCCAGCGGGAATTTGGAGCCGCCGGATTTGAGAAAGGAAAGGTATGCCTCCACCGCAGCAGACTCACCGCTCAACACTCTCTCCGCCAGCGCAACTGCTGCGGATATTCCAGTGGCGTATTTGTAGACATAGAAAGCTCCGTAGAAATGCGGGATGCGCAGACACTCCAGATCCAATTGCGGATCGAGAACAAAGTTCTCCGCAAAATATGCTGTCAGCAGTTTGTGATATTCGGTTTTGAAAACGTCGAGGGTGAGCGCGTTTCCGGTTTCTTCGATCGCGTGGACGATCTCTTCGAACTCGGCGAACATCGTTTGCCGAAAGAGCGTTCCCCGAATGTCGTCAATCTGGCGATTGATGATATAGGCGCGCATCTTCGGATCTCGCGTCTGCCCGAGGAAATAATGAGTTAAAAGTTCTTCGTTAAAAGTTGACGCGACCTCGGCCAGGAAGATTGGGTAATCATAATCTTGAAATTCTTGCGATCGTTGCGCGAACCAGGTGTGCATCGAGTGTCCGGCCTCATGGGCAAGCGTGTAAAGGTCCGCGAACACATCCTCCTTATAATTCATCAGGATATACGGCGGCGCGCCGTAGCTTCCGGATGAGAACGCGCCGCTGCGTTTGCCCTTTGTCTCGTAGCGGTCGCACCACCGGCCGCGTAACCCGTCTCTCAAAACATCCGCGTATTCTTTTCCGAGCGGTTGCAGCGCAGCCACCACCTTGTCGACGGCTTCATCAAACGGAATATGCGACTCAATCTCGGCAACCAGAGGGACATAAGTGTCGTAATGATGAAGCGCTTTGAGTTTCAAGACCCGGCGTCGTAATTCGAAGTAGCGAAAAAGCGGCGCGCGGTTTGCGCGAACCGACTTGATCAAATTTTGATAAACCGAGACCGGAATATCATCAGGAAATAAGGCTGCTTCGAGCGATGACGAGTAGTTTCTCGCTCGTGCACGAAATACGTCCGCTTTCACCGAATAAGCGAGCGAGCTGGCCAGAGTGTACTGATGGTCCTGAAACTCCGCGTAGAACTGAAGAAAAGCGCGTCTCCGCAGTTCGGGATCACGTTTTATCAAGAATGAACTGAACGAACTCTGAGTAAGTGATCTTTCATGTCCGGATCCATCCGTGAGGACCCCAAATTTCATATCGACGTCGGTCAGTTGCGAGAACGTGTCGTCGTATCCGTTGAGCGCAGCCGCTCCGAGCGCGAGGATTCGCTCCTCCGGCTCGGAGAGGACGTGTGGTTTCAAACGGCGGATCTTGCGTAGCTTGATGCGCCAGTTCGAAAGGACTGGATCGACGATGAATTTCGCGAATTCCGCATCGCCGATGGCCTGGATCTCGGGAACAACGAACGCGAAGGCTTCGCCGATTAGGGTGAGGAGGTTTTGAATCTGTCCTACGCGCGCGAGATATTCCGTATTCGCGCTGTCTTCTGCGAGCTGGAGCGAGGCGAAGTGGTAAAGCCGTTCGATTTTGAGATCGAGTGATTTTTCAAACTCCAGGCAATCGGCCAGATTCTTCGCGGACTGGCCGAGCTTTCCTCTCCACTCTCTGATGCGCGGAAACGTTTGCTCTACCCAATGAAAGTCCTCTTCCCACTTATCGACCCCGGCGAAGAGATGGGACAAATCCCACTTATCGGATTCGGGAACGTCGGCGCGCGTTGGTACGTCCATGGCGAAACTCTCACACAACGTGCACCAGGGACGCAAAGCAACGCAAAAGAATTAACGCGGTGACCGGCGCGGATTCGATGCGAGATGCTTGACGGCCGGGTGACGCGCAATTTTGCACAGCGCTCTTTCCAGAAGTTGTTTTCCCGGGGGAATCTTGGGCCAGGGCGACGCACCCGATGGATGAGGGAGAGGAATCAAGTCGAAATCAAACCCGGCGTGATGGGCACGAAACTCTCGGCCGATCACCTGCTCCAATTTCGCGCAATCGATAAATTGCGAGATCGCCAAACGCCCGACTGGAATAATCAAACGGGGCTTCAGAATTTCAATCTCCTCGCTCATCCAGGGCGCGCAGTTTCGAATTTCGTCAGGTGCGGGAACGCGATCCGTCCCGCCGGCCGCTTTTCCGGGGAAACATCGGCAGACGGCCGCGAGATAAATTTTGGAACGAACCGCCGCTTCATTCATTCGGCAAGATTCTTCGAACCAACGAAACAACGTTTGACCGGCTGTATGCGCGAATGGCCGCTTGAGCGTCGGTTCGCGGGGACCGGGCGCCTGGCCGATAATCATGACGTTGCTGAAAATTGCGCCGCCCGAAACGGGGGTCGATTTCATTCCCGGACAACGCCGGCACTTTTGCAACCGAACAACGTGTTGATCCAAGGCCCGCTGTTTCCCCGGCACCGCCATCAGCGTCGAAAGATCGAGAATAGCAAACTCAATACGACGCTAACGATCAGGCACGTGACGATGGGAAAATAAAACCCGCCGTGTTCACGTTCGATTCGAATATCACCTGGCAGGCGTCCGAGCCATTTCGGCGCCCATCCGCTCCACAAAATGAAACCGAGCACCACCATGACCAAGCCGATTGTTACCAAAACCTTACCCACGTCGTGCATGATTAGAGAAGGTTGCGCGAACTGACTGGCCGCACAAGGTTCAGACTGCGATGGCAATGCAATTCAGGGACTATTATGAAACGCTTGGCGTCTCGAAAACCGCCACTGATGATGAAATCAAAAGCGCGTTTCGGAAGCTCGCGCGCAAATATCATCCCGACGTGGCCAAGGACAAAAAAGCGGCCGAAGAAAAGTTCAAGCAGATCAACGAAGCCTACGAAGTCCTGGGCGACCCGGACAAGCGACAGAAATACGATCAACTTGGAGCGAATTGGAACCAACCGGGTGGTTTTCAACCGCCGCCACAGTGGAGCGGTCAACCCGGGGGAGGATTCCAACAATGGGGTGGCGATGGCCGAGGCGTCGAATTCGAATTTGGAGGGACCGGATTCAGCGACTTTTTCGAAGCGTTCTTCGGTGGCGGCCGGGGACGATCGGCTTTCGGCGGCTTCGGTGGACGGGAAGCGACGGCAGAGCGCGGAGCGGACGTAGAAGCCGACATTCTGGTGACGCTCGAGGAAGCGCTACGCGGATCGACCAGACCAGTTTCGCTGCGGCGCGCCGGCTCGAACAAGGTTGAGAAATATCAGGTCAAGATTCCGCGCGGAGTTCACGAGGGGCAGCGGATTCGACTGGCTGGGCAGGGTGAGGTGGGGGCCAGAGGTGGCAAGAGCGGTGACCTCTTCCTGCGCGTTCGGCTCGCGAAACATCCCGATTTCACGGTCGATGGCAGCGACTTGATTCACGAAGTAAAGATCGCGCCATGGCAGGCGGTGCTTGGAAGTGAATTGCAAGTGCCGACATTGGAAGGAAAAGTTCGTCTGAAGATCCCTGCGGGGACAGCGGGCGGTCAGCGATTTCGCCTGCGCGAGCGCGGACTGCCGGGAATGTCCGGAAAACGCGGTAATCTTTACGTCGTCGCTCAGATCCAGGTCCCAAAAAAGATATCGGAGCGTGAGCGCGAGATCTGGAATCAGCTGGCGAAGCTACATGGCGGTTAAATCAACATGTTATCTCGACAAAGGCACACAAAGCGATCTACGAAACAACCATGAAAATTGCGCTTGGGACGGATCATGCTGGCTTTCGTTACAAGGAAAAGGTGAAAGAGCTTCTTCGGTCCTTGGGCCACGAAGTCACGGATTTGGGGACCTTTAACGAGGACCCAGTCGACTATCCCCTCTTCATTCGGCCAGCCGCCGAGGCAGTCGCACGGGGGGAATGTGAACGCGGCATCGTGTTTGGCGGATCGGGCAACGGCGAAGCGATGACGGCGAACAAAGTGCACGGCATCCGCTGCGCGCTTTGCTGGAATGAAGAAGTCGCGCGGTTATCGCGCCAGCACAACAACGCAAACGTGCTTTCCCTGGGAGAGCGCGTAATCGCCGAGGATATGGCACTTAAAATTGTGCGAATTTGGCTGGAAACGCCATTCGAAGGCGGCCGCCATGAGAGACGGGTTGAGCAACTGAACGCGATGTAACAGCCGTACTTGCATTTCAAGCGAACCGATCCAGACAAACGCTGACGAAGAAAAGAGCGCTAACAAACGCGTTACTTTGGAAAAAAGCGTGATTGATGCCGACAATATCGAGCGAACGAGCGCTACGATGCTCGAAAACCAAAGCTGCGGTAACTAACGGGACCGCGCAAAAATAGATCATACCGAGCCCCGCAACCAGTCCGAACGCAATCAGCGCAATCAACAGCCCTAGATGAAGGAGTTGCGCAAGCTTGAGGGTTCGAGCAATGCCCAGCTTGACGGCCAGGGACCGGATCCCCTCTTGTTTATCGAAGTCGAGATCCTGAATCGCATAGATAAGATCAAACCCCGCCACCCAGCAAACGATTCCCGCGGCTAGGACCAAAGGCGGAAGAGCGACCTCGCCGCGTTGAGCGATCCATGCGCCGATCGGGGCGATCGCCAGCGCTGCTCCGAGGAAAAGATGAGTCATCGAGGTAAACTGCTTCGTCACTGAATAAAGAAAAATGACTGTAAGCGCAGCCGGCGACAACAGAAGCGTTAGTCGGTTAATCGCAGAGGCCGCGACTAGAAATGAGAGCGAACTGACGACGAGCAACAGCCCAATGGTTGATCTCGACAAAAGCAAATGCCGCGAAGCCGTACGAGGATTGCGCTGATCCAAAGACCAATCAACCCATCGGTTGAACAGCATGGCGGCAGTCCGAGCGCATACCATGCAGATGATCACCAAAGCCAGGGTCCGCGGAGATGGCATCCCGTTCGCCGCCACGACCAGGGTGCCAAGTGCGAAGGGCAGAGCAAAAATCGTATGCGAAAAACGGATCAAGCGAAGGAAGCGGGTGGTTGCGCTGCGCGGAATCACTTGGTCAGGAGGATGTCGGTCTGGCACTGTCATTGTAGGTAAACACGATCATCTAAGGGCGCCCGCCAACGTGCCCTCCAATCGGAGGGCGAGCGGGTCGCGAAGATGAGGTTACGTCTTGGGGAGAAATCGTCGCAAACTCGCTGACCCGAACTTGGCAGTTTAGGTGGGGAAAATTGTATGGGAAAAATCACCTGGATCGAGGGGTAAAATGCCTGCGAGCGGGGAGATGGGCAAGCCCTGGCATCCTAGTTGCTCTAGTGGTTATAGTAATTCTAACACATGATCACCTTCGCCTACCAAGCCAGAGACGCCTCCGGGCGTATCGTCTCCGGAATCCAAGACGCCCTTAATGAAGACAATGCCGTCACCAGTCTGATGAGTCGCGGCTTGATGGTATTGTCACTCCAGGAAAAAGCTGCCGCCAGCAAAACCAAGAAGAAAACTTGGACGGTCAAAGAGACCGATATCGTTCTCTTTACCCGTCAGCTCGCCGCGATGATCGAGGCGGGCATCTCGCTCGTCCAGGGATTGACCGCGCTTTATGATCAATCCGATCCAAGGCGTCAACGCAATCTCCGAAGCGTGGTGAGCGATGTAACGACTCGGGTCCAAGGCGGCGAGACTTTCCATGAGGCCATCGCCAAGCATCCTCGCGTTTTCAATCGACTCTTCGTAAGCATGGTTAAAGCTGGTGAGACCGGCGGTCTTCTCGCCGAGATTCTGGAACGTCTGGCGGGATTTCTCGAAGCGAGCGCTCGGTTACGCAAGAAAGTGAAGTCAGCTATGACTTATCCGGTCATTGTCATTTGTATTGCCCTGCTTATCACTACGTTCTTGATTGTCCGTGTCGTCCCGATTTTCGGTGAAATCTTCAAGGACTTCGGAGCCAAACTTCCCGCACCCACTCAGTTCTTAATCGACGTCAGCGATTTCGTTCGCGGCGAATGGTACTTCCTGGTGGTGGGGATTGCATCGATGATCTTTGGAATTCGCACTTTTCTTCGCTCGACCCGCGGTAAGCAACTGTGGGACCGATGGAAATTGAAGCTACCCGTATTTGGCCCACTTGTTCACAAGATCGCAATGTCTCGCTTTGCCCGGACCTTCGCCCAGCTTATCCGCAGCGGTGTCCCAATTCTTGAAGTGATCGACATTGTCGGCGGTTCTTCCGGCAACGACGTGATCGAGAGAGGCATCAAGTCCGTTGGCGCCGACGTGGAAAAAGGCGACAACCTTTCGGTCGCCATGTCCAAGAAACCAATTTTCCCACCCATGCTTCTCCGCATGGTCGCGGCCGGCGAAGCCACCGGCAAGATCGACAACATGCTAGAGAAAATGGCCGATTTCTGGGACGAAGAAATCGAAGCGATGCTCGACGCACTGACATCGCTCATTGAGCCAATGCTTATCGTTTTCCTGGGCGTGATCGTCGGCGGCATCGTAATCGCGATGTTTCTGCCGATCTTCAAGCTCAACGAAGTGGTTTCTCAGAACCAATCCGCACACTGATTTCCCAAAAAAGAGCTAGGAGAAGCTCGTAGGCAGGGAGGGGGCGGACCGAAAGGTCCGTCCCTTTCTGCTTTATGGGCCCTGCTCTTCCTCCGAAGTCCCCCGCCAAATTCCACCTTCTGGATGATCGGAGGGTAAGACCGAGAAAGAGAGGGAACTGAAACCGGCAATCGCCGGTCCGGATTCTTACGATTGGTCGACAAACAGGGGCTTCTCGGAAATGTCCGCCGCATCGAAAGAAAACCCGTGCGCATTGCTACGAAGAGACTTCAATACCGTGGCCACATTTTGCGCCGTAGCGACGGAATAAAAGCGAACTAACCCAACTGTGGTTCGCGACCCAAACACTGTGATCATGATGGTTTCATCATCAACCGAATTCATAAAGATGTGATTGCCGTTACCTTGATGGTAGAGCGCGTTGAACTCCACTTCACCGATGCGCCGGGCGAGCTCGCGCGTCGCCGCAAACGATCCGGCCGCAAGAGCGGCAATCACGGTCACGTCCATCACATTCATGTCGCCGTATTGCGAAATCACGTTGCCGCCGCGATCGATCACCACCGTTAGCTCGGACTCGGTTTTTTTCAAAAAATCGCTGAGCACGCCGTCGAGGGTAGCGACGTCCTGGATTGTTAGTACGGGAATTGTGTTCACGCCGGAAGCCTTTGCGTTCGTGGGGGCGGTTCAACCGGAATTGCCACGGGTAACGTCGCGCCCTGCGGCGCTTCGCTTTGTTTACTGAACTTGTGCAGCAGAATTTGCGAGACTGCGTTCAACGTCGCAAACACGTTCTGACCGGTGCTGGAAATAACCTCGTAGCTTTGCAGCCGTTTCTTCCGATTGTTCAATACATATTCCATGTAATTGACTGGAGCGATGTTCGTTAGGTCGCGCTTGTTGTATTCCAGAACGCACGGCGTGTCGTCGATGTTCATATTCTGCAGCTGAAGATTATCGGTCAGGTTTTTCCAGCTCTCGACATTCTCCTCCATTTTTTCCCATTGAGAGTCTGCGACGAATACAATCCCGTCGACGCTACGCAAGACGAGCTGACGCGTGGCGTTGTAAATTACCTGACCGGGAACCGTGTAGAGCTGAAACTTGGTTACGAAACCCTTGATAACCACCGCGTTGAGCGGCAAAAAATCGAAAAACAGGGTGCGTTCGGTCGCCGTCGCCAGCGAAACCAGGTCCCCGCGATTCAGCGGATTGATCCGCTGATGTATGTAATTGAGATTCGTCGTCTTTCCGCACAAAGCCGGTCCGTAGTAGACGATTTTGAACTGAATCTCGCGGCTGGCGTAGTTAATGATCGACATTCGACTTCTCCGGTTGTGCGTAGGTCTTGGAAAGCTTTTCAACCAATTCGGCCAGGTGCGCGCGAGCTTCAGTAGTGAGGGAGCTGTCGTGCAATGCGGTCAGGCAAACATCGCCGCGGGCAAAAAAGCTGACTGCCGAATTGCTGGCGTACAACGTCATGGCCACGAGTTGGCCAAGCTGCGTGGCACCTAGGTGCTGAGCGATGCGTTCTAACATCGACGGCGCCATCGCGCACAACCCGTCCGCGTTGACTTCCTCCGGCAACTCTCCCGCGATATTTAATCCGTCTGAAAACGTAATTGCGCATGCTATTACCCCCGGGAGCGCGTTCGCCTGAGAGACGATCTTTTTGGGATCGATCTTCTCGACCCTCGATTTCGTTTCGGTTGGCTCCGCAGACGGCTCCTTCTTCTCGGGCTTTTCGGGGACATTTTTGGTCGACTCGGGTCGCGAATCGAAACGGCGTGCGTCTTCGTTCGCTTTGGCCAGGAAAGGCGTCTCAAAATCTTTGTCGAGCGTAAGCTGTTCTTGATCGTCACGAAGTTTTAAGACAGTCGCGGGAAGATTTTTCAGCACTTCTTCCAATGGCAACACCACGGACGTCTTGTGCACATCAATCTGAAACAAGGCGCGATGTTCCGCCGGCAACGCCGCCTGAAAGACATCCGGCGCGATTGAAACGCGTCCGTTCGCCAATTGCGGTTCAATTAAAGCCAATGGAAATACGACTTGTGCTTCGCTCGAAACGCCGCTGGCATCTCCGTTCGACTGGAAAGCCGGCAGATTTTGCAAAACGGTCTTGAGTGAAAGCGAAATCGTTGCCGCGTCGTTCTTTTCGTCCTTCGATTGGGGAACCGCAGGCGGCGTGGATGCTTCGACGGTTGGTTTTGAAGGCAAAGGCTTTACAGGCTGTGCGGCCTTTGTCTTCGCGGTCTGCTCTACAACTTCTCTTGTTTGCTGCTTTGGCGCCGCTGGTGGCTCGACCGCCGATTTCGCTGGAGCAGCTGCCGATCCGATTTCGTCGACTTTCAATTTCATTGGTCGCGATGCACCCGCTCCTTGGGACGGCGCTTTTGCCGGTGGCGGGGCGGCCTCAGCGACTCCGCCTTTTGTCGGAGGCATAGGGTTAATGGGGTCGTCGACCGTGAGTTTGAGCGCGTTTTTCGACAGCTCGGGAGTGAACGGTAAAGGAGTTGGAACGGGCGGCCCGCTAGAGGCTGGAACTCTCTCGGATGCGAACACACCCGTTCCATTCGGCGAAAGTTCAAACGGAATCTTAAACTCCGTTCCACCGAGAGGCGGCTCGGGAGCTTTGCCCTTCGGTTCCAGCTCAGGCGAGTGGAGGGAAATCACGCGCCGGCCGGGAGCCGGAGCCTTTGTGGGAGTTGGCGATTCCATCGGAGTGGCATCTGGTTCGGCTTCGGCAATCGACTCCGCCGATGCATGTTTCACCGGAACTGGTGGTAGCCCGGATGTTTCGATCGGGTCAATCTTGGTTCCAAACCGCTCTGAATCTCGGATCGTGGCCGTCAGAATTGGCGTGCTAAGTTGAGGGACCGCCGGATCCCTGATTTGGTCGGAACGCACGTGGGCAGTTTGAAATTGCTCGAGAACTTTCTCGTAAGGCAAAGCCACCCGGGTATCATCATCTGGTCGCACCGTGCTCAAGAAAATTTCAGGGGCCTGTTGATAAAGACTCGGCAGAGAAATCATCGGCCGCTTGGCCGGCATCCCCTTCTCGAGTTCCGAAGCTTTCAAGGAAACGACCGCGTTCACGTCTAGGATTTCCACCGGCTTGATGAAACCTGCCGGAACAGCATCAACTAGATCTGCCACCTTGAGCGAGATCGTGCGTTCCACCTTTGGTTCCAGCGCGCGGGCCAGTGCTGGTGGCAATTGAGTCGAGCGAGATCGAACGGCCGAGGTAGCAACTTTGCTGCTGTTAGTGTCCAGCCGTGTGTCGCTTCGAGGAGCCGCCGGGCTCGACGCCCGAAACGGATCCGGCTTCGAAAGAGAGCGAATTGAATTTGGCACCACAGTCTTGCTCAGGCGTTCGCTGTCCGGTTTCTTTGGACGAACTGCCACTGCGGACGGCAGCGTTGAGGCAGCCTGCGCCCCCGGTGCTCCGAAGCGGCTGGTTAGTTTCTTAAAGAGATCCAAGAACGGAATCGTCATTGTGTCAGTCCTCCGCAGTTACTCGCCAAATCTCTTCGAGCGTAGTCACGCCTTCGAGCGCCTTCTCGATTCCGATCCTGCGCAACGTTTTCATCCCTTCGGTGACAGCCTGGTTCTTGATCACTACTGCCGACGCGCGCTTAATAATCAGGCGACGGATGGCTTCACTGACCGGAAGCGCTTCGATCAACGCGGCACGTCCGAGATAACCACGGCCTTTACAACGATCACAGCCAGTGCCGTGGTGAAAGGCTGCCTCCTTGTTGTCAGCAAGGTCCAGTCTTTGCAGGATTTCCTGTTCAGGGACGAATGGCTCTTTGCAATTCGAGCAGATTCGACGAACCAACCGTTGCGCGCACGTCATCAGGACCGAGCTCGAAATCAGAAATGGCTCGATGCCCATGTCGTCCAGACGCGTGATCGCGCCAGCGGCGTCGTTCGTATGCAGCGTGCTCAGGACCTGGTGCCCGGTCAATGCGGCTTTGACCGCGATGTCCGCAGTTTCGTTGTCGCGAATTTCACCGACCATCACGATGTCCGGGTCCTGACGTAAGATCGAGCGTAACGCTGATGCAAAATCGAGGCCTATGTCCGAACGGACCGCCACCTGGTTGATTCCCGCCAACTCGTACTCGATCGTGTCTTCGACCGTAACGATGTTGTATTGTGGGCTATTCAACTCGTGCAGTACCGAATACAGGGTTGTGGTTTTGCCGGAACCTGTAGGGCCGGTGACCAGAATCATGCCGTGTGGCGCATCGATTGCCTTCTTGAACTTGGCCAGCGTGTCGGCATCCATTCCCATTTGGTCGATGCTTCCGCTGAGCGCGCTTTTATCGAGAATACGAATAACAATCTTTTCACCGTGCGCGGTGGGCAGAATCGAAATACGCAGGTCGATCTCTTTGCCGAGAACGCGAATACGAAAGCGCCCGTCTTGGGGAATGCGCCGCTCGGCAATGTTCAACCCCGCCAAAATCTTGATGCGCGAAGTGATCGCTAGCTGCAGCGCTTTCGGTGGCGACTCCGCCGGAATCAGTTCGCCATCGATCCGGTAACGCAGCTTCAGGGTGTTCTGGAACGGCTCGATGTGAATGTCCGACGCCTTTTCCTTAACGGCCTGCGCGAGAATCAAGTTCACGATCTTAATGACCGGTGCGTCCTCGCTATCATGCGCAAGTCGATCGAGATCGATCTCTTCACGTTTCGCACTCTGGACTTCCACTGATTCGGCGCCCTGCGCTGCTTCTTCGGAAACCTGACGCAATACCTGGCTCATGTTGCCCGCGCCATGCACTCCGGCGAGCGTGTCGAGGACGGAGCGTTCGGTCGCGATCATCGGAACGATCTCGAGCTGTACGCGCCTCTTCAGGTCATCGACAGCGAGCACATTCGTCGGATCGGCCATCGCCACGAAGAGTTTCCCATCCAGGCGCGCGATCGGTACCAGCTTGTTCGCCTTGGCCATTTCGCGCGGCACGATGGACATCACATCTTCGGGAACGCGTAGTCGTGACAGGTTCACCGGCGGCGTGTTCAGGCAACGGCCGATGCTGAATACCATATCCTGCTCGGTCACGAACTGGCGGTCCGTCAAAATCTTAAGCAGCCTGCCGCCCTCGGATTTTTGGATGCCAACCGCTTCCTCGAGCTGGTTCGGAAGAAGGAGGCCTTCTTCGATCAATACGTCCGCGATCCGTTCGGCGAAAGATTTACTTCTCATCGATCTTTAGCTTTTGGTTTCGAGCCGATAAATCGCGCGTAATGCCTGGATGATCGCGGATGGCCGCGCCAAGTACCATGACACTGTGTAATCGACTGACTGCTGGACGGCGTCCCGGCCCGCCGCATCAAACGGATTGCAGCACGCCACCATCATGTTGCGACTAACGAGATCGAACGGGACAAATAAACGTCCGAGCGTGAGATATTCCGGCAACATCGGTGCGATTTGCCGGTCAGTGTCATAATACTCGAGTGGGACGAATGCGAACTTCGTCCGATCGATCAAAGCCGAGAGCACGGCCTCGAGCTGCTGTGGCTTCCCGCTGGTCAACTCCTCCAGCATCGAGATCGCCATCGTCTGCCCGTGCAGATCTTTGTTCGCTTCCTTTGACGCTTCGAGTGCACTGTTCACCTGCTCTTCAGTGAACAGCTGCTGCACGATCAGAAATTTCGCGAGATGATCGTCTCCACGTTCATGCAAATTCGTTATTCGACCCAGCCCCTTGCCGCGTGAGGGATCGAGATCGATCAATGCGCCTTCGACGTTTGGCGCCACCAGTGACCCGTCGGCCTTTGTGAACATCCCGTTCGCCAAGCTGGCGGTGGCTTTTGATTTTTCGACTATCGCCTGGCCGGAAGCCTGCAACCGCTGCTCAATCTCGCCCAACATTGACAGAATCTCCGGCGAGTTCGGCTGACGGGTCAGGATCACTTCGCACTCATGCAGTGCTGGAGTGTAGGATCCGGAATTGAAATATGACTCGGCCAGCTTGCGAGAGACCTTCAGCGCCTCGTCGTGCCGGCCAATTTTCGTGTAGGCTTCCTTGAGGATCTCGAACGATTGATAATCCTCCGGTTGTGTTTGAGTGATCGCCTCAAACATCTCAATCGTTTGGAGGATTTGGTTGTGCTCCTCGGCGGATAGGGCGTGTTCCAGCACGCTGGACTCTAAAAGCTAGAAGTATGCCCCTACCCGATACTGCGGGGATTTTCCGTCTTAAAATTGCGAGTTTGCGGCGCTTGCTAAACCTCTGTAAAACTGGCCGTTAGATTGTTTAAACCTGCCGCTCAAAGACTTCCGCACGCAATTCGAGATTCCCATTTTGCCCTGACCGCACTATTTTCCAGTGCGTGCTTTCCTCCCCCACTGGCACCCATCACATTCGCCTTTCCCCTTTCGCGTTAAAACACTCGGCGTCCTCCAGTTCTCCGATTTCTCGCGAGGATAGCTTCACCCTTTTGGAGTTTCTTCTCGTCGTCGCAATCATCGCCACCTTGATGGTCTTCCTCGCACCGGCGTTTACGAACATAAAAACTGCCGCGGAGATCACGAACGCCGCTTACATCGTTAAAGGCGCATTGGAGCAGGCGCGAACCTATTCGGTCATAAACAGTACCTACACTTGGGTCGGATTCTTCGAAGAGAATGGCTCGAGTAGCCCGACCAGTCCGGCAACACCGGGAGCAGGCAGAGTCGTTGTCTCTACTGTTGCATCGACGGATGGGACAATCGCCTATCAACAGCCCGTAAGCAGTCCCACCGCGCCCATGGATCCAGGCAGACTGATACAAGTCACGAGGCTTATCCGACTCGACAACGTGCATCTTCGCACATTCCCAAATGGAAGTGGGGCCGGAGATGGGGATAAGTTTCTTACTCGCCCTCCGATCCCGGGTAATTTTCCTGACAACGCCAAAATTGGCGACACCAGCCCGCCCGATTCACTGCGACCCTTCCAATATCCGGTCGGAAACGCTTCCACCGCGGCACAATACATATTCGTCAAGATGATCGAATTCAGTCCGAGAGGCGAAGCAAGGGTGAATAACAACAACTATGCGATCCGTGCTTTTCTCGAGATTGGGTTGCAGTCGGTTCGGGGGCCGGTCCTCGATGACACTAAAGGCTGCGCCATTCAGGTCGCCGGTTTAAGCGGCAACACGAGGGTCTTTCAACCGTGAGCCGTAGGCTTTGGGGCTTTTCATTAGTCGAAGTAACGCTCGCTCTGGGCGTTGTCTCGCTCTGTTTGGTTACAATCCTGGGACTGGTGCCAATTGGTCTGCGAACAAATCAGAATGCGAGCTCACAAACCGTCGCGGCAAATATTTTGTCGGCAGTCATTGCTGATATGCGGGCGACACCCAGAGCCGGAACAACCTCGAACCAATTTGGCATCACATTCGGGTCGCCGAAAAGCTTGTATTTCGAAAGCGAGGCCAAGTTCGCGACAAGCCTGAATACGAATTCCAGGTACCAGGTTACGATCAATTTCCCAACAAACACAGCAGGTTCGACCGCTGCGATCTTCGCTGATTTAAAAGCGAGTTGGCCTGCAACGGCCACCCAATCGAATGCCAACGGCGCCGTGGAGATGTTTGCGGCATTTGACCGCCACTAGTTTCCCCATGATTCAGAGACGACCCGATGCACATACCTTGATAGAACTGCTAGTGGCAGTCGCGATTCTCACGGTCGTCATTTTACTGGTAAGTCGTTTGATTGACGGCGCGTCCACCCTGACGAATCTCGCGACGAAGCACATCGAATCTGACGGACAAGTGAGACAATTGTTCGATCGAATGATGATCGACTTTGCACAGATGGTTAAACGGTCCGATGTCGACTTCTATGGTAAGGGTACCGCCGCCGGCGGCTCGATGACCGGCAGCACGCTGAGTACAATCAACGACCGCATTGCATTTTTCACGATGGTCCCGGGAGACTATCCATCAACCGGTTCTCCGAGTCCGTTTTCCCTGGTCTCATACAAGGTCAATTCAAGCACTGCGGCCGCAAGCGCGGCCATTTATACGCGTCTGCAACGTATGGCGCGCGGTTTGTTAATGAATGGTGATTCGTCGGCAAACAACGGCTCGTCTCCAAGTGTGACTGATGGACCGATTGTCTTTGCACCAATTACAATCCCGTCTGTCTGGTCCACCACCGTTACCAGCAACGCGACCACGGATTCAAAACATGAGATAGCAGGCCCAGAAGTTTTTCGGTTCGAGTATTGTTACTTACTGACCAGTGGGGCGCTTTCGGTAGTTCCGTGGGATCCGTCAATTGGACACAGCGATGTCAGTGGAATGCGAGACATCGTGGCGATTGTTGTCGATATTGCGACGATAGATTCCAAGAGTCACGTCCCGCTCACTAATTCCGACGTGGCGACCATTGCCGGAACTCTTGTCGATTACTCAAGCGGCACGGGTCATGGCCCCGGCTGGCTGGCTAGTCAGTGGCAGTCAGCTATTGACGCACCTACTAATCCAACTGTCATGGCTATGCCGAAAGCCGCGCGCTCGGGGGTTCGCGTTTACGAGCGCTACTTCTACTTGGCCCCAACTCTTCAATGAAAAACACGACACGAGGGAAATCCGCAGGCGCGGCTTTGCTCCTCGTCCTTGCCTTCTTAGTTCTCTTGACCGGACTAGTGCTTGCATACTTCGTTCGCACTACCAGCGATCGGCTACTCGCGAGCAACAGTTCAGACAATCTAGTCGCCGACACCCTGGCCAGGAGCGCACTCGACGTTGTCGTAGGCGATTTTAAACAGGAAATTATCAATGGTTCGAATGGATCACCGCCTTACACGCTGAAGAGCAACTTGAACATCGTCCCGATGCGAAGCGGAAGTCCTTCAGTCGTGCCAAATCTAATTCGTCGAAGCGTCCGTAGTGACATGATCTCGTTCCCGGGCGTCGCGAGTCGAGCATCAGCCGTCAACTCTGCGACAGACACTTCCTTGAACGGACGCTCCGTCACCCCCGCGAGATGGAACAAGCATTATTTAATTCCAAGATTGAATCCGAGCAGCACGCTTACAGACACAACGCCGATTTCCGATTTTGTCACACCGGATTGGGTCTACGTAACAGAGAACGGACCCGAAGTTCTCGTATCGCCATCTTCCGCGGCATTCGGACGTTATTCATACGCTGTGTACGATGAAGGCGGCCTCTTGGATTTGAACGTGGCAGGCTTCCCTTCTTCGACCTCCACCGACACCGCCTACCTCAAAGCCATCGGAAGAAAAGGTGTCCTCTGTTTTAGCGATCTCACGGCCGTAGGCCTGTCGAGCAACGCCATCGACAATATCGTCGGGTGGAGAAACTTTTATAACGGCAGCCCAACCGGCGAATATACCGCTTTCGCCTTCCCGACAAATCCATTGCAGTTTGTGCAATACTTTCTTGAATCCAGCGTCGCGACGGGTCAGGACAGGACGCGTAATTTCGGGGTCGTCGCGACACCATCAAATTACGGCAAAACCAACCCACGCACTGATCAGGCGATCATCAATCGTAATGAATTACTCGAATTGCGAAGAACGCTGCAAGCCCAGCAAAGTGCGATGCAATCCCTCGGCAACTTCTCACGTGAAACAAACAAACCGACCTGGGGCGATGCCGGCACCAAGTTGGCTGCCAGATTCCCCTTAAGTCGGTTTGATCTCTTCGCGGTGACGCCGCCAAGCAGTGGCAACGCCACTTTGATTCAAAAATATTTTGGGTTGTCCTATGTCGCGGCGAGTCCGGGTATTCCTTCAGTAGCCGAGCATTGGCAATACGTCGGGACATCAGGATCCACCTTGCGGTCGTCCATTCCGTCCATTAGCGGCACCAATCAAAATCCAGACTTGTTTCCCTTGCTACAGTACGCTCTGCCAACGGCGAGTGTTGGTGAGATTCTTTCGATCGGCGCATCCCTAATTGATCAGCGGGATAGTGACGTAAATACTACTTGGATTGAATACTCCGGTGGTTCCAGCGTGGCGAAGGCGTATGGAGTTGACCAAATCCCTCCCAACGACCCAGCGGCGCCTCCACCGCCGCCTAATCCTGTTATTTTGAAACGCTCTTTTCGCAACGTTGGAGAGCTGGGTTACGCCTATCGAAATTCGTCTTCCACTCTGGATTTTCGATCTGAAGCAAGCGCAGATTCACCTGTGCTTGACCTGTTTGCATACAACGTAGCGAGTGTCCGCTCCGGCGTCGTTAATCTCAATACCCGGAATGCAGACGTGCTCGCGTCAATTCTTAGAGGTGCATTCGCAACTGAGAACGCGTCGACTGGACTCAGTTTGGACACCGCCAAAACCGTTGCGGCCAAGATTCTCTCGGATTCCACGAAGGGAACGGCTTCAAACCCGGCAGTCAGTCGGGCGGACATCACTCGTCTCGCCGCAGTGGCTGCCGACCTGATAGGACCAACCGAGGAGGAGCAGGAAACGGTCGCTCGAGCACTTGCAGAAGTCACCCAAACACGGACTTGGACCTTACTAGTTGATGTAATCGCACAGTCCGGTCGCTATCCACCGAAAGCGTCGAATGTTGCGCAATTCGTCGTTCAAGCCGAAAGAAGATACTGGCTGCACATCGCTATTGATCGATTCACCGGCGCGGTAATCGACCAGCAGCTCGAACAAGTTTTCGAGTAGAAATGCAGTGTTACCGCGGCGCTGTCTTTGCCTCGATGTTCGAGGCGGTAAAACCGTCGGGAGAGCACGTGACGATTACGCTCATGCCAGTGGAGAGGCCATCTAATCGAGCTGGGCGGCCGTTCACTGTGATATTGGTTACCGGCGTGACCCTGTATTCTTTCGCTAAGTGAGTGGCAAAAATACTGATTGTGATCGAGGTAAGATGGACCGCCGTTATATGGTCGCTCGTGTCAGCCGATGGTGCCGGCGTAGCTTTTTTCGATTTTCCGGCACCAAAAGTTTTCGAGGTGAATAGCAAAGCGATAGCAAGGAGCGCGGCAATGGCAGGGAAGAACTTCATGGCCCTGGATTTGAAACCCGGCAGGGTTAGGGCACAAGTAGAAAGTGAGACGGAGCCTTACGTTTGAGGAATTCCAAGGCCACCAAGCAGTCTGATTAGTTTGGTGGACGGCGGGCAGGTCGCCAGTCCCACGCTTCAACTCACGACGCTGTCGGCTTTTAGCTTGTTGATGTTGTCGCGAATCTCGGCCGCGCGTTCATAAAGTTCATTCGCCACCGCTGTTTCCATCTCGCGCTCCATGATCTCGAGTTTAGTACGCGGACGTTTGGCGGTAACCTCTTTCAGCCAATCGTCCAGGAAATGGATCTCGGAACTTTTCGCAGCCAGCTCGGGGAAGTTTGATTTTTGGAAAAACTCCGTGATCGCTTCTCGTCCGTCCTTGATCTCGGCAATGGCCTCGTGAAATTTTCCCTGTCCGAGAAAAATGGAGGCCTTGGCCCGCGTGTTCATCATTAGCACATAGGGACGAAATTGCTGCAATGTCCACGAAAGCTCATCTCGTTCGGTGTGCGTATCCACGAAATCGAAGAGATCCAGATTCCGTTGGGTATCACGTACCACGCCGTGGAAATCGTTAATCTGAAACAGGCTCAGGTAACGGTGATAATACTGGATTCCTTCCTGCTGAAGCTCGGCGCATTGCTCGGGTGCGAGGTGGTAATTTTCGCCACGAGCTTCCGCCCGTGTGGCCTGCAGTTGATGATACGTAAGGAGTGATTCGCACCCATGCGGACGCATCCCATCGGGACGACCGCTGAGTTCCATCTGGAGAACACCGAGGTCGATTCGAAGCTGCAATTTATGCCGTCCATCGAGCCCAAGGATTTTGCGTACCTTGATAGCGCGATTCTCGTGGGGCCAATCCTTGAGGATTGTATTGAGGTCAAGGCTCATCCCTATCGATGATCGAACATTTGGTCTTCAATTGTCAATCGTGACGGTTTCCCCTCGGATGCCAGATTATCCCAGGTTTGATGTTTGCGGCTCGATGTTTGATGTTCCGCCCGTGGAGAATGCGATCGAGTCGTTCATCCGTTATCTGGCGATCGAGCGGGGGCTATCGGACAATTACCAACTTTCAACACAGCGCTCGCTGAACGAGTTCATCGAATGGGCGGCACGCGCCCGGAAAATCCGCACTCTTCGTGAGGTGAACCTGTCGGTAATTTCTGAGTATCTCGCGGAGAGGAAACGTGCTGGCCTCTCTGCGGCGTCGATTAAGCTGATAGTGGTCGCGCTGAAAATTTTCTTCCGATTTCTGGCCGGTAAAGGCGAGCTCAAGACCGACCCAACCGAGGCACTGACAATGCCGCGGATCGAACGATATTTACCCGAAACACTCAACGAGCTTCAAGTCGAGCAATTGTTAAACAGCGTTGACACAAAGGCGCCGCACGGTTTGCGCGATCGCGCGATGATGGAATTGCTTTACGCGAGTGGCTTGCGTATTTCGGAGCTGGCTAATGCGCGCCTGGAAAATTTTCATCCGGAAGACGGAGTAATCCGCGTGATTGGCAAAGGGAACAAAACGCGAATGGTGCCCGTGGGACGCAAGGCATGTGAGGCACTGGCGGTTTATTTGTCGACCGAGCGGCCGAAACTGGTGAAACGGCGTACCGGAAATGAAATTTTTCTATCCGAGCGGGGAACGAAATTAACGACTACGCGAATCTGGCAAATCGTGAAAGAAAAGGCGCGATACGCCGGTCTGGAGAAAAATATTTATCCCCATTTGTTGCGTCACAGCTTCGCGACGCACCTGCTTAGCAATGGCGCAGACCTGCGAATCATTCAGGAGATGCTGGGCCACGCCGACATTTCGACGACGCAGGTTTACACCCACGTCGATCAACAGCGTCTGAAAGCTGTTCATCGGCAATTTCATCCCCGGGCTTAGCCTCCGAATTCGATCGGCATTTGCCGCTGATGGTCGCGCCCTCTACAGTCCCAAACTCATGCGCCGTCTAGGTTTCCTCATTCTCTTCGCTGCCATTGCTGGGGGCGGAGTCGTCTACATTGCGCATCAGCCGAAAAACACACCGCACGCGGCCGTCACGGCCCTTCTTCCGGGCACCACTATTGCGCTCGCGCACCTACCCGATTTCAATCGAACCCGCAACGAGTGGCACCAAACGGATATCTGTCAGCTCTACCAGGAACGCGCCGTACAGGATTTTCTAAAAAAACCACTTTCCAAAGTTCCCCAGCGAGACACGGCAGCAGATACCGTCGCAAAGCTCCAGAATCTTGATCCGGAAGACGCGTTCCTGGCGGTAACTTCGATTGAAAACGGTGGACCGCATCTAATCGGCGGCTTTCGTTTTCATGGAAGTCAATCAGCGGCCGAGGAAATCATCGGCCAGTGGCGGTCGCAGACCGCGCGCGATGCCTCCGCGCGCGAAATTGTCGATTTTCAGCAGCATAAGATCGAGATCGTGGGCACGGCGCCGAATCAAATTGCAACGGTTTACGATCGACAGTGGTTCTTTGCATCAAACGATCTCGCCGAGCTCAAGGCCGTCCTGGATCGCGCGGACGCACGCGACAAGGACACCCAATCAACGCTCGAGAGAAATGACATATTTCGTGGGGCAATGGGGCATATGCCGTCGAGCTATGCGTTGCTGATTTACGTTCAACCGAAAGGATTGTCCGGCAAGCTTGCAGCTCTCGGCAACGCGATTGGCAATTCTAGTGATCAAACCGATGTTTTTCAGCAAATTCGAAGCATTTGCGCCACCACACGATTCGATAAAGGAAAAATGCGAGACGTGTGGTTCGTGGGGACGCCGACAGCAGAGTCGAACGAAGCGCTTACCCGCCAATCACTTGGCCTCGGGACACCGGACACATTCCTGTATATCGCCACACTGCTAAATCCGGACCGGCTGGCTTCAATCAATCAGGGTGGCTTGCCGCTCGGCAGCTGGCTTCAAAGAGTTTTCGACGCGGCGAAACAAGCAGGCGTGACCGCCGATGACTGTAGAGCAGCTTTCGATCTGGAATCGGGGACCTTGGCCGATTGGTCACCGAGCGCGCGCTGGCCGTCAATTATCTCGACGCTACACGTGAAGGATTCGGGGCGAGCGAGGAAGATTGTCAATGCGCTGACAGCGAGCGATGAAAACGCCAAATGGACAAAGACCGAGAAGCAGGGGGCGGTTTATTTTTCCCTGCAAACACCGGCAGCCCTTTTCGCAATTACGCCGACTCTCGCTTTGTCGAAGCAGATACTAATCGTCGGACTCGATTCCATTTCCGTTGAATCGGCGATAAATAGGGCTGCCCGATCCTCGTCCGACCTTTCAAGCTCGCCGACATACAAGGCCGCCTCGCGCACAGTGGCGCCGCCGCAGGGAGCCTTTGTTTATCTCGACACGGGATTGGTTTATGCGCGCCTGGACGCCGCTCTAAGGCCGATGTTGTTAATGAGCGCTGCCTTCATGCCAGGGATTTCGGATTATGTGGACGTTGGGAGGCTGCCCCCGCCGGAAATCGTGATCAAACACCTGAGCCCGATAGTTTCCTCGCAACACAGGGAGCGCGATGGCTACGTAACGGAGTCGATCGGACCGGTGACTCTGAGTGAGGCCGCTATTGGCATTGGTCTACCGGCAATTCTCTGGGGCGAAGCCCGGCAACATTAGGGCGAGCAATGGCCCCGTAAAAGCCCTGCTTAGTGGGACATTTCGGCTCTATTCACCGAGCGTAGCCCGTACATGTCGATCAAGGTGACGATTGTGCTGTTAGTTTGGCTAAAACATGCTAATGTTTGGGCCTTATGGCTATTCTCAAGAAAAACGCATTTTCTCGTCGAGTTCCTGATCTGGTTACCGAGGAGCTCGTGGCGGTGCTGTCTCGTCGCGCCTCCTATGAGTTTAAGGAACTGTTTGATATCGTGCACGAGAATCTCCGGGCTCGAAATGCCGCCAGTGGAGGCGAGGAAATGCTCCGTCTGCGCGCTTACGAGAAATTGCAAAACCTGGTTGCCCGCGGCGCGGTGAAGAAGAATGGCAAGAAATATAAAGGTCTTCCGTCCTCTCTCGCCAAAGCAATCGCCCCTCAAAACGGACATATCCCGAGCAATCGACTGGCGGCGGTAAAGTAAACCGCTACTTGGCCGTAACTAAGCGGCGAATGACTCAAGAATATCTGCCGGTTGTCCTGCAGGTCATTGTCGCGATTGGCTTCGCCGTCTCGGCATTGGCTGTTAGTGTGCTGCTCGGCAAAACGGGGCGTCGCAATCCGGTCAAAGACACCGCCTACGAATGCGGAATGATTCCACAAGGCGAGAGCCAACCGCGTTTTAGCGTTAAGTTTTATCTCGTGGCGATGTTGTTTATCCTCTTCGACCTCGAGATCGTGTTCATGTATCCGTGGTCAGTCGTTTATAAGGAGTCGATCGCGCACAGCAATGCCATTCTCTGGAGCATGCTTAGTTTCATCACGATCCTGATGGTGGGTTACGTCTACGCGCTAAAAAAAGGCGCGCTCGACTTTCGGAAGTAGGATTGTTGCGTTCTGAGTTCTAATCGCCTCCTCTGGCCCGTTGTTTCAACGCTCGTTCTGGGCGTTTTACTGGCCGCGTTCGCAACGACCGGTTTCCGACAAGTCTTTGTCAAAGAAGTCTTAGGAGCGGCTTACGATTCGCAGGCCGAACACTTTCTACGGGGAAATGTTGATGTCGACGGCGATGCGGTTCGCCACGAGGCAATGATTGTCAAAGGCCATGCCCGGATGTACTTCGGGCCATTTCCTGCCTTCCTACGCATTCCGCTAAACTTCCTCTGGCCCGCACAACGCGGTTCTTGGTCGCGTCTGTCTGGTCTGAGCGCGGGCATTGTTGCGCTGGTTTCGTTTGCAATGTTGGTGACTGACGTGTTGGAGGCGTCGAGTCTCGCGCCGGTTTGGCGTCGCGCGCTGGGCATCGCATGCGTAACGGGATTTGCGTTCGGAACTCCACTTCTCCTGTTGCTTGGAAACCTTTCCATCTACGACGAGGCGATTATCTGGGGACTCGCCTGGTCGGTAAGTGCCATTTTCTTCTTGAACCGAGCCCAAAACACAACCGGTCCCGGTTTCACATGGTACTTGTTTGGGTTCTCTTTTTCAGCCGGAGCCGCGTTGCTTTCGAGGGTAACTTTTGGATTGCCGTTCCTTTTAATCGCGCCCGCCCTGCTCTTTCGATTCCCCACTAAAGGCCGCGCCCGTTCTATCGCCGCGCTCGTCTTGCCCGTTGGTGCGGCCCTGATTTTCTATTTCATCCTGAGCTATGCGCGGTTCGGTAACTGGAGCGGAGTTGGCTTGGCCTATTACATCAATCCGGTTCACAGTGAATTTGCCAAGAACTATGGCGCCTTCAGTCTGAACCGCGTGCCCTACGGGTTTGCTGATTATTTCAGCCTGCGCTTTCCCAAGGTCGATTCCAGTCCACCGTTTGTTCATGCCGAGCGTCCGCCCGTTCCTCAACCGTCGCTCTATTCCCTGCCGTTTAGCGAAACGTATCTTTCGGTTGTTTGGTCTTCGAGCTGGCTGCTCGTGGGTGCCGTCCTTGGGATCGTTTGCATGTTTCAGAGAAACCGCTCTGACTGGTTTACGCGTTACATTGCAGCAGCGTTCTTCAGCGAATTCATCCTCATTCAGTCGCACTTCTCACTGGCTCAACGCTACGCTGCAGATCTCTACCCATTTTTGATTTTCTGCTTCGTGGTTTTCTTGAAAAAAGCGGGAGATATCGCCTTCCGTCTTCGCTACGTGATTCCCTCGCTGGTCCTCTTGTCGTGCGCCCTTAATTCCATGGCGACCATTTCCTGGCTCGTCGACTTGGATCAAAATGTCCCGCAACAGACACGGGACGCATGGAAAACGGTAATCGGGCGCGCTAAACCTCAGGGATGAATCTGGTTCGTCCAGAGAAATTGATACGTAGCGACCGCATTGATGGCCATCGAGACGATAAGTAGCGACAGCTCAATCGCCGAGACTTTCGACGGACCATTGCCCAGCAGCAACAGGAACATCCAGGGCAACATCACCATCGCGTAACGATAAGAGAACTGCCACCCGCCCGGATTGCCATGCATCCATAAGACTGTCGTCAACAGTCCAATCGCAATCCAGGCCACGACTTTGTGCCGTCCGCCTTCCCGAAACAGCAGAAATAGAAAAGGGCTCGCCAGAAAGATGGAACAACCAAAAGCGTATGGATGAATGAAAGGGAAGTCGGGAAGATCGCCGAAACCTTCGGCCAACATTTTGTAGGCGTTCCAGGGAATCGAGTGGAGGGAAAACAACCCATGCTGATACCACGGTTCCTGTAAGACATTCGGAATGTGGGAATAACCGAAATCGAAAATCGATCGAAAACGGACATAGTTGTATGCCGCCGTCAAAACCCCGAGCAAAGCCGGAAAAATTAAAAAATGTGCAAACGGCCGCACGTTTTTTCGAGCCTGTTCGGCTAGATTCTTCCAGCCGATTGCGTCGGGCGCTATTTGTCGGCCCAGGAAGTAAATAAAAATAGGGAAGCAAACGGCCAACTCCGTTCGGTTTCCAATCGCCAGGGCATAAAATGCCCCGGCGACGAGGGGTTGAAAGCCGACCAGGATAAAATACAAAGTCGCAACCTCTCCCAGAAGCGCCAGTCCAAGCGCGATTTGCCACGAACCGCCGAACCCAAGGTTGCACCAGGTCCACGTGCCAAAAACCAGTGCGAGCGAAAGTAAAATCCGTCTCGACCTGGAGGCAGGCCCAAGGGCCGATAACCGAAAGAAGAACCAAATCGAAAGCCCTGCGATGACGGCCGCCAATGGGCGACCTGGAAATTCTTGAATGAGATTCGCTTTCTGTAGGACTGCGACCGGCAGCATGCTGAAGACTGCACCCAACGGAAAAACCGAGTAGTAGTGGCCGTTCACAGGAACCATTTCGTTCAGCCACGAAGGAGGCGGTTTACTGAGCCCAACGTGCCCTTCCACGAGTGCTGAAGCGATGCGCGCCGTGTAATCGAAATGCTGTTGAGTAGCCTGGGTGGTAAAAAAGAAAATCACCGCCCCCACGACGGAGATCCCCGTCCCCACCCAATAATCAGTTCTTTCTGGCGCCCCTTCCATCGCCACTATTCTTGCGTTACTTGAGCCTGAAGCGTCCATCGATATTCTTAGTTTATTCCGTTTTAAAACGGCGGTATTCCGCTAACCGTTTCCCCTTGCGCGGTCTGCGGGTAGCGCCTAATAGCTTAACCTTCAATGATTCACCACATCGTCCTTTACAAGCTCAAGCCTGAGGTCACTCCCGCTCGCGTCGAGGAGATGATGATGAACACGCGAATGCAACTCTTGAAAATTCCTGAGGTCCTCAATATCAAATGCGGCAAACGCGTCGATCCGGAATTGCAGTGGCCGTTCTTCATCGCAATCGATTTCGAATCGATGGACAAGTTCGCCATCTTCCGGGAAGACCCGATTTTCGTGAAGTTCATGGAGGAAATTATCAAGCCCAATACGGCTGATTCGCTTAATCTGGATTTCGAGATGGACCCGGGCAAAGACGTTCGGTTCTCCTGATTGCAATCGATTTGCGCTTCAGGATTCAAAATTGCTGACATATAACGTCAGCGCATGACAAAAAAAGCCATTATCCTCGCAGGCGGCGCCGGCAGCCGGCTTTTTCCGCTCACTAAGATTGTCTGCAAGCAATTGCTTCCGGTATACGACAAGCCGATGATTTGCTACCCGCTGGCGACCCTCATGCTCGGCGGGCTACGCGATATCCTGATTATCTCCACCCCGAAGGATTGTCCGATGTTACGCGATTATCTGGGCGACGGATCCCAGCTCGGCATCCAGATTGATTATGCCGAACAATCAGAACCGAATGGGATCGCGGAGGCATTTTTGATAGGCGCGAGATTCATTCGCGACGCAGGCGTGTGCCTGATCCTGGGCGACAATATCTTCTACGGAAAACTTGATTTCTTCCGCCAAGCTCTCGCCATCGGGACCGGCGCGTGCATTTTCGCCTACCAGGTGCGGGACCCTGAGCGCTACGGCGTTGTCGAGTTCGGGCCGGACGGGCGCGCCATCAGTCTTGAGGAGAAACCGAAGCAGCCAAAAACACATTTCGCGGTCCCGGGGTTGTACGTCTACGACTCACAAGTTGTCGATCTTTGCAAAACGCTAAAGCCTTCGGCGCGCGGCGAGCTGGAGATCACTGACTTGAACTTGCTCTACCTCAGGAAAAATGAACTGCATGTGAGATTGCTCAGCCGCGGGATGGCGTGGCTCGATACGGGCACGCCGACCAGTTTACTCGAAGCCGGCAATTACATAGCCACTATCGAACATCGACAGGGATTGAAAGTCGCGTGTCTCGAAGAGATCGCGCTGCGGATGAAATTCATCACCCCGTCTCAG
>Ga0187777_10000454_pt1 | contig 28225 bp, 25 predicted proteins | sample 1015_Q2_SP5_10_M_FD_132416 | JGI IMG/M metagenome (GOLD analysis project Ga0187777, IMG submission 132416) | Tropical peat soil microbial communities from peatlands in Department of Meta, Colombia - 1015_Q2_SP5_10_MG | ecosystem: Environmental > Terrestrial > Soil > Wetlands > Peat | place... | reverse complement strand
TGAACAATACGCCGAAACCGACAGCGTAGGTCGCGAGCAATTGGCCGTTGCGGAAATGCGCCAACATCTGCTGGACCGAACCCGACAATGCTTCCGAGCGCACGAATTTGCGCTCATGCGGCAACAGTACGGCGACTGCGATCGCGCCGATGAAAGCGATAGCTGCGAGCGCCATAAATCCCGCACGCCAACCGACCAGATCTGCGAGGAAGCCGGTTACGAGCCGTCCGCTGAAACCTCCGAAGCTCGAACCGGATGAGTAGATTCCTGCGGCTGTGGTCGCCTCCCTGGGTGGCCATTCGTCGCCAATGTAGGCGACAGTGACCGCGAAAATCGGTGGCAGTACCAGTCCCTGCACCGCGCGCCAGAAGACGAGTTGCGGGAGAGTTGTTGAAAGCCCCACCATTAGCGTCGGTATCGTCAACACGAACATTGCCGCAACGATTACACGCTTCCTGCCGAGCACGTCGGCGACCGTACCCGTGAACGGCGCGGTCAGGGCGACAGCGAGTGTGCTGACGGTGATGATCGTTGACACCTCTGCTGCGGTGGCATGAAACTCCTCCGAGAGCAATGGCAGGATCGATTGTGGTGAATAAAGATTGATGAAGGCGCAGTACCCGGCGAGCCCGACCGCGAGGTAGCGTGCGGAGAATGTTCGGCCTTTTGCCGCACTCATAGCGGGAAACCGGCTGGCATGGGAGTTTCGCACATGAAGCTATGCATCGGTTTTGCACGAAATGCCACGGGACGTGCGGCGGGACAGCGGGTCGCGCAATGCATAGCTTGCTCACCGATGTCCAAGCATCGCCTCGGCGCGAATAAGCGTATCGTTTGGCGTGTCCGACGCATCGACTTTAGGCCAGGCGATGCGCCCCAGATCGAACTGGTCTTGCTTGCGTGCAACGTTCGCGTCGGCGTCGGAAGCATCTCCAATGCGGCCGCCAACCCGGGAAAGGCGAGTTTTGAGGCTTGCTGTAAGAAACAGGCCTTGAAACGCTGCGTCGCCTGCCGCTTTCGCGATATCAGCACGCTCCTTCGGTTGCGCAAATACGGCATCGACGATGGCCGAATGGCCGGCAGCCGTCACACGTTGGGCCTTTGCGGCGAGCATGGCGTAAACCTTGGCGGTCGCGTCTGCCGCATATGCTGCCTGCGGTAATCGTTCGGTCTCGGCGGCGCCAAAAAGGGTCTTGCGCTCGATATCGCTGCGCAACACCACCGCGCCCGGCAAAGGCGGAATGCCGGGCGCCAACGCGCGGGCGAGCAGCGATTTGCCCGTGCCTGAAAGGCCTCCGATCGCAATCAATTGCGGCTTCGCCGGTGCCAGTAGTTTCTGCGCAAGCACGGCGTAGTCGCGCGCGTTGTGGATGCTGTTGCGGCAAGAGCTGCTCTGCCGGCGGCGCGCCGCGTTGACCTTGGCGCGGATCGCCGCACGTACCGACATGAAGAGCGGCAAAGCGGCAAGAGCATCAAGATCGTGAACGCGCCGCGTTTCGAGCAAATAACGGTTAAATACAATGTTGGCGGCGAGGTTCAGGCCACGCTCGATCAGATCCATCAGCAAAAAAGCGAGATCATAGAATACATCGCCGGTTGCGATGCGGTCATCGAACTCGATGGCATCGAAAAGCACAGGCTTGCCTTCAATGAGGACTATATTGCCGAGATGCAGATCACCATGGCAGCGGCGCACCAGTCCCGCGCGTTCGCGCGTGATCAGCATCGGCCTCACGCGTTCGAATGCATCACGTGTGGTGCCGGCAAAGGCGCGCAGCTCTTGCAACGAAAACAGATCCGGCTCGGACGCGAGTTCGGATTCGTTTTGTGCAATGATCCCGGCCAGCACGTCGGCGAAATGCGCATCCGCTACGGTCGGCGCCAAACGGTGCGCCGCCGCCACCGCTCGTCCGAGCGTATCGGCAAGTGTTTGGTCGATACCCTGTCTGTCGGCCAGGTGATCGAGCGTCTGGCTGTCGTCGAAACGCCGCATTTCGACGGCCCATTCAACCGGTTCACCTTTGCCGCCAATCATGAGACTGCCATCCGGCTCGCGGGTGATCGGCGTGACCCAGCGATAAATCGCCGGGGCATAGGCACGGTTGACCGCAATTTCGGCGTTGCAGGCGGCCTTGCGTTTATCGAGCGTGGAAAAGTCGAGGAAAGGAAAGCGCACCGCACGCTTGATTTTGATTGCCCGATCTCCGGCCAGGAAAACCAAGGCAGCGTGTGTATCGATACGCTTGACGGGCGCACCACTGTAAGTGGCGGGGTCGTCCAAAAAATCAACCACCGCCTGCTGCGAGGCCTCCATTGTCATCGCGCCACGCCCTTCATAGCCGTGCCATGATCGCAGTGACCAATGGCAGTGGGCTGATCCAGATCAAAACGTCTTTGCCTAACCGAGGCATGATAGCGTCACTATGTGACTTAGGGAGACCGGGGCTGTGACCACCACCCTGCCGCATACATTTAAACGCATCAGACTCAATCTTGCCCGCTCCAAGGAGTTTCCGCAGGGCTCGTCGCGGCACGGCTATGAATTCGTCGCTCCACTCGATGCCAAAAGCCATATCGATGCAGCGCTTTGGAAACAGCACCGTAATCATTGCCGCGTGCGCCGATTCTGGGAAGGCGAGGAGGATGAACATGGTTTACTGGTGCACAGGCCAGGCGGGCCCGAGCATGGACGCTGGGTGTTCGACTACGATCAGACCGCCGAGGATGACGACGAGAGTGGCTACCGCTTTGGCGCGCATGCCTTTCGTCCCGGAGAATATGTCTCGATCCGCAGCGAAGACGGGGAAATGCATACCTTTCAGGTAGCCTCAGTGGAGCCGGCGATCTGACGTTTTTTCACGCGATCAAAGCCTCGATCCGATCCTATTGACCGACGCGAGCCTTGCCGGAAGAGTGCGCGCTTAACCGTCGCATCGGGCGGCATTTCTCAAGGGAGAAGCTCAGTGCTCATTGACCATCGGACTTATCGAATTCTGCCGGGCAGGGTGCCGGCGCAACTCGAACTCTACGGGAAGCTCGGCTACCCGGTGCAGCTCCGCTACATGGGGGAGCCACATTATTACCTGGTCAGTGAAACAGGACAGCTCAACACGCTGGTGCACGGCTGGATCTACGATAGCGCAGGAGACCGGGAGCAAAAACGCGTCAAGATGATGCAGGACCCGGACTGGAAGCATTTCCTCGCAGAGAACGCAAAAGCCGGTAATGTAATCGAGCAGGCCAACTGGTTGATGACACCGGTTCTATTCTCGCCAAAAATTCCACCGGCGAAGATCATGAAGTAGCTTCGATGCGCGGCAAGGACAACGCTCGTACGGGTGGCCAAATCCTGATTGACCAGCTGTCGATCCAAGGGGTACGCCACGCATTTTGCGTGCCGGGCGAAAGCTATCTTGCCGTGCTCGACGCTTTTTACGACAGCGATATCAAGCTCGTCGTTTGCCGCCACGAAAGCACCGCCGCGATCATGGCGGAAGCGGTCGGCAAAATAACCGGTCAACCTGGCATCTGTTTTGTCACGCGCGGGCCTGGCGCCGCCAATGGATCTGCCGGTATTCATATCGCGCGTCAGGATTCCTCGCCGATGATAATGTTTGTCGGTCAGGTTGCCCGCGAGATGCGCGAACGCGAGGCCTTCCAGGAACTCGACTATCGCGCGGTGTTCGCAAGCATGGCGAAGTGGGCGACGGAAATCGACGATCCTGTCCGCATCCCGGAAATCGTTTCTCGTGCATTTCACACGGCTTGCAATGGGCGGCCCGGGCCAGTGGTTATTGCGTTGCCCGAGGATATGCTGTCCGAACGGGTGTCGGTGCCTGATGCCACCGCCTTTCAGCCTGCGGAAATCTGGCCGGGCGCAGCGGAGATGAGCCGGCTGCGACAACTGCTCTCACAAGCGAAAAGCCCGATTGCGTTGGTTGGCGGCAGCCGCTGGACGGAACACGCGACCGCCGCGCTGATGCGCTTTGCAGAGCGCTTTGCGCTCCCGGTTGCCACCACATTTCGGCGTGGACATTTGTTCGATGCACTGCATTCCTGTTACGCCGGCGATCTCGGGGTCGGCCCAAACCCGAAACTGCTCGCGCGCGTGAAGAATGCCGACCTGGTCCTGCTCATTGGCGGGCGTTTCAGTGAAGTGCCGTCGCAAAGCTACAGCGTGCTCGACATTCCCGAGCCGCAAATGAAACTTGTGCACGTGCATCCGAGCGTGGAGGAACTTGGGCGAGTCTATCATCCGCATCTCGCCATCAATGCCGTGCCGACAGCGTTTTGCTCGGAGCTGGAAAAACTGCAAACGCCGAAAGAGATCGTGTGGCGCGGCGAAAGCGACGCCGCGCATGCCGATTATCTCGCCTGGGGCGATAAGGCGACGCCGGTGCCGGGCGCTGTCAACCTCGGTGAAATCATGGTGTGGCTGCGGGAAAATCTTGCCCCGGATTCGATTATCACGCTGGGAGCGGGGAATTTCTCGGGCTGGGTGCATCGCTTTTATCGCATTCGTAAATTCGGCGGGCTGGTGGGTGGAACCTCCGGTTCAATGGGCTATGGCTTGCCGGCGGCGCTGGCGATGCAGACGCTGTATCCAAAGCGCATCGTCCTCTGCATGTCCGGCGACGGTGACTTCCTGATGACCGGCCAGGATTTTGCCACTGCCGTCCAATACGGACTTCCGGTGATCGTGCTGGTGGCCGACAACGGCATTTACGGCACCATCCGCATGCACCAGGAACGCGAATATCCCGGCCGCGTGATTGCGACCGACCTGCGTAATCCGGACTTTGTTGCGTACGCTCTCGCGTTCGGCGGCTACGGCGCCTTGGTAGAGAAAACGGCTGATTTCCCCGCAGCGTTTGCCGCGGCGCGCGCTTCCGGCAAGCCGTCAATCATTCATCTCAGGATCGATCCGGAAGCGATCACGCCGGCTGCAACGCTCGCCGGAATCCGGGAAAAGGCGTTGGCGGGCAGTGGCGGAAAAAGCGGAACACATCGGAGCTAACACGAGAGTCATTCTTCTTGTGATTGCGGGGACAACAATGTCCCGCCCGCTTGCTTTATTCCGGTGAATCATCATTCACTCGTTGCATGCCCTATCGACGGACAGAAAACGTCGTTCGCCGGCTTGCCGAGCGCGAGCAGACGATCCTCGATGCGGCGCAATCGATCGCCGCGGAAGGCGGTATGGGTGCTGTGCAAATTGCGGCGGTTGCGCAGCGCGCGGATATAGCCGCCGGCACTGTCTACCGCTATTTCCCGTCGAAGACCGACCTGATCGCTGATGTGATCTCTGTCGCCGCCGAGCGCGAGCTTGCTGCTATGCGCGCAGCCGCCGACACGGCGCCCGGGCCGCTGTCGGCACTTGCTGCCTGCATTGCGACTTTCGCCGCACGCGCGTTGCACGAGCGCCGCTTTGCCTGGGCGGTGATCGCCGAGCCGGTCGACGCAAATATCGACGGCCTGCGGCTCGCCTTCCGTCGCCGCTTAGCAACTGAACTGGAAACGCGTATCAGAACTGCGCTTGCCGGCGACCATCTGCCGGATCAAGACGCACGCATTTCGGCTCCGGCAATCGTCGGCGCGTTGATGGAGGGGCTGCTCGGGCCGCTGGCACCGCGCGTGCCCGCGGACCCCGGTGCTGTACGAGAGGCAGTGCAAACGATCACGTTGCTGGCGTTACGCGCCCTTGGTGTTGTCGATGCACACGCACGCGGACTTGTCGCGCAATGTGTACTGCCATAAATCAATGCGCGGTGAGCGCCGGCATTTCGTGCAGCAGCAGTGTCACGGTTTTTACGCCGGGTTCGCCACTGTCGGATACGTGAAAGCCAAGCTCGTCGCACATTTTCAGCATTGTGACGTTCTCAGCCAGCACCTGCCCGTGCACTCTTTTCAGCCCCTTTTCTTGGGCGAAAGTGATGAGATGCTTCATCATAAGCCAACCGAGGCCGTGGCCTTTGAGATGGGATCTCACAAGAATGGCAAACTCTCCACCTTCACCGCCGGGGTCTCCGTGCAGTCGCACTACCCCGAGCATTTTCCCACTTGGCTCCGCGATGGCAATGAAGGCCATGGCGCGCGCCGGATCGTAGTGGACGAGTTTGTCGATCAACTCGGGACTGACCTCGCGCATCGGTGCGAAGAAGCGCAAACGCAGATCGTGCGCTGTCACTTCCGCCAAAAAGTCGGGATAGAGCGCGGCGTCCTCCGGTTTTAGCGCCCGGATCAGCACTTTTTCGCCGTCGAGCAACGTGATGTGCTGTTCGAGCAAGGGCCTGCTCCAGTTATTCTGGCGCGCGCGAGCGTAGCGGGCGAACCGGAATCTTAAAAACAGCTTCCGACTTGCACCTGGATTCCGGCTCCTGGCTTTTGGCCGATTCCGGAATGATAACGTGGTCAGTGTGACATAAGAACTGGCACTGTCATTGCCTCAAGCAGGCCGCGGGTGGCGCCGCCAAGCACAAATTCACGCAAGCGCGAATGCCCGTAACCGCCCATCACAATCATGTCGGCGGAGGAATCGGCCGCATAGGACAGAATGGTGGAGGGCACGTCTATCTCAGGTGAGGTAATGCGCTTGACGTCGACTTTTAACCCGTGACGCGCAAGATGCTGACCGAGATCGGCACCGGGAACTTCATCTCTCTTGCCGGGCTTATCTGAGACAATAACAACTTCGACCTGTTTCGCCTTCTTCAGGAGCGGCATGGCGTCCGCAACGGCGCGCGCAGCCGCGCGGCTGCCATCCCAGCAAACCATGATGCGATCAACCTTCATTCCGCCCTTGTGGATGAACGGTACAAAGATCACAGGACGACCGGATTCGAATAACACACCTTCGTCGATGACTTCGTCGGGCATCGACTTCTGCCGTTCGGGTTGGCCCACTATGACCAAGTCAAAGCGCCGGCCAATGCGCCCGATCTGGTCGGCGGCGCCCGCAACGCTCGCGCTTATGATGCGGGTTTCTGCCGAGATGCCCGTGCGTTTGACCGCCTGCTCGAAACGAGCGATGGCGGCGCGCGCCTTTTTGTCCGCTTCGACGCGCTGAGTTTCGATGATTTCAGGCGGAATGCCGCCCATCACCGTGCCGGGAATGACGGGCTCGTAGGAAACCGCAATGCCAAGCAGGTGGGCACCGAATGTCTCTGCCACCGAAGCGGCATATTCAGTGGCCGGATCGCGCGCGCCGAGGCCCAGGTTCACGACAATATCCTTGATCATGATGTAACTCTCCTCTCCGGGCGAATGCGCTCGGCGGTGTCATGATGATTGACGCCCTGTATTAGGGCCTTGATCGAGGTCAAATGTCTATTGTATCCGAGGTCCTTCTGGTCTGACCAAGGCCGCTGAATTCTACTTTTTCTTGCCGTCGGGACCGAACTGCTTGAGATAGACCCACAGATCGCTCGCTTCTTTCTCATTCTTGATGCCAGGGAAGATCATCTTGGTGTTTGGAATCTTGGCGCGTGGGTCTTTGATGTAATCTTTGAAGGTCGCTTCGTTCCAGATGATGCCGGAGTTCTTGTTGGCGTCGGAATAACTGTAGTCGGCAACGCCGCCCGAATGGCGGCCATCGAGGCCGTTAAGCTCTGGGCCGACCTTGTTTTTGGCGTCTTCGCCAACTGAATGGCAGGGAAAACACTTCCTGAACGCCTGCTCACCGGCAGCCAGATCCTGCGCTTGCGCGACTTCAGTCATCGCGGCCGCGATCACAGCCACCGCAAGTACTGCTTTCATCGTTTCCCTCCGTTTTTACGCCAGGCCTATCCACGGGCCAACGCCCATAGGTGCAGCCTGGTTTCGGATTGGTTTTGCCAGCCCTATGTGTAAGGCGTCAAATGGCTGGTATCGTGAGCAGGGAAATGAACCGAAGCACTGGGAGTTTTGTGTATGTCGGTGCGATTGCCGGAGCCCGACCGCGCGGTTCTTGAGCGCCGCGGCCGCATCGTCGCGGCGCTGAGAACTATCGTTCCGGGCGAAGGCGTGATTGCGAACGAGCGCGAACTTCGTCCTTACGAGAGCGATGGGCTGACCGCATACCGCCAGCTGCCCATGGTCGTGGTGCTGCCCGCAACCACCCAACAGGTGGCCGAAGTCCTGCGCTATTGCCACGACGAGGGGATCAAGGTGGTGCCACGCGGGGCCGGAACTTCACTCTCCGGCGGAGCCCTGCCGCTCGCCGATGGTGTTTTGCTCGGCTTGGCGAAATTCAACCGCATCCGCGAAATCGATTTCGACAATCGCGTTGTAGTGGCCGAGCCCGGCGTCACCAATCTCGCGGTGAGCGATGCCGTCGCCGAAGCCGGATTCTACTACGCGCCTGATCCATCTTCGCAGATTGCCTGCACCATTGGCGGCAACGTCGCGGAGAATTCGGGCGGCGTGCACTGCCTGAAGTACGGCATGACGACCAACAACGTACTCGGCTGCGAAATTGTGCTGATGACCGGCGAGATTCTTCGCCTCGGCGGCAAGCACCTCGACGCTTCGGGCTACGACTTGCTCGGACTGATCAACGGTTCGGAAGGTTTGCTTGGAGTCGTGACAGAAGTGACGGTGCGCATTTTGAAGAAGCCGGAAACAGCGCGTGCGGTGCTGATTGGTTTTCCGACGTCGGAGGATGCCGGCGAGTGCGTTTCACGCATCATCGGCGCGGGAATCATTCCGGGTGGGATGGAAATCATGGATGGCCCGGCCATTGCGGCAGTGGAGAAATTTGTCCACGCCGGGTATCCGCTCGATGTCGAGGCATTGCTCATCGTTGAGCTCGACGGTCCTGCCGCGGAGGTTGATCACCTAGTCGACCGTATCGAAAAGATCGCACGCGACTGCCGCTCGGTCTCGTGTAAGGCCTCACGCTCGGAGGAGGAGCGGCTGCTGTTCTGGGCCGGCCGCAAGGCAGCGTTTCCGGCGGTCGGCCGCATTTCGCCCGACTATTACTGCATGGACGGAACGATCCCGCGCGCCAGGTTGCCGGTTGTGCTCAAACGCATCAGGGAGCTGTCGACAAGGTATGGCTTGCGCGTTGCAAATGTCTTTCATGCCGGCGACGGCAACTTGCATCCGCTTATCCTCTATGATGCCAATGTACCGGGTGAGCTGGAGAAGACCGAGGAGTTCGGCGCGGAGATTTTGAAACTCTGCGTCGAGGTCGGCGGCGTGCTCACCGGTGAGCATGGCGTTGGCGTGGAGAAACGCGATCTAATGCCGACGATGTTCTCCGAAATCGATCTCAATCAGCAACAGCGGGTGAAGTGCGCCTTTGACTCCAAGGGTCTGCTCAATCCCGGGAAGGTTTTTCCGCAACTGCACCGATGCGCCGAGCTGGGCAAACTGCACATACATGCCGGCAAGCTGCCATTTCCGGATATACCAAGGTTCTAGTAATGCGTTTTGGCCTTTTCTGTTCGCCCAAAGCCGATGCTCCAGGTTTCGGCCCTGAGACCGGCCGCGGTTTTTTTGAGTTTCTCGATTTCAATATCGAGGCTGAGGCTCTCGGTATCCATTCCAGCTTTTCAGTCGAGCATCATTTCAGCGGCTGGAATCAGGTTTCTTCCACGTTGATGCTGCTGGCGGCTCTGGCCATGCGCACGACCACCTTGCGCCTTGGCACCGCGGTCATCGTGCTGCCTTGGCACAATCCCTTATTGCTGGCGGAAGAGGCGGCGACACTCGATCTACTTTCAGGCGGCCGACTCGATCTCGGTGTAGGCAAGGGATATCGTTACAGCGAATTCAAAGGTTTTCAGATCGCACCTGAAGAAGCCGAAGCCCGGTTCGAGGAAGCTCTTGAATTCATGATACGGGCATGGACGACCCGCAAACGGTTTTCACACCGCGGCCGTTTCTGGCATTTCAAGGATATCGTTGTGGAGCCCCCGCCGGCGCAAGCGCCGCATCCACCGCTCTGGGTCGCTGCCGGCAACCCCAATTCGATCAGGCGCGCCGCGACACGCGGGTTCAACCTTATCCTCGACCAATACGCATCACCCGGGATATTGGCCGAGCGTATCGCCGCCTACAAAGCCGAGCGTGAAGCCAGTGGCTTCCACTTTAATCCGATGCAGGTGGCGGTTGCGCGCCAGCTCTACGTGGCAAAGGACAGGGCGGACAAGGAAGCGGCGTTAGTTCGACAGGCGGAATACACCAAACGCACTATTAATGTCTCACGTGACCCGGAGGCGAAAACTGGATCACATGTACTTGCCTATGCCGACAGACCAGGCGCCACGGAAGAGAACGCACTTTTCGGCACGCCAGACGAGATTTTGAGTATGATTGAAGCATTGCGCGAGGCGGGTGTTGCGTATGTCCTGCTGACGATTGCTGGTGGCGTTGACCAGCTCCGTCGCTTCGCGCGCGAGATCATGCCGGCATTCGCCCATGAGTCCACTGCGCGCGCTGCGGAATAGTGTATTCGCGCAATGGTTGATACGCTCAAACCCCGCGACAGCAAGGAAGTCGAAGAAGCCGTATGCTGGGCGCTCGGCAACGAAAAGCCGCTCGAGCTGGCCGGGCGGGGGACCAAGCGTGGCATCGGCCGGCCGAGCCAGACAGATCTCACACTCGATCTTTCCGAGCTCAGCGGTGTCACCCTATACGAGCCGGCCGAACTGGTTCTTTCCGCGCGCGCCGGCACGCCGGTCGCGGAAATCGAGGCATTGCTTGCGGAAAACAACCAGGAGCTGGCATTCGAACCGATAGATTACGGCCCATTGTTCGGCGGTGAGGCCAACCGCGGCACCTTGGGTGGCACGATAGCTGCCAATCTGTCCGGGCCGCGCCGGATCAAGGCTGGCGCGGCGCGAGACCATTTCCTCGGCGTCACTGCCGTCACCGGTCGTGGCGAGATCATCAAGTCCGGCGGTCGCGTGGTGAAAAACGTTACCGGCTATGATCTCTGCAAGCTCCTCGCCGGATCTTGGGGGACGCTTTCCGCCATGACCGACATCACGATCAAGGTTCTGCCTAAAGCCGAAACTGAGGCAACGGTGGTCGTCACTGGTCTCGATGATGCGCGCGCCTGCGCCGTCATGACGGCCGCGATGGGTTCCTCCTGCGATGTTTCCGGTGCAGCGCATGTGCCCGATCACGTCGCGTCATGGTTTGACGGGTTGCCAAAGGCAGAGGCCTCGACGGTGCTGCGGCTGGAGGGCTTTGCGCCTTCGGTTGTGCATCGCGCGGGTACTCTAGCTGGGCTGATGAAAAACTTCGGCCCGGTTGCGACACTTGATGAGAAAAATTCCCGCGCCCTTTGGCGCGACATTCGAAATGTGGCGCCCTTCGCCGGCGACGCGGCGCGTGCACGTCCGCTTTGGCGCATTTCAGTTGCACCGAGCCGAGGCCATGAAATCGCCGCCGCAATCACGCCGGCGGCGCAGATGTTCTACGACTGGGGTGGCGGGCTCGTCTGGGTTGCGATGCCTTTCTCCAATGAACCTGACGCGGCTGCAATCCGCAGTGCGGTGTCAACGGTCGGCGGCCACGCCACGCTTATCCGCGCGCCGGCGACCGTGCGCGCGGCAGTCGACGTATTCGCGCCGGAAGAACCTGCCTCGCGCGCCATGGCCAAACGGGTGAAAGAGAGTTTTGATCCGAAGGGCTTGCTCAATCCCGGCCGCATGTGGGCGGGTGTGTAGTCATGCAAACTTCTTTCTCTCTCACGCAGCTTCTCGACCCGCAGGTTGCTTCCTCGGAGAAGATTTTGCGCGCCTGCGTGCATTGCGGATTCTGCACGGCAACGTGTCCCACCTACGTGCTGCTCGGCGATGAGCTCGATTCTCCGCGTGGACGCATCTACTTGATCAAAGAAATGCTCGAACATGAGAAACCGCCCACGCGCGAAGTAGTCAAGCATATCGACCGCTGTCTCTCCTGCCTTGCGTGCATGACGACGTGCCCATCGGGCGTGCATTACATGCATCTGGTCGACCATGCTCGCGAACGCATTGAGAAGGCCTACAAGCGTCCGATTTCCGATCGCGTGCTGCGGGCGCTGCTCGCGCGCGTGCTGGCTGATCCCGGATTGTTCAGGCTTGCGGTAGTGGCGGGACTGCTCGCACGACCTTTTGCCCCGGTCTTGGATGTCATCGGGCTACACCGAATGGCGGCGATGATCCGGCTCACGCCCCGCCGCAAACTGGCGCCGCCGTTTGACCGAATCGGTAAGGTCTATCCTGTGAAAGGACGCCGTCGCGGCCGAGTGGCACTACTGTCCGGCTGCATCAATCCGGTGCTCGCACCTTCCACCAATGAGGCCGCAATTCGCCTGCTTAACCGCAGCGGCATTGAGGTAGTAGTGGCCGCCGGAGAAGCCTGTTGCGGTTCGCTCGCCCATCACATGGGACGTGAGGACGAAGCCCTGTCACGGGCTCGCAACAACATCGATGCGTGGAATCGTGAAATTGATGGAAACGGACTCGATGCCATCCTGGTCACCGTCTCAGGCTGCGGCACAACCATCAAGGACTACGGCTTCATGCTGCGTAATGACCCGGTCTATGCTGCGAAGGCCGCTCGCGTTTCGGCGCGCGCGCGCGATGTTACGGAATACCTTGCAACCCTCAAGTTGCCGGAAACAGCAGCTCCCGAGCCACTGACGGTTGCTTATCATTCCGCTTGCTCGCTGCAGCACGGACAGAAAGTGGTGAGCGAGCCGAAAGAACTGCTTCGCAAATCCGGCTTCGTGGTCAGGGACGTGCCGGACGGCCATTTGTGTTGTGGTTCGGCTGGCACCTACAACATTCTCCAACCAGCCCTGGCGGGGCAACTGCGCGCGCGCAAAATCGCAAACATCGAGCGGCTCAAACCGGATGTGATCGCTGCCGGCAACATTGGTTGCATTACCCAGCTTGCCACCGGTACCGCGATCCCGGTGCTGCACACGGTCGAACTGCTTGATTGGGCGACTGGCGGCCCAGTCCCCGAGCCGCTCGCCACATTCGCCGGTCACCAGGCTGCGGCAGAATAGGACCACTTCGGGAGCGGTTTAGTGGCCCGTTGCATCGAAATGGCGAGCCGCATAGCATGCCGCCGGTAAGGTAGATGGCCTTAAGGGCCGGAACTCTTTAAGATTTTCAAGAATAAGCAATGAGGGAGGCCGCCATGCCGGCAACGTACAAAATTCTGATCATGGGTGCGTCCTACGGGTCGCTGCTCGCCTCCAAGATCCTGTTCGGTGGCCATTCTGTGCATCTGGTTTGCTTGCCGGCTGAAGCGGACCTGATCAACAATGAAGGGTTCCGCGTGCGGCTGCCCATCAAGGGTCGCAAGGACCAGGTCGAAATCGACTCGCGCAAGTTGCCCGGCAAAGTCAGCGCCGGCGGCGCCGCGGGCGTCAATCCCAAGAACTATGATCTCATCGGTCTTGCCATGCAGGAGCCGCAATATCGTTCGCCGGGCGTGCGCGAATTGCTCGACGCGGTGGCGAAATCAAAAGTCCCGTGCATGTCGATCATGAACATGCCGCCGCTTCCCTATGTGAAGCGCATTCCCGGGCTGAACTACGATGCGCTCAAGCCTGCCTACACCGATGCCAGTGTATGGGACAATTTCGATCCCGGCCTGTTGACCTTGTGCAGTCCTGACCCGCAGGCGATCCGCCCGCCCGAGGAAAAGGTCAACGTGCTGCAAGTGACACTCCCGACCAATTTCAAAGTCGCGAAGTTCGACAATGACATGCACACCGGCATTCTTCGTCAACTTGAAAAGGACATCGACGCCGTACGCTTCGATGTGCCGGGAGGCAAGATCGAGCTGCCGGTGAAGCTGCGCGTGCACGATTCAATATTCGTGCCGCTCGCCAAGTGGGCGATGCTGCTCGCCGGCAACTATCGTTGCATTACCAAAGACGGCATGCGTACCGCGCAAGAGGCGGTGCATTCGAATATCGAAGAGGCGCGCTCGGTCTACAATTTCGTGTTTGACCTCTGCGTCAAGCTCGGCGCCGCGCCCAGCGATCTCGTGCCGTTCGAAAAATATGCCGCTGCCGCGCAGAGCCTAACGCGTCCAGCCTCAGCCGCCCGCGCGTTGCAGAACGGCGCCCCCAATATCGAACGCGCCGACAAGCTTGTGCAGCTGATCGCCCGGCAGAAGGGTCTGAGCCACCCGGTGATTGACGGCATTGTTGCTCTGGTCGACTCGCGGCTTGAGGCCAACCGCAAAAAGGCCGCTGCCGCTTAACGTTGGAGAATCGCTTAGCGAGCCACCCGGCGGGGTGTGGAAAACCTCTCTCGGGCGTCGGTTTAAGCGCTCTCACTGGCGGCCAGGCACCGGATCGTGGGCTGGATTTTGTGACATTCACGCAACACGTTCCGCCAATCTTACCGCAGAGCGGGAATTCGCCCAAAAAGGCAGCAATTGCTGCCGTTTTTAGCTTGCCGCGACCCGAGGTCACAGGGCTAAATTCGCCCCGCAATGCACGTTTCGGCGCGTTTGGGCCGGTTGCAGCCGGGATTTTGCGGCGCTGTACGTAAAGAAACGAGCAGATGGGGATCGGCTGGAACCCAAGGCCGGTCGAAATTCAAGGGGCAGGCTCAATGAAAAAAGTTGTGTTGTCGGTCGTCGCGGCGCTCGCGGTTTCAACTGCAGCAGCGCCTGCATTCGCCGCTGATATGCCGGCGAAAGCTCCAAAGGCAGCTCCGGCGCCACCGCCAAGTCCGTGGGACATCGCCTTCGGCGGCGGCCTTATGAACGACTACATCTTCCGCGGCGTGACTCAATCTAACCACAGACCCTCGGTCACGGCTTATTTCGAGCCACGCTACAACATCAATTCGAATTGGCAGCTGTACGCGGGCATTTCTGGTGAAAGCATCTCTTTCCCGAACCGCGCTGCTGCTGAAATCGACTTCTACGGCGGCGTGCGGCCGACCTTCGGTCCCTTAGCCTTCGATTTCGGCTTTTGGTATTACTATTATCCGGGTGGTCAGTGCTTCAACGCGTCGCCGCCGTTTGGCGCCGACTGCGGCATCAACAGTGGCGGTCTCGGAGTCATTCCGTCAACCTTCAATGGCTTCGGCGGCAACGTTATCAAGGCCGACCTGAGCTTCTGGGAAGTCTACGCCAAGGTCGTCTACACTTGGACTGACTGGGCGTTCGGCGCGAATTTCTATTACACGCCGTCGTTCCTGGACTCGGGCGCCGATGGCGAATATCTGTCCGGCACTATCAAGTTCACCGCTCCGGAGAAAATGGCTCTTGGCCCGTTGGGCTGGTACGTGTCGGGTGAGTTCGGCCATCAGTGGCTCGGCACTTCCGATAACTTCTATGGCATCCCGAACCATACGCCGATTGCGAATACCGGTCTTTTTACGACCGCCGTCTTTGCCAACGGTATTCCTTACAAGGACTACAACACTTGGAACATCGGTCTCGGTCTTACCTGGAAAGTGTTCACGCTGGATCTGCGTTATTACGACACCGATCTCTCGAAGGGTGACTGCAACGCCTTTACCAGTTCAAACACTGCGTCAGGCCTCACAAACATTACCTCGATCAACCCGAGCGGCCTTGGCACAAACTGGTGCAGTGCGACCTTCGTCGCCAAGCTGACGGCTGACCTGACGCTCGGCAGCCTGAAGCCGTGATTTAACTCTGCCCTCCATAAGGCGGCGGCCACGATCGGTCGCCGCCCTTTTTCTTTGGTGCATTCGCCTAGCTCGCCGGCGCCAGGCTGGCTTCCCGGATCACGTGGTGATCGCCTTCGCCGATGAATGCGAGACGCCGACGATGAAAGGCCGCGAGCGTCGCCCGGTGGCCGATTGACACGATAGTTGTGCGGGCGAGCCTCTGCTCCAGCAACTGGTAAAGCGCCGCCTCGGCGGGCTCGTCGAGCGAAGCAGTCGCCTCATCGAGGAACAGGTAGTCGGGGGCGTAGAGCAGGGCGCGCGCAATACCCAGCCGTTGCTGTTCACCCAGCGACAACATCCGGTTCCAGTGGGCCTCTTCCTCGATGCGGTCGGCGAGTGCAGGCAAGCCGACGGCGGTGATCAGTTCTGCCACGCGGTCAACATCAAAACTGCCGGATTCCGCCGGATAGGCAACCGCCGCGGCGAGCGGCGCGATCGGAAAATAGGGGCGCTGCGGCAATATCATCACGCGCGCATTTTTCGGAACGGTGATGGTGCCGTCGCCAAACGGCCAGACTCCGGCGAGCGCACGAAAAAGCGTTGATTTGCCCGAGCCCGAAGGTCCGCTCACCAGAACCTGCTCGCCGGGCCTGATCGAAAGGTTGCCGGCGGTAACGAGCGGCATGCCATTTGGCAATCGCACGGCCAGATCCTTGAAACTGACGGTATTCGCATCGCCGGGCGCAAGCGTAATAACAGGCGGTGTTGTTGCGGCCGCTCTGGCGTTGGCGATCGATTCATCGAAGCCAGCGAGACGCTCGACCACGGCGCGCCATTCCGCCAGCTGGCGGTAGGCATTGACAAAGTACGACAGGGCGCCCTGGACGCTCCCGAAGGCGGATGCTGTCTGCATGAGGCCACCGAGTTGAATCGCGCCGGCGAAGTAGGCAGGGCTGACCACGATAAAAGGAAATACTACGGACGCCTGGCTATAGCCTGCGGTCAGGAAAGTGAGTTTTTTCTGGCGTGACATGATCGCCATCCAATTGGCGACGACATTGCCGAAGCGCGTCAGGAGGCGCTGGCGCTCGGCCCGTTCGCCATCGAGCAGCGCGATTTGCTCCGAATTTTCCCGCACGCGCACCAGATTGAAACGGAAATCGGCCTCGTAACGCTGCTGCTGGTAATTTAGTACGGTCAGCGGGCGGCCGACCAAGTGTGTGAGGATAGTTCCGGCAATGGCGTAGATCAGCGCCGCCCAGAACAGGTAGCCAGGGATTGCCCACGTCGTGCCAAGAAGATGCAGAGGGGCGGTTCCGGACAAATTCCAGAGGATCACAGCAAACGAGCCAAGCGTTACGACGGAGTTCAGCAGCCCGAGGCCAATCGGCAGAATTCCGATTCCCGTTGGACCGGCGTCAATGAACTGCTTGACGTCCTCCGCAATGCGCTGGTCGGGGTTGTCAGCCGCGTCGCCGAGGAGTTGCATTCGATAGTGATTGGCGCCGGTCAGCCAATGATCAAGGTAGGTCCGCGTCAGCCAGCGCCGCCAGCGGATCTGCAGCCACTGATTGAGGTAGAGCTGATAGACGGCAAGCAGGATATAAATGGTTGCAAGGACGCTGAAGTAGCCGAGCTGATAGATGAACGTATTCCAATCTTTGTCCTGTAGCGCATTGTAAAACGTGTTGTTCCACGTATTGAGCAACACATTAATGCCGACGATCGACAGTTCGATGGCGATCACTGCCGCCAGCAAGATGCGACCGGGCCAGCGATCCTCTGAGTAGAAATAGGGGCTGGCAATTCGCCACACGACGGCGAGTGTCGAGAATATGCCTCTCACGGGAGGTCTCCTGTCCGGACTGGAAAGCTTCGGATGTGTGCGGGTGGCAGTATCTACTTATGGCCAATGCCGCTGGAAATCGAACTGATTTTCTCGGATTCGCTTATAAAAAGGGCATATCAAGGGCGCCTTCGCGAGCGCGATCGACAGCTGCCCAATATTGCTTCCGGTCGCCACAGCCCGTACGATTGCCGCTCAAGGGTTTTGCCTGATCCAGCCACGAGGCCGGGTCGCGGAATAAGACCCGGCGAAAAATGTTCACGGGGTAGTGATCCAAGGGAGGGAATCCAAAATGCCCGATAAGAAACCGTCCGCGGCTGCAACACGCCGCAAATTTTTGACTGGCGCGGCAATCGCCAGCGCGGTAGTCGCCGCGCCGACCGTCCTGAAGGCCCAAGGTCCGATCACCATGCGGTGGCAGAGCACTTGGCCGACCAAAGACATCTTCCATGAGTATGCACTCGACTACGCTAAGAAGGTCAACGACATGGCGGGCGGCGATCTCAAGATCGACGTGCTTCCAGCTGGGGCGGTCGTGAAGGCGTTCGATCTGGTCGATGCAGTCAGCAAGGGCACGCTCGATGGCGGTCATGGCGTGCTCGTCTACTGGTATGGCAAGAACCCGGCCCTGGCGTTGTGGGGTTCGGGCCCCGCCTTTGGCATGGACACGCACATGTTGCTGTCCTGGCACAAATATGGTGGTGGCAAGGAATTACTTGCCGATATCTATAAAGCCATCAACCTCAACGTACAGTCTTATGCCTACGGGCCGATGCCGACCGAGCCATTGGGCTGGTACAAGAAGCCGATCACCAGTGTCGATGACTTCAAGGGTCTGAAATTCCGTACTGTGGGCCTTGGCATCGAAATGTTCGGCGGCATGGGTGCTGCGGTGACGGCGCTTGCCGGTGCGGACATCGTGCCCGCGATGGACCGCGGGCTGATTGATGCGGCAGAGTTCAATAACCCGTCGTCGGACCGCGCGCTCGGCTTCCCGGACGTCTCGAAGGTCTACATGATGCAAAGCTTCCATCAGTCGGCTGAGCCGTTCGAGATCATGTTCAACAAGACCAAGTTCGATGCACTGCCGACCAAGCTTAAGTCGATTATCGAGAATGCTGTCGAGGCCGCGTCGTCCGACATGTTCTGGAAAGCGTGTGACCGTTACTCGCAGGACTACATTGATATCCAGGTGAAGGATAAGGTGAAAGTCTATAAAACACCCGACTCGATCCTGCAGGCCCAGCTCAAGATCTGGGATGATATGATCGCCAAGCGCGGCAATGATCCGGCCAATCCGTGGTTCGGGAAGGTGCTTGCCTCGCAAAAGGCGTATGCCGAGCGGGTCGGCAAGTGGTTCTTCGATCAATCCGTCGACTACCGGATTGCATTCAACCACTATTTCGGAAAGAAGACCTGATCGATCTGCCGTGATATGGCAGGGTACCACCCCGCAGTGGCGGGGTGGTGCTGTTTCCGAAGAGGTCAAAGGGGGCGACCTGAATTCGGGTAGCGACATTCGACGTCGCTCATAGGGTGGATCAATGACGGTTCAGCGTTTTCTGCTTTTTATCGACAGCATCAGCACGTGGGCTGGGAAGGCGTTTTCTTGGATCATCTTGCTGCTGACCGGGGCGGTCTGCATCGAGGTATTCAAGCGCTACATCATGAACCATCCGACCGACTGGATGTTCGACGCCGACTACTTCATGTACGGCACGCTGTTCATGATGTGCGGCGCCTACACGCTCGCCCAGGACGCGCATGTGCGCGGCGACTTTTTGTATGGGTCGATGCGGCCGCGCAGCCAGGCCACGCTCGACCTCATCCTGTACATCGTGTTCTTCATACCCGGCATTGCTGCCCTGATTTATGCCGGCTGGGATTACGCCCATGCATCATGGATTATCCGCGAGCACGTCAGCGACGTCGCCGAGGGGCCGCCGGTCTACCACTTCAAGACGATCATTCCGGTTGCTGGCGCACTGGTGATGCTGCAAGGCATCGCGGAGATCGTGCGTTGCGTCGTCTGCCTCAAGACCGGCGAGTGGCCGGAACGGCTCAAGGATGCCGAGGAAATTGACGTGGTCGAGGAACAATTGGCTGGCAGTACCTATATCGACAAGGCAGCGGTCAAGGAAGCGATTGAGAAGGTGCACGAGATCGATGAGGTCGCGCGCCAGCGCGGTTTGGGCGGGGAGAAGCAGCTATGAGCGACCCCGCCCTCGGACTTACGATGCTCACGCTCATCGTGGTGGTCATCATGATGGGCTTCCCCACGGCGTTTACGCTGATGGGACTCGGAATGTTCTTCGGTTACATCGCGTTCTACGACCCGACGCACGCCCTGCTGGATAACCGGATTTTCGACCTCATCGTCCAGCGCACCTATGGCGCGATGACCAACGACACACTGATATCCATTCCGCTATTCGTGCTGATGGGCTACGTGATGGAACGCGGCGCGCTGGTGGACAAGATGTTCTACAGCGTGCAGCTGGCATTCCGGCGGGTACCCGCTTCGCTCGCGGTCGCCACGCTGCTGATCTGCACCTTTTGGGGCATTGCCAGTGGCCTGGTCGGTGCGGTGGTGGTGCTGATGGGCGTGATCGCCTTCAACCCGATGTTGAAGGCGGGGTACGACGTGAAACTCGCCTCCGGCGTCATTACCGCCGGCGGCACGCTCGGGATTTTGATTCCGCCATCGGTCATGATCATCGTTTACGCGGCGGTTGCCGGGCAATCGGTGGTGAAACTCTATGCCTCCGCGATGCTTCCGGGCTTCTTTCTTGCATTCCTCTATCTTATCTACGTCGTTGGCTGGGCGCTGATCGATCCGAAAATCGCTCCGAAGCTTCCAGAGTCCCAGACTCGAGTACCCGTGCCGGCGTGGGTAAGAGAATTTGCTGCCGCATACTCGCCGAACATGTTCATTGCACTGCTTGCGGCAGTCTTCTCGCCGGTCCGGGCCACGAAAATCAATGTCGACGGCGTACGCGTCACGTACTGGCTGCTGGTCAAGAACCTGACTGCGGCGCTGGTGCCGCTCGCCATGGTGGTGGGAACTTTCTGGCTGGCCTGGTGGTACGTGGTGATCCATCAGCAGGTCGAGCCGGAAGTGAGTGCCCCCGCGGCAATACAACAGACCGCTCCAGCACCCGCGAGCCGCGCTAAAGCGCCCGAAAAATTGCAACAACTCGGCACCGGAGGCAGTTCGAGTTCAAGTTCAAGCTCGTCCAGTTCGGGTGGCCTGGAGCAGCTCGGCAGTCCCGAACTGCTCAAGGGCGCGGCTGCGCCCGCGGCGGAAGGTCCGCCGGAAGGCTTCTACCTCTGGTTTACGATCCTCGCTGTGCTGTCCGCGCTTGCGGCTGGCTACTACTACTGGAAGCTGGACGCCGACCAGTTCGAGATCCTCAAACTGCTCACGTCGTCAACCATGCCGCTTGGAATTCTGACCGTCGTGGTTCTTGCGGTGATTCTGTTTGGCATTACGACTGCGACGGAATCGGCGGCGGTCGGTGCCGCCGGCGCCTACCTGCTCGCGATCCAGGCCAGAACGCTGACCTGGGGGCGCGTCAAGGAGTCGGTGTTCCTCACCGCCAAGACCACGGCGATGGTGTGCTGGCTGTTCGTCGGCTCGGCTCTGTTCTCGGCGGTGTTTGCGATTCTCGGCGGCCAATCGTTGGTCGAGGAATGGGTGCTGTCATTCAATTTGACGCCCCTGCAGTTCATGCTGGTGTCGCAGGCGATCATCTTCCTGCTCGGCTGGCCGCTGGAATGGACGGAAATCATCGTGATCTTCGTTCCGATCTTTCTGCCGCTCCTGAAACACTTCGACATCGATCCGATTCTGTGGGGCACAATCGTGTTCGTGAACCTGCAGGCAGCGTTCCTGTCGCCGCCGGTTGCAATGTCGGCCTTCTATCTGAAAGGTGTGTCGCCGCCGCATGTCACGCTCAATCAGATATTCGCCGGCATGATGCCGTACATGATCATCGTTTGCATCTGCATGGTGATCATGTATTTGTGGCCGGGAATGTCGCTCTGGCTGCCGGCCTATCTCTACGGCACTGGCTGACGCGGGACGAGGTCCATTGACGAACGACGGACTGGCAGGGCTTTCGGCCACCGAGGCCGTCGCCGAGATGGCGCGTGGCGCCTTCTCGGCGCAGGAGTACGTGCTAGCGTGCCTCGATCGCATCGCCACGACTGACGAAAAAGTAAAAGCTTTCGCACATCTCGATCCGGAGCGTGCACTGGCGCAGGCGCGAGAACGCGACGAGTGGCGGCAAACCGGTCGTCCGCTCGGATCGCTGCACGGCGTTCCGGTCGCGGTCAAGGATATTATCGACACGGATGACTATCCGACCGAATGTGGCTCGTCTCTTTTGGCCGGACGCAGGCCCAATCGTGATGCGGCTGTCGTCTCGAAGTTGCGTGCGGCTGGCGCCGTGATCATCGGCAAGACGGTGACTGCCGAATTTGCATACTTTCATCCTGGTCCGACACGTAATCCGCACGATCTTGAACGCACGCCGGGTGGGTCTTCGTCCGGGTCGGCCGCAGCAGTCGGTGCCGGCATGGTGCCTCTCGCTATCGGCTCGCAGACCAACGGCTCGATCATCCGTCCGGCCTCGTTCTGCGGCGCATTCGCGATAAAACCAAGCCACGGCCTGGTGTCGCGCACGGGTTCTCTCTTGCTGTCGCGCACACTCGACCACATAGGCGCGTTCGCACGAAGACTCGACGATCTTGCGCTGTTGCTTGACTCAATGGCCGGCTTTGACTCCACGGATCCCGACACGCGTCCCCAACCGTCGCCGGCCTCTGCTGCCGTGCTGGCGCAAGAGCCGCCGGTGGCGCCGCGCTTCGGGTTCGCACGCACCCCGATCTGGGACGAGAAGATCTCTGCTGAGTCGGCTGAGGCCTTCAGCGAGTTATGCGAAGCAATTGGCGAACGGGTCGAACCCGTCGAGCTGCCCGACTATTTTGCCAAGGCTTGGAAGCTTCACCGCACGATCATGAGCGCGGATATGGCGCACAATCTCGCCATTTTTACCGAGCGCGGTGGCGACGCAATAAGCCAGCCATTGCGCGATATCCTGGCCGAAGGCTGCAAGGTCTCTGCCGTCGCATATCTTGCGGCAATCGAGGAAGCACGTGCACTGGCGACTAGCTTTGCCGGCTATTTCAAGCGATATGACGCAATCATTACCCCCGCGACCGCCGGAGTCGCGCCAAAGGGACTTGAGCGTACCGGCGACCCCGCCTTCTGCACGCTGTGGACGCTGCTCGGATTGCCCGCCTTAACATTGCCACTGCTCGAAGGCCAAGGTGGCATGCCGATCGGTGTACAGCTGATCGGGCAGGAAGGAGACGACGCTCGGCTGCTACGCACTGCACGCGCGCTCGCAAGGCAACTCGCCGAGGCCGAATAATGCACTACGCTTTTGGACGCGGCGTCGTTGGCGCGACGCTGTTATTTCTTTCATGCGGCGCTGGCCTTCCAGCGGATCCTTTCCCCTTCGACCGGGACCTTCTGCTCGACGCCGCGCCAATACGGCCAGGAAAACGGATGCCAATTCTCAATGTCGAGCCGAACGGTAACGCCCGGATCGATCTGTGGTGCCGGACTGTTCCGGCGCGGGTGGAGACCTCTGACATCTCCATCAAAATCGAGCCCGGTCCCTTGCCGGATGGTCCACCTGAAATGCAGAGCGCCGGGCAATGCACGCCTGAGCGCATGCAAGCGGATGAGGAATTGCTTGCCACGCTCGCGCAGGTAACCGGCTGGCATCGAGAAGGCGAAAGCATCGTACTGGAAGGGCCACAAGCGCTTAACTTCCGCGCCAGCGATCATTGACATGCATCTTGTGCGCGCGGGACTGAACCACAACTTCAGCGCACGCTGACGACACCAAGCTTGTAAAAAGAAAACCCCGGCCGCTAGGCCGAGGTTTACTACATTGAGCTTTCTACGTCGGGCCGCATTGAGCTTTCTACGTCGGGCCGCGCTAGAAACCCATTCCCCCGCCCATACCGCCGCCCGGCGGCATTGCAGGAGCAGGCTCCTTGGGCACCTCGGCGACCATCGCTTCGGTGGTTACCAAAAGGCCGGCAACCGAACTCGCGTCCTGCAAGGCCGCGCGCACTACCTTGGCAGGATCGACAATCCCGGCTTCGATCATGTCGACATATTTCTCGCCTTGGGCGTCGAAGCCGTAAGTCTCCGATTTGTGGTCCATGATCTGGCCAACCACGATCGAGCCTTCCACACCCGCATTTTCCACAATCTGGCGGATCGGCGATTCGAGTGCCTTGAGAACAATATTGATGCCGGCCTGCACATCCGGGTTCTCGTCGTGAATACGGCCAACGGCCTTTTTAGCGCGCAGCAAGGCGACGCCGCCGCCCGGCACAATGCCTTCCTCGACCGCGGCGCGCGTGGCATTGAGGGCATCCTCGACGCGGTCCTTCTTTTCCTTCACCTCGACTTCGGTCGCGCCACCGACGCGGATCACCGCGACCCCGCCCGCAAGCTTGGCCAGGCGTTCCTGAAGCTTTTCGCGGTCGTAGTCAGAAGTGGTTTCCTCGATCTGCGCTTTGATCTGCTGCACCCGCGCCTCGATGTCGGCTTTCTTGCCGGCGCCATGCACGATGGTGGTCTTTTCCTTCTCGATGATCACCTTCTTGGCACGGCCGAGCATCGCCGTTGTGACGTTCTCGAGCTTGATGCCAAGATCTTCGGAGATCAGTTGGCCACCGGTCAGGATTGCGATGTCCTCCAGCATGGCCTTGCGGCGGTCACCGAAGCCAGGCGCCTTCACGGCCGCGACTTTCAGGCCACCACGCAGTTTGTTGACCACCAAGGTAGCGATCGCCTCGCCCTCGACATCCTCAGCGATGATGACAAGCGGCTTGCCTGATTGCACCACGGTTTCGAGCACCGGCAGCATCGACTGCAGTCCGGAAAGTTTTTTCTCGTGCAGGAGGACATAGGCATCCTCAAGCTCGGCGAGCATCTTCTCGGCATTGGTGATGAAATAGGGTGATATATATCCGCGGTCGAATTGCATGCCCTCGACTATTTCGACCTCAGTATCAAGCGACTTGGCCTCCTCGACAGTGATCACCCCTTCGTTGCCAACCTTTTGCATCGCCTTGGCGATCATCTGACCGATATTGGCGTCGCCGTTCGACGAGATGGTGCCGACCTGGGCGACTTCGGCGGAGGAGCTGACTGTCTTCGACCGCTTCTCGATGTCCTTGACCACGGTGCTAACTGCGATATCGATGCCGCGCTTGAGATCCATAGGATTCATGCCGGCGGCGACGGACTTGGCACCTTCCTTCACAATCGCCTGCGCGAGGACGGTCGCTGTCGTAGTGCCGTCGCCTGCGAGATCGTTGGTCTTCTGGGCAACCTCGCGCACCATCTGCGCGCCCATATTTTCGAACTTGTCTTCGAGTTCGATTTCCTTGGCGACGGTCACTCCGTCCTTGGTGATGCGCGGAGCGCCGAAAGTTTTGTCGAGCACCACGTTGCGGCCTTTTGGGCCGAGAGTGACTTTCACGGCATTGGCCAGAATGTCGACCCCACGCAACATGCGTTCGCGCGCGTCGCCGGAAAATTTTACCTCTTTGGTAGCCATTTCAATTACTCCATTGGGTTCTTATGCAGCCTCAGGCGATCACGCCCATGATGTCGGACTCCTTCATGATCAGGAGTTCCTCGCCGTCCAGCTTGACCTCGCTGCCCGACCACTTGCCGAACAGCACGCGGTTGCCCGGCTTCAGGTCGATGGGAATGAGCTTGCCGTTCTCGTCGCGCCCGCCTGGGCCGACGGCGATGATCTCGCCCTCACTCGGCTTCTCTTTGGCGGTGTCAGGAATAATGATGCCGCCTTTGGTCTTCTCTTCGGCGTTGATGCGGCGGACGACCACGCGATCGTGCAGGGGGCGGAATTTCGTTTTGGCCATGGGCTCCCTCGTGGCGCTAGTGCGCGTCTCGTGAAACAGAAAGTATCGATTTTTCAGGTCCTTAGCACTCACAACCAGCGAGTGCCAATTGCTGCCCGGGAAATATTGCCTCCGCACTGGGGTGTCAAGGGAATGCGGCCGGACAGTCCGAAAAGCGGTTAAGACAGACCCCGCTTGCGCTATCCCCCGATGCCCTCCAAAGTCGCTGGACTGCCTTCCAAGGAGCCGGCATGAGCCACCCTCGCCCTGCGTCCTTTTCTGCTCTGGTCTTGGTTCTCCTTGCCTTAGCGCTCACAGGCTGCACGACCGGAGGGCCGCAACTCGACCAGCCGAGTGCGCCGACTTTGGGGGGCCCGGCGCTGCCGCCAGCGTTCCCACCGCAGGACATTGTCGGACGTTGGGGGTTAGCGGCGTACCATAAGGAAGAAGACCGCGCGCGCACGGAGCAAGCGGCCGCCGGCCAGTGCAAGCAACCCTATGTCATCACGCTCGGGCCGAGCGGCGGCGTGATGATGCATCTTGCCGATCAGGCGACACCCACCGAATTACGCTTGAAAGGTGGACCCGGCGGAAAGACCTACATCGGGCCGCCCGACGCAGAGCCGGGAGATGCCCAGGACCGGGAGGTCGTTCTCTTTAACGGCCGCATCCTCATTCTGCGCTGGATGGATACCGAGGTGCAGGGCCGATACGGCACCATGGTCTATGTCCGCTGCGGGGCGGAAGGCGCCAAGCGGACGGCTGCCGCACCAAAAACGAAGAAAACAGCTCCGCCGCCAAAACCCGCGCAGTGATTGTCAGACCACAGCAAGCATGAGCGCGAGCGCGCCAGCGTGCTAGAGGTACAGGCATCGTCGGCTGCAACGCCATTTTCATGATCCCACTACGTGACTTCATTGAGGGACCCTGGCGCGCAGTGCCAGTGCTCGGCATCACCCAGATCCTGTCCTGGGGCACGATCTTTTATACGCCGGTTCTAATTGTGCCTCTGATCGCAGCTGAGCGCGGCTGGTCGATGTCTTTCACAATGGGTGGTTTCTCCGTAGGCCTTTTGATGGCCGGCCTTGTCGCACCGTACGTAGGCCGCTCGATTGACCACTTCGGCGGCTACATCGTCATGACCATCGGATCACTGATTGGCGGGCTTGGCTTGACCCTTATCGTTTTCGTCGTTCACCCGGTTGCCTATTACGTGGTCTGGATGGTGCTCGGAATTGCCATGGCGGCGAACCTCTACGACGCTGCGTTCGCAACACTTGGCCGCATATTCGGGCTCGGGGCGCGCCGGCCGATTACCGCGTTGACGCTCGCCGGCGGGTTTGCCTCGACCGTGAGCTGGCCCGCCACGCATTTTCTTCTGGAGCGCGTCGGCTGGGGCGCCACTTATCTCGTTTACGCGGCGCTTCTCGCCTGCGTGGCGGCCCCGCTTCATGCCGCAGCGCTGCCGCGCAGCCGCTTCGAAGTCGATGTGCCGGTTCAAGGCGGGCCGGAAGAACCGGTCAAGGTGTTGCCGCCACACGGCTTGCCGTTCGTTCTCGTCGCGTCAGCATTTGCGTCATATGCTTTTGTTCCCTCCGGGCTTTCGGCTCATCTGCTGGCGATTTTTGCACGCACTGGCATTGATGCGGGGACGGTGGTTTGGATCGGTGCGTTGTTTGGGCCCGCGCAAGTGAGTGCTCGGCTTGCCGAATTTGCCTTTGGCCGCAATTTGCATCCGTTGTGGGTCGTGCGCTTTGCACTTAGCGCACTGTTATGCGCTTTCATGATGCTTGCCGTACTTGGCGTATCACCGGGGGCGGCGGCGGCCTTCGCATTGATGTTCGGTGGTGCCAATGGTCTCGTCACGATCACTCGAGGCGCAGTGCCGTTGGCGCTATTTGGGGCGTCCGGTTACGGGCGGCTGATCGGCCGTCTTGCGGGACCGTTCCTGCTGGTTCAGTCGGCGGCGCCTTTGATCATGGCATTCACGATCGAACATACGTCGGACCCGGCGGCGCTCGCTCTTGCTGCCGGCTTTGCCGCGATTGCCCTGATCTGTTTTGCCTCGCTCCGCAGGCCGGCTCAGGCGAACATCGCGTCTATATCGCATTGACTGGCGTGACCCGAATCGCCGTCAAGCCTGGGGCCATTGATAGAGTCGGCATTCGAAGGCGATTCGGCTGCCGCTGCCGGCCGGCTCGCACTCTCAGTATTGCAACGATCGAGCATGGCCGCCACGCGTTCCTCGACCATGATCAAGGCCGCAATCACCTTGCCTATGCGTTGGCCAGCGAGGTCCTGAAAGTTGCACGCTTCATAGACACGAACCACGTGATCCTGCACGTCCTGCGCAAGGCCGTGGTGGTAGTCATCGGTCAACACCGAGGCGAGCGCTCGTGCGCAATCGTCAATAACTTCGACCGAAGCGAGAATCTTTTGCGTCGCCGTTTCCATGCCTTCGACTGCGGCGCTGAGTTCGCCCGCCGCGCGTGCCATGCGGCGATCTTTCCCTTCAGCGATCAGTGCGGAAAGCTCACGTCTATGGTGCGCGATAATTTCACGGAGGACCGCAAGCTCGCGTTCAGCGGGTGCCCCGGCTTCGGTCGGGCGGCGCAGCTCGCTGGCCGGGGCAGGGAGGTCACCGGCGTGATCCACTCGCGCGCGGCTGGCGCGCCCGGTCATCTGCTCAATGCGAAATACTTTGCGTTGCACGCCTTACGCCCCCGCAGAATTTTGGCGGGTGTTCTTACCGAAGCGGCATTAACGGCGCGTTGCGGGCGCCTGGAGAAGCTGTATCGGGTTGGCCTGGAAACCGTTCGTTTACCATAGCGGA
>Ga0187777_10000453_pt1 | contig 28227 bp, 30 predicted proteins | sample 1015_Q2_SP5_10_M_FD_132416 | JGI IMG/M metagenome (GOLD analysis project Ga0187777, IMG submission 132416) | Tropical peat soil microbial communities from peatlands in Department of Meta, Colombia - 1015_Q2_SP5_10_MG | ecosystem: Environmental > Terrestrial > Soil > Wetlands > Peat | place... | reverse complement strand
GTGCTCGGAGCGCTCGAGGTTCACCCCGGCAAGCACGCTCGCCTCGCCGAGCGTGACACGAAGGACACGCTCGGCGTGGACAAGAACGACGCGAAAGCGCAGCTCGCCGAGCTCCACGAAAGGCTGTCCCTCCTCCACAACCGGCTCTTCGCGGAGGGCAAGCGGAGCCTCCTGCTCGTCCTGCAGGGGCTCGACGCCGCTGGAAAGGACGGCGTCGTCCGCTCGGTGTTCACCGGTGTCAATCCGCAAGGCTGCAGGGTCGTCTCGTTTCGAGCGCCCTCGACGACCGAGCTTCAGCACGACTACCTGTGGCGCGTCCACGCGGCGCTTCCAGCTCGGGGCGAGCTCGGCATCTTCAACCGGTCGCACTACGAAGACATCGTCGCCGTCCGGATGTTGAAGCTCGCACCCGAAGAGGTCTGGAGGCGGCGCTCGACGCACATCAGGGAGTTCGAACGCGCCCTCACCGACGAGGGGACGACGATCGTCAAGGTCTTCCTCAACGTGTCGAAGGACGAGCAGCGGAGTCGGTTGCAGGAGCGGGTCGACAACCCGGAGAAACGCTGGAAGTTCAAGCTCCCCGACCTCGATGTCAGGAAGCAGTTCGACGGCTACCTCGCCGCGTGGGACGAGGCGATCACCGAGACGTCGACGGACTGGGCGCCGTGGTACGTCGTCCCAGCCGACCGCAACTGGGTGAAGGCGCTCGCGGTGGCGAAGCTGCTCGTGGAGGCGCTCGAGCGGATGGATCCGAAGCTCCCGGACGCCGATCCCGGCGTCGAGGGGCTCCGGATCACGTGACGCTCGTCGGCGTCAGCTGCCACGGCCGCAGTGGCGGAACGCGTCGAGGCAGCCGGCAACGAGGCTGCTCAGAACGTTCTCGTCCCAGGCGTTGAAGAAGTCTGCGTGACCCGTCAGCGGGCTGCCGGACGCGAGTGCCGTGAGCGGGCCACCGGTCGTCGGATAGCGGTAGATGATGGTGATGGCCGGCATCGGGACCGGGTGGTCGGAGGGACAGACGCCAGCAGTGGGATAGGCCATGTGCGACTTGTGGTCGAGGCTGTCGAGGTGCTTGCCGTCCCAGCAGCTCGGGAAGGTGACGTGGAGGCGTAGTGACTGGGCGCCGATGTTCGCGCACGTCGGTGGCGTGATCGAGCGCGCGACGCCGCCCGTGACGCCGCAGTTCCAGAAGACGATCCGCGTGTCCTGGGCATCGAACGCGTGCGAGTTGCCCGCGACGATCTTCATCCCGGCCGGGAACGGCTTCGGCGGTGCAAGCGTCGAACGGCGGTAGTAGATGGTCGCCTGGGCGGGGAGGACGGGCTGGCTGTCGACGAAGAGCGTCGGCATCCAGTAACCGGCCGTGTCTCCAGGCCGGCGGCAGGTCGTCATCGAGGCGCGCAGCGTCGCAAGCGTCGAGAACGCGTTCGTGGACACGTTCCCGACGAAGCTGTGGTCGTGCGAGGCGCCGGGCTGCCCGGGAAACACGATCGGATCGTCCGGGGCGCGGTGGCTGTATCCGCACACGCTGACGAAGTTGACGCCTGCCAGCGCGCGGAGCGTGCCGGCAACGGACGACGCGCCTGCGCTGCCTGCGGACAGCGAGAACGCGACCGCTGCGGTTGCGAGCGCGGCGAGCGCGGTCAGGAGCGTGATTCGGCGACGCGTCATTGCCAGACCTCCTCGTGGTGACGACCGAGACGATCGTCACCGCTGCGAAGGAATGGATGAGCGCGCCGTAAGCGGCAGGTAAAGCTGCCGCTGCCTCCGGCTAGAGGAGGATCCGGAGCGCCGTCTCGTGGGGGCAGCCGCGCCCGACGAGATCCGTCGCGCAATGCAGGTCGATCTCGACGTGCGAGGCGAGGATCGCAGCCTCGCCTGCCGCGAACCCGACGGCGACGAGCTGTTCGAACCGCCAGCAGAGAACCTCTTCCGCTTGCGGCGCGTCGAGTGCTTCGAACTGAGCTGCGGTCATTGCGGTCTCCCTCGCTCCGTGTCTTCTGGCAGACCGTGTTCTCCCTCACTGCGGGGGATCCGGGCATCACCCAACGGAGGGGATCTCGTCCCTCGGCAGAGTGGTTCGAGCGGGACGGAGGCAGACCGAAGTCTGTCTCCCTCAACTTCTACAAGAGGATCCTGAGGGCCGTTCCGTGCGGGCAGCCGGATGTGACGAGCGACGCCGCGGCGTGTAGGTCGATCTCGAGGTGCGTGGCGAGCACGAGTGCGTCGGAGGCGTCGAAGCCGGCGCGTGCGAGCTCGTCGAACCGCCACCGGATCACGCGTTCGGCCTCCACGTCCTCGAGCTGCTCGAACTGGGCTACGGTCATCGTCCCTCCCCGATCGATGTGCCTGGTCGCGTTGTGGCATGGAGGTCGCGCGAGCGCACCGGGCCGAAAGGCGGGTCCGGCTCGACCTTGGTAGTGCCTCCATCGAGTGAACGTGAGGGTGGAAGCGCCCTCGTCTTCCATCGAGGGATGGTCGTCGACGTGCTCGAGGTCGACGGATCAGGGGTCGGGTCGTCCTCGGAAGGAGAACCACGGTGACAATGCGGAACCACCGTCGTACGATGCCGCGGCTCGGACGGAGAACGGGTCTTGCGGCGCTCGTGTTGCTCGTGATGCTGGGCGCTGCCAGCTTCGCGCTGGCGTCGATCCCGAGCTCGACGGGCATGATCAACGCGTGTTACGCGCGCGACGGCAGCATGCGGCTGATCGACACGGATCTCGGGCAGTCGTGCAGGCGAAGAGAGACGTTGCTCTCGTGGAACCAGCGCGGCCTTCAAGGGCCGCAAGGCATCCAAGGTCAGAGAGGAGCCCAGGGGCCCCAAGGGGCTCAGGGAACACAGGGTCCGAGGGGTCTGCAGGGCATTCAGGGCCCGAAAGGGGACAAAGGGGATGCCGGAGCCTCAGGAGCCCCAGGTGCTCAGGGGATCCAAGGTCTCCAGGGGATCCAGGGCCCGAAGGGCGACAAGGGTGATCCCGGCCCGCCCGGCTCTGGCGGTCTCCCCGCCGGCTTCTACAGCGTCGGAAGCGGTGCAGTCGCGCTCGGTGCGAGCGCCGCGGCGATCGTCACGATGACGCTCGATCCTGGCCAGTACTTCGTGATCGGCTCTTCGACGCTCAACGGCAACGAGGGAGCGGGGTCGATCGCGACGGGTGAATGCCACCTCGATCTCGACCCGAATGCCAAGTCGCTCGTCGCGCTGTCGACGACGGCAAACGGCTCGTCGGTCGAAGGCGTGGCCGTCGTCCAGGATTTCGTCTCTCTCCCGAGCCGCGGCACCGTGTCGCTCATGTGCTCAGCCTCGAACGGAAGCGTGAACTCGAACTTCTCGTCACTGCGAGCGATTCAGATCGCGAGCGCCACGTACTCGCCAGGCGGTGGTGGCGGCGGAGGCGGCGAGTAGCTGACCGTAGTCGGTCGGGCGGGAAAGGTCTTCCCGCCCGACTGTTGCTCCTGCGAGAGTCGCGTCCCTGTGGATGAGCGATCGGCGTCGATCGGAGACCACCGATGACGGGTGCCAGGAGCGGCGAGGGTTCTGCAGTGGTGGTGGTTAGGGCTGTCGTCGAGATGAGGCCGCGGCAGTTGAGTTCCCAGTCCGACCGTGCTAACCCCCGTGAGGCCTTTCACCAACTGCCGGGTGGTTCCGGAGGAGGTATTTCGATGCGCTTTCGTCTTCATCTGGCCACTGTTCTGTCTGTATTCGCCTTGTTCTTTGCTCTTGGTGGCTCGTCGCTTGCTGTCTCACACGCGATCTCACGCACGGGGTGTGGTGCCGGCGTGGTACGTGGTGTTGCAGCTGTGACCGGTGAGCCGAGCAAGGGGATAGCGAACGTTCCCGACACGTTCTCAAGCTCGAGAGCGCTTTTTTCGCGGACATTCAATTGCTCCGGAGGTGCCGTTCAGGTTCGCCGCATCTCGACCGGTGTGTACCAGGTGCGCTTTGCGCGTAACCCCTCCCAGGCCGCTGTCGCCAGCGCAGGTGCTGCGGAGACGACCGTGACCCCCATGCCCGGAGGCGTCTTCCAGGTCGGCCTCTACTATCCCGGCCAGCAGTCAACCCTGGACACACCGTTCGTCGTCGTCGCCGCCTAACCCCGGCCAGCTCGTGTGCGCGGCCAGTGCGCGCGTACCGGGCCGCAGTAGGTGGCTTCGGGTAGCTGGTGTCGGGCCACGTCGGGAGGTGAAGTGGATAGCGAGGCCGATCTCAGGTGGCCGTTGATCGGTCGCAACGATCCGATGACAACCTGTCAGGGTTACGGCAGGATCGTCGCGCCGGCACGAACGCGCAAGGCCAACGAAGCTAGAGCCACCGCTTCCAGCGGAAGAACGCGACCATGCCGACGATCGTCATGACCATCACGCCGACGATCGTCCAGAACGCCTCTGCGCTGTCGAAGCCCGGAAAATTGACGTTCATCCCGAAGATGCCGGAGATCAGCGTCAATGGCAGGAGGACGACGCTGAAGATGGTGAGGACGCGGAGAACATCGTTCTGCCGGTGCGAGATGACCGACTCGTTCGTCGACTCGAGCCCGTCGACGACCTCCTTGTAGTTGTCGAGCTGATCCCAGACGCGCTCGGCGGAGTCGACGATGTCGTCGAAGTAGAGCTCGAGCTCCTCCGGGAGGAACTTGTCGACGCGCCGCTCGAGGCCACGGAGGGTGGAGCGCTCCGGCTTGATCACCTTGCGGTACGAGATGATCTCCTGCTTCACGTTGGAGATGTCGCGCACGATGTCCTCTGCGCGGCCTTCGAACATCTCGTCCTCGATCGAGTCGAGCTTGTGGCCGATCTTGTCGAGGATCGGGAAGCAGTAGTCGAAGAGGTCGTCGAGCACCTCGTAGAGGAGCCGCCCCGACCCTTTCGCGAAGAGCTGTTCGCGCAGAGCGGCGTCGGTCTCGCAGCGTCCGAAGAGGCGCGTGACCGGTAGCAGCTCGCGGTTCGGGATCGTGACGAGATAGTCGTGCCCGAGGAAGATGTCGAGCTCGGCCGCGTTCAGGCGCTGAACCGTCTTGTCGAAGGCGGGGAAGTGGAGGACCGCAAAGAGGTAGCCGTCGTCCTCGTAGTCGTCGATCTTCGGCCGCTGGCGCTTCGAGACGATGTCCTCGACGTCGAGCGGATGCCAGCCGAAGCGCTCCGCGAGCTCGGTCGCCGTCTCCACGCCGGGAGCGACGACGTTGACCCAGGTGAGGCCGCTAGCTGTGAGCGACCGGACGGCAGGCTCGGTCCGCGCGACGACGTCCGCGCCGGTGCGCGACCTGGTTCGCTTGAGGCGAGGCAGCGTCGGCATAGGTACTGAGCGGGTCGTCGATTGCGAACATCACTTCGACATTCTAGCCGGCGTGCCTGCAGCGTCTACGCGGTCGCGGCACGCGGCGTTCGGCGTGCCCGGTCTGGGACCAGAGGTTCGAGCGCGAGTGCGAGCAGGCCGTTGACACAGCAGATGGCTGCCGCGACGAGCCAGGTTCCGTGCGGGCTGACCGCGATCGCGATACCTCCCGCCGCCGGCCCGAGCGTGAAGCCGAGCTGCCACGAAAGCGCCGACAGCGCCATGTAACGGCCCATTAGGTCGGGCGCGGCTAGATCCGTGACGAGGGGCGCCTGCACGGAGCCGTGGAGGCATTCGCCGAGGCCGAATACCGCGGCAGCGATCGCGAGGAGGAGGGCTGCCGACGTTCCCTGCAGCCAGACCCCTGCTGCCGGGACGATGACCCATGCGGCGGCCCACACGAAGCCGAGCAGGCCCAGCGTCGCCATGCGACGGTGCCCTTCGACGAGCTTCGCGACCGGGAGCTGGGCGACGACGATCACGAGCGTATTCACGAGGAACACGAGCCCGATTGCGCGCTCGTCGACGCCCGCGTGGTTCTTCGCGTAGACCGAGAGCAGGTCGAACCCGGCGAATCCCGCGAAGATGAAAACCGTGTTGATCGCGAAGACGGCACGGAAGGCGCGGTCAGAGAGCACCTGGGCGTAGCCGCGCGGGCCGTCGTGGGCGGCACGGCTCGGCGGCACGACGGGTACGAGGGCGAGCAGGACGATGAAGTACACGAGGAACGTGGCGGCGTTGATGGCGAAGAGGAGCTGGAAGCTGCCCGGATGCGCGGTCGAGGCGATCAGCCCGCCCGTCATCGCGCCAATGCCGATGCCGAGATTCATCACGACCCGCTGCATCGCGAATGCGGGCGTCCTCTTCTCGCGCGGCGTGAGCCCCGCGATCAGTGTCGACTGGGCGGGCCAGAACGCGCCGTTCCCGATCCCGGTCACCACTGCGATGAGAAACGCCTGCCACCACTCGTGCACGAAGGCGTAGCCGAGGTAGCCGGCGCTGAGGAACACCAGCGCCGTCGCGAGCGTCCTCCGGCCGCCGAAGCGGTCGACGAGCGTGCCCGCGACCGGGCCGGCGACCAAGCCGACCCCCGCGTTCGTCGCGAGGATCAAGCCAACCACCGCGTAGCTGATACCGCGCAGGTTGTGCAAGTAGATGAACGTGAACGGCAGCACGATCCCGTTCCCGAACGCGTTGACCAACCCGCCCGCCTGAAGGGTCTGCACCGACCGGGGGAGCTGGGGGTTCAGGCTGCGGAGGAACCCCATCGCGCCACCCTACCGCCGAGGTTCGTCGGCGGCTTTATTGCTCGTCCGTCTGGCTCTCGAGTGCGACGATGTGGGCGGGAGGGACGAGCCGGCGATGGCGGATTCTGAAGCCCTCGGCGAACAGGTACGGCCGCGCGTCCTCGAAGACGCGTTCGACACCCCGTGCGATCCAGAAGCAGAACAGGGCAGCCGGCAGCTCGACGAAGACGGCGAGCAGGACCGAGTAGACGATCTGGTGTCCCTGCGACGTGACGATGTCGAACCAGGCGTCGCAGATCAGCAGCGTGCCGGTGATGGCTGCGGCGGTCTGCGTGGCGGGTGACCGACGCATGATCAGGACAGCTGTGATGGCGAGCGCGAGGCCGAGGCCGGCATCGAAGCCGCCCCACGCGAGCCGCCAGTGGGCTGCTCGGTAGTCGTCTGGGAGCGTCATCAGGAGCAGGAAGATCCACGGTGCCATCAGCGTGGCGGCCATGAGGTACGCCGGCCCGACCCAGGCCGGCACGATGCGCCCGTCGTCGTGCGCGTTCCTGCGAAAGCGGAAGACCGGAGGGACAAGCCGGTTCACCTTCGTCGCATCGTGCCAGACCGGGCACGGCAGCCGTCGGATCCGTCCTCACGTCGAGTCGCTCGAAGATCTCCGGGAAGAGCGGCTCGGATCGCCGGGAGATGCAGTGAGCGGTACACGCCGCGACGGTGGCAGTACCGCTGCGAGAGACGGAGGGTGCGTTTGCCCGCCCGCTCGGATCAGCGGGTCCGCCAGAGCTAAGGGCGGACCCCGACCATCGGAACATCGAGCCCTTCAGCCACGCGCGCTATGACCGGACGGCGTCTCCGATGTCGGCGATCGCCGTCAGCGCCTGTCCGAGCGCGATTCCCAACGTCGAGAGGAAGATCGCGAACGGCCCGCCGATGAAGATCACGCCCAACGTCTCCCAGAACCCGTTGACCTCGAAGGCCCAGACGACCACGCCGATCAACGTGAAGACGACCATGAAGAAGCCCGTAACTTTGAGGACCATTCCCCACGTGCGGAGCGTCATGTACTGAGTCATGTGTTCCCTCCAGAGATCACGCGGATGCCACAGCGGTCAGGGTTTCGACGAAAGTGGCTCGGAACCTCCCGCCGCGTGCGGTCCACATCGCTCGGCGTTCGCTCCGAGGCTTCTTCACTGGCGGCTGCCTGCTCCGCATCGTCCCACGTGTCGACCGGCGGGTGGAGCGGCGGCTGGATAACGTGACCCTAACCCGGCTCGCATGAGTGTTTCACAAGCTGAACGTCTTAGAGGTATCGGGGCGGGCTCGGGTTGCAGCAGCCCGCCCCGTCGTCTTCTGATCATGCCGGAGACCTCGCCGCGAACACGGCAGCCCGACCGCCCGGCGTGGATGCGCCCTAGGCTGATCGCTCAAGCGTCATTCCCGCACGCTTGGGCATCTCAGTGATGGTTCTCGTGACGCCCCCTTCGGCGAAGGGCGCACTCGGCTGTGGCAGAGTCAGCGCGTAGGTCGTCGGCTCCTTCTCTGACCGATGCATCCGCTCGCCCTGCTTGCCTCGTGGCGATGCGGGGCGACTAATCGTAGGATCGGCTCCTTCGTGCAGGTCGTCGCTCTCATTGGTGGCCTCGCGAGCGCTGTCGCGCTCGTCGGTTCGCTTCTCTTTCTCGGGCGGCAGACGCTCCTTGCCAACCAGCTGGCCGAGGCACAGTCGGTGACAACGTTCTACGAAGCGAACGATCGGGTGCTACGCCATTTCCTCGACTACCCGGAACTCCGGCCCTACTTCTACGACAACACCGAGTTCGGGAACGAGGCTCCGATTGGTTCGCCGACCTATGTTCGGGCGATGACCGTCGCCGAGCTGCTCGCCGACTCGATCGAGAACTCATATGTCGCCGCCAGCTCCGTACCGGCGATTGCTCGGAGACTCGACGACCTCCGCATCTATGCGGTCTCGTTGCTCGAGAGCTCTCCCGCGCTGCGCGAGTTCGTCTCCGATCGCGCTTCCTGGTACGCCCACCTGCCACGCGAACTCGCGAAGCTGCAGTTGGAGGACACAGAACTCACCAAGCGACATTCCTGAACACTCGCGCAGACCAACAATCGCGGCGGAACGCGGCACTCGTCACTGCGATCGCGAGGGACACGTAAGTGTTCGGGTGATGCTTGCGTTCGCGCAGGGTCCGGGTCGCGGAGGCCTCAGATAGACGAGGCCTCCGCGCGACCGCCATCTAGCCGGTCGCTGCAGCAGCCGCGACGGGGAGCCCCATGGCGTTCGCGTCGTTGACTGCGAAGTACTCGTTCGTGCTCACGTGGCCGGCGCCTTCTTCGACAATGCGTTCAACAACGTCAACCGATCCGGACTCCCACAAGCAAACGGCACGCGTGCCGTCCTCGTTCGGGCTCACCGAGTGGAGAGTCGTCCCCTCCGGAAGCTGCAGCGCCTGCGCAGCCTCCCAAAACGTCTTTGGATCGTCGATGGAATGGATCGCGATCACATACATCGCCTTCTCCTTTAGGCGGCGACCGACAACAACGCGCCGGTGTCTGGGAGAAACCTACTCCCCCCACCACACTGATGCCCACTCTCCCCATGTCCCGCTGCAGGACGTGAAGCTCTAGCGTCATTCCCGCCACTCGCGCAGGTGACGAGGTTGTACGCTTGGCGTCAGTCGGTCATGACTGAAGCTGGCGGTCCGCTAGTTGTTCGCACGGCCTTGGTAGCCGACGCGCCCTCGATCGCTGCAATCGGTCGGGTGGGATTCCCGGCCGTACACAATGAGGTTGTCGGAGAGGAGTTCGCTGCCGCGGTGGTCGAGCAGACCTATTCGATCGAGGCGTTGACGGAGTGCATCACACGGTGCGCGGCCGCGAGCGATGCGGAGTTCCTGGTAGCCGAAGAGGACGGTGCCGTGCTCGGCTACTTGCACTACGACTCCGAGGGAGCAGAGCCCGAACTCCATCGAGTCTATGTCGATCTTGGGCGCAAGCGGGGCGGGGTGGGGAGTGCCCTGATGCGCGAGTTGCACGCTCGCCTCCCGCCCGGCAGGCAGTACGTCCTTCTGGTTGCCGAGGCAAACAGGGATGCACAAGCCTTCTACCAACGTCACGGGCTGGTCATCGAGCGCAGCGTCGAAGGAACCAGCCATCACCGGAACGCGATCGGCATCAAGGTCGATGTGCCACCGCCACCGGCAGCCGCTTTCCTCATGCGTTTCACAGCCAGCGGCTCCTGAGATTCAACGCGACCGCAGGATCGCTCAGGGAACATTCCCGTACGCTCGCGCAGGCGACCGAGCCTTGGTCGGGTGGGGAGGGGCTTGCCGGTCAGCCGTGGACGGCGGTCACCGCGACAGCCTGTGCCCGGCTGCGGACGCCGAGCTTTGCATAGATGTTGTCGAGGTGCTTCCGCACGGTCCCGGGCGCGATGAAGAGGCAACCGGCTATTTCGCGGTTCGTCATGCCCGAAGCGACGAGGCGGAGGATCTCAAGCTCACGAGAGCTGAGGAGCGCCGCGGCGGTGGCGGTCTCCAGAGTGCTGGCCAGGCCGAGGTGACGCCGCCGGATGAGTGCGAGGTGCGGCGCGAGGACGTCGAGCACATCGCGGTCGCGGTCGCTGAACGCCCGCCGCTGGCTCTCCAGGATGATGTAACCGGCGCCGGCGTCCCCGACGGCGAAGAAGAGCTTCATCACGTGGTTGATCCCGAGTGGTCGGCACATCTCGGCATGGAGGTCGAGCCGGCGGAACTGGCGGAGGCTGAGAATGTCGGAGAAGCGGCACGCCACGCCGACGGGGGCGACGCGGCGAGTTACATCCGGCGGCCTGGCAGGAAATGGATCCTGATAGCTCACGTGGTGGTACAGAGACCACAAAGGAGCGACTTCGGCCCTGTCCGCTCCGTCCACCGCATGCTGGTATCCAAGCGCCGGATCCCACTCGTGAGAGGTGGCGATCGCGCTCGGGATGAGCTGTCGCAGCGACGCAAGCATGTCCTCAGAGAACGGCACTCGATCGTCGGCTTCGTGCGCGATCTGCAGGACGTCGAGGACTCCCCGATAGTCCGACCCGGTCAGCACGGTCATGAACGAAAGATACGACAGGTGACGTATTCCCCACGAGCGAATCGCGCCGGATCATGGAGTGAGCAGGTCCGCGCGGTCCCTACCGGGAAGTCGAACGCGACGCAGAGGAGGCCAAGATGGCCCAGCAGCGGAAGACATTGATCTTGGGGTTTGTCGTCGTTCTTGCATTGGCGATCGCCGTCGCCCCTCTGGCATCGGCAAGCCCGCGAACCGGAACTCTCAAGATCTACAAGGAATGCTCGGAGTACACCGGCCTCTCAGGGAGCTTCTGCACCATCAAGTCCTCAAGCCTCAAGGAGATCAAGGCCGGCTCGAAGGTCTTCTATCTCCAGCCAAAGTCGCTGGCCAGCAATGTCATCCTCGACCCGCCGGGTCCTGGAAACGATAAGGCGTACGGCAGATGCTCGCTCAACAAGGCTGGCAACGGAATGTGCGTCTTCACGCATGGAACAGGCGTGTTCAAGGGCTTCCACGCCAACCTCCGTGTCACACACCTGGGCGATCCATCCGCGAGCCCCTTCTACTACTGGGATGGGCCGTACAGCTTCAGTGGTTAGACACCGAGGGGACCCGCTCAAGGAACATTCCCGCGCTCTGGGGCAGCGGAGCGTCCACCCGTGACGTCCGTAGAGAGTGGAGGACTGGGCGCTCTCCTCGGGCGGCAAGAGACACCTGACGGCAGCGGAGCGACGAAGCGAGCTGCTCTGGGTTGCGTTGTGCACAGGCCGTCGTTAGTCGTTGAGCCAATCCATGATGAACCGTTCGGAGGCGTGAATGCAGATCATGTCGAGACGCTCGTCGCCGACGGCAGCGAAGCGGTGCGGTGTCTCAGGCCCGATGACGACGATGTCGCCGGCGCCCGCGAGGACCTCTTCACCGTCGATGGTCATGTCCGCTTGGCCTGACCTGACGATGCACGTTTCGGCATAGGGATGCTTGTGCAGACCCGGGCCTTTCCCGGGCAAGAGGTCGCCAACGAAGAACGACACCGCCGACCCGTATCGCTCGCCTTCGAACTGGACCGTGGCAATTGCCCCGCTCCGCTGGTCCTCGCGATGAACGATGTGAAACATGCAACGTCCTCTCAGTCGTGAAGGCGACTAGCTCGCGCGCCAGCATACGGCGGCTATCAAGGGTCATTGCCGCACGCTGGCGCAGGCGACGGCGCTAGCGCCCGGTCGTAGCTCTATCTGCGTGGCTCGAGCGTCCAGATGACGGCCCGACCCTTGCCGCGGGCCGTCGTGGAGTTGCCGACGATCTGGTCGTGCTCGTTGAGCGCGGTGGCGGAGCTCCACGAGCTGTGAGGATGCAAAAGGCCGAGATCGGTCATCATGCCGTTCTGCCAGATCCAGGCGTGCATCACCGGGTGCTTTCCGGAGGTGCCGCTGTTTCCGATCACCTGGCCGCGCTCGTTGATCGCGATGACCTGACTGTGGTTTCCGCCGGGAAGCGTGCCGAGGCTGATCATCTTGCCGTTCCGCCACAGAAACGGACGCCAGTCGCAGCTTGGGGGGCTGTTGCCGATGATCCAGCCGCGGTTGTTGATTGCGACGGCAGCGCTCATCGGCACCGTGCCGCCGAGCGTGCCGAGGTCGCGCATCCTGCCGTTCTGCCAGAGGAAGGCGTGCGATCCCCCGCCACACTGACCGTAGCCAATCGTGTTGCTCAGACTGCTGCCGACGACCTGGCCTGCCTCGTTGACGTCGACTGCGATGCTGCCGGCCGCGTAGGCACCGCCGAGCGTGCCGAGATCACGCATCTTGCCCTGCTGCCAGAGGAAGGCGTCCGCGATCCAGGCGCCGTTTCGGTCCTTCTTGTTCGTATCGGCCTCACCGACGATCTGTCCGCGCTCGTTGATTGCGAGGGCGATGCTGCCCGGCCCGCCGAGCGTGCCGAGGTCGTTCACCTTGCCGTTCTGCCAGAGCAGCGCATGCTCGTTGCCACCGGCGACCGGCCCGCTTCCGACGACCTGGCCGTGGTTGTTGATCGCGCGTGGCTGGACCGGGTAGATGTCGATCATCCGGCCGTTCTGCCACAGGAAGCCGTGGCCCTTGACAGGCTTCGCGGTCTCGCTGCCGCCGATCACCTGACCCCGGTCATTGATTGCTCCCACGCTGCTGCGCGGCCCGCCGAGCGTCCCTAGCTGCGTCTTCTTGCCGCCCTGCCAGATCCACGCGCCGCCACCGACGACCTGGCCGCTCTCGTTGATATCGATGGAGCCGCCAGGGCCGAGGTCGGTGATCACCCAGTGCGCTGGGGTCGTGCTCCCGGACGATCCGGCGCTCACGAGCAGCACAGCAAGCCCCGCAAGCATCGCAAGCACCAGACGAAACCTGCGCATCTAGCCCTCCGAGTCCAACGTGCCATCCCGTCTCACTCGACGCATCGGGGAAGTCGCTGACCGTTGCGCTCAAACACGGCCCCCTTCTACCTGGAGGCGGCAGGATTGGTGGGCCGTAAAGCTTTCGGCACGCTTGAGCTCGAGGCTGCCTGCCGATGGAGACGAGCCGATTCCAGTCGAGCAGGACACCCCCTGTTGCTCGTCAGCGCGAGCTTCGTCCTCAAGCTCGAGGCGGCTGACCTCAACACCGTTCATACCAGCCTCCAAGAAACCGTTCACGGCTCCGTCCAACCGACCCGCACGACCCTCTGGCTCAGACCAAGCCAAGAGCCAGACACCTAACCGCGGGTTAAGCTCCCCACCCATGGAACCTCGGCAGCGGCTGACGCTCGCGCAACTCTTGTGGGCGCTCGTGCCCGGCCTACTGGTGCTCTGGCTCGGCTTGCTCCTCATCAGCCGCTAGGCGGGCGACCATCGACGGCGCCTCGGGGTCGGTGAGGGAACCGTCGGTCCTACGTACCAGCGCCTTCCCCGTTCTTGGCGCGGAATGGCGGAAAACGGCTTTCACGGCCAGTTTGCACGTTTCCCTGCGCCCGGCAGCGTTCGCGCCGTGGTCGCATTCGAGTTCGCCGAAAGCCGCTACCGCTGCCATCACGTTCTCGGGCGACGACTCCGACGAATGAGCGCTCGGCGGGAGCGCGCCTGCGTGAACTCAGGCCGCCCGAGCGTAGGTGCGCAAACCCGGATTGTGGTCGCACGTTCACCCCGACACGTCGTGACGCCAAGGTTTGTTCGCACGTGGGCCGCGACCATCTCGCATGCTTGCGGCGTAAGAGGCGCGTGTGATTAGAGCTCGTTGACCCAGGAGGCTAGGGCGCGCGCGAGCGCCGGCCGGTCTTCGTTGGCGACGGCGATGCTTCGGACACCACCGGAGGCGAGCCTGTCGGCGAGCCGGTAGAGCCCGTTCGCGTCGAGTGCGAGGAGGAGCACTCGGTGCGAACGTGGGTCCCCGGTGAAGAGCCGGATCGAGCGGGCCGACTCGAAGCTGATTGTCGCTTCCACCCTCCATTGATCGGCGCCGACAGACGATCGCTCAAGCCGACGCACGATCGGTTGGCCGGGACCTCGACGCGGCGCCTCTCGCTGACCAACGAATGGCCTACCGTGGCCTGGACCTCGCCCACCTACATTCTCGGCGGATCGCCAAGGCAGCCAATCGCGCCGATCGCGGTGGAGTAGCGTGGTCAGATCGTGGTCGGCCATGGCCGACCACAAGTCACCTGGTAACCAACCGGGCGGGGACGCAACCAAGCCGCATCAAGCGAGAGCACGTATGGCGGCCGAGGAGGTGGTCTCGGCCATGATCGACCAGTTCGACTCGGGGCTTCGCGGTGAAGGCGCTGGTCGCGCTGGGGCGGTCGAGTTGGAGCGCTGCTCAAGATCGCCGAGGTCGCGCCACAGGCCCAAGGACACAGGCCGCACCTCAAGCTCCGGCCGACCTACATCCACTATGCATTTTGTCTCGGGGACGGTGAGCAGAGGCTATATGGCTACGAGTATCACCTCCACGGTACGAGGACGGTCTGGTAGGAGGCGCAGTGTTGGAAGCCGTCCCTGGCGGTGAGGGTTCCGCGGGCGGTGAGCTGGCCGGTGAGGCGGAGGGTGAGGGTGAGGCGGCGCCTCCGCGCCCCCACCGTCCAGGAGGGATAGCCGAACATCCGCGCAGGTGGGTGTCGATCGGTTCACTGGCCTTGTCGAGCCGTCCCACTCGATGTTGTTCACGGTGTTCATTTCAGCCGACTTTGGTCCATGTGCCGGCCCAGATGAACCCGCGGATGCCGCAAGCGTCGTGGCCGCCGGCCGGAGCGAGTGTGAGTGTTGCCGCTTACTGACCAGCTGTAGCTGGCTTGTGGTCCGTCCCAGTGGCACCAGGCGCCGCCGCGTTGCGGGTCGGGCTTGGTGTCGAACGGCGGAATCGAGACCGCGCCGAACACGTCGAATGTTTTCGGGCCCGGGATCCAGTCGGAGTCTAGGATCCAGCCCGCTCCGGTGTTTCCGCTAGTCGCGCGCTGGTACTTCCCAGGGAAGACGTTCTCGATCCAGCTCGGCGCGAAGCTGATCTTCCATGTTCCCGCCGGTGTCAGCGTGCCGGTTGGATTTCCGGGCGTGTTGGGTGCTGGAGCGGTTGACGTGTCGATTGCTCGCTCCCACGTCCCGGCGAGGGCAGTGGGAACTGCTGCCGGAGGCAGCACTCGGGCTGTGACGGTGTCGAGCGCTGTCTGTCCGTTCGGCCTTGTTGCCCGGACGGTGAACCGGTGCTTGCCGGGGCTCAGCCAGGAGGTTACGAGGTAACCGAGGTGCTTGGCATGCTCGTCGCCGCCGAAGGCGTATGCGTCGCCCGCGATCCAGCTGAGCTTCCCATCGATCAGAAAGTCGACCTCAGCGATCGCGCCGCTCGGCAGCGTCGTCCGCGCGATCCATCGAATTCGATGCGGCAGAACGGTTCTGCCGTCGAGGGTCGAACTGACCTTGAACGGTGTGGTGCTGGCGGCGACGTTGGCGCCCCCAATCGCGGCCACCCCGGCGGCCACTAGTACGAGAAGACAAGAGGACACGTGCGCATGGTGCGTCTCCTTTACGCCTAGCGAGGTCAGCCGGCGGGGACGCCGCCTCGCGGGGCAGAAACATCGAGAACATACGTGTTGCCTGCCATGACGCGATTCTCGGCAACGGGCCATCCCACTGTCAAGCAAGCCCGCCTACACCAGCGCCTGATGCTCAAGCGTCATTCCCGCACGCTCGCGCATCCGAATGGAAGCTCGCGGACGATTCTTTCGGGGTTGGAATGGGAGGGTGCGGGTGGAATACTCGGCGCGTGGCTCGAGCGGCCTCGGTGCGGCTTGTTGGCGTGGTCGGGGCAGCCCTTTGCAGCCTCTTGGCCGGCCTTTCGGTGAGTCTCGAAGCGGACGGAGCCGGGCTTCGCGCAGGGTCAGCCGCAGCTACACGTTCCGAGTCCGGTATCGGTGCGGCCCGGACGGTGCATAACGGCAAGATCGCTCTCCTCACCGACAGCTATCTGGAGGTGGTCAACCCGGACGGTTCGGGCGTGCGCAGGCTGACCGGCTCGGGCCTATCGGGAGGGAAGGCTTGCAGCTACCCAGCTTGTGTGATCGCCGCGGATGCGTGGTCGCCGGACGGCACGCGGCTCGCGTTCGTCCGCGGAAACCCCGGCGCCGGCCCCGGCTGCCGAAAGAACTGTCGCCCGGCCAAGTACTCCTTGTTCGTGATGGACGCCAACGGAAGGAACGAAAGGCGTGTTGCCGTCTGTGACGGTGCCTGCGGGGGACCGTGGTTCACCATGTTCGCTGGATTGTCGTGGTCACCTGACAGCTCGAGAATCGTCCTCTCAGCTCACGGCCTCTCCATCGTTGATGTGGCGACTGGGAAGTTGCGACGGCTCGGACTATCGGGTACAGGTCCGGCTTGGTCGCCTGACGGGAGACGGATCGCCTACGCCTCCGGATCCCGGCTGCTCACTGTCAACACCAGCGGTACACCCAGACCGACCGTGCTCATCCGGCTTCCCCGCTACTCGGTCGACACCATCAGTTGGGCCCCCAACAGCCAGACGATCGCCTTCGACGGCCCCGACACGATCTACACCGTCCACGCTGATGGCAGCAAACTCACCAGCGTGCTCGCCGGTTCACGCGGGAGTGGCCCCGGCACCCCATCCTGGTCGCCCGACGGCACGAAGATCCTTTACTTCAACACGCCGCGAGAACCGGGAGGGTTCCGGGCTGAGGTCTGGACGATGCAAGCCACAGGAGCGGGCAAGACCCGCCTCGTCGGCCTCAACTGCTGTGTCGGCGAGTGGTACATGCCGATCTGGTCACCAGACGGCAAACAGATCGCCTTCGCCGCCAATGGCGAGGGAACTGTCAGCGGCACCTACGTGATGAACGCAAACGGAACCCGCCTCCGGCAACTCCTCCCATACCCCGTCCCGATCACCTGGCAACCGCTGCCATAACGCGACCCCACGCCGCCAGCTCCTTCCGGAGTATCAGTCGCAGGCCCCCGCGTGTTGTCTCGGCGGGGTATTACGGTCGCTTTTCCCGGGACAGCACCGGGACAGCACCATCCGTGAAAACCCGGTTTTTCCCCCACACGCACGAACAAGCCCTCTGACCGGCCGTTTTTCGCTTGAGATGGCTGCAAACGGCTTGTACAAGCGGTTTGCACGGTTTCCAGCTTGTACCGGCTGATGCGCCCGGCAGGAATCGAACCTGCGACCTCGCGCTCCGGAGGCGCGCGCTCTATCCCCTGAGCTACGGGCGCGGGGACTGCGCCAGTGTACTCGCGAGGCACGCCGGGTCGAGCGGGCCGCTGGCGATAGGCTGCGGGCCGATGGAGGTCAAGGCCGAGATCGTGCAGCTCCGCCTCGCCGAGACGTTCGTCATCTCGCGCGACTCCACCGATGTTGCGGACGTCGTCCACGTTTCCATCGGCCACGATGGGGTCACTGGATGGGGCGAAGCTGCGCCGATCGACCGTTACCACGAGAGTGCGGCCTCGGCTCTGGCGTTCGTCGAGGAGCACGGGGAGCTCGTCGGCGACGACCCGTTCGCGCTCGAGGAGATTGGCCAGCGACTGTCCGAGGTGCCCGGTGAGCAGGCTGCGAAGTCGGCTCTCGACGCCGCCCTCCACGACCTCCAGGGGAAGCTCCTCGGGATCCAGGCGTGGCGTCTACTCGGCCTGCGGCGGAGCGGGCCGCCGACGTCGTGGACCATCTGGCTCGGTGACCCCGACGACATGGCGAACCGCGCGCGCGCGGCGACTCCGAGGTTCAAGCGCCTGAAGCTGAAGCTCGGCGGCGCCGACGGCCTCGACGTCGAGCGAGTTCGGGCGGTACGGGCGGTCACCGAGCTTCCGCTCCAGGTGGACGTCAACGAATGGTGGTCGCTCGACGAAGCGCTCGACTCGATCCCTCAGCTGGCCGAGCTGGGCGTCGAGTACGTCGAGCAGCCGCTCCCCGCAGGCGACGTGGGCGGTTCCACGCTGAAGGAGCGCTCGCCGATCCCGATCTACGTCGACGAGGACTGCCACACGCTCGTGGACGTCGCGACCTGCGCCGAGATCGCTCACGGGGTGAACATCAAGCTCGCGAAGTCCGGAGGAATTAGGGAGGGGATCAGGATGGCGCACGCCGCGAGGGCGCTCGGGCTCGGCGTGATGCTCGGCTGCATGATCGAGTCCGGCCTCGGGATCGCGGCCGGCTGCTGCGTTGCGCCGCTGTGCGATCACGTCGACCTGGACGGGAACCTGCTTCTTGCCGAGGATCCGCGTCCAGGCGTGTCGTTCGCTGCGGGGGTGCAGGTCCCGTCCGACGGTCCAGGGCTCGGCGTCCGTGGCTGAACGAGTGCTGATCCTGGCCGAGGGATACTCGGCCGATCCGCACTACGGGAAGACGATGAACGGCGTCCTCCGCTACCGCCGCGAGGACGTCGTGGCGATCCTCGACTCGGACCACGTCGGCGAGTCGCGCGACGGCATTCCCGTCGTCGGTTCCGTGGCGGACGCGGCTGTCTACGAGCCGACGACCGCGCTCGTCGGCGTCGCGACGCAGGGCGGCCGGTTCCCGCCACTCTGGCGCGAGATTCTCAAGGAGTGCATGCAGCACGGGCTCTCGATCGACAACGGTCTTCACGAGCTGCTCGGCGACGACGCGGAGATGACCGGGCTTGCCGAACGGCACGGCGTCGAGCTCCGTGACCTGCGCCGGCCGCCAGCCGGTCTCGACTGCCCCACGGGCGCAAACATGGACGTTCCCGCGCAGATCGTCCTTACGGTCGGCTCCGACTGCGCGATCGGGAAGATGACGGTGTCGCTGGAGCTCGATCGCGCAGCTCGCATGCGCGGCATCCGATCGCGTTTCGTCCCCACTGGACAGACGGGCATCGCAATCGCGGGGTGGGGCATCTCCGTGGACGCGGTCGTCGCCGACTTCATCGCCGGCGCGGCGGAGCGACTCGTCGTCGAGGGGAGGGAGCGAGGCGGCGATCTTCTCTGGGTCGAGGGGCAGGGCTCGATCGTCCACCCGGCATACTCCGGCGTCACTCTCGGCCTCGTTCACGGGAGCGCACCGCACGTGCTCGTGCTCTGCCATCAGGCGGGCGCGACTGAGGTCGAGGGCTACCCGGGGCATCCGCTGCCGCCGCTGGCCGAGCTTGTCGTGCTGCACGAGGCGATCTCGCTGCCGGCCCGGAGGGCGCGAGTCGCCTGCATCGCCGTTAACACTCGGTTCGTGTCGTCCGACGAGGAGGCCCGTGCCGCGATCGAGGAGATCGCCGACGAGACAGGGCTGCCTGCCGACGATCCCGTCCGCTTCGGCGCCGAGCGCCTGCTCGACGCCGTCCTCGACGCGCTGCCGCCGCTCGGCTAGAGTCCCGAGCCGCCCCTGCGGAGGGGGCGCACTCGATGGGGAGGAGGCTGGGGAGAGTCGCCATGCTCGCGGCGGCCGGTGCCGTCGGCGCAGCCCTGTTCGGATTCATCGGCCAGGCCCGCGCGACCATCATCGGAGCGAACGACGACACCGCGAAGTACATGGCCGACGGCGGCGCGGCCTACTTCCGGCAGATGGCCGCGATCGGGTTGAAGCGCGTCGTTCTCACCGTTCGCTTCGATCCGTCCCAGCCCACGCGGATCCCCGATCAAGACCTTCTCGACCCGGCCGTCGCGAACGCGCTTGCCGCCGGGCTCCAGGTGGCTCTCACCACGTACCCCTATCCGCCGCGTATGCTCGCCACCGGCCGTAGCTCGCCGGCGGCGTTCGCCGCCTGGCTCGCGATCGTCGCAGGCCACTACCCGCTCGTGCGGCAGTTCGTTGTCATGAACGAGCCGAATCAACCCGCTTTCCTCCGGCCGCAGTTCGGCAACACCGGCCTCAACGTCTCTGCTGCGGTGACCGGCGCGTACCTCGCCGCTGCGTACGACACGCTGAAGGGAATCGATCCGTCGATCACAGTGATCGGGGTCGGGCTCTCCCCGCGCGGGAACGACGACCCGCACGCGCCGAGCAACGTGTCCACGTCGCCGATCCGCTTCCTCGAGGCGCTCGGTCGCTGGTATCGGGCAAGTGGGCGGACGGCGCCGCTCATGGACGGCTTCAGCTACCACCCCTATCCGGTGAGCGCGAACGACCCACTCACCAAGAGCTACCTGTGGCCGACAGCGGGGTTTGCGGATCTCGCTCGGATCAAGCAGGCGCTCTGGGACGCGTTCGCCGGCACCGGGCAGCCGACGACGCTGAATGGGCTGAAGCTGTATCTCGACGAGGTCGGCTGGCAGGTCGACACGACCGGAGAGCCCGGCTACAGCGGCGTGGAGAACGTCCCCGTGACGAACGAGTCGACGCAGGCGGCGATCTACGGCGATCTCGTGCGACAATCGGCATGCGACCCAGGCATCGCCGCAGTGAGCTTCTTCGGGTTCTATGACGACGGGCTCCGCACCGGCTTCCAGTCGGGCCTCTACCGCGCCGACGGAACCCCGCGACCGTCCGCTGCCGCCGTCCAGCAAGCCATCTCGGACACCGACGTTGCAGGGTGCACGGGAGTGCCGGTCGAGTGGACGCCTTCGACCGGTGTCGCAGGCGCGTCCGCGACCGGTGCGACCTTCGACACCGGTGGGGGCGACGTCCTGTTCGGCACCTCGCTCGACTTCGCGGTCACCGCCAACGTCGTCGAAGGGGCCGCGGTCGGCGCAGTGCTGGAGCATGCGGGACCGCCGCCCTCGATTCTGTCGCGGCTCCTTGAGAGCACCCGAGCGCCGGTGGCGGTCTCGGCGACCGTCGAGGCAGGACCGGTGAAGAGGGCGCACCTCGTGCTCGCCGTCCCTGCCGGACTCCCACGCGGCCGCTATGTCGTCTCCGTACGCTTTGTCGCCGAGGCGAATCCGCAGCGTACGACGATCGTCCGGGGGCGGAGCTTCACGGTTCGCTGAGGGTTGACACGAACACGCGTTCGTTCTACTATCGAACACGTGTTCGGTCGGGTCGTGATTCTCGTACTCCTCGGCGTCTTTCTCTGGGCGGTCTTCGCACGGCCCTCCGGCGCGTCGGGGCCCGCGCGTGCGTACCGGGTGCGGGCCGGCGACACGCTGTGGTCGATCGCGACGGCGAAGTACGCCGGCGACCCGAGGGCTGCAGTGTGGGAGATCGAGCGCCGTAACCACCTGCACGGGGCGGCGATCGCCGTCGGACAGAGGCTCGTCCTGCCGTAGCCGCGGCTCTACGCGAGGAGCGCGACCGCGAGATCCGTGTAGATCGTCTCGCCGGAGAACTTCCGAACGGCCGGGTCCCACGGGAAGAAGATGGCCGTCCGCCATTCGAGCCGTCGGCCCGTCGGCTCGTAGTCGAGCCAGCGCGCTTCGTGTGTGGCGGTGACCACGGCTTCCTCGCAGACTCCCTGTGGCCCGACCACGATGTAGTCGAGATCGAAATGGATGTCGGGGAAGGCCGTGAGAAGCTCGACGTAGAACCGCCTCGCTCCGTCGTGTCGCTCCCACCGCGCGCCGGTACCGGCGACCGTGTAGACGCAGTCCTCCGTCAACGTCGAAACGAGGCCCGGGAGATCCCGGTTGTCCTCCGCGATCGAGTGCACCTTCCAGAGTTCGCGAATCTCGGCGACCTCGGCAGGGTCGACGTCGCGGCGGAGGAGCTCGAGTATGCGGTCGCTGGCCACGTTCCTCCCTCGGTCCGAACGAAGCGAACCCTACGCCGCTCAGGCCCAGGCGTGCGGGGAGACGTTCAGCCCGTCGCGGAGAGCGGGCGCAAAGTCCGTAGCGTCGGCGTCTGACCCGGAACCTGGAGGGTCGCGCTGTCGGTGACGGCGAGGAACGCGTCGACCACGTCGGGCCGGAACTGGGTCCCCCGGCCCGCCCGGACCTGCACGACGGCGAGGGACGCAGGCAGCGCATCGGAGTACGGCCGCACGGTGGTCATGGCATCCCAGGCGTCAGCCAGTCCCACGATCGTCGCCTCGAGCGGAATGGCCTCGCCAGAGAGACCGTCCGGATACCCGAGCCCGTCCCACCGCTCGTGGTGGTGGCGAATCAGAGGGACCGTGCCTTTCAGCCGGGAGATGTGCGCCACGATCTCTGCTCCGCGCGTCGCATGCTGCTTGACGAGCTCGAACTCGGCTGCTGTGAGCTTCGCGGGTTTCGCCAAGATCGCGTCGGGAACGCCGATCTTGCCGACATCGTGGAACAGCGCGCCAAGCCCGAGCAGCTCCAGGCGCTCCGGTGAGAAGCCGAGCTCGCGGCCGATCAGCAACGAGACGGCGCGGACACGGTGGGAATGGCCAGCGGTGTACGGATCCTTCGCCTCGACTGTCGCGTTCAGCGTCTCGATCGTCTCGAGCGAGTTCGCCTCCAACAGGGCGTACGATCGCTGCAGCTCGCCCGTCCGAGCGCGAAGCTCCTCTGTTTGCTGGCGCATACGGCGCGACGCGCCGCGTACGAGCAGGGCGAGCGCCGCATAGAGCGCGCCGAAGACGGCGATGACCGTCAGCCAGAGGTTTCGCGTGTTGTGTGCGATCGTCGCGTCGAGCCGCTCCGTAGCGAGGTACACCTCGTACGCGCCGATCGGTCGTCCGTTCGTGCCCGGGATGGGTGCATACACCGTCAGTGCGCGCCCGATACCCGACCGGGCCTCGGCGAGGTTCTCGGGCTCGTGCTCCTTGCCGAGATTCTCGATGAAGCCGACCGTCTCGCCCGTTCGGAGAGCGTCCTCGAGCTCGTCGTCGATCCCGAAGTTCTTGCCGATTCGCGACGGGTCGAGCGTCGTGAACGCAATCCTCCCGTCGGGTCGCCACACCTTGATGCTCCGAATCTCGGCCGGCGTCCGGAGGGAGTGCTCGAGCTGGGAGAGGACAGCTGGATCGAGCGCGAGCCGGTTGTTCTTGACGAGCACAGGCGACAGCACCGAGTTCGCGTATACCGTTGCGCTATCGACCTCGTCCTGGATGGCCTGGTCGCGAACGGCGCCCGTCAGGCGCTCCGTCAAGACGATCGCGCCGACCGCGAGGATCGCCGCAGAGGCGACGAGGAACAGTCGCAGCAGGGTCAGCGACCGTGCGGTGCTGCGAACGAAGGTGCGTGGCAAGCGCATCGTCGTGGATATCGGGAAAACAACGCGGACGCTTGAGCGTTCGGCGAGTCCGTAAGCGGCGTCCGCCGGACTAGAATCCGCGCCCTTGGACCTCGACCTCGTGTTCCTCGGGACGGCCGGGTCGATGCCGACGGCGCAACGATCGGCATCCGCGACGCTGGTCCGGCGCGGTGGCGACCGCCTGCTCGTCGACTGCGGAGAGGGAACGCAGCGCCAGCTCCTCCGGTCGGACGTCGGTCTCGTCGACCTGCCGGAAGTCCTGCTCACCCACCTGCACGCGGACCACTACCTGGGTCTCCCGGGGATGCTGAAGACGTTCGCTCTGCGAGGGCGCGAAGCGCCGCTCACGATCTACGGTCCCGGAGGCCTTCGGCCGCTCCTGACGACGCTGCGGCGGGTCTTCGGTCGGCTGACGTACCCCGTGGAGGCGATCGAGCTCGAGCCGGGCGACGCGCTCCAACGCGACGACTTCACGGTCGGAACGTTCCGGGTCGAACACGGAGTGCCGGCTCTCGGCTACTCCCTCGTCGAGGAGGCGCGTCCTGGCAGGTTCGACGTTGAGGCTGCCGATTCGCTCGGCGTTCCCGACGGGCCGGCCCGTGGTGCACTCCAGCACGGGGAGGAGGTGTCACTTGAGGACGGGAGGGTCGTTCGGCCGGCGCAGGTCGTCGGTGAGTCGCGTGCGGGAAGGCGGATCGCGCTCACGGGGGACACGGCCCCAGCCGGTTCCGTCGTCGACGCCGTCGCTGGCTTCGACGTGCTCGTGCACGAGGCGACGTTCTGTGCCGACGAACGCGAACGTGCGCGGGAGACGGGCCATACGACAGCCGGCGAGGCAGCACTTGTTGCCCGCGAGGCCGGCGTCCGCCTGCTCGCTCTCACGCACATCTCGAGCCGCTACGGCGGACGCGACGTTGAGGAGGAGGCACGCGAGCTTTTCCCTGACACAGTGGTGCCTCGCGACTTCGATGTGATCGAGGTGCCGTTTCCGGAACGAGGAGCCCCGAGTCTCGTCGTGCGCGGCGCTCGCAAGCCGAGGCGGGGCTCGGAAGCAGACCGAGCCGGCGGCTCGTGACCGCGCCCGACTTCGACGCGCGCGCCGCCGAGTACGACAACCTGCGACCTGCAGGTCCGGCGTGGTGGGCGCGGTTCGATGCGCTCGTTCGACTGGGGGAGCTCCGCGGGGAACGCGTGCTCGACGTCGGCTGCGGAACGGGCGCCCTGGCATCGGCGCTCGCCGAGACGGCCGCGGCGAAGGTCTGGGGAGTCGAGCCGAGCGCCGAAATGCTCGCGGTCGCGAAAGGGCGCGTTCCGGTCGGCGTCGGCCTCAAGCGCAGTCGCGCAGAGGAGCTGCCCTTCAGGAACGCCTGGTTCGACGCGGCGGTCTATAGCCTCGTCGTGCACCTCATCGACCGGCCGCGTGCCTTCGCGGAGGCGGCCCGCGTCCTCGTGCCGGGTGGCCGCATCGTGATCGCGACGTTCGGACAGGAGCATTTCGACCGCTACTGGGCGGGCGCGTTCTTTCCGTCCCTCGCCACCGTCGACCGCGCGCGCTTCCCTTCCGAGGCGCGGCTCGACGCGGAGCTCGCAGCGGCGGGCTTCCAGGGACTCCAGGTGGAGCGCATCTCCTCGCGGGAGACGATCGACCGGAAGACGGCGCTCGAACGGCTCAAGGGCAAGCACATCTCCACCTTCGACCTCCTCGATCCGGAGGAGGTGCGTATGGGGATCGCGCAGGCAGAGGAAGAACTACCCGCGACCGTCGTCGTGGAGCTCGAGCAGATCGTCGCCGCGGCCGTCAGCGGTACCGGCTAGACTCGTCCGCGACCCTTTAACCCGGTCCGGTGAGGCCGGAAAGGAGCACCATGACGACGCACCTCCCGAGTCGCCAGGCGGCGAAGCTGCTGCTCGACGCCGAAGCGATCGAACGAACTCTCTCGAGGATCGCTCACGAGCTGATCGAGCGAAACGACGAGCTTGAGTCGCTCGCGCTCGTCGGGATCCACACGCGGGGCGTGCCGCTCGCGGCACGGCTGCGCGGGCTCGTCGCCGACCGGAGCGGGGTGGAGGTCGACCTCGGTGCGCTGGACATCACGTTCCATCGCGACGACGTCAGCGTGCGGAACGGAGGCGCGCCGCTCCACGAGCAGCCGGTCGTCCGCGGCACGGCGCTCGAGTTCCCGCTCGAAGGGAAGACGGTCGTCCTCGTCGACGACGTTCTCTACACGGGCCGGACGATCCGCGCCGCGATCGACGCGCTCCTCGAATACGGGCGACCGGAGCGCGTTCAGCTCGCGGTGCTCGTCGACCGAGGCCACCGCGAGTTGCCGATTCGCCCGGACTACGTCGGCAAGAACCTGCCGACCGCGCGCTCCGAGCGGGTGCAAGTGCAGCTGCTCGAGGTCGACGAGGACGATGGCGTCCTACTCGTCGGCTTCGAGGGGGGTGACTCCGATGGCTGAGATCAAGCTCGCAGCGCCGTCGGGCGCGCCGCCGCGCCCGCCCAGGCGTCATCTCCTTGGGATCTCCGACCTGACGCGGACGGATCTCGAGCGGATCCTCGACACGGCTCGAGCGCTCGAGAGCTCGCTCGACCGCGACGTCAAGAAGCTCCCCACCCTTCGCGGGCGCACAGTCGTGAACCTCTTCTACGAGTCGTCGACGCGGACGCTGTCGAGCTTCGAGCTGGCGGCGAAACGGCTCTCCGCCGACACGATGTCGCTCCGGTCGTCCGGCTCGTCCGTGGACAAGGGCGAGTCCTTGAAGGACACGGCGCTCACACTCGCTGCGTACGACCCCGACGTGATCGTGATCCGTCACCCCTCGATCGGCGCGCCGCATTTCGTCGCTCGACTGACCGACGCCCACGTCGTGAACGCGGGGGACGGCAAGCACCAGCATCCGACCCAGGCGCTCCTCGACCTGTACACCATGCGAGAGGCCTTCGGCCGGCTCGAGGGGCTCCACGTGGCCATCGTCGGAGACGTGCTCCACTCGCGGGTGACACGCTCGCTCGTGGAGGCTCTCGGCCTGGTCGATGCGAGGACCACGCTCGTCGGGCCGCCGACGCTGATCCCGCGCGGGATCGAGATGCTCGGCTGCGCAGTCTCGTACGACATCGCCGCGATCGGCGACGCCGACGTCATCTACGCGCTCCGGATGCAGAGCGAGCGGATGGAGTCCGGCGAGGCCTTCGTGCCGTCGCTGCGGGAGTATGCGGCGCGCTGGGGGATCACGCCGGCTCGCGTGCGCCCGGGCCAGGTCGTCATGCACCCAGGCCCGATGAACCGGGGAGTCGAGATCGATCCACAGGTCGCGGACTCCGAGGCGGCGCTCGTCACGACCCAGGTGCGGTCGGGGCTCGTCGTCCGGATGGCGGTGCTCTACGACCTGCTCACGAGCGGTCCGGCTGCCGTGCCGGCCGCGCTCGATGCGTCGCCCTTGGAGGTTGCCTGATGCTCGCCTGTGCGAACGGCCGGTCCGATTCGCTCGTCCTCGAGGGCCGCGTCCTCGACCCGGGCGAAGGGCTCGACACGGCACTCCGAGTGGTGATCGACAACGGCGTCATCTCGGCGCTCGAGGTCGGAGACGACGCAAGGCTTGTGCTCGCACCGGGTTTCGTCGACCCACACGTCCACCTCCGCACGCCGGGCCGCGAGGACGAAGAGACCCTCGCGAGCGGAACGGCCGCCGCGGCGGCCGGCGGCTACTGCGCGATCCTTGCGATGCCGAACACGGAACCCGTCGTCGACTCGGCGGCCGTGCTCGGGTCACTCGTGGAGCTTGCTCGGGAGGAGGCGGTCGTGCCGCTTGGCTTCTTCGCGGCGATCTCGAGAGGTCAGCGCGGCTCGGAGCTCACGGAGATGGGCGAGCTCGCAGATGCCGGCGCCGTCGGGTTCACAGACGACGGACGACCGGTCGTCTCGGCCGGGCTGCTTCGGCGCGCGCTCCAGTACTCCGGGATCACGGGGCGACCGCTCGCGCTCCACGAGGAGGAGCCGACCCTGTCGCGCGACGGGCACATGCACGAGGGAGCCGTGTCCGCCGAGCTCGGCCTCGGAGGGTGGCCGGCGCTCGCAGAGAGCGTGATGGTCACGCGGGACCTCGCGCTCGCCGGAGAGGAAGTCCGCCCGCTCCACGTCATGCACGTTTCCGTCGCGCAATCCGTCGGCGCTCTCCGCACGGCACAGGAGGCGGGGGTTGAAGCGACAGCCGAGGCGACGCCGCACCACCTCTGCCTCACCGACGAGGCCGTGCGTTCGCTGGACTCGAACTTCAAGATGAACCCGCCGCTCCGGTCGGAGGACCACCGGCAGGCGCTGATCGACGCGGTACGCGACGGGACGATCTCGTGCATCGGGACCGACCACGCGCCGCACGCGCGCCACGAGAAGGAGGCGCCGTTCGAAGAGGCTCCGTTCGGCGTCACGGGGCTCGAGACCGCGTTCTCCGCCCTCTACACCCACCTCGTCCGACCAGGCGTGCTCTCGCTCGAGACGGTCGTCGAGCGGATGTCTGCAGGGCCGGCACACGCGTTCGGGCTGCCGGTGCCACGTATCGCGGTCGGCGAGCGCGCAAACATCGCGGTGCTCGACCTCGGCCAGGAGTGGGAGGTGCGCGAGGACGGCTTCCGGTCGCGCTCGGTCAACTCCTGGCTGCTCGGCGCGCGGCTCCAGGGGCGCGTGGTCAGAACGGTCGCCGACGGCCGGCAGGTGTTCGCCGCGTGAACGGCTATCTGGTGCTCGAGGATGGGTCCGTCTTTCGCGGCACCTCGGCGGCGGCGGACGGCGTCGCCTTCGGCGAGGCGGTCTTCACGACCGCGATGAGCGGCTACCAGGAGACTGTCACCGACCCGAGCTACGAAGAGCAGCTCGTCTGCTTCACGGCGCCGATGGTCGGAAACTACGGTGTCGCCGAGCGGCGGGACGAGTCGTCGAGGCCGCATGCAAAGGCGGTCCTGATGCGGCGCTGCGGCGGCGACGACTGGGCGGCGTGGCTGCGCGAGCGCGGCATCGTCGCGCTCGACGAGGTCGAC
>Ga0187777_10000452_pt1 | contig 28238 bp, 28 predicted proteins | sample 1015_Q2_SP5_10_M_FD_132416 | JGI IMG/M metagenome (GOLD analysis project Ga0187777, IMG submission 132416) | Tropical peat soil microbial communities from peatlands in Department of Meta, Colombia - 1015_Q2_SP5_10_MG | ecosystem: Environmental > Terrestrial > Soil > Wetlands > Peat | place... | reverse complement strand
GAGGCGCGCCCCGGCAGCTTCGAGGAGTTCCTGACCGAGCGCTATTGCCTGTTTGCGGTGAAGGCAGATGGCTCGGTGGTGGTGCGCGGCGATATCCACCATGAACCGTGGAGGCTGCAGCCAGCCGATTGCGAGATCGAGGCCAACACGGTGGCCGCCGCGGCCGGCATCGACGTTGGCAAGCAAAAACCCATCCTGCACTACTGCAAGAACATGGAGTTCTACATCTGGAAGCCGCAGACCGTGGCTTAGAGCTCAGCGCGGACCCCACAAATCAGCGCGACCCGCAACTTCCTGCCTCCGCCGGGGTTTAATGACATCAGAAGCAGGAGAAAGGCCGATGAAACCCTGGACTGCCGGAATCGCACTCGCAGCGGTGGCGATCAGCCTGGCCGCTCCACGCACCCTAGTGGCACAGCAAGCCGCTGTCCTGCAGATGGGCACTCCAACAACGGAGCATTCGATATTCGTCACCACGCCCCCATCGCTTTCTCTGCCTATGCCTGATAGTGATCAGGTTGCGCCGGGCGACGACGACTGGTGCGCCGAGAGCTGGCTTTACTCTCCGCCCGCGGTCACTGTTGGTCCGGGCGAGCTGGAGGCGGCTGCGGTGAGCGGATCTGCGGCGCGGGTGCAACCGCTTGCGCTGGACGCGCTGCAGTCTGCGCCACGGGTGCAGGAGCACTCGAACGAGCGCGTGCTGGCGCTGCCGCGCATCGGGGAGAGATGACTCCCTGTAGTTGGAGGCTGTTGACCTAACACGGGAACAGCCTGTCTAGCCGGATCAACTCTCAAAGAGCGGTTTTTTGCATTCTGCCTGGGCAGCGCTTTTCTTAACGCTTCACTTGGTTGCGCGCTGGCCCGTACGACTCCCTCCGATCACTGAGGGCAGGCTCTTCGAGGGAGTGTAAGGCTTTTTTTTGTCTCCTTCCCGGCACCTCCTTCCCGGCACTAGGTGCCGGGCTACAAACAGCCGCCCTTTTCAGGGCTGGGTCCGTTTGCTGTCTTAAAATTTTTTGGGAACCGCGATTCCCGATGGGAGAGGCCGTTACTTGCGCTTAACTCCGGCTTAATGGGCTGTGGGTTTTTGGACCCCGTCTACCTGGGAACTGAATCCTCATCCGGAGCAGACGTCGGGCACGGTGCTCGCGAGTCAGCGTGCCTATGTTTCTCCCAATCAGGAGGAGAAAATTGGTTCTTCTCCCCTTAAGTTTAGAATATCAACTCCATAGGGGTAACTATGAAGATGGGCGCACAGGAAAATCATGTTTAAATTCAACAGGTTGCAAGCGAAATTACCATTCAGTCATCTTGACAAGTGAATTGGCGTGGGGTTGGGAGAGAAAATATTTTTGGCATCAGGTTATAGTAATCAAAGAGTTAATCCAGCGCGATAGCGGCTTTTCCGTCCACGGTCGCCCCGAGTTCGCTAAGGGCATTTTCGCCGAACGGACAGGCTACAATTGGGGCACTCCGTGGCCTCAAGGCTCGCGCGTATCATCACCGTTGCAATCGCTCTGACTGTCCTTGACTGTTTGATCGCTGCGCAGGAAAGGCCCGCCTCCCCGGTCAAGCCCATCCCCGAGATGCAGAAGCTGGCAGAGCTTCTTGAGGGGGACTGGCAGACTACTGAGACCATGGAGCGCAGCGCCGAATTCCCCAACAGGGGCTCGCGTCAAGGAAGAGTCCATGTCAGCCTTGCAGGCCGCGGCGAGTCGCTTCACTACGAAGTGCACTCTGATGGCTCCGCGGGCAAGCTCGATGGCAGGCTGGTCATCTCCTGGGAAAAAGATTGGGCGACCTATGGCGTTTGGGCATGTTTCGATCCCAAACACATCTGCCACCAGCGCGGCACGGGCCACTGGGAAGGCGACTCATTCGTGAACGACTACGAGCAGAAAACCAACGGTGTCAAAGTCCGCTGGCGCGATACGTTCAATTTCTCGCCAACCACCTACACTCTTGTAGCAGCCATGGACACAGGAAATGGCCACATGAAGACCCAAATCACGACCAAAGCTACGAGAGCTATCGAGTTCTGACTCTTGCCTACGGCACGCTCAACGTGAGAGAGAGCCTTACCGCCCCACCAGCTTCAGCATCTGCTCCTCATCGATGACGGCCACGCCCAATTCGAGGGCTTTATCGAGCTTGGAGCCAGCGTCGGAGCTGGCGATGACGTAATCCGTCTTTTTGCTGACGAGCCGGAGGCGGGCCAACGGCCTCTTCATGGAACCTGGGGAATCAAGCCCTGCCGTGCAAAGGGCCGCAGACGTACGGGAATAGAGATCGAGTCGGAGTTGTTAGTGAGGTTGCTATCGACAGCATCCGAGTTAACCGTCGCAGCGATCTGCAAGTCCCGCATAAGAGCGGGTTGGACTATGAGCGAGATGCTTCTTTGATCGGAGGCAGCCATGGCGCCGATGGGGCACTGGAGCAGAGAGGTTAGAGTGCCAATGCCGACGCAATCAGACCCTGCAGACACAGAGGCGGAGGTGACGCTGACCGGCGGATTGAAAGAGAGAAAAACCTGGGCATTGGATACAGCGGAGCCATTGTTAGCAACCATGAGCTGGAAGCTCGCAGCTGCTCCGCTTGGGAGCAACGCCTGCGCGGGTGAGGCAAAGGAGACCGAAAGATCAGAGGTGGCAGCGCCAGAGTTCACAGTCAATTCAATATTCTGACTCTGCGTAGGGACACTGCGGCCGGGGGTCGTGGAGGTGACAGCCACGCTGTATGATCCAGGCGAGGTTGCAGCACCCACCATGAATTGCATGATCACCTCTGTCATTCCCGACACAAACAAAGTCGCCGGGGCCGCCTGGCCATTGAATCTGCAAGCGACGTTGGCTGGTGCAGCGGGACAATCCAATCTGACCGGCCCAAAGAATGGGCCCTGGGGGAGCAGGACGGCAGTGATAGGTTGCGAAAGATTTCCGGTGGTGACGGCTACCGAAGCCGGCACCATCCGGTTGAGAGAAATATCAGCGACTCGCAGGTTCACCGGCAACTCATGGTGGAATCCCCCTGAGACTGCATTGCCCGCCACATTAAAGTTGTAGTTGCCAATATTGTTATCGCTAGTCATCAGGATGAAAGTCCCGCTGGAGGAAGGAGTTGTAGTGGCGGGTGTAATCGAACAAAGCGCAGGCGGATTAGTCGAGCCGGCGCTGCACGCAAGATTCACAGCCGTGGAAAAGCCCTGTATGGCAGTAAGCACTCCATCTAAGGCAGCAGTCTCGCCGGGGAAGTAGGAGCGAGTTGGAGGGCTAACTGCTATCGTGTAGTCCTGCACTTGTATGGTCAGCTGAACCGACTTTGGTGGGCGGGAGTCGCCATCCGCCAGCGCCTGGAGCGTAAGCGTGTAGATGCCACCGGGAGCGTTGGGCGCCACCGTAACCTGAAAAAAGGAAGGTCGCGGGGGAGACACGGGATAGACGAGGCTGGGAATAAGTGTGCATTGCACAAGTGGGCTGTTTGGCAAGCAGGTCAAAGTCACGGCGCCAAGGAAGTTATTGGAGAAAGAGACGGTGACTGAATCCTGAAAAACCTGGCCAGGCTGGGTGACCACAGGGTCGGTTGCCGGGGCACTAAGCGCGTACTCCATCACACTGAATGTAACCGGCAGCTGATCGGTGATTGAGTGGGGATCAGAGCCTACGCCCTGCAAAAAGAAGGAATAGTCCTGCGCAACGGGCGAGGACAGCATCAGCTCAAAGGCAGCGGACGGCGTAAGCATAGCTTGCGAGGGCGAACATAAGGGAGGCGGCGCAGTTGCGCCGGGCTGGCAGGAGAGGGAGACCAGACTGTGGTAATCACCGTTGTTCTTCAGGCGCAGGTCAAAGTCCACCGTTTGCCCGGGAAAGCCGAGAGGCTGGGTCCCTGAGACGCTCAGAATTCTGAAGGAAGGCAGCACGGCGCTGGCGCTGAGGTTGTGGGTCTCTTTTCCTGCCTGACTGGCACCAATAATCTGAAAGGTGAAGCTGGCAGCCACCTGAGCGGGCGAGTTCAGGCTGACGCTGACATCGACCGGCGCACCTGCCCGGGGCGTTACTGTGCTCGACGGCAAGAATGAGCAAGTCACGCCGAACTGCAAGTTTCCACAGGAAAGCGATACAGTCGAGGTAAAAGAACCCAGCGAGCCAATCTGTATGACGACGGGGTTCGAAGCATTGCCGGGCGCGAGTTCGATAGCAGGCGGAGTGGGACTGCGAAGTTGAAAATCGGAAAAGCCAGCCTGGTTGTTCAGAATCGAAAAAGTGTCGGCTCCGTAGTTTGTGACTGCCAGATCAGGCGAGCCGTTGGCATCAAAATAAGCCGAGGCCAATTGCACAGGGTTGGTGCCGGTAGCAGAGGTATTGACGAAGGCGAAGGACCCGTCGCCAAGGCCCTTCAATAAGCCGGTTCCGCCACTGTTGTAATCTGTGACAGCCAGGTCAAGAAGGCCATCCCCATCGAAGTCGGCGGCTGCAATCCCACCCGGCCCGGAGCCGGCAAAGCTGGTTATGGGCGGTTGGAAGGTACCGTCACCATTGCCAAGAAAGATGGTCACACTGTCGCTGCTAAAGCTGACCGTAGCTACGTCGAGCTTGCCGTCGTTGTTGAAATCGCCGACCGTCATACCACTCGGATCCCCGGCATTGATTGCTTGATAGGTCGTCGGCGCCTGAAAGGTGCCATCTCCATTGCCGAGGGAAATCTGCATGCCGCCGAACCAGGCGCCGCCGGCATCAAGATGTCCATCGCCATTAAAATCGCCGACCGCCACCTGCAGGCCACCATTCGTTGGCCCTATCGGCTGTTGCGTGAACGAGCCGTCGCCATTGCCGAGCAATATCTGACTTCCGCCATTTCCGCCCAAATAAAGGTCAAGATTGCCGTCGCTGTCAAAGTCAGCAGCAGTGAGCGAAAGGATAGATCCTCCCAACTGCACCATCGGAGTAATCACGGGATCGCTGAAGGTGCCATTTCCATTTCCAAGAAAAACGTAAACATCGCCGCTGCGAGCATTGACGGCGGCAATATCCAGCTTGCCATCTCTGTTGAAATCGCCAATGGCAACCGGATAGCCGAGGTCAGAGGGTACAAGGTCAATCTGGATGGGGGCTGCGAATTTCCCTCCGCCTGTACCGAGAAAGACTTGCAGATTGTTTGAGGCCTTGTTGCTTATAACTACGTCAGAGAAGCCGTCGCCATTCAAGTCGCCGACGGCCAAGTAATCGGGCCCAGAGCCGCCAGAGGGGCGTGTGATTGCCGTTGAAAAACCTGCTGCGGCCGCTGTAGGTGTGAGGCAGACCGCGAGGAGAGGCACGTACAAAACATGTCTCAAGGGAGCAAAGAATGGCGTAGATGGCATCATGTACCGATGCGAGCGCAAAAGCCATAGTAACCCTGCGCCTCAGGCTGGGCAAAAGAATGTCAAGTCTGTTTGAAAACCAGGAAAATAGGCCGAGCCATCTGTGCCAACAAAGCGTCCGCTGGGGAGGACGGCGCATTCGACTCAAGAGCCAGTGCTGCTGGAGTGGGTCTTGCAAGCAATTTTGGGAAGGCCGCTACTACCCGAGCAGCTGCAGCATTTCAGCTTCATCGATCACGGTCACGCCCAGTTCGCGGGCTTTATCGAGCTTGGAGCCGGCGTCGGAGCCGGCGATGACGTAATCGGTCTTTTTGCTGACGGAGCCGGAGACGCGGCCCCCAGCCTCTTCGATGAGTTTCTTGGCGGCGTCACGGGAGTAGCCAGGCAAAGTGCCGGTGAGGACGAAGGTCTTGCCTGCAAGGCGCGTGCCGCGCTTCTTTTTCTGGCCTTTGAAGTTGAGTCCGGCCCGGCGCAGGCGCTCGATGAGCTTGAGATTGCCGGGCTCAGCGAAAAATTCACGGATGCATAGAGAGACACTGGGGCCGATGTCGGCGACCTCCTGCAACTGTTCTTTGGTGGCTTCGCGGATGGCATCGAGCGAGCCGAAGTGGGCGGCCAGCTCTTCTGCGGTGCGCTCGCCGACGTGGCGGATGCCGAGGCCGAGGATGACGCGCTCGAGCGGCAGCTTTTTTGAGGCTGCAATCTCATCGAGGACATTCTGGGCGGACTTCTCGCCCATGCGCTCGAGCGAGAGCAGCTTTTCTTTGGTCAGGTCGTAGATGTCGGCGATGTTCTTGACCAGGCCGTGGTCGGCGAGCTGATTGGCGAGGGAGTCGCCCATGCCCTCGATATTCATCACCGAGCGGGCGGCGAAGTGCAGAATGCTCTCGCGCGCTTTGGCGGGGCAGGCGCTGTTGATGCAGCGATGGTCGGCCTCGCCCTCTTCGCGGAGGACGTGGCCGCCGCACTCGGGGCAGCGCGTGGGCATGTAGAACTTGCGGCGCGGGGCCTTCTCCTTCTTGTTCTGCCCTTCGGCGATGCCGGTGACTTTGGGAATCACGTCGCCACCGCGCTCGACGTTGACCCAGTCGCCGATCTTCACGCCCAGCCGCTCAATCTCATCGGCGTTGTGCAGGGTGGCGCGGCTGACCGTGGTGCCGCCGATGCTGACGGGCGCGAGCGCGGCTACAGGCGTGAGCTTGCCGGTGCGGCCGACCTGCACCAGGATGTCTTCGATGCGGGTGACGCCGGCGCGGGCGGCGTATTTGTAGGCGATGGCCCAGCGCGGGGCGCGTCCGGTGTAGCCGAGCTCTTCCTGCAGGGCGGTGCGGTCCACTTTGAGGACGATGCCATCGATCTCATAGGGCAGCGAGTCGCGCTTGGATTCCCACTGGGCGATGAAGGCGAGCGCTTCATCAATATCTTTGACGCGCTTGTAGTTGGGATTCACCTTGAATCCGGCGCCGGAGAGCTCGCGCAGCGCGGTGTAGTGGTCGGCGGTGGACATGCGTCCCTGGCGGAGCAGGAAGTAGGCATAGAAATCGAGGCGACGCCGGGCCACGATGTTGGGCTCGAGCTGGCGCAGGGTGCCGGCGGCTGCGTTGCGCGGATTGGCGAAGCGGGGCAACTGCTCGCGGTCGCGCTCGGCGTTCATGCGCTCGAAGGAGGCCAGCGGCATGACCACTTCGCCGCGGACCTCGAAATCTTCTTTCAAACCGGCGGCTTTGAGCTGCGGGGCGGCGATGGCGAGGGGGACAGAGCGCAGAGTGCGGATGTTGGTGGTGATGTCTTCGCCGACGCTGCCATCGCCGCGGGTGATGGCGCGCTGCAGGCGGGCGTCCTTGTACCAGAGAGCGAGGGACATGCCATCGAGCTTGAGCTCGCAGACGTACTCGACCTTCTGGCTGCCGCTGAGCTCGTGGACGCGGCGGTCCCAGGCGCGCAGCTCCTCTTCGCTGTAGGCGTTGTCGAGCGAGAGCATGGGGCGGGAGTGCTCCACCTTGACGAAGCCCTCGCGGGGCTTGCCGCCGACGCGCTGGGTGGGGGAATCAGGAGTCACCAGCTCGGGGTGCTCGGCCTCGAGCGCGAGCAGGCGGCGGGTAAGCTGGTCGAATTCAGCGTCTGAGATCTCAGGCGCATCGAGCACGTAATAACGGTGCTCGTGATGGCGAATCTGCTCGCGCAGGGAATCAATCTCCTGGGCGGGAGAACTTTTACTTTTCATGCGCTGGGAAGGATTATACTTTTCGCTGCCCTGGCGGCAGGAGCCGCGGGCGGGGAGAGATCATGAAAAGACGAGTAAACGCAATCGTCCTGATGTGTGCGCTGGCAGCGATGACGCTGGCGGCGCAGAGCAAAGAGGCCAAGCCGGCAGCGAAAGCGAAGAGCAAAGCGGCGGCTGCTCCGGCGATGGAGATGATGAAGCCCTCACCGGAGCAGGTGAAGCTGAACAAGTGGCTCAATGGCACCTGGATGGGCGAGGCAAAGTTCGATCCGGGTCCGATGATGCCGCAGGGCGGCGAGACCAAAGGCAGAGAGGTATTTCATCCCGGTCCGGGAGGCTTCTCGGTGTTCGGCGATTATGTGCAGACCAGCCCGACCCCCGATTTTCATGGCTTCGCCATCCTGATGTATGACCCGGGGAAGAAGCAGTACGTGGGCTACTGGACGGACAGTATGGCGCCGATGGTGATGATGCTGAGCGGCAACTACCAGGGCAACGACCTGGTGCTGAGCGGCGACATGGAGATGATGGGACAACCGATGAAGTTCACGTGGAAGTACTCGGACATCACTCCCGCCTCGTTCACGTTCACCGAGGAATCATCGGCGGGCGGGCAGCCGGCGCGGCGCGACATGGTGGTGAAGTACACCAAGCTGACGAAGGCAGCGGCGAAGCCGGCAGCAGGCCAGTAAGACACTCCACTCGATGCAAAGGGCGGTCCTGCTCTACAACCCAACGGCGGGCAGCCAGCACTCGCGGCGGCGGTATCAGGTAGAAGCCGCCGTGGCGGCGCTGCGGGCGGCGGGGGTCGCGGCGGAGGTAGTGGAGATTGACTCTTCGGAGGCTGCGGGAGAGCAGGCGCGGGCGGCAGCAGGAAAGGGATGCGACGCGGTCATCGCCTGCGGAGGCGATGGCACGCTGCACGCCGTGCTGCAGGGCATGGTTGGGACCCCCGGAGCTGCGGCGCTGGGCGTTCTGCCCATGGGCACGGGCAATGTGCTGGCGAAGAACCTGGGCCTGCCGCTGAATTGCAGCAAAGCGGCAGAGGCGCTGCTCACGGCAAAGCCCAAGCCCGTGGCGGTGGGGCAGATCGACTCCACTGGCGAGCAGGGCGAGAGACTTTCGCGATATTTTCTGCTGAATGCCGGCGCTGGACTCGACGGACTCGGCATCTACGGCGCCAGCCACGCGATGAAGTCACGCATGGGGCAGGCGGCATACTACATGCACGGATTGGGTCTGGTGGCGCGCTACAGCTTCCCGCTGTTCACGGCGGAGTTCGAGGACACGAGCGGCAAGCGGCGAAGGGAGCAGGTTTCTGAGGCGGGCGCGTTTCGCGTACGCACGCTGGGCGGCTTGATCGGCAGCATCACGCCGGGAGCGGACCTGCTGCGCGATGATCTGCAGCTCATCTTGTTCAAGACGCGGAGGCGGCTGCGCTTCGTGCAGTACTCCATCAAGGCGGCGCTGAACTGGCGCAGCGAGACCGAGTCGGTGGAGCTGGCGCATGCGCGCGAGCTGAGATGCACGCCACTGGAGGGCGCGGGGGAGAGGATCCACGTGCAATCGGATGGCGAATGGCTGGGCTATCTGCCGGCGCGCATCAGCATGGCGGCGGAGCCGGTGCAGCTGCTGTTCCCGTGAGAGAATCGTAGATTGGATCCAGTGACCCATCTGCTGACGGGCGCATGCCTGAGCCGCGCCGGATTCAATCGCAAGACGGCGCTGGCGACCCTGACCATGGTGCTGGCGGCGGAGGTCCCTGACGCCGATATCCTCTGGTACTTCAAAGACCCGGCGATGGGCTTTGCCCATCACCGCGGATTCACGCATGCGTTCATCGGAGTCCCGCTGGATGCGGCGCTGGCGCTGGGCGCGGCGTGGTTCTACTGGCGCTTCTGGAAGAGCCGGCGACTGACGCACGATAGGGAGCATGTGTGGCAGGCATGGGAGCGTCCGCGCTGGGGATTGCTCGTGGTGCTGGCGCTGGTGGCGGCGCTCAGCCACATCCTGCTGGATTTCACCAACAACTACGGAGTGCGGCCGTTCTTTCCGCTCTCGCCGCACTGGTACTCGTGGGACATCGTGTACATCATCGAGCCAGTGATGCTGACGGCGCTGGTCATCGGGCTGGTGGGCCCGGCGCTGCTGCGGCTGATCAACGAGGAGGTGGGCAGCACGCACATCAGGAAGCCGGGCGGCGGGGGCGGAGCGATCTTCGCGATGCTGTGCATCGTGGCGCTGTGGGGAGTACGCGACTACGAGCACCGGCGCGCGGTGGCGGCGCTGGAGAGCCTGAGCTATGAGCAGGAAGACCCGCTGCGGGTGAGCGCGTATCCGTACTGGATCAATCCCTTCGAGTGGCACGGAGTGGTGGAGACCAAGGATTTCTTCGCGCTGGTGCCGGTGAGACCGGCGGAGGGCGAGGTGGACCCGCAGGGAAGGATGCAGATCCGCTACAAGCCGGAGGAGACGCCGGTGACAATGGCAGCCAAGCGCTCGTACCTGGGGCGGGCATTCCTGAGCTGGGCGCAGTATCCCATGGTGGAAGTCGAGGAGCACGGAGACGCCCACGTGGTGCGCATGTTCGACCTGCGCTACGTTGACCCCAACAACACTTCGCCGAGCCGGAATCCACGGCCGCTGGGAATGGTGGTGGAGCTGGACAGGGACCTCAACGTGATCGATGAATATCCGGAGCGCCTGACGCGATAGGAGCTACTTTGCGGCGGTAGCCGGCTGCTTCTCGATGCCGGTGAGCGAGAGCGTGAGCGTGCCCCAACCCATGCGGCCGCGCATCTGGACTGGAATGCGCTGCGTGTCATCGGAGAACCAGACCCAAATCTTTCCTTTGTGCCTGACCAGTTCGGAGCCGCTGGCGGCGACGCGGATGGTGTTGAAGGCCCCGGCATCGGTGTGAATCTGCTCGCGCGCCTCGACCGTGACCTCGATCTCGCCGGTCTTACCGCCGTCGTTGACCGGAAAGCGGTAGACCGAGCCTGCCGTCAATGGCAGGGTAGCGGCGTAGAAGAGCGCGGTGAGCACGTCGGCAGCGCAGTCAGGAATGGCGTTCTCGAAGCGCTTGCGCTCGCCATTCCTGGGATTGAACTCGTCGACGACAGCCTGCGAGCGGGAATAATCGAAGCGAATCACGACATCGCGCCGGCGCGAGCCCTCTTCTGTCTGCTTGTGAATCTGCTGCGAGCAAAAGGTGCGCAGATCGAAGGCGGAGTCGAAGACATCGTGCACGTGATAGAGGCGGGCGACGAATCCGGTGGCGTTGGCGATGCCGGTGATGCGCGAGGTGACGCCATCACCCTGAAGCTGGATGCTGGCAACCCCGGCGCTGAAAAAACGCCACTCGGCTTTATAGCCCAAGATAGTGCCGGCGGGAAAGTGATAGCCGGCGGGCGGCGCCAGAATCTGTGCGGGAGATGCAGCGACAGACCTGGGAGATTGCGCTGAGGCTGATGAGACCAGGAGCGCCGAGGTTGAGGCGAGCAGAGCAGCTGGGAAGAAGCGGAAGGCGAGTCGCAAGCTTATCCTCTAACGATTAAACCATAGAAGCCTGGCGGCGAGCGCCAGCAGCATCAACGCCGTGCCGAGCGCGGCGTTGTACTCGCGGTGCTTCAGGTAGAGCTCGCGGGAGAATCCTCGCGGCTCGCCCTCGACGGGAGGGAACTGCGCCGCAGGGAAGCGGGGAAAAAAGCGCGGGACGCTGGCGGCATACTCTGCGAAGCGGGGAAAAGTCGCCCGCAGGTAGGCCTCCTCCGAGCGGACGGTCGGGAGGTAGATGGCAATGAAGATCGCGAGCAGTGCGGCGGCGATCCAGAGGTCGCGGGCAGCGAGCGCGAATCCGGCGGCGATCAGCGCCGAGCCGAGGTAAAGCGGGTTGCGGCTGTAGGCGTAAGGACCAGTCACCGTGACCTCGCGATCCTTCCGAACGTGGCCGGAGGCGACGCCGCGCAACAGCAAGCCGGGAGCGATGACAGCCGCACCAGCGATCAGCGACCACCACTTGGGCTGGGCAAACCAGAGGTAGGCGGCGGCAAAAACAAATCCCAGGGGCACGCGGATGCGGCGGGCAATGGTTGGCCAGTCTCGGCTCATCGCGTCTGCTCCAGCAGGCGGCGCGCTGCGGCGATCACCTCATCCGCGGTCATCTGCAGCAAGCCGCGCTCGGGTTCGGAGCGGCGGGCATGCGAGGTCTCGCTGCCGGGGCTGCGCAGGACTGAAATGTGCGCGGCGTTCGGACCGGCAGGGCCATAGGGTCCGTTGCGGGCGGGGTCGGTCGGGCCGTAAATGGCGAGCACCGGGATGGAGCAGGCGGCGGCGAGATGACTGGGTCCGGTATCGCCGCCAATGAAGATGCGCGCCCGGCGGATGAGCGAGATGAGCTGAGATAGCGAACAGGACAGGGAGAAAATGTTGTTCGATCCCGGTTCCGCGACCTGGCGTGAGAGCGATTCTTCTCCCGGACCGGAGTTGACCAGCACGCTCAGACCCTGCTGTGCGAGCGAGCGCGCGACCTGGGCATAACGTTCGGCCGGCCAGCGTTTGGCTCCCCAGCCGGCGCCCGGGTTGATCAATGCGAACTGCTTTCCCCCGAAGCGGGCGATCTGCTGCTCGCACCAGGCATCGGCTGCAGCATCCCGGGGCAGAGGAAACTCTGCGGTACTGACGTCTTTGCCCAGGATAGCGGAAGCCAGTTGCAGTCCCTGATCGACGACGTGGACTGCAGGTGTTGCAATGGCAGCGGTGTAAAACAGCCTGGCCAGCGATTCGCGTGGCTTGGCGAATCCGAGGCGTGCGGGAGCGCGGCTCATGCGGTTCAACAACGCGGAACGGATAGCAGCCTGCAAGTCCACTGTTACGTCATACTCCGCCGCGCGTAGCTCGCGGACGAGGCTGCGCATGGCTCTTCGTGTTTCCACTGAGAAAGGCGATGAGCGCCAGACGCGCGTATCCACGGTGTGGACGGCATCCACCAGCGGCCGCGCGGGTGAGCGCACTGCGGCGGAGAGCGACGAGCGGGCGGCAAGCAGCTCGACCCAGCGCTCCTCGATGGCCCAGCCGATGGTGACGCCGGGCAAGGCGCGGCGCAAAGCAGCCACGGCGGGCAAGCTGTGGACGATATCACCCAGGGCGCTGAGGCGGGCGATGAGAATCCGCTTTGGGGGCGAGCTGGAAGGCAAGGTCTATTTTCGCAGAAGTGCGGTACTGGAGTGCGCTTTGGGATCGCCGACGATGAGCACGCGGCCTCCTACGGCAGCGACTTCATCGCGCTCGGGTACCGATTCTGGTGTGTAGTCAGTGCCTTTGGCGTGGATATGCGGCCGCAGCTCGCGGATGATGGCGCGGACATCGGGCTCGCTAAAGACCACCACCGCATCCACGTCGCTGAGGGCGGCGACGACCTCAGCGCGCTCCGCTTCAGGGATGCGCGGGCGGCCCTCACCCTTGAGTCTGCGCGCCGATGAGTCTGAATTGATAGCGACCACTACTCTGGCCCTGGGCGCGGCCTGCTGGGCGCCGCGCAGATAGCGTATGTGGCCCACGTGCAGCAGATCGAAGCAGCCGTTGGTGAGCACAATCTGGTCGCCGGCGGCCCGCCAGGCCTCGACCTGGCGGCGGAGCGCCTCTCTGGAGAAGATCTTCTGCATGCAACTCAGTTTGCGCCCAGCTCGCGCAAAAGCTCGCCGCGGGAGACGGTCGCCGTGCCCCGCTTCATCACCACCAGTCCGCCGGCGATGTTGGCGAGGCGAGCGGCGGATTCAGGGTCGGCGCCCGCAGCCAGCGCGGCGGTGTAGGTGGCGATCACGGTATCGCCGGCGCCGGTGACATCGGCGACCTGGTCGGAGCCGTGGATCGGAATCTGCACCGGCTTGTGCTTGGCCGCGAAAGAAACCATGCCGTCGCGCCCGCGGGTGATGACCAGCGATTCCAGCTTCATGCTGCGCCGCAGAGCCTCGCCGGCCTTGAGCAGCAGGCTGGTATTGGCGCCGATCCTGATGCCAAGCGTTTCCTCCACCTCAGGCTCATTAGGCGTAGCGGCGGTCACGCCGCCGGCGTACTGCTTCATGCGGTAGCGCGAATCGAGGGTAATGGGAATGCTATCCAATTGTCCGCGCGAGCGCAGAGCCGCCAGCATCTCCGGAGTGGCGGCGCCGTAGCCGTAATCGGAGATGAGCAGCGCGTCGGCAGCACGTGAATAGCGGCGAGAGGCGGCGATAAGGTCGCGGACGATGTGGCGCGGCAGCGGCTCCTGCGGCTCGCGGTCGAGCCGTACCACCTGCTGGCGCGCGGTGTGCGCCATGCCGGCCAAAATACGCGACTTGGTGACGGTCAAGCGGCCTTTAAGTCTCATGATGCCGCCGACGGGTATGTGCTTGTGGCGGAACTGCTCCAGCAGCAGATAGCCGGTCTCATCATCGCCGACCACGCCCACGGGCAGCACGCTGACATCGAGCGCCGCCAGGTTGTAGATGGCGTTGGCGCCGCCGCCGGGCAGCACAGTGCGCTCGCGGTGTTTGAGGATGAGCACGGGAGCCTCGCGCGAGACGCGAGAGATCTCGCCGAAGATGAATTCATCGGCGACCAAGTCAGCCAGCGCGGCCACAGTGACGCGGGGAAACCCCTCGACGATCTTGGCCAGGCGGGCATTGTTTTCCGAGGCGTGCGTGCGCTTCATAGAAGGTGAAATTGTCTCATGCGAGGCTGGTCGAGCGCGCGTCGATCTCGGCCAGAATGGAATCGAGCGCCTGGGCAGGGTCTTCCAGCTCCATCTTCACCGTCACCAGGTGCAGCGGCTGCAGCAGATCGAGAAATGAACCGAGGTTGATGGCATCCTTCTCGGTGGTGACAAAGCCGGTCGCTCGCGTGCTCTCCCGCAAGCGGAGGAGCTGCTGGACGTCGCTTTCGTCATAGGCATGGTGGTCGGGAAAGGCCAGCTCAGCCAATGGCTCCAGGCCACACTCGCGCAGCTCACGAAAGAAGCGCTGCGGGCGCGCGATGCCGCAAAAGGCCACCTGGCGCGGCGGCGTGCTGCCGATCCGCATACTGCGATGCACACGCCAGACCAGTTTGTAGGGCGGCGCAGTGAAATGCATGCCTTCATCCATGAGCACGATGGCATGGGCGCGGCTGAGCGAGCTCAGCGGCTCGCGCATCCGCCCCATGGGAAAGAGCGGGTCGCACAGGTCCTTATCAGTGAGCAGGACGATATCGAAGTCGCGGACCAGGGCGCGGTGTTGAAAGCCGTCATCGAGCAGATGCAGCTGCGCTCCGAACGACTGCTCGGCGAGTTGCCCGGCGTGATAGCGGTCCTCACCCACGATGACGGGCACCTTCAGATTTCGCGCCATGAGCAGGGGCTCATCGCCGAATTCCGTGGCCGGGCCTTCAGGATCCACCCGCAGGACGCCGCGCGTTTGGCGCCCGTAGCCGCGCGAGAGGATGTCGAAGGCGATACCACGCTCCTGCAAGAGCCGGCCCAGCAGGATGACGAACGGAGTCTTGCCTGCGCCGCCGGACGAAAGATTGCCCACGCTCACCACCGGCCCCTGCAGGCGCCCGGAGAACCAGCCCGTGTCGTAGAGACGGTTACGCATGCTGGCTGCCAGCGCAGAAGCGGCTGAGAGCGGATGCATCACCAGACCCGCTCCACCGGTGCCAGCTCGGCGAAGAGCGGCTGCGGCAGCATCAGCTGCGAAAGAGCGGCGACGGTCCGCGCCGTGGCGCCGGCGTGGGCATGCATCACCTCAGCAGCGCGCCGGCCCAGGACCTCGCGTTCAGCCGGATTCCTGAGCAGCTCTCGCATGGCCTCGCCCAGGTCGCCTTTCTGCCTGCCATCGCGAAATCCGCGCACCACGCGCAACGCGCCCGCTGCGAGGAAAATAGAGGTGACATCGCGGAAATTTTCCGTATGCGGACCCACCAGGATGGGCTTGCCAAAGTGCGCCGGCTCAAGAATGTTGTGCCCGCCGCGCGGCACCAGGCTGCCGCCCACGAAAACCAGCGTGGCCAGCGAATAGACCGATGCCAGCTCGCCGATGCTGTCGAGCAACAAAACGCCGCCATATAGCTGCTCACCGGCAGGCAGATCGCTTCGCCGCCAAAAGTTCATCCTGGGCATGCCTGCGAGCTCGCGCGAGCGCTCGGGCATGCCGGCGCCCACTCCCGCTGCCAGGGCCGCGACCTTGTCGAAGCGCTCAGGGCGCCGCGGCGCAAGGATCATGAGCGCGCCGGGAAACTCTTTCAGCACGCCCTGAAGCGCGCCCCAGAGCAAGAACTCTTCCTCATCCACCGTGCTGCCGCAGACGATCACCGGCGATTCCGGAGGAATAGCTTTGCGCAGCTGTGCGACGATCGGCGCGGTCTCCGGCGCCCTCACATCGAACTTCAGATTGCCGCTCACGTAGACGCGGGCAGCAGGAGCGCCGATCTCAACCAGCCGGCGCCTGTCTTCTTCACTCTGCGCCAGAAAGAGACTGATGTTGGCGAGCACGTGGCGCAGAAACCAGCGCCAGCGGCGGTAGCCGGGCAGCGAGCGGTCAGAGATGCGGCCGTTGACCACCGCGATTTGCGCGCCGTGCATGCGTGCCAGGCGCAGAAAATTGGGCCAGAACTCGGTCTCAGCCATGATGACCAGCTGCGGCTGCAGCGCGCGGAGGTAGGGCCGGATGGCCCAGCCGAAATCGAGCGGGAAGTAAAAGACGTTCTCCTCGCCGTGGCGCTCGCGCGCCAGTCTCTGGCCGACAGCGGTGGTGGTGGAGATGACGATGGCATGCTCGGGATAAGCCTGGCGCAGCTCAGCCAGAAGCTGGCCGCAGGCGAGCACTTCGCCCACCGAGACCGCGTGCAGCCAGATGCACCTGAGTTTTTCCCCCGCCCGCAGCCGTGCAGGCACGCGGCCCAGCCTCTCGCCCAGTCCCGAGCGGTAACGCGCGCTGGTGGCCAGGCGGTACAACCACCATGGCGATGAGAGCACAGCCGCGAAATAGAGCGCGAGGTTGTAGAGCCATTTCATCGAGGGCCGGAGCCAACCTTACTCCGAAGCAGCTATTCTAAAACTTGTGAGCAGCGCAGATGGCGATTCATAATCAGAGCGAAGCCCGATCATGAGCCTTGAACTCCGGCGCGCCGCCTATATCGCCCTGTTACTGGCCTTCGCACTCGCTCCGCTGGCCGCCAAAGACAGCAAGAAGGAGTTCACGCCGCCTGAGGCCCGCCCGGCGGTCACCTACGCGCTCCACGACGAGCACACTAACGAGAACGTGACGGTCGCCGCCGATCCTTACGCTGATCCGGCCAAGGCCTCCATCTTCACCGTTGATTACAACGCTCTCGGCTTTCTGCCGGTGCAGGTCATTGTGACCAACCGCCGCGGCAAAGCCATCTCGCTCAAGGATATCGACGTGGAGCTGGAGATGGCGCGCAAGTACAAGCGCATTCCCGCGCAGGAGGAAGACATCCTGCGGCGCCTCGATCAGCCCAAGCGCCCCGATAGCGGCAAGCGCAGCCCCTTGCCCTTCCCCCTTCCACACAAGGCCAAAAACTCCGCCGCCGAAAAAGTGCAGGGGGAGTTTGAACGGGCGAACTTCAGCGTGCTGGCCATCGACTCCGGGCAGACCGCCAGCGGGTTTCTTTTCTTCGATGTCGCTGGCATCGCCGAGCCGCTGCGCGGCGCTCACCTGTATATAAGTGGCATTGACGATGGCGATGGCAACGAGCTGTTTTTCTTCGACATACCGCTGGAAGCTTCGCCTGCGCCACAGCCTTAGCTGCGCAATCGCTGCGACCATCGCCATTTTGGAGATGTTCTCGTTTTGCGCCGAAAGCATCCGGCCTTTTTTTTCTTCTATAATCAGCGTTCATGGCCAGCATCGCGGAAAAGACCGTCTCTGTGCGCGAGAAATACGAGGCGGTCATCGGGCTTGAGGTGCACGTGCAGTTGCTCACCCGGAGCAAGATCTTCTGCGGCTGCTCCACCACCTTCGGCGCGCCCCCCAACACGCAGACCTGCCCGGTTTGCCTGGGATTGCCGGGCGCGCTGCCGGTTCTTAACCAGCGCGCGGTAGAGTTCGCCGTGCTGGCGGCCATGGCGCTGAACTGCCGCATCAATGAGACCTCCATCTTCGCCCGCAAGAATTACTTCTATCCCGACCTGCCCAAGGGCTACCAGATCTCGCAGTTCGATAAGCCCCTGGCCGAGCACGGATACATCGAGCTCTCCAGCGGCAAGCGCATCGGCATCACCCGGCTGCATCTGGAAGAAGACGCCGGCAAGAGCCTGCACGAAGGCCTTCCTGACTCCGCCGAGCGCAGCTACATCGATTTGAACCGCAGCGGCGTGCCCCTGGTCGAGATCGTGAGCGAGCCCGATATCCGCAGCGCCGCCGAGGCCTACGAATACCTCACCCTGCTGAAAGAGATCATCCTCTACACCGGCGTGAGCGACTGCAACATGGAAGAGGGCTCGTTGCGCTGCGACGCCAACGTGAGCGTGCGTCCCCGCGGGCAGAAGGAATTCGGCGCCAAGGTGGAAGTGAAGAACGTCAACTCCTTCCGCTTCATCCGGCAGGCGCTGGAGTACGAGATCGAGCGCCAGATCGAGGCGGTGGAAGCGGGCGGGCGCATCGTGCAGGAGACGCGCCTCTACAACTCGGGCGAGGGCCGCACCTACAGCATGCGCTCCAAGGAGCAGGCGCACGATTACCGCTACTTCCCCGAGCCCGACCTTCTGCCGCTGGTGGTGGATGAAAAATGGCAGGCCGGGATCCGCGCCCAGATGCCCGAGCTGCCGGAGGCGCGCCGCGCCCGCATGGTCTCGGAGTATGGCATCACCCAGCAGGATGCCGAGGTGCTCACCCTCACCCAGAAACTGGCCAGCCAGTTCGAGGCAGCGGCAAAGGCAGCGAAGAACCCCAAGCGCGTGGCCAACCTGGTGCAGAGCGAGCTGATGGGACGCCTCAAGGCCAAGGGGCTTTCCATCGAGCAGTCGCCCATCTCCATGCAGGGCGTGGCTCTTTCTGCAGACCTGGTCGAGGCCGGCACCATCTCCGGCAAGATGCTGAAAGACCTGTACGACCTGAGCTTCGAGCGCGGCCAGGATTTTCCTGCCGTCTACGAGAAAGAAAAGCCGCAGCAGATCACCGATACCGCCGCCATCGAGAAGATCATTGACGAAGTCATCGCCGCCAACGCCAGGCAGGTCGAGCAATACCGCGGCGGCAAAGTCGGCGTGCTGGGATTCCTGGTCGGGCAGGTGATGAAGCTCTCGAAAGGCCAGGCGAATCCGGCGATGGTGAATGAGCTGCTAAAGAAAAAACTGGGCTGAGGTCGAACTCTAAAGCGCCTTCCGGTTGACACCCTCCACTCTGCGTCGTAGGCTCATCCGCAGCTTTTGCGCGGAGGAACTATGGTCTCCCTCACTGCTCTCTGGCTTCCCATGGTGCTCTCGGCAGTTTTCGTGTTCATTCTGAGCTCGGTCATCCACATGGCGCTGCCCTATCACAAGAGCGATTACCGCCAGCTTCCCGATGAAGGCAAGATTCTCGACGCCATGCGCGGCGCCGGCGTCACCCCCGGCCCGGGGTACATGTTCCCCTGGCACACCATGAAAGACATGAAGTCGCCCGAGGCGCAGGAAAAATTCAAGCGCGGCCCGGTGGGGATGCTGACCATCCGCGCCGCCGGCCTGCCCAGCATGGGCAGCTTCCTCGGCCAGTGGTTCGTCTACTGCCTGCTCATCAGCCTCTTCACCGCCTATCTCACCGGGCGCACCCGCGCGCCGGGCGCCGAGTATCTGGAGGTCTTCCGCGTCGCCGGCACGGTGGCTTTTCTAAGCTACGGCGCGGCGCAGATACAGGACTCCATCTGGAAGGGCCAGACCTGGGGCGTCACCTGCAAGCACGTCTTCGACAGTTTGCTCTACGGGTTGGTGACGGCGGGGACCTTCGGCTGGCTGTGGCCGAAGTAAACGCGGAGCGTCCCTAATTTCCCGGTTTCTCGTTCGCGTGTCCGTGATTGTGGTAGTGCGCGCCCTCTTTGCTGTGGGTCACATCGTCGTATAGCGCGTCGATCCAGTCGTTGGTCTTGATGAATCCCTGGCCGTATTGCTTGTCGTAAGCGTCGAGCACCTTTTTCTCTTTCATCTGCGCCGCGGTCATGCCTTTCTTGACATCGGCGGCCACGATGGCGCGCGTGTCTTTGAGCAGCGCGATGAACTTGCGCACATCGTCAGCTGTGCAGAGATTGCCGTGTCCGGGGATGAACTTGGCGTCGGCCGGCACCATGCTCAGCACCTTCTCGTCGCCGGCGATCATGCCGCTCACGCTGCCGCCGTTCTCCACATCCACGAAGGGGAAGCCGTAGGTGACGAAGTCATCGCCCATGTGCACCACGTTGGCCTTGGGGAAAAAGATGACGGCGTCGCCATCGGTGTGGCCGTTAGGGAAGTGGATGGCGCGGATGTCCTCGCCGTTCAGGTGCACGGTGGCGCGGTCATTGAAGGTGATGATGGGCAGCGCCTCTTTGGGCGCCGGCGGCGTGGTGCGCTTCATGGCGCTGATGGTCGAGCCTTCAGCCAGTCGCTTGCGGACATTCTCCTGCGCGATCACCGTGCTGCCGCCCCGGGCGAACTCCGCGTTGCCGCCGGTGTGGTCGCCGTGATAGTGCGTGTTGATGACGAAGCGCACCGGCTTGTCTTCGATGCCCTTGAGCGCCGCCTGGATCTTGGGCGCCAGCGGCGCGAACTCATCGTCGATGATGACGATGCCGTCTTCGCCGGCGGAGACCCCGATGTTGCCGCCCGCTCCCTGCAGCATGTAAACGCCATCCGCGACCTTCTGCACTTTGATCTCGACCTTGCTCATGTCATCCTGCGCCAGCGCGCAGTAGCCGAGGGCAAACGTAGCGAGCAATAGGCAAAGAACCAACAAGCGGCGCATGAGCGGCCTCCGAAAGAAGGGAATTGTAAATCAAAGGCGCTGGCCGCGCGCTACATCTCGCTGGGCAGGCTCTCGAAGAGTTTGTAGAGACTGTCTTTGGTCACGCGATAAAGCTGGTAGCGCTCCGCGTGCTGCCCGATGCGGCGAAAGAGCAGTTCGCCGCGCCCATCGCCATCGGCATCCACCGCGTCGATGAGCTGCAGCCGCCCGGCGACATCGAGATGCTGGTCGTCGGTGAACTCGCTCATGAGCAGGCGCATCTCGCCGCTGGAGTTCACCAGCACCACCAGCGTCGCATAGATGGTGAGCGCCGGCGCGGACGCTGCCTTGGCCGGGCGCTTGATGCCGCGCGCGGCTGCCGGTTGCGCCCGCCGCGTGGCGCTGAAAAGGATCTCCGCGTCGTTATCGTAGTAAAGATCGAAAGCGCGGATCTCGGCGCTCTCCCAGTCGCCGGCTGTAGCATCAAGCTGGTGCGACTTGGTGTATTTCAGCAACTCCTGCGCCGCCGTATCGCGCAGCTGCTTGGTGAAGCGCGTCTGCTCATCGGGTGTCCAGGGAAATTTGTAAGAGTGCAGGTCAGAGAAGGCCGCGTCAGAGACGGCGACCAGCAGGTTCGGCGCGGGCTGGATGGCTGCCGGAGCTCCACTCGCCGTTATCGCGCTGGCGCTTGACGGCTTGACCGTCGCGAGCGATGCCGGCGTTTCTTCCCTACTCGATGCGTTGGCCGGCCGTCCGCGACTCAGCGTCGGCCGGTTGGGGTCATTGTCGGCAGGAGGAGCAACGACCGGAGCCGCCGCTGGCGTCTGAGAAGTCGGATGCGAAGAAGAGTCATCGCTCGCGGCACTCTGTGTTGATTCCTCCGGCGAACTGCGCCGCAGCACCGGCCGGTCGCTGTCGACATTGGGTGAGCTCCGGCTGGTGCCGCCGCGGCGCCGCGAGCTGCGCGATTGCGCCGCCTTGCGCGCCGCCGCAGCTTCGATGTCTGCCTGCGAGCGCCAGCTGCCGGTGGCCAGCCATGTGTCTTTGAGCTGCTGCGGAGTCGTGACTGTGAACAATCCCAGCGCCTCACCCGTGTGCTGCACCTCGTAGACCGTGCCCGGCTCCAGCGCCATGGGCTCGGGATTGGATTCGTAGAGCGTGGCGTCGTGATATTCGCCATGCTCGAAGATGGTGATGGGGTAGAGCCTGCTGGAGCGAAAGTCCTTGCCCGCGGCGGGGCCCGTGATGACCGCCAGCGCTCGCGGTCCCGTGTGCGCCACGCGCTTGACCTGTCCGAAGGCGCATGTACCGATGAGCAGCCCGAGACTTGCGCAAATTCCGGCCCAGCGGCTAATGTGGAAGATTCGCATCGTCCCTGGCTTAGATGCAGAAACTCTGGACGCGTGAAGGAGCCCGGCCATGTTGCAAGCCAACGCCAAAGCACCTGATTTTAGCCTGCCCGATGAGAATGGCGAAACCCGCAAGCTGAGCGACTACGCGGGCAAGACGGTGGTGCTGTTCTTCTATCCGCGGGCCAACACTCCGGGTTGAACGCTGGAAGCGTGCGGGTTCCGCGACGCCTACAGCAAACTGCAGAAAGCCGGGCTGGTGGTGCTGGGCATCTCGCCCGATAATTCCGCCTCGCAACTCAAGTTCAAGGAGAGGTACAGCCTGCCCTACACACTGCTCGCCGATTCCGATAAGAGAATCGCTCACCTGTTCGGCGTGATGAAAGAAAAGAATATGTATGGCAAGAAGGTGATGGGCGTCGGCCGCACCACGTTCGTCATCGATGGCAGCGGCAAGATCGCACGTGTCTTCGAGAACGTCCGTCCCGAAGGCCACGCGGAAGAGGTGCTGGCTGCGCTCAGGAAGTAAGCGGGCGGCCTCGTCGCCATTCTCTATGCGGCCGTTGAGCAGAAGATTCTATGTGCGCGATCCGCGCGCCGTGGCGCGCGCCCTGCTGGGCAAAGTCCTGGTGCGCGGCCGCGGCAAGCGTGCCCTGATGGGCCGCATCGTGGAGGTGGAAGCATACCTGGGTGCAGGCGATGCCGCTGCTCACGCCGCATCCGGACTCACTCGGCGCAACGCCGTTATCTTCGGCCCTGGCGGCCATGCTTATGTCTATTTCACTTATGGCATGCACTACTGCCTGAACGTCTCCTGCATGGAAGAGGGCGAGGCCGGCTGCGTGCTCATCCGCGCGCTAGAGCCGCTGGCTGGCCAAGGGACGATGGCACGACGGAGGGGGCTAGGGCTAGAGTGTTCCTCGAGGAACACTTTGCCGGGGAGGCTGGCTCGCAGGCTCGCCAGCGGTCCGGCCATGTTGTGCGAGGCCTTTGCCATCACCCGCGCGCGGGATAACGGCCGCGACCTAACCTCAAAGGAATCAGGACTTTGGATCGGCGACGATGGCTACGCCGCGAGACGAATCGTGACCGCCAGGCGTATCGGAATCAGCAAGTCGGCGGAGTTACCCTTGCGTTATTTCCTTTCTGGTAATGGGTTCGTTTCCAGAAGCTGAGCCTCCTGCTGGAGGATGACGTTGTCGATGAGGCGTGTGCTGCCAAAGAATCCGGCGACGGCGACCAGAGTTCCGGGGGCGGCGGTGCTGAGGGGATCGAGAGTTTCCTGGTCGACAAACTCCAGATAATCCAGCTTGAGAGCAGGCTCGGCGGTGAGCATCTGCTGGCCTGCGCTGGTGAGCTGCGCGACAGAGCGCTGGCCCTGTTGAAAAAGGCGCTGAATGCGAACCAGCGTGTGCTGCAGCACCACGGCCTGTTTGCGCTGCGCAGGATCGAGGTAGGCGTTGCGCGAGCTCATGGCCAGCCCATCGGACTCGCGCACGATGGGGCAAGCGACGATCTCCACGGGAAAATGCAGGTCGCGCACCAGCTTGCGGATGATAGTGACCTGGGCGGCATCCTTCTGGCCGAAGTAGGCGCGGTCAGGCGCCACAATGTTGAAGAGCTTGGCCACCACGGTGGCAACGCCGCGGAAGTGGCCGGAGCGCGAGCGGCCGCAGAGCTTGTTCGCGAGCTCGCCGACCTCCACGAAGGTGGTCGGACCGGCCGGATACATCTCTTCGGCTGAGGGCACGAAAACCAGATCGACATTTTCTGCGTGCAGCAGTTTGCAATCCTGCTCCAGATCGCGTGGATAACGTTTGAAGTCCTCGTTGGGCCCGAACTGTGTGGGGTTGACGAATATGGAAGCGGCGACGGTAGAACATTGAGCACGCGCGGCGCGCACTAACGAGAGATGTCCTTGGTGCAGCGCGCCCATGGTGGGCACGAAGCCGAGCGCGCCTTTGGCGCGGGCCTCGCGGCTGGCAGAGCGCATCTCAGCGATAGAGCGAAGCAGCTTCATACGTCTCCTGACGCGAGTATATTCGCTCCGCGTCCGTTGACGGGCCACTCAACGGCGATTACTATTCGGCAGTCCAATCAAACACGAAGATCGCGAATGCGAGGTTGAGATGATCTCATTGCACAATCGGCGGCAATTCTTGCAGGGGCTGGCGGGCACGGCCCTTGTCACCTGCGCAGCACCCATCTCGTTCGGCGGGACGCGCATTCTGCGGCTCAACGCCGCTGCCAGCGGGAGCAATCTGCCAGACCGGCTGCCGCCCGCGTGGTACCGCCGCAAAGTGGCGCAAGTGCAGCAGGAGATGGCGAAGCGAAAGCTCGACGCGCTGGTGCTGCTGGATGCGACCAACGTCATCTACGTGACCGGCTATTACCATCTGCCGACGGAGCGGCCACTGGCGGCGCTGATCCCGAAGTCGGGCGAGCCGGCCCTGTTCATTCCCGGGCTCGAATCGGACCAGGTGCAGTTGTGGTGGGTGAAAGATTACGAAGCCTACTTCGATTATCCGGGAGCGGAGAACCGGGTGCGCTGGATCTTCGAGCGCGTGGCCAAGCGGACCGGGAAGGGACGCATCGGCATCGAGGAGCCGACACCCAGCAGGCTGAAGCAGATGCAGCTGGGTGCGCCGGCTGCCGAGCTTGTTCCCTCAGACGAACTGGTGGACGAGATGCGCTGGGTGAAGGATGAAGACGAGATCAATGTCATGCGCCGCGCCATGTACTTCGCGGATTTCGTGGTGCAGGCCAGCCGTGATTTCGTGGCCCACAATGGCAGCGTCACCGAAGACCAGATCCTGAAGGCGGGCGCAGACGCCCTGGCTGACAAAATGTCGAAGGAGCTGAAAGACGTAGTAGGCGTCGGCATCGACCCGCCCTTCGGCGGACTGGTGCCGTTCGGCAAGCGTTCGGCGCTTCCGCACGCCATGCCCAGCAAAGACAGGCTCAAGAAAGGAGATGCACTCATCCTGAGCCTGGGCGCGCAGGTAGGCGGCTATAACGTGGAGTGCGAGCGCTCTTTCTGCGTGGGCGAGCCCAGCGACTACGCCAAGCGTCTTTACGACGCGATGCTGGCCGCTCACGATGCGGGCGCTGCAGGCATGAAGGAAGGCGCAGTGGCGGAGGAGGTGGACAAGCAGGCGCTGGAGCAGATCCGCGAAGCGGGCTTTGAAACATTCCTGCGGCACCGCACCGGCCACGGCATCGGGCTGAATGCACACGAGGCGCCGTGGATCGCGGAAGGCGACAAGACGGTCCTAAAGCAGGGCATGACCTTCAGCTGCGAACCCGGCGTCTACGACCCGAAGTTCGGGGGTTTCCGCCATTCCGACACGGTGGTAGTGGGAAAAGGGAAAGGGGAGATCCTCAATGGCTATCCCACGCGCCTGCAGGAGATGATCATCGAGATCTGACGCCTTAGCGGCCACGCAATCCACCCAACCCAGTCCCTCCGTACCCTCAAAGGTGCAGTGCCGAAAGAGTATCTGCGTGAACAAGAAACAGCAATAGAACCGCGGCCTCGCGGCACTTTTCTGGTTTATGCTTACGGAGTCAGCCAGCCAAATCTGCAATCGAGACGGGGAGTTCCGTGCCAGAATTAATGACCAGCCAGGAGCTGCGCGAAGAAGCGCGCAAGGAGCTGCAGGACCAGATGCGCTTGCGTCAGGAAGTTAAAACGCTGGAAGACCGGGACTTTCAGCTTTGGTCCATCGCCATCCTGATGATCCTGGTGCTGGCGGCGGGGCTGGCGGGCCTGCTGGCACCGCATGCGCTGTGGGACCTGCCGCGCGTCCACTTTGACAGCCGCTACCTGCCGCAGCTGTTCTTCGGCCTGATCACGCTGGTGATCCTCTTCAATATCTATGTCATCAAGCAGCGTCGCGAACTGCGGCATGCGCGGGAAGAACTGGTGCTGCAGATGGTCTACAACGAGGCGGCAGAGCGGCTTTCGCTGGTAGATCCGCTGACCGACACCTTCAACCGCCGCTACATGGACCAGGTGATCGCAAAAGACCTGCGGCGGGCCGAGCGGCAGGGCGTGAACCTGTGCTTCATGATGATCGACGTGAACGATTTCAAGTCGGTGAACACGCGCTTCGGGCACCTGACGGGCGACCGCATCCTGGTGGAGGTGGCGCAGGTGCTGAAGAAGACCTTCCGCGCCTCCGACACCATCATCCGCTTCGGCGGCGATGAGTTCCTGGTGGTGTTGAGCGATACCGATGAGGCGGGCACAGCGCCGGCGCTTGCCCGCCTGCGCGAACAGATGATGCGCTGGAACAAATCCAACACCATCAGCGGCTACACCATGGCGCTCAGCTGGGGGCTGGCGGTCTACTCCAAGGGCTCAGAGCTGAAAGATGTCCTGAACCTGGCCGACCAGCGCATGTTCAAGCACAAGGATGCCGGCGGCTAAAGCCTTGAGATGCCTGCTCTTAAGACTGAGGACACGGGCCGGCATCGGCCCCCCTGGATTGGCGCTCGATAGTACCGAAAGTACCGTTACCTTTGGTTACGGCTGGATGCTTGACACTGGGGTAGTGAAAGCTGATACTTTTCAACAAAATACAGGGTTCTGCAGAACAGAAGGCCTGTCTTCCACTGGGTCGAGGCCCCGGGCAGGGGATGGCGTCAGTCGCAGGCTTTCACTCCCCTTCCAAGGCCCGACCGCAACCCGCCGGGGCAAACAAGCCCGGGGGAAGCGAGGTTATGTGAGCAAAGATCGGATGAGGAAGAGTCTGTATTCAGCAAGCCGCAGCCGCGGCTTCAGCCTGGTTGAGGCGCTGATCGTCATCGCCATCATCCTGATCATCACGGCTACGGCGGTGGTCTCCATCCAACCGACACTCAAGCAGGCGCACTCAGATGCCGGCGCAGCCATCGTGGCCGACTACATGCGCCGGGCCCGCGACCTGGCGGTGGGTGAGCGGCGCAACTATCAGCTACAGTTCACGCAGCCCGGCGGGCAGGTACCGGGATACATGCAGCTGCTGCGCGGCACTTACAGCAGCCTGACCCAGTCCACGACATATACGCCCTATCCGAATGGCAACCCGACGGATGGCATCGTGCCGCTGCCGAACGACATGCAATTTCTGCTGCCGACCACGAAGCCGGTGCTGCCGCCGGATGGATTCGGCGCGCAAGCCAACAACATCGATTTCTATGACGTGACCAACCCGGGCAACAACGTGACGCTGCTGACCTTCAGGCCCGATGGCACGGTGGTAGCAAATACGGGCGGCACCATCAACGGAGCGGTCTATATGGCGCGGCCCAATGACGACAACTCACCGCGAGCGGTCACGCTGTTCGGCGCCACCGGCAGGATCAAGAAGTGGAGAGTGGTGAAGACGGCGGGAGCGCCGGTCTGGAAACTGTTATGAAACCAGCGACAAGAAACTTTTGCCTGATGCAGGGAAAGCGCCGCAGCGGCAGCCGCGGCTTCAGCCTGGTCGAGGTGATGATCGCCATGGTGGTGCTGGCGATCGGGTTGCTCTCGATACTGGCGCTCTTTGGCTATGCGCTGGCCTCGACGCAGCATGCGCAGGAGGACCTGATCGCCAAGCAGAAGGCGCGCGAGCTGCTGGAGGCGGTGTACAGCGCCCGCGATGACGCTCTTATCACCTTTGCGCAGATCCAGAACAATAACGTGGCGGGCGGCATCTTCCACACCGGCTTTGAGCCGCTTTACCGGATCACCCAGAACACCAACGGGATTCTGGCGACAGACACGGAGGGGCCGACCCTAGACTATGTGCTGGCGCCGGATGCGGCCGGAAATCTTACCGTGCTGGTCCCTCTAACCACCTATCAACGGCAGATCGAAATCCTTCCCACCACAGATGCCGGCGGCAACATCAGAGGTGATCTGCGCATCATCCGCGTGACGGTGCGGGTGAACGCCAACGGCGGCAACTTCCGCAATTACGTTGTCACCGGTTATATCTCGTCTTACCACTGAGGAGAAATGGCCATGCCTAGTCGTCTGCAGCGCGCGCCCCGCGGATTCAGCCTGGTGGAGTTGATGGTGGCCATCGCGGTCACCATCATCATCCTGGCCTCGGCACTGGCGATCTTCAAGAAGTCCATGGACGCGGTGGCGACGGTGACGCAAAAGGCGGAGATGCAGGCCAACGCGCGGGTAGGAGTGAACAGCATTGCGCAGGACCTCAGCCAGGCGGGCGCGGGCGGAATCCCCTGGGGCGGCATCACCACCATGCCGGCGAACTACAAATTCGCGCACGATACCAACGGGGTTGACTATCTGACGTGCAACACTATCAATCTGGCGCCGTCGGTGCTCTATGCGGTTTTTCCGGCCTTTGGCTGCGGGCCACTCATCCTGACAAATAACACGGATG
>Ga0187777_10000451_pt1 | contig 28300 bp, 28 predicted proteins | sample 1015_Q2_SP5_10_M_FD_132416 | JGI IMG/M metagenome (GOLD analysis project Ga0187777, IMG submission 132416) | Tropical peat soil microbial communities from peatlands in Department of Meta, Colombia - 1015_Q2_SP5_10_MG | ecosystem: Environmental > Terrestrial > Soil > Wetlands > Peat | place... | reverse complement strand
CTCGCTGAGCAGGGCGAGCTGGCGCTGACTCCGCCGCTTCCGGAGCAGGCGACCGCGTAGCTCCCACAACAATTCGTAACAGCTGCTTCACCGATTCTTAATCTTCGTTGCATTCCGGCGACATGGTGGACCGGTAGGTTATGTCGCGGCACGAAGTGGCTCTTTTGATCGGCACCTCATCCATCGCGGAGCGAATCCCGCATGTTCTCCACCCTTCTCGAGTCGAAGCGGAAGCGCGACAAAACCTTCGGCGAGACCGCGGCGAGCGTCGTCCTTCATGCGGTTCTCATCGGGCTCGCCGTCTATGGCACGTTGCACGCCGCGGACAAGCTCGACGACAAGATCAAGCAGGAAGACCTGAAGTTCGCGGTCTTGAAGCCGCCACCGCCCCCGCCGCCGGAGCCGGAGAAGCCGCCACCGCCGGATGTCGTGGCTGCGCCGCCGCCGCCAAAGGGATTCCAGGTGCTCACGGCCCCGATCAACATCCCGGACAAGATTCCGGATGTCGACCTCTCGAAGGCCGTCACCAACGAGAGCGACTTCTCGGGGAAGGGCGTCGCTGGTGGACGGGCCAACGGCGTCGAGGGCGGCACTCCAACCAACAGCGATCAGCCGCTCTTCGAGTTCCAGGTCGAGAAGCCGGTGCTTCCCAAGGACGGGAACCCACCCCCCAAGTATCCGTCGATGCTGGAGAGCTCGCGTGTCGAGGGTGAGGTGCTTGCCCAGTTCGTGGTCGACACGCTCGGCAAGGCGGACATGAGCACGTTCAAGGCGCTCCAGTCGACCAACGATCTTTTCGTCGGATCGGTGAGGAATGTGCTTCCGCAGTGGAAGTTCTACCCGGCGGAAGCCGGCGGCCGCAAGGTGAAGCAGATCGTGCAGCTGCCGCTCAAGTTCACGGTTCCCAAGTAATCGCGCTCGCCAACTCCCAGTAGAGGTTTCCCATGAACGTCTCTCTTCTCGCGATGTGGAGCTCGATGGGCTATTTCGCCAAGGGCATCGTCTTCGTCCTTGCGATCATGTCGATCTTCTCGCTCACGGTAATGATTCAGAAGTGGTGGCGGCTGTCGAAGGCGCAGGCCGAGACCCGCAAGTTCGCCCCCGAGTTCTCGCAGTTCCTCGAGGAGGACAACCTCACCGAGGCGATCAAGCTGGCCGAGGGCTACAAGAAGTCGCACGTCGCCCGCGTGCTCGGTGGCGCGCTGAGCGAGGTGAAGCCGTTGCTGCAGGATGGTTCGGTCACTGTCGCCGACATCAACTCGGCCGAGCGTGCGGTCGAGCGCAACATGCTGATCATCATCTCGGAGCTGAAGCGCGGCTTGGCGGTGCTCGCCACCGTCGGCGCCACCGCGCCTTTCGTCGGACTGCTCGGCACGACCGCCGGAATCGTGAACTCCTTCGCCGGCATGGCCCAATCGGGCGCGGCCGGGATGGGCGCGGTCTCCGCCGGTGTGGCCGAAGCTCTGATCACGACTGCCTTCGGTCTCTTGGTCGCCATTCCCGCGGTGTGGGCGTACAACTACTTCACCACCAAGATCGACAACCTGACGGTCGAGATGACGTACACCGCCAACGAGATGATCGATTATCTGATCAAGGGTGTGGCCGGTGAGTTCGGCCGGTCGCGCTTCACCCGCGAGTTCAACGCTGCGGGCGGCGCCAGCGGCCCGATCGCGCAGTAGTCGGCGCACGAGCGAGGGCTGATTCATGGCGATCTCGATGTCGAGTGGCAGCGTCAAGGCGGAACCGAACGTGACGCCGATGATCGACGTCATGCTGGTGCTGCTGATCATCTTCATGGTGGTCACTCCACTCATCAACGCTGGATTCAACGCGCAGCCGCCGCAGGGCGTGAACCTCAAGTCGCATCCCGAGGACAACAGCGATCAGGTACTCGGGATCGACGTGACGGGTCAGTATTTCCTGAACAAGAAGCCCATCCGGAACGAGACCTTGGGCGAGCAGCTCAAGTCGATCTTCGACGCCCGGACTCAGGACAAGATCCTCTACGTCAAGGCGGACAAGAACCTGGAGTACTCCAAAGTCCTCGACGCCGTCGACATCGCCGCGCACAACGGCGTGCGGGTCGTCGGCGCCATTAGCGAGCAGACGCCGGGCACCAGCTCCACGGTGGCGGGCGATGAAGGTCCCAAGAAGGGCGACTCGCCCCCCACTCCCTGACGGAGCGACCACATGGCATTCTCTTCTGGCGGGTCCGGGGGACTGACGAACGAGCCGAACGTCACGCCGATGATCGACGTGCTGCTGGTGCTGCTGATCATCTTCATCATGGCAGTGCAGAATCTGCGGAAGGCGATCGACGTCCAGCTCCCCGATCCCAATCCGCAGCAGGTACAGAGCCCGCAGCAGATGAACCAGATCGTGCTGCAGGTGCTACCGAACGGAGTGTTCAAGATCAACAACGAGGAGACGCCAAAGGCGAACCTGGCGAGCCGCCTCAAGGAGATCTACGATCCGCGGCCGGACAAGATCATCTTCATCAAGGGTGATCCGGCGGTGAAGTATCAGGATGTGATTTACGCCATGGATGTCTCGCGTGGCGCCGGTGTCAAAGTCATTGGTATGGCGCCGAAGCAGTAGCAGCCGTTCTGGCGGGTGCCGTAGGAGACGACGGACGAACCCTTGGGGGGCGTCCGTCGTATTATTTCTGGTGGTCCGACGTCGAGCCCGATGACTGTCCAGCAGCCCCCCAAGCCCCGTCGCCAACGGCGCGAGTATCGGCCTCCCGTCGGCATTCCCACCCAACCTCCTGGCCGGTGGGCGTTGCCGACGTCCGTCGTGTTGCATGCCTTGGCGATCCTACTCTTCCTCGCGCCGCTCCTCCTGGCGCCCGACGCCGTGCGGCAGGCGCTGCGCGCCGGGGGATTCGGTCCGGCAGGGGGCGGTGGGGGCGGGAAGCGCGGCACAGGTGGTGAACCTCAGGTGCGAGAGGCGCTGCGGTTCGCTCGCGTTGCTCCGCCGGCAGCTCCCCCCCCCGTCGCGCAGCCTCGCATCGAGCAGCGCCCGACGACGCCGCGCCCGCAGCCTCCCGTTGCCGAGCCGGTGCTCACGCCACCCAAGGTGGATGTGAAACTGGATATCGCAGCGCCGCACGTGGACCTGGCGCCTACGCCGGGTGTGGGCGGCGGTACCGGCAGCGACCAGACGGGCGGGACAGGACCGGGGACGGGGGGCGGCATCGGGACCGGAACAGGGACCGGCCGCGGATCGGCGAATGGGCCAGGAACCGGGGGCGGCGACGATCAAGTCTTCCCCGCCACGCTCGACTATTGGCCGCTGCCGCCACTGCCGTCGCCGAAGAGCGTGCAGGGGAAGCCGTTTCTCTTTCGCTTCGCGATCGATGAATTCGGCCGGGTCCACAAGGTGGAGTTCAAGTCCACCGGCGATGGCAACTACGACAAGCTGCTGCGGGAGCGGTTCAGCGAGTACCGGTTTCGCCCGGCGCACAAGGGAGATGGAACGCCCGTCGCGTCGATCCTCGAGGTGACGCTCACGCTGTAGCACCCGCGTGATCAACCTGCGCTCGGCTCCCTAGCCATCTCTGGCACTTGGAGTTACGTTTCCTCGGCTGATGCCAGGCGGCACCCGCTCGTCGGCGCAGCGCCAGCACCCCGGCCCGTCCTCCCAGCCGGGGTGAGTCGTATCGCCAATCGAGGAAGTCGATGAGCACCACCGCCGTCGAGCGTCCATTCGCCCCGCCCGAAAGCACGGAGTTCGTCAAGGCGATGACCTTGACGGACGCGACGATGCTCGTGGCCGGCTCGATGATCGGCTCCGGCATATTCATCGTTTCGGCGTCGATCGCTCGCACCGTCGAGTCTCCCTTCTGGCTCGTGGCTGCGTGGGCGATCACCGGGATCATCACTCTGCTCGGTGCGCTCGCCTACGGAGAGCTCGCCGCGATGTTTCCCCGAGCCGGCGGACAGTACGTTTTTCTCCGCGAATCGCTGGGTCCACTCACGGGTTTCCTCTACGGGTGGACCCTTTTTGTCGTCATCCAGACGGGGACGATTGCTGCCGTCGCGGTGGCGTTCGGCAGGTTCCTCGGGGTCCTCTGGCCGGCGATCACTCCCGACCTCTTCACCTGGTTCCCGAGATTCTCGATCGCCGCTCCCGGCGGCTCGATCGAGTTCGGCCTGTCGCCGCAGCGGGTCGTCGCCCTTCTCTCCGTCTGGGCTCTGACCTGGATCAACGTGCGCGGCGTGCGGGAAGGGAAGCTCGTCCAAACGACGTTCACGATGATCAAGGCCGCGGCTCTGGTGCTGCTCATCGTGCTCGGGCTGACGCTCGGACGCAACGCGACCGCGCTCGCCGCCAACTTCGGACCGGGACGATTCGTCGGGAGCGCGGCGCTGACCGGAGCGTTCGTGGTCGCCTTCGGCGCCGCGCTGGTGGGATCGCTTTTCTCGAGTGACGCGTGGAACAACGTCACCTTTGCGGCCGCCGAAGTCGTCAACACGAAGCGCAATCTTCCGCTTGCCCTCGCCTTGGGTACGGGCCTCGTCTCACTCCTGTATGTGAGCGCCAACCTGTCCTACCTCGCCGTGCTGCCGCTCCAGGGGGCGAAGGAGGGGGCGACGGTTCTGGCGCGCGGGATTCAGTTCGCCACGCAGGATCGGGTCGCGACCGCGGTGGCCGAGCAGATCTTTGGGGCGAGCGGGAGCTCGCTCATGGCGGCGGCGATCCTCGTCTCCACCTTCGGGTGCAACAATGGGCTGATCCTGGCCGGAGCGCGCGTCTACTACGCGATGGCGCGCGACGGCCTCTTCTTCCGACGCGCGGCGGAGTTGAACGTCAGGCGCGTGCCGGCAGTCGCGCTCACCGCGCAGGCGATCTGGACGACGCTCCTCTGCCTGACGGGGACCTACAGCCAGCTCCTCAACTACGTGGTCTGCGCCGCCCTTGTGTTCTACGTCCTCACCACCATCGGCCTGTTCGTGCTGCGCCGCACGCGTCCTCATGCCGAACGACCGTATCGGGCGATCGGCTATCCCTTTCTCCCGGTGCTCTACATCGTCCTTGCCGGGGCAGTGGCAGTGGATCTGATCGTCGCCGCGGCCACCCGGGTCCAGGCGGTTTCCGGGCTGGCCCTGGTGCTGATAGGTATTCCGGTCTACTTCTGGTGGCGCCGGCCGATCCCGGTGCCGACCTGACACCGTGCGGCCAATGGTAACGGCGCCGCCGAGGCGTTCGATGTTGCGTCCTTCCGTTCGACACTCTTGGAGATTTTCGACGATGAATCAGCTCGTCTCTATGTGGCGTCGTGTCCTTCCGTCCCTTCTCGCGTTGGCTGCCGCGCTCGCGCTGAGCCTGGCCGCGCCGATGACGGTCGTTGCCCAGGAGGCTGCGTCCGCCGGCGCTGCCACGCACAGCGAGGGGGGCGAGGCCAACCTCGTCGTTCCGGACCTCAGCTCGCAGAGCTTCCACGGCGTCGCCGGCCACACGCTTCTCGAGTACGGCCTGATCGTCTGCGCGCTCGGCCTGCTCTTCGGCCTGGTGATCTACTCGCAGCTCAAGCGGCTCCCGGTGCACGCATCGATGCGTGAGATGTCGGAGCTGATCTACGAGACCTGCAAGACGTATCTGGTGACGCAGGGGCGCTTCCTGCTGATCCTCGAGGTGTTCATCGGCCTCGTGATGCTGCTCTACTTCGGTGTGCTGCGGCACCTCGAGCCGATGCGCGTCGCCATCATCTTGCTCTTCAGCTTGATCGGCATCGCGGGAAGCTATGGTGTGGCGTGGTTCGGCATCCGCGTGAACACTTTCGCGAACTCGCGGACGGCGTTCGCCAGTCTCCGCGGAAAGCCGTACCCTTGCTACGCCATCCCGCTCAAGGCGGGGATGAGTATCGGCATGCTGCTCATCTCCGTCGAGCTGGTGATCATGCTCATCATCCTCCTCTTCATTCCGGGAGACTACGCCGGACCGTGCTTCATCGGCTTCGCCATCGGTGAATCGCTCGGCGCCTCGGCGCTACGTATCGCCGGCGGCATCTTCACCAAGATCGCCGACATCGGGAGCGACTTGATGAAGATCGTCTTCAACATCAAGGAAGACGATGCGCGCAACCCCGGTGTGATCGCCGACTGCACGGGTGACAACGCCGGCGACTCCGTGGGGCCGAGCGCCGATGGCTTCGAGACCTACGGCGTGACCGGCGTGGCGCTGATCTCGTTCATTCTGCTCGCCGTGAAGGAGCCGGCGATCCAGGTGCAGCTGCTCGTCTGGATCTTCGCGATGCGTGTCATGATGATCGTGGCGAGCGGCCTCTCGTACCTCCTCAACAGCACGATCGCCAAGGCCCGCTACGAGAATGTCGACAAAATGAACTTCGAGGCGCCGCTCACCTCCCTCGTGTGGCTGACGTCGATCGTCTCGGTGGTCCTGACCTACATCGTCTCCTACTATCTGCTCGCGCCACTCGGCGACGGAACGCTCTGGTGGAAGCTCTCGACGGTGATCACCTGCGGCACGTTGGCGGGAGCGATCATCCCCGAGTTGGTGAAGATCTTCACCTCGGTCGAGTCGACCCACACGCGGGAGATTGTCACCTCGTCGCGCGAGGGCGGGGCGTCGCTCAACATTCTCTCCGGCCTCGTCGCCGGAGATTACAGCGCCTTCTGGCTTGGCATGGCGATCATGTCGCTCATGGCCGTGGCGTACGGGGTGAGCACGCTCGGCCTGGGCAGCCTGATGCTGGCGCCGGCCGTCTTCGCCTTCGGCCTGGTGGCCTTCGGCTTCCTCGGCATGGGCCCGGTGACGATCGCCGTCGACTCCTATGGGCCGGTGACCGACAACGCCCAGTCGATCTACGAGCTGTCGCTCATCGAAGAGGTGCCCAACGTTCGCGAGCAGCTGCAGAAGGAGTATGGCTTCACGCCGAACTTCGAGGCGGCGAAGCATCTGCTCGAAGAGAATGACGGGGCCGGGAACACCTTCAAGGCGACCGCCAAGCCGGTGCTGATCGGGACCGCCGTGGTAGGTGCGACGACGATGATCTTCTCGATCATCGTCGCGCTTACCGATGGCCTGCGCCCGGAGTTCTTGCAGAACCTGTCGATTCTCTATCCGCCCTTCCTGCTCGGCCTCATTACCGGTGGCGCCGTCATCTACTGGTTCACCGGGGCCTCGACGCAGGCCGTGACCACCGGCGCCTATCGGGCGGTGGAGTTCATCAAGGCCAACATCAAGCTCGAGGGATCGACCAAGGCGTCGGTGAGCGACAGCAAGCGCGTGGTGCAGATCTGTACGCTCTACGCGCAGAAGGGGATGTTCAACATCTTCCTCACCGTCTTCTTCGCCACGCTGGCGTTCGCGTTCGTCGAGCCCTTCTACTTCATCGGGTATCTGATCTCGATCGCGCTCTTCGGACTCTACCAGGCGATCTTCATGGCCAACGCCGGTGGCGCCTGGGACAACGCGAAGAAGATCGTGGAGGTGGAGCTGCACCAGAAGGGAACGCCGCTCCATGCGGCGACGGTGGTGGGAGACACCGTTGGCGATCCGTTCAAGGACACGTCCTCGGTGGCGCTCAATCCGATCATCAAGTTCACCACGCTCTTCGGCCTCCTGGCAGTGGAGCTCGCCGTCTCCCTCACGGTGCAGCGCGGATCCGGGTTGAGCCACATCCTCGCGGCGGCGTTCCTGGCCGTCGCACTCGTCTTCGTCTGGCGCTCCTTCTACGCCATGCGGATCGAGGTGGTGGCGTCGGAAACGCCGGCGGCCGCCGTGGGCACGGCTGCGCGCACGCAAGCCTAACGCCAGCCCCCGGTCGCCATGGCGAATCTCTTTTCGCGCAAGCCGATCGCCGCGCTCCTCGAGGAGGAGGGCCGGCCGAATGCGCTCAAGCGCGCGCTCGGCCCGGGCGACCTGATCATGTTGGCGATCGGGGCGGTGATCGGGGCGGGGATCTTCGGCTCGATCGGCTCGGCGGCGGCCGGCCAGCTGGACGCCGCCGGCAACGTCGTTCGCAGCGGCGCCGGCCCGGCTCTCGTCATCTCCTTCCTCCTCCTCGGCGGTGCCTGCGCGTTGGCGGGTCTCTGCTATGCCGAGCTGGCGTCGATGATCCCGCAGGCAGGGAGTGCCTACGCGTATTCGTACGCGACGCTCGGCGAGATCGTCGCCTGGATCATCGGATGGGACCTCATTCTCGAGTACGCGGTCGGAAATGTGGCTGTGGCGATTTCGTGGGGCGACTACTTCAAGACGCTCCTCGCGGGGATGAACATCAGTCTCCCGATCTGGCTCAGCACGGGGTACCGCACGGCGCTGCTGAGCCCCGATCCGGCGGTGCATGGCTTGCTCGACTCGGCGCCGCACATCGGCGGGATCCCGATTCTGATCAACATCCCGGCGGCCGCGATCGTCCTGCTGATCACCTGGCTGCTGCTCATCGGTGTTCGCGAGAGCGCGCGCGCCAACAACATCATGGTGGCGGTCAAGCTCGTCGCGTTGAGCCTGTTCATCGTCGTCGGCCTCCAGCATATCGACACGGCCAACTACCACCCCTTCGCGCCTAACGGCTTCACCGGAATCCACCACGGCGCGGCGATCGTCTTCTTCGCCTACATCGGCTTCGACGCGATCTCGACTGCCGCCGAGGAGACGAAGAACCCGCAGCGGAACATGCCGATCGGGATTCTGGGTGGCCTCGCCATCTGTACGATCATCTACATCATCGTCGGCGCCGTGCTCACCGGGATGGTGAACTACACCAAGCTCGGCACGGTGGCGGACCCGCTCTCCTTCGCCCTCACCTCGGCGGGGATGACGCGAGTCGGGTGGCTGGTGGCACTCGGCGCCGTCTTCTCGATGTCGGCCGTGCTCCTCGTCTTTCAGTACGGACAGCCCCGTATCTTCTTCGCGATGGCGCGCGACGGTTTGCTGCCGCCGTGGGCGGCCCGAATCCACGGCAAGTACCGGACGCCGTACGTCACGACGATCATCACCGGTCTCTTCGTGGCGGCATGGTCCCTCATCGGCGATGCCGGTGAGACCTACGACCTCACGAACATCGGCACGCTCTTCGCCTTCGTCCTGGTGTGCATCGGCGTTCTCGTGCTGCGTCGCACCGATCCGCACCGCCCGCGGCCGTTTCGCGTCCCCTTCGTCGCGCCCGTGAGCATCATCGGAGCGGCCCTCTGCTTCTTCGTCATGTACGGGCTCCCCCGACTGGCGTGGATCCGTTTCCTCTGGTGGCTCGCCATCGGGTTGGTGCTCTACTTTCTGTACGGCTTCGGGCATTCCACGCTCCGGCGCGGATCGCCGCCGGTTGCCGTGCGGTCCGACTCGTCAGGTTCGTGACCAGGCGGCGCGTCGTGGTGCGCAACCGCCGCGCGTGATCGCCGCTCTGCGCCGCCTCTCCCTCACCCAGTGGATCATCATCTCGATGGTCCTCGGCGTCGCGCTCGGCGTGATCTTCCCCGACCCGCCGGCGGGGACGCCGGCGAGCGGGTTCGTCGCCTCCTCCCTTCAGCCTCTCTCCACCGCCTTCCTGCGGATGATCAAGCTGCTGATCGTCCCGCTCATTGCATCGACGCTGATCGTGGGGATCGCCGGGCACGGTGACGACCTGAAGAAGGTGGGCCGACTCGCCTTCCGATCGATCATCTACTTCGAGATCGTCACCACCCTGGCTCTCGTCGTGGGGCTGCTGGCGGTCAATATCATCCGGCCCGGCGATGGAGTGAGCCTCGCCGCCGCCTCGGCATCGCAAGGCACGGAGCTCGCCTCCAAGCACGTGACGGCTACCGGGCTGATCGAGCACGTCGTGCCGCAGAGCTTCTTCGAGGCGGCAGCCAACAACGACGTGCTGCCGGTCGTCTTCTTCTCCGTGCTCTTCGCCGTGGCACTCACGCGGGTGGCGGCCGAGCCGAAGCGGACGATGCTCGGCTTCTGCAGGAGCGTCTCCGAGATCATGTTCGTCTTCACGAGCCTCGTGATGTGGTTCGCACCCTTCGGCATCGGTGCGGCGATCGCCGTGACGGTGGGGCGGAGTGGGATCGGGATCCTCGCCAATCTCGGCCTTCTCGTTCTCACCCTCTACGGCGCGCTGGTCGTCTTCATCCTCGGCGTTCTCCTCCCGGTGGCACTGATCGCGCGCGTCCCGGTGCGGCGCTTCGTGCAGGCGGTGAAGGAGCCGGCCCTGATCGCCTTCTCCACCGCGTCCTCGGAGGCGGCGCTGCCGCGTGCCATGCAGGCGATGGAGCGCCTCGGCGTCCCGGACCGGATCGTCGCCTTCGTCCTCCCGACCGGCTACTCCTTCAACCTCGATGGCAGCACGCTCTATCTCGCTGTCGCATCGATCTTCGTCGCCCAGGCGGCGGGGATCGCGATGCCGATAGAGACGCAGCTGCTCATGATGTTGACCCTGATGCTGACCAGCAAAGGTGTCGCCGCGGTGCCCCGAGCGTCACTTGTGATCCTATCGGGCACGTTGGCGCAGTTCGGTCTCCCGCTTCAGGGCGTAGCGGTGATCCTCGGCGTCGATGCGCTGATGGACATGGCACGCACGTCGACCAACCTCGTCGGCAATTGCCTGGCGACGGTCGTCATGTCGCGGTGGGAGGGAGAGCCGATTCCTTCCGACGGGCCGGCGCTCGTTCCTCAGCCCGGAACGCCGAGGTAGCGCAGGGCGGCCCTCACCGCGCCGCGCACCGGAACGACCTCTTCGGCAAGCAGCTGCGCCCCCGGCACCGCCGAGCGCAGTCGCTGCTCTACCCGCTTTCGGAGCGGCGCGCCCGGTGCCAGGAGACCGCCGGCGAGCGCCACCGGACAGCTCGATCGCTCATCCACAAAGAGGCGGCGCGCGAGCGTGCGGAGGTGTAGTGCTAGCTCCTCCGCCGCCAATCCCAGAAGCGCTGCCGCTCGCCGGTCGCCCGATTCGGCCACGCGCACGAGGACGGGCGCCAGGGCGGCGAGCATCGCCGGCGTGGCCGCCGCCGCCCAATCGATGAGGTCGGTCGGCTCGTTCACGCCGGCGGTCGTGAGCACCGCGCCCGTGAGCGCGGTCTCCGGTTCGCGCCCATCCGCGGCAGCCGTCACCACAGAGAGGACACGGCGGCCGATCCACACGCCTCCACCCTCGTCGCCGCAGATCGGACCCCAGCCGCCGCACCGGTCGATTATGCCCGTCGGCCCGCGGCCGAAGGCGACGGATCCCGTCCCCGCGACCAGCAGGAGGCCCGGTCCGTCGCCGAACGCATCGTCGAGCGCGACGAGCGCGTCTGCATGCACCACCACATCGGCGGCCAGTTCGCGCGCGGTGAGGGCCTCCACCAATGCCTGACGATGGTGCTCACGGCCGGCACCCGCTGCGCCGACGCAGAGCACCTGGGGCCTCACGCGGCCGACTCCGGCGGACGCGAGCGCCTCCCGCATGGCCCGGGCCATGACGTCCGCCGCACGGTCGACCTCCCCCGGCCGAACCGCGCTTCCTTCGGCATCGGCGCTCCCCAATACCGCGCCGGTTTCGTCCGCCACCATCACGCGCGTCTTGCTCCCTCCTGCGTCGATGCCAACCACCAGTGCCGTCATGTGCTCCCGGGCGCCGCCGCCGGTGCGGGGTGAGTGAATGACGCGGCGATCCCCGCCGCGAGTGTGATGGTCGTGCCGATGAGGACGTACCAGGGCCACGCCACCCGCGCGAATGGGCCGAGCGTGCTCCCGAGCGCAGGATAGGCAGCTGAAATCTGTTTGGCGAAGACGACGAATGCCATCGCCGCGATCCCGATACTCATCCCGATGATGGCATCGCGCTGGATGGCTCGCGGCCAGAAGAGGCCAAGCGCGAATCCTCCGAGGAGGCCGCCATACGTGAACGAGGCGATTCCGAGGGCGACGACGACCGCCGAGGTTCCCTGCTGGCGGAAGAGAAGGGCACCGGCGGTGAGCGCCACTCCCCAGAAGAGTGCGAAGCGCTTTCCTACGCGTAGAGTGCGCGGGTCGTCCGCGGAGCGCTTGGTGATGGGAAGGTAGATGTCATGGGTGGTAGCGGCAGCGAGGGAGTTGATCGCTCCCGAGTGCGTGCTCATCGTCGCCGCGACGATCGCTGCGACGACGAGGCCCAACAGTCCCACCGGCATCTGCTGCACGATGAAGGTCGGGAAGGCCGCATCGGGGGTGGGGAAGAGCTGGCCGGCGAAGAATCGCCACAGGCCGACGCCGATGAGGAGGAAAAGTGCGAATTGGAAGAAGACGACAATGCCGCTTCCGATGATCGCGCGCTGCGCGTCGCGCAGGCTCCTCGCGGTGAGCAGGCGCTGCACGATGAGCTGGTCGGTCCCATGCGACGCCATGCTGAGAAAGGCGCCGCCGACGAGCCCCGCGAGCAGGGTCTGGGGTCGATCGATCCCTAGGTAAGTGTCGATCACGCGGAGCTTGTCCTGAGCGGCGGCGTCATTGAGGATGCTCTGCCATCCGCCGGTAACCACCCTCCCCAGCAGGACGATGGCGGCGACTCCCCCGAGCAGATAGACGCCCGCTTGGAGGAGCTCCGTCCAGACCACGGCCTTCATCCCGCCGCGATAGGTGTAGAGCACAGTGAGTGCGCCGAGAATGAGGATCGCCAGCGGCATGGCCCATCTCTGCGGCACTGCAGGTCCGACGATGAGTGCCACAGGAATCGCGGTCGCGAAGACGCGCACCGAATCGGCCATTGCGCGCGTGGCCATGAATACGATCGAGGTGAAGCGGCGCGCGCCCAGTCCGAACCGCCGCTCGAGGAGCGCGTAGGCGGTGATCAAGTTGCCGGCGTAGTAGCGCGGGAGGAGTGTTCCCGCGACCACGATCCGGCCGATGATGTACCCGGCGGCGATCTGCAAGAAGCCGAGATTGCCGATGTAGGCCAGTCCCGGGATGCTGATAAAGGTGAGCGCGCTCGTCTCGCTCGCGACGACCGAGAACATCACCGCCCACCAGGGAATGGCATGGCTCGCCACGAAGTAGTCGCGCGAGTCCCGCTGGCTTCGACCGACGTACATGCCGAGCGCCGTCGTGCCGGCGAGGTACGCCAGCAGCACCAAGAAGTCGATTGCGGTGAATCGGCCCGTCACCACTTGGGTGCCCCTCCGAGCGACCGAGCGGGCGACTGCGAGCGGGAGGGGGAGGAGGAGGGGGACAGAGGGGCAGCGAGGGCGAAAAAAAGAGAGCCCGCGATTCGACAGCGAATCGCGGGCTCTCTCGGCAACGGCGGCGCGCTCTTACCGGAGCAGGCGACCGTCGCGCAGGTCAACCGTCAGGCGGTGAAGGAGCTGCCGCAGCCGCAACCGCCGGTAGCGTTCGGATTCTTGAAGGTGAAACCCGATCCCTGCATCGAGCTCACGTAATCGATCGTAACCCCGTTCAGGTACTGCGCCGAGAAGGGATCGACGAAAACTCGGACCCCCTCCTGCTCGACAATGACATCATCCTCGGCCGGTTGCTCCTCGATCAGGAGACCATACCGGAAGCCGCTGCAGCCACCGGGCTGAACGCTCACACGCAGCCCACCCTGCGACTCCGCCACCCCCTCCTGCTGCATGAACCGCTTGACCTCCACCACGGCCACAGGGGTGACCGTCACGGCGACTCCAGGCTGCTGCACAGTGCTCATCGTGAACCTCAGGTGTGACTGTCTATCAACAATATAGGCCGTGTGTTGGCCCACCTCAAGAAGCGCTGGAAGGGCTCGACGCCTGCCTTACCGGGTGAGGCGGCTCAGGCGCCACTACCGCCTCTGCCTCCTCTCGGAACGACCGTCCAATCCACCAGAACGCAACCGCCGCCAGCGTCAACATTGCCAGGCCGGCTGCGAGGTCGCCGAACACCAACTTCCCTATTCCGAACAGGGTCGAGTACACCGCCACAACGCCGGCGATCCAGTTCGTCCAAACGCCGGACCCGCCTCCGATCGGCTCTCCGCCGAGACCGATTCCAGTCGCGATGCGCGCCCATCCGGGGCCGCCCGGACGAACCTTGCGGTAGAAAGCCTGAAGCACCGCGTCGGGTTCCGGCGCCGTGGCGAACGTCGCCGCTACCCACACCACGGTGGTTATGGCGACGGTGATGATCATCGCCCACGCGTCCGCGAGAGGCCCCCCCCTCATCACGACGGCGGGCACCAGCGCATCCGCCGGCCCGAGGCCCAAGGCATGGAGCGCACCGCCGAGATAGCCCAGGACGGCGAGCGATGTGACGAAGGACGCGACCATCGCGCTGATCTCCGACCATGCGTTGATCCGCCACCAATACCAGCGAAGGATGAGCACGAGCCCGGTGCCCGCTCCGAGCGCGAGCAGAAGTCGCCATGCTCGCTCGACTGAGGAGAGTTGCCAGGTCACCAGAAGTGACAGCACGAAGAGCAGGACCGTCGCCGCTCGGGAGACCGCCACGTAGTGTCGCTCCGTCGCGTCGCGGTTGAGGAAGCGCTTGTAGAAGTCGTTCACCAGATACGACGCTCCCCAATTCAACTGAGTGCTGATGGTGGACATGTACGCGGCCGCGAACCCAGCCATCATGAATCCGCGCCACGGTGTCGGGAGCAGATCGACGAAGGCGTGCACGTACCCCGATTCCTTGTCTTGCAGTGTGGGATACAGGATGATCGTGGCGAGGCCGGTGATGATCCAGGGCCAGGGTCGAAGGGCGTAGTGCGCGAGTTGGAAGAAGAGCGTCGCCAGAACGCCATCCCGCTCGCTCCGCGCCGAGAAGATGCGCTGCGCCACATACCCCCCACCGCCCGGCTCGGCGCCCGGATACCACGCCGCCCACCATTGCATGAAAAGGAAAACTCCCAGCGCGAGCAGCGGCATCCACGCATACGCGGTGATCTGGCCACCTTGCAGCGAGACCGGCAACACCGAGAGGGCAGCAGTCTCGCTCCCGAAGTGCGCGGCAACTCCGGCCTTGAGCGCATCCATGCCCCCGACCGCGCGCACCGCGAAGACCGCCAGCACGATGACGGCGGTCATCTTGATCACGAACTGGACGAGATCGGTCCAGAGCACGGCCCAGAGCCCCGCCGCGACGGCGTAGAGCATCGTCACGCCGAAGCAGAGCGCCACGGCAACGTAAGGATTAACACCGAGCGAGATCGTCAGGATCTTGATCATTGCTCGTGTCACCCAGCCGAGGATGATGAGGTTGATCGGCAGGGCAAGGTACAGAGCGCGGAATCCGCGGAGCGCCGCCGCCGGGGCGCCGGAGTAACGGAGCTCGGCGAACTCGACGTCGGTCATGACGCCGGCGCGCCGCCAGAGGCGGGCAAAGAAGAAGACCGTGAGCATGCCCGACATCAGCATGTTCCACCAGAGCCAGTTCCCGGCGACCCCGTTGGCCACCACGAGGCCGGTGACGACCAGCGGCGTGTCGGCGGCGAAGGTGGTGGCCACCATCGAAGTGCCCGCGAGCCACCACGGGACGTCGCGGCCCGAGAGGAAATACTCCTTGAGACTCTCGCCACCGCGACGGGTGAAATAGAAGCCGATCGCGGATGAGAGCAGGAAATAGGCAGCGACAATCGACCAGTCGATCGCGGTGATCTTCATGGCGAGCCCGAAGAAGGGGAACCGGATGCCGGCTGACGATCGGATCGCGCCGCGTCGACCGCCCCGACCACCGCATCGGCGAGCGCGATGCGGACGCCCGCGATCTTGTGATTCTCGCGCGTCGGGTTGACCCGGTTCGTCAACAGCACGACGAATAGGTTGCGCGTGGGGTCAATCCAGATCGACGTACCCGTGAATCCGGTGTGACCGAAGGCGCCCGGGGAGAGGTGATGCCCACCCGAGTTGCGACCCGTTGTCACCTCCCAGCCGAGCGCCCGATTGGAGAGCGACGGGTTCTGAACCGCGGTGAAGGTGTCGATGGCGGTGCGTGTCACGATCCGGTGGCCGTCGATCGCACCGCCGTTGAGATACATCTGCGCGAAGCGCACGAGATCCGCGCCCGTGCTGAACAACCCCGCGTGGCTCGACACGCCGCCCAGCGCAAACGCATTTTCGTCGTGCACCTGTCCCCTGAGCTGATGCCCCCGCCAGGGATCCTGCTCCGTCGGTGCGATGCGCGCGAGGAGCCGGCACGGCGGTCGGAACATCGTCGATGTCATCCGCAGCGGGTTGAAGACGTTCTCCGCCAGGTATCGGTCGAGCGCCTCATGCGTGATGCGGGTGATCGCCTGGCCGAGCACGATCGCTCCGAGATCGCTGTACACCATCCGGGTGCCCGGCACGGTGTCCAACGGAGTCGTGTCGACCAACGCCAGAATCGCGTTCCGCGACGTCGCCTCCAGATAGAGCGGTCGCCAACCGGGGAGACCCGAGCTGTGCGTCAGTAGGGCCCTGATCGTCACGCGCTCCTTCTCACGGCCGGTGAACGAGGGCACGTAGCGCTGGACCGGCGCATCGAGGTCGATCAGATGCCGCTGCCAGAGCTGCATGATGGCGGTCGTCGTCCCGATCACCTTGGTCAACGATGCGAGGTCCCACATCGTGTTCGCGTCAGGCACGGGAGATCGTCGCCAGTCCAAGTGGCCGGCGCCGTAGCGTCCGAGCACCTCGTGGGAGTTGCCTACGACGGCAAAGGCGCCGGGGAAGGCACTGTCGGCAACGGCGCGGGTGAGGACGGCTCGCAGCGAGTCGCGGACGGCAGCGCGTAGTGCCACGTCGGCCTCGCGCGACCCGCCTTTCCCCTCAGGCGCTGGCGCCGCGGACGGCTGAACTGTCGGGGCGCGTGCATCGGCCGATTGCGCCTGCGCGGCGCCTGCCGCAAGGGTGGTCGGCGCGACAAGGGCGAACAGGGCGGCGAGGATCGGGGCACGCGTGGCGGGCCGAGCACCTTCGTGTGGTGTATCTTTTGGCATTCCGACAGGGGAGCGAGGGCTCGGCATGCGACGCGGCTCGGTGTGTGTTACGGCGGTTGGGGTGGTGCTGAGCGCCTGCGGTGGTGCGGCGCCACAGGGGATGGAGCCGGGGCCGCAGCGCCCCACGCGCATCGTACCCGGCATCACCGTTCTGGTCGAGGACAGTCTATCGCTCGTCGCGGGCAAGCGAATCGGCCTGATCACGAATCAAGCGGGGGTGAACGAGAAGGGGGTCAGCGACATCGACATCCTGCGTCACCCGCCGGCCAAGCCGCAGGACAAGTCGAAGAAGGGACCGCCGCCGCCGGTCCCGGCGCCCCCCAAGCTCGTCGTGCTCTTCTCTCCGGAGCACGGAATCCGCGCAGCGGAGGATCGGCCTAACGTGCAGAGCGGCGTCGATCCCGGGAGCGGTCTCCCGATCATCTCGCTGTACGGCGCCACGACGTTGCCTCCGCCGGACAGTGCCCTCAACGGCCTGGATGCGCTGCTGATCGATCTGCCCGATATCGGCGCGCGGCCGTGGACGTACCCGGCAACCATGCTGTACGCCATGCGGGCGGCAGCCGCCCACCATCTTCCGGTGTTGGTGCTCGATCGACCGAATCCGATCACGGGGGACTACGTCGAGGGACCGGTTCTCGATAGCACAGTCGCGTACGCCGGCTCGCAAAGCCCACAGCACCCGGCGCGGCCGACGGCAATCTATCCGATCCCGATGCGCCATGGAATGACGATCGGCGAGCTGGCGAGGATGTACAACGACGTGCTCGACCTCAAGGCGGATCTGCATGTCATCCCCGTTGCCGGATGGCGCCGATCGATCTGGTTCGATCAGACCAAACTTCCGTGGGTAAACCCGTCGCCCAACATGCCGAGCCTGGCGAGTGCAGCGCTCTACGCCGGGCTCGTGTGGCTCGAGGCCACGAACGTGTCGGTGGGGCGGGGGACGGACGCGCCATTCCAACGCTTCGGTGCGCCCTGGATGGACGCGAAACGGGTCGCCGCGCTCCTCAACGAGCGGCTGATGCCCGGCGTGAAGTTCAAGGTCGAGGACTTCACCCCTGTGCACCCGACCGACGAGAAGTATGCGGGGAAGCACGTTCACGGCGTGCGCGTCGAGGTTGTCAACCGGAACGTGCTTCAGACGTCGCGGGTCGGCGCTGCCGTGCTCTGGGCCTTGATCGCGGCGCACAAGGATTCGCTTCGGATACGCGAGCAGTCCTTCCTTCTTCTCTATGGCGTGCCGGGCGCCCTCAACTCCTTCCTGTCTGGGGAGGACCCGGACGCGATGATCGACCGAGAAGTGCCGGCGACTGTTGCGTTCGAGCAGATGTCCCGGCGCTACTGGCTTTATCGCTGAGGTCTGACCGCTTCCGCGCGACGGCTTCGGGAGCCGTCGCGGGAGCGGCGCGCAGGAGGGATGTGGGAGTGCGTCTACGCGTCGGCCGCAATCCCGGCCGGCACGTAAGCGCGGGTTGCTCCGAACGTTACGCCCGGATAAGTTACCGCGCCGGGCACGACCGGCCCGATCTGCAACCCCATCGGCTGCGGGCGTCGGTGGCGCGGCGCACCCGACTTCTCGCTCGGCTGCCGAATGAACCTCCTGCCAAACTGGCTGAGAACCGGGTACCTCCGTCTGGTGGACCCGGTGGCGACGTGGCTCGTGAGCCGCGGCGTGCGGCCCAACACGATCACATCGCTCGGCACGGCGTGCGCGGCGGTGGGAGGGACGCTCTACGCGATCGGCCATATCCGCACCGGCGGCTGGTTCCTGGGGGTCACCGCCGTCTTCGATGTCCTGGACGGCCTCGTCGCTCGGCGAGCGGGCCTGAGCTCGGCGTTCGGCGCGTTCTACGATTCGACGCTTGATCGGGTGGCGGATGGCTGTGTGCTCGGCGGACTCGCCGTGTTCTTTGCCACGCGACCGGCGCCGCTGGGCGTCGGCATGGTTGCCGTCTGCGTCCTGGGGTTGATTGGTACCTTCGTGACGTCCTACACGCGGGCCCGCGCCGAGGCGCTTGGCTTCGGCCTCCGCGCCGGAGTGCTGCAGCGGCCGGAGCGAGTGGTGTTGCTCTCGGCGCCGCAGGCCTTCTTCGGCCTCGCCCTCAATGGACTCGTGCTCAGCGCCATCGTTGTCGTCGTGACGGCGACGGCATGGCTGACCGCGGTGCAGCGCGTGCTGACCGTCCGTCAGGCAATGTCGCCCAGCGCTCCGCGCCGCCTAACGATACAGCAGTGGCAGCGGCCGGCGTTACGCCGGCCGCCCGCCCGCACTCTCGCGAAAGGAGACTGACTTCGTGCCGCCTTCGAACGCACCCGGCTCCCGGACCGCGCCCCGCGCGGCCGCCGGCCGTCTGGGTATCCTGACCCCCGGCCTCGGGGCCGTGGCCACCACCTTCATCGCCGGCGTCGAGAGCATCCGCCGGGGCCTGAGCTCCCCCATCGGGTCGCTCACCCAAATGGCCACCATCCGTCTCGGCAAGCGCACCGACCGACGGGCCCCGTTGATCAAGGACTTCGTGCCTCTCGCCAAGGTCGACGACCTCGTGTTCGGTGCCTGGGACCCGATTCCCGACGACGCCCTCACGGCCGCCCGCAAGGCGGGGGTCTTGGAGGAGAAGGACATCGCTCCGATCGCCAGTTTCCTCTCGGCCATCAAGCCGGTGCCGGCGGTCTTCGACAACAAGTACGTGACCCGCATCAACGGCTCGAACGTCAAGAAGGGGAAGACGAAGCGCGACCTGGCCGAGCAGCTGCGGCAAGACATCCGCGACTTCAAGGCCAAGCATCAACTCGAGCGGGTCGTCATCGTCTGGTGCGCATCGACGGAGATCTTCATCAAGCCGGGGCCGCAGCACGCCACGCTCGAGCAGTTCGAGAAGGCGATGGATCGGAACGACGACGCCATCGCGCCCTCGATGCTCTACGCCTACGCCTCGATCATGGAGGGCGTCCCGTTCGCGAACGGCGCGCCGAACCTGGCCGTGGATACGCCGGCGTTGATCAGCTTGGCGACCGAGCGTGGCGTCCCGATCGCCGGCAAGGACTTCAAGACGGGCCAGACGTGGATGAAGACGGTCATCGCGCCGGGGCTCAAGGCGCGGATGCTCGGCTTGGCCGGGTGGTACTCGACCAACATTCTGGGCAACCGCGACGGAGAAGTGCTCGACGATCCGGCCTCGTTCAAGACGAAGGAGGAGTCGAAGCTCAGTGTGCTGCACAGCATCCTGCAGCCGGAGCGATACCCCCAGCTCTACAAGGACTTCTCGCACGTCGTGCGGATCAACTACTACCCGCCGCGCGGCGACAACAAGGAGGGGTGGGACAACATCGACATCGTGGGATGGATGGGCTACCCGATGCAGATCAAGGTGAACTTCCTCTGCCGCGACTCGATCCTTGCGGCACCCATCGTTCTCGACCTGGCGCTCTTCATGGACTTCGCCCAGCGGGCCGGGTTGCGCGGGATCCAGGAGTGGCTCTCTTTCTACTTCAAGAGCCCGATGGCCGCGCCCGGGCTGCAGCCGGAGCACGATCTGTTCATCCAGCAAACGAAACTCAAGAACACCCTCCGCCATTTGATGGGGGAGCAGCAGATCACTCACCTCGGACTCGAGTACTACCCTGCCTGATGCGTGCTCGGCGCTTCGCTCTCTGGGCGGCTCTGGCCGCGGCGGCGTGCGGACCGTCGAACGGCGCGGCCACAGACTACCGGGCAGCCACTCAGAGCTTCAGCATGCGCATCTCATCCGATCCCGTGCCGCCGCACGCGCGCGAGCGGATCACGTTCAAGCTCGTCGTGCGGGACAAGAACAGCGGGCAGCCGATCGAGGGGGGAGAGGGACGCATCTACGCGAACAATCGCCAAGGTGGCGGCAAGACGTGGGACAGCTTCGTGGCCGCCCCGGCGCCGGGCACGTACTACGCGAACCTCTACTTCGTCACTGCAGAGAATTACGCCATGGGCCTCCAGTTTCGGCGCGCGTCCACCGACTCGCTCGAGACGGTGGATTGGGTGCAGGAGGTCCGACCCGAACGACCCGCGATTCCCTGAGGCCATGCGCCACTTCCATCGCACACACATCCCCGCCGAGCAGGTGCTGGCGATCGCGGACACGTTCTTCCCATCGCTGGCGCTCGCCAAGACGGCGGCGCAGCCGCGGTCGCGCTCCTATAGCGGCGCCCTCGGTACGATGACCCTCCGTGTCCGATCGGAAGGCGGACACTACACGTTCATCGAGGCGGAGACCGATCAGGTGGGAGAGAGTCGGCTCGATCGAAATGTGAAGCGATTCTTCGTCCGCGTGCACAGGGCCGCCGAGCCGTCGCACGCCATCGCCGCGGCGTACTGAATGGCCACCCAATCCACCCCTCGGCGCATCGATCCGTCCCGGTTCGCCGAGCGGAGCAGCCAGCACTCTCTCGGCCGCGCCCTGCCGCGAGAAGCGAAGCTCGAGCTGTACTACTATATGCGCCTGACGCGGTCGCTCGAGGAACGACTGGTGAATCTCTACCGCCAGACGAAGGTCATCGGCGGACTCTTTCGGTCCCTGGGCCAAGAGGCGGACGCGGTGGGGAGCGCCTACGCACTCGACCGCACGCGCGGCGACTTTCTGAGCCCCCTCATTCGCAACCTCGGCTCGATGCTGGTACAGGGCGCCGAGCCGGTGGAGATCATCCGGCAGTACATGGCGAAAGGAGATTCGCCGACGCGGGGGCGGGAATTAAACATTCACTTCGGCGACCTCGTGCGGGGCTTCATCGGTCAGATCTCGCACCTCGGAGACATGGTACCGGTGATGGCCGGGGTCACGCTCTCCTTCAAGATGCGCGGGGAGGAGCGCGTGGGGCTGGTGTATGTCGGCGATGGGGCGACCTCGACCGGCGCCTTCCACGAAGGGATCAACTTCGCCGCCGTGCAGCGGTGCCCGTTGGTCGTGATCGTCGAGAACAACGGCTATGCCTACTCCACACCTAACGCGAAGCAGACCGCGTCCAAGGAGTTCCGCGACAAGGCGCTGGCGTACGGAGTGCCCGGCGAGCAGGCGGATGGGAACGATGTCCTGGCCACCTACGACGTCACCAAGCGGGCCGTGGACCGCGCCCGCCGCGGCGAAGGGGTGACGCTGATCGAGCTGATCACCTACCGGCGTAAGGGGCACGCCGAGCACGACAACCAGTCGTACGTTCCGCCGGGGGAGATCGAGTGGTGGGCCAGCCACAACGACCCGCTCGATCGCTACGTGCGCTACCTCCGCGAGGAGGAGCGGGTCGAGCCCTCGGCCTTCGCCGAGATCGACACACGAGTGCAGGTGGAGATCGATCGGGCGACGGACACCGCCGAGGCCTCCCCGATGCCCGAGCCCGGCGACGCGTTGGTCGGCATCTACGCCGATCCTCCGTCCGCCGAGGCGCCGTGGTACCGGACCGGCATCCGGTCCGCCGTCGAGAGGAGCGAGCGGGCGACAGGGTGGGGGACCTACGATGGCTGAGACGACCTATCTCGAAGCGATTCGTCAGGCGCTCTTCGAGGAGATGGAGCGCGACAGCAACGTCTTCGTCCTCGGCGAGGACATCGGCGCGTATGGCGGCGCCTTCAAGGTGACAGAAGGGCTCCTCGACCGGTTCGGCGAATCGCGAGTGATCGACACACCGATTTCGGAGGCGGCGATCGTCGGCGCGGCGGCGGGCGCTGCTCACATGGGGCTCCGCCCGGTTTGCGAGATGCAGTTCATCGACTTCATCTCGTGCGCCTACGACATGTTGACCAACTACGTCGCGACGTCGCGCTACCGGGCCTTCCTTCCCTGTCCGATCGTCGTGCGCGGCCCGAGCGGCGGCTACGTGCGCGGCGGCCCGTTCCACTCGCAGAATCCCGAAGCCGCCTTCCTGCACACGCCGGGGCTCAAGATCGTCTATCCGGCGACGGCGAGCGACGCCAAGGGTCTCCTCAAGGCGGCGATTCGCGATGACGATCCTGTGCTCTACTTCGAGCACAAATACCTCTACCGGCGCATCAAGGAAGATCTCCCGGCGGGCGATCACGTCGTGCCGATCGGCAAGGCTCGCGTGGCGCGCGAGGGGAAGGACATCTCGATCATCACGTACGCGGCCACTGTCTGGAAATCGCTCGAGGCGGCGGAGCAGCTCGAGAGGGAGGACGGGCTGAGCGTCGACGTGATCGACTTGAGGTCGCTCCTCCCGATGGACGACGAGGCGATCATCGCCACGGTGAAAAAGACGAACCGGGTGATGATCGTGCACGAGGACACGCGCACCGGTGGCGTCGCCGGTGAGGTGACGGCCCGCATCAACGAATCGGCATTCGAGTGGCTCGATGCGCCGATCCTGCGTGTCACCGCGGCCGATGTTCCGCTCCCGTACTCGCCGACGCTGGAGGACTTCGTGCTCCCCCAGACGTCGGACATCGTCACTGTGGCGCGTCGCCTTGCGGGCTACTGATCATGGATCCCGCCGCCGACCGGCCCAGCCGGATGCGCTACCTGATCGCTCCCTGGTTCGCGATCGTTGGCTACCTGGCGGGTGGCATGATCGGCGTGTTCGTGGCCAAGGTGGTGGGAGGGTTCCGAGGCTGCGCACCGCCTGAGGGTTTTCCGGCGTGCGACTTCGAGCGCTACCTCCGCGTGGGATCGGCGGTGGGGCTCGTGCTTCTTCCGTCGGCCATTGTCTGGCAACTTTGGCGGAGCGGTGTCGCCCGCCCCAACTCGAATCGAGGGTGATCCGTGGCTCGCGTTGATGTGATCATGCCGCAGATGGGTGAGTCGATCGCGGAAGGGACGGTGTCGCGCTGGCTCAAGAAAGTGGGAGAGTCGGTGAAGCGCGATGAGCCGATCTTCGAAATCTCCACCGACAAGGTCGACGCCGAGATCCCGGCGCCGTCGGCCGGTGTGCTGGCCGAGATTCTGGTGACGGAGGGTCAGACCGTGCCGGTGCAGACGGTGGTGGCGCGGCTCGAGACGGACGTCGGTGTCGCGGCTCCGGCGGTCGCGGCGTCGGCGCCACCCGCGGCAGCGTCCGCGGCGCCCGCGCCGGCAGGCGCTGCGCTGGCTGGGGGGCCCCCCCCGAAAACCGAATCTAGCCCTCGCCCCGCCCCCGCTGCCCATCCACAGGCTGCGCCCGCCACCACGGCGCCGCGCGGCAATGGAGACTCCTTCGAGGATCGCCTCCGTTCCAAGTCGTCGCCGCTCGTTCGCAAGATCGCGGCCGAGCACGGCATCGAGCTCGGGCGTATGCAGGGCTCCGGAATCGCCGGTCGCGTCACTAAGAAGGACATCCTTCGGCTCATCGAATCCGGCGGTGTCGCGGCCCAGCGGCCGAGCGCACCCCCTTCGATGCACGCTCCTTCGCTCACCGAGCCGGCGGTTCCTCTTCCGTCCCCCTGGCCGGGCGACGTCGTCGAATCGATGTCGGTCATGCGCTCGCGAATCAGCGAGCACATGGTGCTGTCGCGGCGCACGTCGGCGCACGTCACCTCCTTCATGGAGATCGACCTCACGCGCGTCGCCCGAATCAGAGTTGCCCAGCGGGGGGCGTTCGAGGCCGCGACCGGGCAGAAGCTCACCTACTTGCCCTTCATCATCAAAGCAGTCGTCGACGGGTTGAAGGCATTCCCGGTGATGAACGCTTCCGTCGCGGGGACAAGCATCATTTATCGAAAGCAGTACAACATTGGCGTCGCCGTCGCACTCGACTGGGGGCTGATCGTTCCTGTCATCAAAGGGGCCGATGGGCTGTCGATTACCGGGATCACGCGGGCGTTGAACGATCTCGCGGCGCGCGCCCGCGCCAAGAAGCTCAACCCCGCCGAGGTGCAGGACGGAACGTTCTCCATCACCAATCCCGGAGTGTTCGGCTCTCTCATGGGGACGCCGATCATCAACCAGCCGCAGGTGGCCATCCTCGGGGTCGGTGCCATCGAGAAGCGGCCGAAGGTCGTGCAGGGGGCCGACGGCGAGGACACGATCGCCATCCGGACCTGCGCCTTCTTCTCGATCTCCTTCGACCATCGCATCATCGACGGCGCAGTTGCCGATCAGTTCCTGGCCCACGTGAAGAAGACCCTCGAGAACATGCCCGAAACGGTGCTCTGACATGCCGCGCGCTCTCGTTCTTCAGCGGTCGATCGTTCCTCTCAACGACCGCAAGAAGTACATGGAAAAGTTGCGGGCCCGGCGCAGCTACTTCGCGGGCGCGAACTGCAAGTTCTGGGTCTTCGAGGAGGGCGATCTCCCCGGCGCCTTCATGGAATTCATCGAAGCGCCTGACGCCGCCACGCTCTCCCGCGCGCTCGAGGGGGCATCGGAGACCGTCGTCGATGCGGCGCGAATCTATCAGGAAGTGGAGCTGACCTGATGCCCAGCCGCTCCATCACGGTCAGTGGCAGCCGCTGGGAGGTGCGCCCGGCCGGCCGGGTCACGCAGTACGACCGCGACGAGTTCGCGCTCCTCTTCGTCCGCCACGAGGGCGGCGCGCGCGAGGTCCGAGTGACGCGTTACTCGCCGCAGGGCTCGCGCTGGCGCGACGCATCGCTCGCCGAGCTGACCGACGCCGACCTGCTGCGCCTCTTCGCGCAGTCGCAGCCCGGGTCCACGTCGCCCGAGGCAGGATACGAGTGAGCGGCGCCGGGCCGGCGCCCCGCGCCGTTGATCTGCACGCCCACAGCACCGCCTCCGATGGCGAGCTCTCGCCGACGCGGCTCGTCGACGACGCCGCCCGCGCAGGGCTCGCGGCGATCGCCCTCACGGACCACGACACGATCGCCGGCATAGGCGAGGCGCAGGCGGCGGCCGACCGCGTCGGCATCCGGCTCGTTGTCGGAACTGAGCTGAGCGCGAGGGAGGGGAACGCGGAGATTCACCTGCTCGCCCTTCACCTCTCCCGGCCAGACGCCCTCGAGAGCAGCCTCGCCGGATTTCGTGATGCGCGCGTCGTGCGCGCCGACCGCATCGTGGAGCGCTTGAACGCCCTCGGCGTCGCCATCACGCGCGACGCCGTCGCGGCCGAAGCGGGCGACGCCGCCGTCGGACGGCCTCACATCGCCCGCGCCCTCGTCAGGGCGGGGCTGGCCGCCGACGTGCGTGTGGCGTTCGATCGTTGGCTGGGCGCTGGGCGCCCGGCGTTCGTCGAAAAGCAGATCCTGACGCTCGGCGACGCCATCGGTCTCGCTCACGAGGGAGGTGGGTTGGCGATCCTCGCCCACCCGGGCTCGGAGGGCACGCGTCGCCACATCGAGTCGATCGCCGCGCTCGGCCTGGACGGCGTGGAGGTGCGCCACCCGGGCCACTCGAGCGAGGACTGCGCCCGGTTGCTGGCGCTGGCCCGCGAGTTCGACCTCGTGCCCAGTGGTGGCTCGGATTTTCACGGCACGCTCGATCCATCGCGCAGGCTCGGTTGCATGCAGGTGCCTGCCGCCTGGCTCGAGGAGCAGGACGCGCGGGTTCGGGAGCGCGCCGGGGCTGCGGCGCGGTGATGCGCGCGCCAGCTCGCTGGGGCACCACCGTGGCGGTGGGCCCTCGAGGGCGCTGACGGTGGAGATCGGCGGGCGCGTCGTGCTGGTGACCGGCGCCGGGCGCCGCGTCGGCCGCGCTATCGCGACTGCCATCTCACGTCGCGGTGCGCGCGTCGCTGTGCACTACCACTCGTCCGCCGCTGGCGCCGAGGCCCTCGTGAGTGAGATCCGTTCGGCCGGTGGCGAGGCGTGGAGTGTCCAGGCGGATCTCCGTGACCCCGCGGCCGCCGAGCGGCTCCCCCACGATGTGCGCGATCACTTCGGCGTACTCGATGTGCTCGTGAACTCCGCCGCCGTCATGGTCCGGACACCGCTCGATGACGTCACCGCCGCCTCCTGGGACGACACGTTCGCTCTCAACCTGCGAGCGCCGTTCTTCTGCGCCCGCGGGGCGGCGGCGGCGATGGGAGCGGCCGGCGGAGTCATCATCAACATCGCCGATCTCGCCGGGATGGAGATCTGGCCGGCCTACATCCCCCATGGCATCAGCAAGGCAGGGGTCCTGCAGCTGACTCGAGCCCTGGCCCGGGTCCTCGCACCGGCGATCCGTGTGGCCGCGGTCGTGCCGGGAGCGGTGCTCCTGCCGGAGAGCTGGGGGCCTGACGACGCCGACCGACTGGAGCGCACGACGCCTCTGCGGCGACTCGGCTCGCCGGAGGACGTGGCGCAAGCGGTGCTCTATCTGATCTCCGCCGACTACGTGACCGGGGACGCGTTGGTGGTCGATGGCGGCCGGAGCATTCGCTGACCCCCGATCTGACACGGAATGCGACAGAGCGGAACTCGCCGCACGCTGCCAGGCTATCTTTAGCGTCATGGAGCGCTACGCCACGATCGTGGTCGTCGGCGGCGGCTGCTATGGGAGCTATTACGTTCGGCAACTGCGCCGCGCCGCGCGGGCCGGTGCCTTGGAGGCGGCGCGGGTGGTGGTGGTGGACAGGGACCCTCGGTGCGCGGTCTCGGCGGTCCTCGTGACTTCCGATGGGATGCCGGTGGAGTTGGTGACGGAGGAATGGACGCCCTTCTTCGCCGACTACTTCGCTGCCGCGGGGCGCGCCGATACTCCCTCCCGGGATGCGATCGTTCCGTCGCCTCTCATGCCGCACCTGATGTTCGAGTGGCTTCTGCACCGGTCGCGCGACCGATGGCCGCATCGGGTGGTCGACGCGCGGGCTCTCCCGCCGGTGCCGGCAATGCCGTGGCAGCGCGAGGGAGGTGATGGAGTGCGCTATGTGAGCTTCGCCGAGTGGATGTGTCCCGTGAACTGCATCGAGCCCACCCTCTGCCCGGCGACGAAGGGGGTGCGGTCGTGGTCGATGCCGCCGGCGATCGTGGCGTACGTGGAGGAGGAGCGGCGGCGTGGGCATGCGCTCGGGGGCCCGGTGGTACTGCACTGTCGGCACCGTACCTACGGCGTCGGGATGATCGACACGAGCGCCGTGCTCGAGGGCGACCGGGTCGTCGCCGAGGCGGGAGCGAACGGGCCCGCGGAAGTCCTGGTGGGAACCGTCTCGCACTGTCATGGCGCGTTGGCGGTGTTGGGAATCGGCGCCTGACGGCGCCCTAACGAGAGAGGATTCGGGGTGGGGCGAACATACGATTACGACGTGGTGATCGTCGGCGGCGGTCCGGCGGGGCTGACCGCAGGGATGTACGCGGGGCGCTCGATGCTGCGGGCGGTCGTGCTCGAGCGGGGAGCCCCCGGCGGCGAGCTGCTCATGACGGAGACGGTCGAGGACTACCCGGGCTTCGAGCACATCACCGGTTGGGAGCTCGCCGAGCGCTTCGAGCGGCACGCGCGGAAGTTCGGCGCCGAGATCCACACCGGCGTCACCGCCGAGACGGTGCGCAAGACGTCGGATGGCAGCTTCGAAACGGTGAGCGAGTCGGGGGATGTCTACCGGTCGCCCGCG
>Ga0187777_10000449_pt1 | contig 28459 bp, 24 predicted proteins | sample 1015_Q2_SP5_10_M_FD_132416 | JGI IMG/M metagenome (GOLD analysis project Ga0187777, IMG submission 132416) | Tropical peat soil microbial communities from peatlands in Department of Meta, Colombia - 1015_Q2_SP5_10_MG | ecosystem: Environmental > Terrestrial > Soil > Wetlands > Peat | place... | reverse complement strand
GGTCTTTGTCCGGATCGTAGTTGAGGCCTTTGAGCCAATGCTGGTTGACCGCAATTTCACCGGTCTGCCCAAGCAGAAGCGTGTAGCCGTCGGGTGCGGCAGCTGCCACTGAATGCGCGCCAATCGCACCGCTCGCGCCAGCGCGATTTTCGACAACCACAGACTGACCGAGCGTTATACCAAGCCTGTCGGATACCGACCGAGCGACAATATCGCCTGTACCACCCGCAGCATAGGCAACGATCAGCTGAATAGGGCGATTTGGATAGGTCTGGCTCCATCCAGTAGCAACCATGGTCATAGTTACAAACGCAAAAGCCGCCAGCACTCGCGCCCACATGACCATACTCCCTGCGATTGTTGTCGCCTCGACAGCAGCGGCGCCGCGTTGGCCGCCACTACAGTTTGATCGGATCATACAGTGAGACAAGGCCTATGGTCATTGCTTGAAAGCATAGAGCCGCGCTGGATTGTCCAACAGGATGCGCTCGGCCAGCTCCGCCGAACCTACCGCCGCCATAAAGTGATCAACCAGCATATCGTACCGAAGTTTGCGATAAGGCACGATGATGGTGCTATCTCGCTGCCGTTCGTGTGGCGGTGTGTGTGGCCAATCGCTGCCCCAGACACAACGATCCGACGAAGCGGCCAAGATTGCCGTCAGCCAACTGGGATCCGGCTTGGTCGCCAAGGGATCCGTGTTCACACGATACGGCGCCGATAGCTTGATCCAGACATGCGGCATTGCCAGCAACTTGAGCAAGGCGATCCCGGCTGCCTGATCAGGCCTGATGTCTGCGTACACCCCGTAATGATCAATGACGATTGGCACGCGTGAGCTTTCGAGCAATCCAAAGTTTTCGATCAGCATCCTGAGCGGCGCAATGACTTCGATGTGCCAGTTGAGCTCGCGCGCAAGGCCCGCGACGGCCGCGAAGCGATCTGCAAGCGGCGTTTTTTCACCCAGTGGGCTGTAAAGGTTGAGACGCAGGCCGCGCACGCCCTGCGCCGCCATACCGAAAAGCGTCCGCGCAGATGTCGTCCGCGCGTCGACTACTGCGACACCACGCCCGCGACCCGACAAGATATCGAGACTTTCCAACAACAAACTGTTGTCGGTCCCGTAGAAACTGGGTTGCACGATCACGAAACGTCGTATGGCTCGCGCCGCCGATACACTTTCCAGCTGCTTCAGTGTCGCTACGTCTGCGAGATAGGTGCGTTCGGCAAGTTGAGGATAGCGATCGTGTGGCCCGACGATATGGACGTGGCTGTCGCAACGCATCGCGGTTCACGCGCGCAGACGCGCGGCAACGGCCTCGCCAGTCTCGCGGGTGCCAAGTCGGCCGCCGATATCCGGCGTCGATTCCCTGGCACCGATTGCAGCCTCAACGGCTTTTTCGATGGCGCCGGCTGCCGTAACAAATTTGTTCGTTTTCTTGCGGCGGCCATGCCAGGCCAGCAGCATCGCGACGGACAAGATGAGCGACAGCGGATTGGCGGTGTTTCTGCCGGCAATATCCGGGGCGGAACCATGCGCGGCCTGCGCCATCGCATGATCGGCGCCGGCATTCAGGGAGGCTGCAAGCCCCAAACTGCCCGACAATTCGGCGGTCAGGTCGGAGAGAATATCGCCATACATATTGGTGGTAACGATGACATCAAAGCGCTGAGGATTGCGCACGACATGCGCCATCACGGCGTCAACGATGACGTCATCCACCGCAACGTTGGGAAATTCCTTGGCCACGTCATGGCATGCTTCGATGAAAAGGCCGTCAGTAACCTTGAGCACATTGGCCTTGTGCACGATTGTGACCCGCCTGCGACGCGTCATCGCTAGTTCAAGGGCTGCGCGCGCGATCCGCTCGCTGCAGGCGCGGGTGATCCGTCGCAAGGAAATGGCGACGTCCCTGGTCACCAGCATTTCGCCGCTTCCCGCTTCCATGTTGCGGTCGGCATAGAAACCCTCCGTGTTCTCTCGTGCAATAACGAGATCGAATTCCCCGCAGCGCAAAGGGAAGCCGGCATAAGTGCGCGCCGGCCGGATATTGGCGAACAAATCGAGTGTTTTGCGCAGCGTCATCGACGGATTGGCTTCACCTTTTGCTGGATCCTTGAACTCGAAGGTCGCGGTCGGGCCAAGAATAACACCTTCAGCCGCGCGGGCCTTTTCGACGATATCAGGGTGAATCGTGTGGCGATGTGCGCGCAGACCAGCATGTCCAACCGGGGCTTCATCAATACGCACACCAAGCCCAAAACGGTCCGAAGCTACGCGCAGTATCCCCAGCGTGGCGGCAGTGATTTCTGGACCGATGCCGTCACCGGCGAGAACGAGGAGATGCATTGGGCGAATTCCAGTGTTTAGAGCGGGCATCTTCTCTTATTCCCGTCCAAAGAAAAGGGCCGCTCTCTTGGCGGCCCTTTTAATTGCGTGACCTGAGGCTTATTCCGCCGCCGGCAGGGCCGGAGCTTCCTCAGGCTTGGCAGCGGCTTTGGCCGCGTCTTTCTCACGCTCCTCCAGAATGAGCGCGTCACGCTTGGTCGCGACCTCACGCAGACTGTTCATCAGGGCACCAGTGCCTGCTGGAATCAGGCGGCCAACGATGACGTTCTCCTTGAGTCCGTCGAGCGTATCGGCCTTGCCATTCACGGCCGCTTCAGTGAGCACGCGTGTGGTCTCCTGGAACGACGCCGCTGAGATGAACGAACGGGTCTGCAGGCTGGCCTTGGTGATGCCGAGCAGGACCGGGTGCCCAGTCGCGCCCTTCTTGCCTTCAGCCTCGGCGCGAGCGTTGATCTCATCGAGCTCGATTTTGTCGATCTGCTCGCCCTGTAACAGCTCGGTCTCTCCGACATCGTCAATTTCAACCTTCTGCAGCATCTGACGAACGATCACCTCGATGTGCTTGTCATTGATGTTCACGCCCTGGAGCCGATAGACCTCCTGAATTTCATTCACCAGATAGGCGGCTAGTTCCTCGACGCCCTTGATGGCAAGAATGTCGTGCGGAGCAGGATTGCCTTCGACTATATAGTCGCCCTTCTCTATGACATCTCCGTCCTGAAGGTGGATGTGCTTGCCCTTCGGGATGAGATACTCCTTGGGCTCCTCGCCTTTGCCCGACGGTTCGATGGTGATGCGGCGTTTGTTCTTGTAGTCCTTGCCGAACCGCACCGTGCCGCCGATCTCAGCGATTATCGCTGCCTCCTTCGGTCGTCTTGCCTCGAACAGCTCCGCCACCCGCGGCAAGCCGCCGGTGATGTCACGCGTCTTGGCACTTTCGGTGGGGATACGCGCGATCACGTCGCCCGCCTTCACATGAGCGCCAGGATCGACGGAAATAATGGCGTCGACGGCAAGCTGATAGCGTGCCTCGCCACCACGAGCGAGCTTAAGGATCTTGCTGCCCGACTTGATTGCGATCGCCGGGCGAAGGTCCTGCTGACCACGCGATGAGCCCGTGCGCCAATCGATCACGACACGCTTGGCGATACCGGTCGACTCATCGAGAGCTTCCGACATCGACAGCCCGTCAACCAGATCCTCGAAGGCAATGTCACCCTCGACCTCGGTAAGAATCGGTCGCGTATAGGGATCCCATTCTGCAATACGCTGGCCGCGTTTGATCTTTTCGCCATCCTCAACGCGCAATCGTGCGCCGTACGGAATACGGTGATGCGCGCGCTCGGTGCCGTCCGGATCGACAACCGCAACGACCATGTTGCGGACCATCGCCACGACCTCGTTATCCGAGTTCTTCGCGACATTCTTGCTCTTGAATTTGACCTTGCCGTCGAAGTTCGACTCGATGAACGACTGCTCGGAAATTTGCGCCGCGCCGCCGATATGGAACGTGCGCATGGTGAGCTGGGTGCCCGGTTCGCCAATCGACTGAGCAGCAATGACACCCACTGCCTCCCCCATGTTGACGGGCGTGCCCCTGGCCAGATCGCGCCCGTAGCAGGCTCCGCACACGCCGTTCTTCGTCTCGCAGGTAAGAACCGACCGGATGCGCAGCTCTTGCACACCGGCATTGGTGATCTGCTCGACCTCGGGCTCTTCCAGCAAGGTCCCCCGTTTGACGAGCGTCTTGCTGCTTGAGGGATCCTTTACGTCCTCGGCCGTTGTGCGGCCGAGGATCCGGCTGGCGAGCGAGGCAACCACGGTGCCTGCATCGATGATGGCGCGCACCTTGATGCCGTTTTTCGTCCCGCAGTCTTCTTCCGTAATAATGCAATCCTGCGCCACGTCGACCAGACGCCGGGTCAGATAGCCCGAATTCGCAGTCTTCAAGGCAGTATCAGCCAGGCCCTTACGGGCGCCGTGCGTCGAGTTGAAGTACTCGAGCACCGATAGTCCTTCCTTGAAATTGGATATGATCGGGCTTTCGATGATCTCGCCCGACGGCTTGGCCATCAGACCGCGCATTCCCGCAAGCTGACGCATTTGTGCCGGCGAGCCACGCGCGCCGGAATGCGCCATCATGTAAATCGAGTTGACCTGCGCTTCCCGACCATTGCCATCTTTTTTGGCCGACGAAATCTCGCGCATCATCTCTTCGGCGATCTGCTCGGTGCACTTTGACCAAGCATCGACCACCTTGTTGTATTTCTCGCCCTGGGTGATCAGACCGTCATTGTATTGCTGCTCGAACTCTTTCGCGAGTTCGCGCGTGGTCTCGACGATCTTCCACTTTGACTCTGGCACCACCATGTCGTCTTTGCCGAAAGAGATGCCCGCTTTGAACGCGTGATAGAACCCGAGCGCCATGATGCGGTCGCAGAAGATAACCGTCTCCTTCTGTCCACAATGGCGGTAGACTGTATCGATCATCGAGGAAATCTCGCGCTTGGTCATCAAGCGGTTGACGATGTCGAACGGAACCTTTGTGCTTTTCGGCAAAACACTGCCAAGCACGACGCGTCCCGGCGTGGTTTCGTACCACTTCCGGAACGTCTTGCCTTTCTCATCCACGCCCTCCCAGCGATATTTGATTTTGGTGTGCAGGCCGATCACCTTCTCATTCAATGCGTGATCGATGTCGGCGAGATTGCCGAACACCTTGCCCTCACCCGCCTCACCCTCGCGCAAAAGCGAGAGATAATAGAGGCCGAGCACGATATCCTGTGACGGCACGATGATCGGCGAGCCATTTGCCGGATGTAGGATGTTATTGGTCGACATCATCAGCACGCGCGCTTCCAGCTGCGCTTCGAGCGACAGCGGTACGTGTACGGCCATCTGATCGCCGTCAAAGTCGGCGTTGAAGGCCGCGCAGACCAGCGGATGCAACTGAATCGCCTTGCCCTCGATCAGCACCGGCTCAAAGGCCTGAATGCCTAGCCGGTGCAAAGTCGGCGCGCGGTTGAGCAACACCGGATGTTCGCGGATCACCTCGTCAAGGATGTCCCAAACCTCCGGCTTTTCCTTCTCCACCAGCTTCTTGGCCTGCTTCACCGTGGTTGAGAGACCTTTGGCGTCGAGCCGCGAATAGATGAACGGCTTGAACAATTCGAGAGCCATTTTCTTCGGAAGGCCGCACTGATGCAGCTTGAGCTCCGGACCAACCACGATCACGGAGCGACCGGAATAGTCGACCCGCTTGCCGAGCAGATTCTGCCGAAAGCGGCCCTGCTTGCCCTTGAGCATGTCGGCAAGCGACTTCAATGGCCGCTTGTTGGCCCCTGTGATCACACGGCCACGTCGGCCATTGTCGAACAGCGCATCGACCGCCTCCTGAAGCATCCGCTTCTCGTTACGGATGATGATGTCCGGCGCGCGCAGTTCGATGAGGCGCTTCAGGCGGTTGTTGCGGTTGATGACGCGACGATAGAGGTCGTTCAGATCAGAGGTAGCGAAACGGCCGCCGTCGAGCGGCACCAGCGGCCGCAAGTCGGGCGGGATCACCGGCACGACGGTCAGGATCATCCATTCCGGCTTGTTGCCCGAGGCAATGAAAGCTTCGATCAATTTGAGCCGTTTGGCGATCTTCTTCTTTTTGATGTCGCTGTCGGATTCGGCAAGTTCGGCACGCAATTCGGCCTGCATCTTGTCGAGGTCAATCGCCTTGAGCATCTCGCGGATCGCCTCTGCGCCAATCATCGCAGTGAAGCTGTCCGTGCCATACTCCTCCTGCGCCTTGAGATACTCTTCCTCAGACAGCAGCTGCCGGTCCTTGAGCGGCGTCAAGCCCGGCTCCATTACAACGTAGTATTCGAAGTACAGAATCCGCTCCAGGTCCTTGAGCGTCATGTCGAGCAGCAGACCAATGCGGCTCGGCAACGATTTCAGGAACCAAATGTGCGCCACCGGTGCAGCAAGCTCGATATGTCCCATGCGCTCGCGCCGCACGCGCGACAAAGTCACTTCGACCGAGCACTTCTCGCAGATGATGCCTTTGTACTTCATGCGCTTGTACTTGCCGCACAGGCACTCGTAGTCCTTGATCGGCCCGAAGATGCGAGCGCAGAACAAGCCGTCGCGTTCAGGCTTGAAGGTGCGATAGTTGATCGTTTCCGGCTTTTTAATTTCGCCGTAGGACCACGACAAAATCTTCTCAGGGCTCGCGATTGAGATCCGGATCTGGTCGAAGACCTGAGCCGGCACCTGCGGGCTGAAAAGATTCATGATCTCTTGATTCATTTTTTTCTCCTCGACCGGGGAACCGCCGTTTCCCCACCTGTCGTTAATCGTTTAACCGCGGAGCGGCGCTCTCGCCGCTCCGCAATGCATGACTACTCTGCCGCTTCGGCCGCTTCCGAACCCTGCCGCTGCTGCTTAGAGTTGTGCAGATCGACATTGAGGCCGAGCGAGCGCATCTCCTTCACCAGCACGTTGAAGCTTTCCGGAATGCCCGCTTCAAACGTGTCGTCGCCGCGTACGATCGCCTCATAGACCTTCGTGCGGCCGGCAACGTCGTCCGATTTAACCGTGAGCATTTCCTGCAAGGTGTAGGCGGCACCATAGGCTTCGAGGGCCCACACCTCCATTTCGCCAAAACGTTGACCGCCGAATTGCGCCTTGCCGCCGAGAGGCTGCTGGGTGACCAGCGAATACGGACCAATCGAGCGGGCATGGATCTTGTCGTCCACCAAGTGGTGCAGCTTGAGCATATAGATGTAGCCAACCGTCACTTTGCGGTCGAAGGGCTCACCGGTGCGCCCGTCGAACACGGTCACCTGCCCTGAATGCTCCAGCCCGGCGAGGTCGAGCATCTTTTCGATGTCCGCCTCCTTCGCGCCGTCAAACACAGGTGTCGCAATCGGCACGCCATGGCGCAAGTTGCCGCCAAGTTCGATCAAGGCGCTTTCGTTCAGCGATTTGATCGTCTCATCGTCGCCATAGACCTTCTTGAGCATGTCCTTGAGCGGACGCGCGTCGTGCTTCGAGTTGTAAGCGTCGACCGCCTGCCCGATCTTCAGTCCAAGGCCGGCGCACGCCCAGCCAAGGTGAGTCTCCAGAATTTGGCCGACATTCATTCGGCTCGGCACGCCAAGCGGGTTGAGCACAATGTCGACATAAGTGCCATCCTCGAGGAACGGCATATCCTCGACCGGGACGATCTTCGACACCACGCCCTTGTTGCCATGGCGCCCGGCCATCTTGTCGCCCGGCTGAATCTTGCGCTTCACCGCGACGAAGACCTTGACCATCTTCATCACGCCGGGCGGAAGTTCGTCGCCACGTTGCAGTTTTTCGACCTTGTCGAGGAACCGCTGCTCGAGCAACTTCTTGGATTCATCATACTGCTTACGGATCGCTTCAATTTCCGCCATCAGCTTGTCATTGGGCGAAGCAAACAGCCACCATTGCGAGCGGGGATATTCGTCCAGCACTGCTTTGGTGATCTTGGAGTCCTTTTTGAAGCCCTTCGGACCCGCAATGCCCGTACGTCCTTCGAGCAATTCGGCTAGGCGGCCGTAAACGTTGCGGTCGAGAATCGCCTGCTCGTCGTCGCGGTCCTTGGCCAACCGTTCAATTTCTTCACGCTCGATCGCGAGCGCGCGCTCGTCCTTCTCGACGCCATGGCGATTGAACACACGCACTTCGACGACAGTGCCCTGCACTCCCGGCGGCACGCGCAGCGAAGTATCGCGCACGTCGGAAGCTTTTTCGCCGAAGATAGCTCGCAGGAGCTTCTCTTCTGGCGTCATCGGGCTTTCTCCTTTGGGCGTGATTTTGCCGACCAAAATATCGCCGGCGTGCACCTCAGCGCCGATATAAACGATCCCCGCTTCGTCGAGGTTTTTGAGCGCCTCTTCAGAAACATTCGGAATATCGCGGGTGATTTCCTCGGGACCCAACTTGGTGTCGCGCGCCATTACCTCGAATTCTTCGATGTGAATGGACGTGAACACGTCGTCTTTCACGATCCGCTCGGAGAGCAGGATCGAATCCTCGAAGTTGTAGCCATTCCACGGCATGAACGCGACCAGAACATTGCGGCCGAGCGCAAGCTCGCCGAGGTCGGTCGAAGGCCCATCCGCGATGATGTCGCTCTTATCGACACGATCGCCAACCTTCACCAGTGGGCGCTGGTTGATGCACGTGTTCTGGTTTGAGCGCTGATATTTCTGCAAGCGATAGATATCGACGCCCGGTTTTGTGGGATCGGTTTCGTCAGTAGCGCGAACAACAATACGGGTCGCATCCACCTGGTCGACAACACCTGTGCGACGCGCGCCAATTGATGCCCCCGAATCGCGAGCGACCACGCCTTCCATGCCGGTGCCGACGAACGGCGCTTCGGCGCGCACCAAAGGCACCGCCTGACGCTGCATGTTCGAGCCCATCAGCGCACGGTTGGCGTCGTCATTCTCGAGGAACGGAATGAGCGCAGCGGCAACCGAGACCAGCTGCTTTGGCGACACGTCCATGAAATCGACCTTGTCGCGTGGCACCAAATGCGGATCGCCCGCCTGACGGCACACAATCAGGTCTTCGGTGAAACGGCCACGCGTGTCGATTGGTGAATTGGCCTGCGCAACCGTGTGGCGGGCCTCTTCCATAGCGGAGAGATAGACGACCTCGTCGGTGACACGGCCGTCTTTCACCTTGCGATAGGGCGTTTCAACAAAGCCATATTTGTTCACTCGTGCGTAGGTGGCGAGAGAATTGATCAGCCCGATATTCGGGCCTTCCGGCGTTTCAATTGGACAGATCCGGCCGTAATGGGTCGGGTGCACGTCGCGCACCTCAAAGCCTGCACGTTCACGGGTCAGACCCCCCGGACCAAGCGCGGACAAGCGTCGCTTGTGCGTGATTTCCGACAGCGGGTTGGTTTGATCCATGAACTGTGAAAGTTGTGAGGAGCCGAAGAACTCGCGTACTGCAGCAGCCGCGGGTTTGGCATTGATCAGGTCCTGCGGCATGACGGTGTCGATGTCGACCGACGACATGCGCTCCTTGATCGCGCGCTCCATACGCAACAGTCCGACGCGATATTGATTTTCCATCAGCTCGCCGACCGAGCGAACGCGCCGGTTGCCGAGATGGTCGATATCGTCGATTTCTCCCTTGCCGTCGCGCAGATCAACCAATGTGCGGATGACAGAGATGATGTCGTCCTTGCGCAGGACTCGCATGGTGTCGGGTGCGTCCAGGTCGAGACGCATGTTCATCTTCACGCGACCGACCGCGGAGAGATCGTACCGCTCCGAATCGAAAAACAACGACCGGAACATCGCTTCCGCGGTTTCCACGGTCGGCGGCTCGCCAGGACGCATGACGCGGTAGATATCGAACAGAGCGTCCTCGCGCGTCATGTTTTTGTCGACTGAGAGTGTGTTGCGGATATAGGCACCGACGTTGACATGGTCGATGTCGAGTAGCGGCAGTTCCTTGTAACCGGCTTCGATCAGAATCTTGAGATTCTTCTCTGTGATTTCCTCGCCGGCCTCCATGTAGATTTCGCCGGTACGGCCGTTGGCAAGGTCTTCGGCAACGTAGTGGCCAATCAACTCATCATCGGTCATGCGCAGGGCCTTGAGACCCCTATCGGCGAGCTGGCGCGCTTGACGCACAGTAAGCTTCTTGCCGGCCTCGACCACCACGCGGCCCGTGTCAGCGTCAACAAGATCGTTGACTGCCTTGTAGCCCTTCAGCCGGTTGGCATCGAACGGCACCCGCCAGCCATCTTTCGCGCGTTTGTAGGTGACATGTTTGTAAAACGTGCTCAGGATCTGCTCGCCGTCGAGACCGAGCGCATAGAGCAGTGACGTCACCGGAATTTTGCGGCGACGATCGATGCGCGCATACACGATATCCTTGGCGTCAAATTCAATATCAAGCCAGGAACCGCGGTACGGAATGATGCGGGCAGCAAACAAGAGCTTGCCGGAGGAGTGGGTTTTGCCCTTGTCGTGGTCGAAGAATACGCCCGGCGAGCGGTGCATTTGGGAAACGATGACGCGCTCTGTGCCGTTGACGATAAAAGTACCGTTATTGGTCATGAGCGGAATGTCGCCCATGTAGACATCCTGCTCCTTGATGTCCTTGACGGAACGTGCGCCGGTCTCCTCATCGATGTCAAAAACGATAAGGCGCAGTGTCACCTTGAGCGGCGCAGCGTAAGTCATGCCCCGCTGCCTGCACTCGTCGACGTCGTATTTCGGCGGCTCAAATTCGTATTTGACGAATTCAAGCTGCGAGGAATTGGAAAAGTCGGAAATCGGAAATACCGATTTGAAGACCGCCTGCAGGCCTTCATCGGGGCGACCGCCGAGTGGCTCCTTCACCAGCAAGAATTGGTCATAAGACGCCTTCTGAACCTCGATGAGGTTCGGCATCTCAGCCACTTCTTTGATTGTCCCGAAAAACTTCCTTACGCGCTTGCGACCGGTAAACGTCTGCGCCATATTTTCTCTCTCGATTCGATTTTGCCGGGCGGCGCGGGCGCCTCTCCGAACAGCCGCAATCCATCGCGACCATCAGGACAGGCGTCGGGACCGTCCGTTTCTATGTGATTCGGGCCTGGCCCGAACCGCCGCACACATCACTTTCGTCGTAACCGGATTTTGCCGATTCACGACCGCCTCAACGGTCCGACCGTAGCCGGCCGCTTAATCCTTCACCCCGAAACCCCCGGTTTTCCCGAGGATCCCGGTATCACGTGAACCCTCGAGGTCTCCGCCCACCAGGGGCTACGCTTAAGTAAGCGCCGCTTACTTAAGCTCAACCTTTGCACCCACCTTTTCGAGCGTGGCCTTGATCTTGTTGGCCTCGTCTTTGGTCACGCTCTCTTTGATGGTTTTCGGCGCGCCCTCAACGAGATCCTTGGCCTCTTTCAAGCCAAGACCGGTAAGCGCACGCACCTCTTTGATCACTTCAATTTTCTTGTCGCCGGCGCTGGCGAGTACCACGGTAAATTCGGTCTTTTCTTCGGCTGCGGCCGCAGCGCCGCCACCGGCCGCCGGACCCGCCGCAACCGCTACTGCGGCGGCAGCCGAAACGCCCCACTTTTCTTCCAGCATCTTGGCGAGATCCGCCGCTTCCAGGACGGTCAAGCCAGACAATTCGTCGACGATTTTTTGCAAGTCAGCCATTGTTCAATTCCTATTGGTTCGAACCAGAGAGCTATTGAGCCGTCAGGCAGTCGCGCCCTTGGAGGCATAGGCTTGGACAACGCGTGCGACTTTGGCCGCGGGAGCGTTAGCGAGTTGCGCGATCTTGGTCGCCGGGGCCTGGATGAGGCCGACGATCTTGGCGCGCAGTTCGTCCAGTGACGGCAAGGCTGCGAGCGCCTTGACGCCATTGAGATCCAGAGCCGTTTTACCCATCGACCCGCCAAGGATGACGAACCGCTCGTTCGTTTTGGCAAAATCAATGGCCACCTTCGGCGCCGCCACCGGATCGCCCGAGTAGGCGAGCACAGTCGGTCCCTTCAAAAGGGGCGCGATGGAGGCAGCGTCACTGTCCTTGAGTGCGATCTTGGCGAGACGGTTTTTCGCGACCTTCACCTGTGCGCCCGCCTGCTTCATCTGCTTACGCAGAATCTGCATTTGCGCAACGGAGAGGCCGGAATAGTGAGCCACCACCACGACGTTGGAGGTCTTAAAGACCCCACTCAGTTCAGTGATGGACTCTGCTTTAGTCGCTCGATCCACTGCAAGCTCTTTCCGGTTTGACGGCTGACCCGCATGATCCGCGGGAGCCGCCGGGTTGCTACCAGCCGTCCCGCAAAAAGTTCACGCGTAGCGAACCGGGCAGGACGACAACTCAAGAAGCCTGCCCTCCGAACCGGCCTTGCGGCCGCTATCGGGTCTCCGAGGTTCGAACCGAACTGGCGCAACCTTATGGTGGCGCAAACTCGGGCCGTTTCCCCGTCTATGCTGGCCCCACTTAAGCGTGCCGACCTGCCGAAGCAGGTTGGCTGGAATTAAGCCTCGGCTCTCGCCTCGGCGCCGGCAGTCTTGGACAGGTCGACCAGCCTATTTTGCCAAGCCGGCCTACGCACCTCTGCATTCAAAATGGCTCAGGGTCTCGTCCCTTCAGGTTTCCCGGCGGGGCTCCAAAAGGAATAAGTTCCGTTCACCTTGGGTTTGCAGAGACGCGCAAAGGCGCGCCGACAAATTGGGCCGGCACGCCCGATGCGCTTCATTTAGACCTTCATAGCCGATTTGCCAAGGGTTTTTTCGCAAAATCACCGGCAAAATTAGCCCTTTGCCAGGTCAGTGAGCAGCACCCGGGCCAAATAGGCTGGGAATCTCCACTTTTACGCCTGGACCCATCGTCGATGAGATCGCCACTCGGTTGATGTAGTGACCCTTCGCCCCGGGTGGCTTGGCTTTCTGTACCGCGTCGGCAAAAGCTTTAATGTTCTCAACCAACTTCTCTTCCGGGAACGACGCCTTTCCAACACCGGCCTGCACGATGCCGGCTTTCTCAACGCGGAACTCAACCGCCCCGCCCTTTGCTGCCTTCACTGCGTTGGCGATGTCCATGGTGACAGTGCCAACCTTTGGATTTGGCATCATACCGCGTGGACCGAGTACCTTACCGAGGCGCCCGACCAACGGCATCATATCAGGGGTGGCAATGCAGCGATCGAAATCGATTGCACCGCCATTGACCTTTTCGACCAGATCTTCGGCGCCAACCACATCCGCGCCAGCAGTCTTTGCCTCATCAGCTTTGGCCCCGCGGGCAAATACCCCAACGCGCACCGTGCGACCGGACCCATTAGGTAGATTGACTACTCCGCGCACCATCTGGTCCGCATGCTTGGGGTCGACGCCGAGGTTCATCGCAATTTCAATAGTCTCGTCAAACTTTGCCTTGGCCCGCTCCTTTACGAGCTTGACCGCTTCCGTGATCGGATAAGATTTGTCGCGATTGATCCCCTCGCGAGCCGCCTTCGTTCGTTTTCCGATTGCCATAGCGGTCACTCCGTCACCGAAAGGCCCATCGAGCGGGCAGAGCCTTCAACCATCTTCATCGCCGCCTCGACAGTATCGCAGTTCAGATCTTTCATTTTCTGCTCGGCGATTTCGCGCACCTGTTTTTTGGTGACCTCCCCCACTGGCTCCCGGCCGGGCGTTTTCGATCCGCTTTCCAGTTTGGCCGCTTTCTTCAGAAAATAAGACACCGGCGGCGTCTTCATTTCGAACGTGAACGAACGATCCTGGTAGGTTGTAATGATTACCGGGATCGGAATGCCCTTTTCCATCTTCTGGGTCTGCGCATTAAACGCCTTGCAGAACTCCATAATGTTGAGGCCACGTTGGCCAAGCGCCGGCCCGATCGGGGGCGACGGATTGGCGGCGCCGGCCGGCACCTGCAGTTTAAGGAACCCTGTGACTTTCTTTGCCATTGTTCACTCCGTTAGTGGTACAGATTTTGGCGGCTGGCGACCGCCTCACCTCCCACGTCTTTTCATCTTCTACTTATAGTTTCTCCACCTGGCCGAATTCCAGTTCGACGGGCGTGGCGCGACCAAAGATTGATACCGCCACCTTCACACGTGAGCGGGCCTCATCGACCTCTTCGACGGTGCCATTAAATGAAGCAAATGGCCCGTCTGACACGCGGACCTGCTCGCCAACTTCAAACGAAATCGCCGGCTTTGGCCGCTCGATGCCTTCCTGCACTTGATGCAGGATGCGATCGGCCTCCGCATCCGATATCGGCATCGGTTTCTTGTCAGTGCCGAGAAAGCCGGTAACCTTCGGTGTGTTCTTGATGAGATGATAGACCTCATCGGTGAGATCCATTTTCACCAGCACATAGCCGGGAAAGAATTTGCGTTCGGTTTCGACCTTGCGCCCACGCCGCGCCTCGGTGACCTTTTCCTTGGGCACCAAAACCTCGCCGATATGTTCAGCCAGGCCGCGCTGTTTGGCTTGCTCGCGGATGGAGTCCGCCACCTTGTTTTCGAAGTTCGAGTAGGCATGGACGATATACCAGCGCTTGGGCTTGGTTGACGTCGTCGCAGTCGCTGTATCATTCATAGTTCTTGAACCTTCAGGTTCCAAGGCCGAGCACGAAGGTAACGGCGATACGGATCAATTGATCTGACACCAGAAAAAAAACCGAAGCGATCGCCACCATGACGAATACCATGGCCGTCGTGATCGCGGTTTCGCGCCGCGATGGCCAGGTCACTTTGCGCGTCTCCTCACGCACTTCCTGCAGGAAGCGGAAGGGGCTGACCCGCTTGCGTTTCACTTCTGCCGGCGCTTGATCGCTCATGTGCTCTTAACTCAATTCCGAAAGCCGGTCCGCCTGGCAGGAGTGGAGGGACTCGAACCCCCAACCCCCGGTTTTGGAGACCGGTGCTCTAGCCATTGAGCTACACTCCTCCGTAAAGCGGATGCGGCGGACCATATAATGGTCCGCCGCAGTGATGTCATGCATTATACATCGCGCTGACGCAAGCGATACATGCCGCGTTCGAGGACCGGAGCGGGTGAAGGGAATCGAACCCTCGTCATCAGCTTGGAAGGCTGTTGCTCTACCATTGAGCTACACCCGCAAATCCGCTGGTAAGAACGGCGCTCCCCCTTCGGCCACGGAATTAAGATCGCAGCGTGTTTGGGACTAGCAACTCGCAGAACTCTATTTTTTTTCTCCTTAGCATCGGCGGGTCAAAGTGACGTCAGCTTAGTTTCGTTTTTCAAACTCTGCTATCTTAAGTTGTTTTTTATATTTGAGCTGCTTTTGGTTGAAAAATGCGCTTGCCTCACTTGCGTAACAACACGCCGAGCCCACCATCCGCGCTGATCAGCTCGACGCCGGCGCGTTCAAAGGCGCGTTGAATGACCTCGAGGGTCGCGCGGCGGGGCGTGGCAGTCCCAGCTTCGAGTTGCCGGATCGTCACCACCCCCACCCGCGCCTGGTCGGCCAGCTTCTGCTGGGTCCAGTCAAGAAGCCCCCTGCCGGCGCGGCACTGTGCTGGCGTGATCATGCGGCAATCTAAATAGCACGATTCTGGCGTTTTTAGCCGACTACATTGAATTTCATGCGGGACTGGGTTGAGAAAGCCCTGCCATAGTATTGTCGTTTTTCACTGTTTACATTGTTTTTAGACAGATACAGGAGTAGTACGTAATGACGATTGAATTTGCCAAGATCGCCTACCGGGCTGTTCGTGACCGGCTGCGCGCCGAAGATCCGCAAATCGACGAACAGACCCTCACCGACACCGTTGAGGGCTTAACCGACTTGCCCGAGATTATTGTCGCGATTGTTCGCGCAGCACTTGCCGATGAAGCCCTCGCTGGTGGGCTCAAAGAGCGGATTGCCGAGATGCAGCAGCGGCTCGGCCGACTGCAGGAGCGCGCCGCCAAACGGCGGGCCATCGCCAAGGACGTGATGGTCGAACTCGAGTTGAAAAAGATCAGCGCACCGGATTTTACGGTCTCGGTGCGGCCGGGTCTGCCCAATCTCATCGTACTCGATGAGGCTGCCGTGCCGAGCATCTACTGGCAGCCAAGCGAACCCCGCTTGGACCGGCAGAAGTTGGCGAATGAATTGCGGAGCGGCAGTGAGGTTGCCGGGGCGACGCTTTCTAATCCCGAACCAATCTTGAGCGTGAGGACACGATGATGGGCTTTTCAGCAAAACAGGTGCAGGCGCTGCGGCGTAACGTTAATCGCCGCTCTATCCGCACACGCGCGGTCAATGGCCGCGAACTTTCTTATATCGAGGGTTGGTTCGCGATCTCGGAAGCCAATCGGATCTTCGGATTTGATCATTGGAATCGGGAAACCATTGAATCGCGCTGCGTTCTTACCCGGGAACATCGCGGCACTTTCCTCGTGATCTATATTGCACGGGTGCGTATTACCGTGCGCGCCGGCGAGGCAACGATCATCCGAGAAGGCCACGGCAGCGGCGAAGGCCGTGGGCTATCACCAGGCGAAGTCCATGATGTCGCGCTGAAGGCTGCGGAAACTGATGCCACCAAACGCGCCTTAGCAACCTTCGGCCGCCCGTTCGGCTTGGATCTCTATCGCCATGACAGGATGCGATCATCGCAAACGCTATCGCCGGTGCAGGCCCAGGGGACAAGTGAAACCCGCCTTGGTTTTCATCCCGATGACACCACGCCGATTCCGCGGCCGTCGCGTTATTACGGTCGGCGCGGGTCTGATGAAGTCCGTGCAGAACTGCGGCGCCGGGACAATCGACGTCAGAATCCGTCGGCGGCCCCGCCGCTCGCACCCAGTACGACCGATTTGGTCTCGGGCCCGATCGACAAAAGCCAACTCGCAATCGCCGAACCCAAACGCCTTCGCGACAAGGGCCACTTAAAATTTGTCGCTTCCCAGCCCTGCCTCATCTGTGGACGTCAGCCGACTGATCCGCACCATTTGCGATTTGCCCAGCCGCGAGGCCTCGGCCTTAAAGTGAGCGACGAATTCACCGTTCCACTCTGCCGTGGTCATCACCGACAGTTGCATCAGGCCGGCAACGAGCTCACCTGGTGGAGCAATTTCAATATCAGCCCGCTCGATGTGGCGAAGGATCTCTGGCAGCGTAGCCATGCAAAGAAGTCTGCCTCGGAGATTGCGTCAGAGTAGACCAGCTTGTCGCATTCCCGTTCCCGTTGCCCAAAATGCAGAGTGCTGCGAATGGCGTCAAAGCCGCGTCGTCAGTGCTGGCGGCGTACGCAGCTGCCAATCTCGCAGACTTCAATATGCCGAGCGATGTGCCGGCAAACCCACCCGTTTTTTTCGTGAGCCGCCGGAGGGCACTCGTACGATATTTGGAACTTCGATTTCGACTTCGAGAGTCGACACTTTAGCGCCGCGATCCGTGCGTACGGCAACACGCTCAGGATCAATTTCCACGTGGCGGCGCACAACTTCGAGTATTTCTTCACGCAAAACCAACAAAAGGTCGCTGGAGCCCCCACCCGAACGTTCGTAGGCGAGCAAAATCTGCAGGCGATCACGTGCTACCGGTGCCGAACCTCGGCGCTTGAATAGACTCAATAAATTCATGCGGCTCTCCGCCCGAAGAGCTTGCCAAGTAAGCCCGGTTTCTCGGTCGGAATGGTCATTTCAACGTCTTCACCCAAAAGGCGTCGTGCGGCGTCGAAATAGGCACGTGCAGGCGCACTGCCGGGGCTATTAAACGTCACCGGCGAGCCGAGATTGGACGCGCGCAGCACCTCCTCGCTTTCCGGAACGATGCCCAACAGTGGCGTGGATAAAATCTCAAGCACATCGTTGATGCTTAGCATCTCGCCCCGTGCTGCGCGCGCCTGGTCGTAGCGCGTGAGAAGCAGGTGCTTTTCGACGCGCTCACCGCGCTCAGCCCTGACGGTCTTGGCGTCGAGAATGCCGATAATGCGATCGGAATCGCGCACTGACGACACCTCAGGATTTGTCACAATGATTGCTGCATCGGCAAAGCGCATCGCAAGAGTCGGTCCGCGCTCAATTCCGGCGGGACTGTCGCAAATGACCCAGTCGAACATTTTTCGAAGCGAGGTAACCACACTTAGCACGCCCTCTTCAGTCAGAGCATCTTTGTCACGGGTCTGCGAAGCGGGCAGCAGCGCGAGCTTGTCCAGGCGCTTGTCACGGATCAGAGCTTGTGGGAGTTTGGCAACACCCTGGATTACGTTAATGAAGTCGTAGACCACGCGCCGTTCCGCTCCCATCACCAGATCGAGGTTTCGCAAGCCGACGTCGAAATCGACGATGACGACGTTTTGTCCGAATTGCGCCAGCGCTGCGCCTAGGGCTGCAGTCGACGTGGTCTTTCCGACCCCGCCCTTCCCCGAAGTGACGACTACGACTTTGCCCATGGTGTAGTCTCCCGAAGTATTTGATGCTTAGTCCAGTGCGCTGATCTTCAGCTCATTGCCTTCAAGCCACGCCTGGACCGCCCGATCGCGCAGGCCCCGCTCCATCGAATCGGCGGTCAGGTAGTACCCATCGATCGCCAAAAGTTCGGCTTCGATTCTGCTGCAGAAGATGCGTGCGCGGGTGTTGCCGTTCGAGCCTGCCATCGCGCGGCCGCGCAAAGTGCCGTAGATGTGTATCGAGCCACCTGCGACAAGCTCGGCCCCGGAGCCGACTGACCCGAGTACGGTTACGTCGCCATCCGGAAAAAAGATTGACTGCCCCGAACGAACCGGTTCTTCGAGCAGGAGCGTAGCGGGTGCACGCCGCGGGTCGGATGCAGCTGCGGTCTCAGGCGCCTCAAGATTGAATGTCGCCCCGCGGCTTGAACGCACTAATGGCGGCAGGCCCCCGCCTGTGAGCTCGGGAGCGGTATTTTCGAGCCCCATGACGCGAATGCCGCGCTGATCCAGTTCCGTCACCAGGTGTGCAATTGCCGACCGGCTGAGCTTTACAGCGGACAGGTCGAGCACCACAGGCGAGCCGACAAGGAAGCGTGCGGCGCCCTTGACCCTTTGTTCGATGCCGGCGACCCAGTCGACGATTGGCGGCTCAGCGGTAAGCACCACGGCCATGTACGATCGACAAACGAAGCGGGTCGCTTGTCCGCTCGCAACGGCGGACGTCACAGGCACTCCTGGTTTTGAATGGATGTCAGGGTGGGCCGCACTGCCCTGTGTCGCTTTTGTTGCGGCAACGTCATTCATTTCCTGCGGCAGTTTTTCAGATCACCTGATCACCACTGGCAATTTAAAGGTGATTCGTAATGGTGCCGAAGTGCGATGCTACCGCAGTGCGTGGTTCCACAATGGAGATCATAACCGTCCGCAAAGCCCTTCAATTGCAGTAATAGCAATATGCAACAAAACCGCACCGCAACCGGTCAATCTATAGCCGGCGGTGTGGTAGTTTCTTTGGGAAAACCGAGCTGGATTGGCCGATGAATGCGCTGAGCAAATGGATATTAAGTTTGGCAGCAACTTTGGCCGCCGCGGCAATTTCCTACCAATGGCTCGATCGGCCGATTGCCTTGTTCGTTTCTAAATTGGTGGCGCGTCCCCAGACTTTCGCCAAGCTCACTTACGTGCCGGATCCGCTGGCCCCCCTCGCGGCAATCGTATTTGTCGTACTTGGGCTTATGAATCTGTCGGGCCGCGCGCTCTCGCGGCTGCAGACCTGCGCCCTGCTCTGCAGCCTCAGCCTCGTTGTTACTGAATTAACCAAGGCACAGCTCAAGTTCGTGTTTGGCCGTACCTGGCCGGCCACCTGGATCAACAACAACCCCTCATTCCTGCGCGACGGCTTTTACGGGTTTAATTTTTTTCATGGCGGCCAGGGTTACGCATCATTTCCGTCCGGGCACATCGCCGTGATCTGCGCCGTGATGACGGTTCTTTGGGTCTACTACCCGGCCTGGCATGTCCTTTACGTGCTTGGCGTGCTCGCGGTGAGCATTGGCCTTGTCGGCGCCAATTACCATTTCCTGAGCGACGTGATCGTCGGCGGCTTTGTCGGTATTTCGACTGGCTGGATGCTCACGTCCCTTTGGAAGGCGCATGAGCACTTCCATGCGCGGACGCATTAGATCAGATCAAAGAAGGCTCCCGACAACACATTTTCGCACGCGCAATCTCTGATCAAAGAGCGTGCCTGTTCATAAACGGTTTTCGGTTAACCATAGCTCGCAAACGGTGTCGTGGTGTTGTTTTCAATGGTCACTCGCGCGCGGTAGATCAACAACGTCTACTGAACCTGCCAAACCCCGCGCCGTAGTGATTTCCCCAATTCGTCGCACACTACGGCGCGGCCCATTAGCGGGGATAGACTTTCTCTCGCGAGGGCTATCGCCGTGCGACGATATTCCGTCTTATCAATGACTTGAATGAACGTCTTGAGAACGGTGCGGAGCGCCATCATTCCAACGCCCGTCAATGCGTGTAGCAGCGCTCTCAAAACACTAATGGCTTTGGCGTCGTTTCTTTAACTTCACCTGGAAGCTTAAGAAGTCGTTCGGATGGCTCTTAGCTTGCGCCAGCCGAACAGGCTCCCTGCAAAGAGCGGAGCGGTAGCGCAGCCGGAAGCGGCATCAAGAAGCTCTCATCTCCCCTTGGGCCCTGGATCACGTCATTGGCGCAGGTCATTGCCCGCGCGAGTGCGAAGCTGTTGCCGACGGGGGCCGTTATCGAGAATGGTGAAGGACATAAGACGCCTTGAACTCGCGCCGCCCCCATGCAGCCCCTGGCTCAAGGAAAGCACGGTACCAGCTCGAGCTAGTCCGCTGAAAGTCGATGTCCGCTTTCGGCCAATAGCGGACGCTGGGTTCACTCAAGGGCACTTTGGTTTGCAACGTACGGCCATTTGCGGTCTTTTTTGATCACACAAACTCATTGGAAGTCGATCGACCAACTTCGTTGGTCGTGCCATTTATCGATCCGAAGCGTCAGCGCAATGACATCGTTCGCCTCGAACTCACGTCGCGGGATGCGGAAAAACGGCGGCCACCAAGCCGTGTTTGGGCTATCCAAAGCCGTATCGAAAGTGATGTCATCGTCAAATATTGTTTTGAAATATATGCTGATCCCATCGCATCCACCCGAGTGGGTCACGCGTTTCCGGCTCGTAAAAGACTTTGCAATGTCATCCACCGAATTCATGCTGTTGAGATCAAATTTGAGCAGCGGCTCTGGTTTGCAGAGATAATATTCGAGCGCGCCACAGCTTGAGCGCGATTCTCTTTGCACCTTATTGCCAGCCTTGAATTTTGTATCGACCTGTTTATAAAGCTCATCGTCTTTTAATGCCGAAAAGTCGACACCGTGAATGTTGTTCTCCCAGATAAACGGGACTCTGTATTCTTTTTTGAGGCACACCGGTTCCAGATAAAACTCGTACCTTGCGGGGACGATCTTGCCGGTCGGTTTCAAAACCCGCTTCTTTAGGTCCATCAAATTCTCAAGCATATTTTCATTAAACAAAAACGAGCCCATTTGCTCATGAATGATGACATCGACCTTTCTATCGGGCGAAAAGTCTCGGCTGTTTGCCCGAACAAAATCAATGCACGTGACACCGTTATGAGCGGCGAGACGTTTCGCAAATTCAATGATATTGCCGTGGTCAATGGCAAAAACCTTTTCGGGGTTTTGTTGCGCGGCAAACATCGACAGGATGCCAGTGCCGCAGCCAAGATCGACGACCACGTCGCCCGGCTTAACAGCCCGCCGGATACCCGCTGCGTAGGGGTCTAGCCGTGTGTAATCCGCGAGCATCACCTCATGTATGGTGAGATTTTCAAACCTGTTGACGTTTTCTAAATCATAAAGGAGTGAGTGAAGCCGCTCATTCGACTTGATCGCGGTTTTGATGGAGTCAAAAGTTGACCGTATCAACCGCTTGGGAATCCAACTCATCGTAGCTCCGCACTGCTGCTATATCACCACGAATGTCATGGTCCAGCTTTGCTCGCCGCGGCCCGATAATCTACTACTCGCATCCTCTAAGCACGTTGGAAGATGCACAATAGTTAAGGGCGCAACAGAAAAGTCAGAAGGTTAATGTCTGCTTCGGGTCAAAAGCAGACATTTGCAGCGCAAAAAGCAATGTCCGCTTTACCCCCAAAAGCGGATTTTCACCGCCGTAAATGACACATCGCGCGTCAGGTGCCGGTTCAGCGGGGGATCTGCTTTATCGCTGCCGCAGTAATGATAAGGCCGCTTGTGCATCGCTCTGCAGTGCCGGCTTCAATGGGCCCTGCCAGCGCCTGAACAGAATCCGCAACAAGTGTTCTCAGGGTTTAAACACGCCGGCACTAACCTCGATACAGATACGCCGAGCCTCGAGTCACTCAATTGAACAGCGCAAGTGCGCGGCGCGCACCATCGTCCACATAAAGACCCGATTGCTTACCTCGGCCAAGACCTAAGACGCAGTGCACCAGCGCGGATGTCCGCCATGGGCCAGAGGCGGACTTTCACCGTCTCATCCGATAACGAACCAAATCGAGCCGGCGTCACAATGTCCGCGTCACCTTGCTCAGGTAAGGCGGATTGTCGGGATCGAGACCTCGCCGACGAGCCACCGCCTCGATGGCGCGATAGGCCGGGACGAGCATCAGAACTGGGTCACAAACCGGGTGACCGTCGCCGATCCAGGGCAGTGTGCTCGCCGGACCTCCAGCAATAAACACTTTGTCACCCGCGTCATCGAGATCCCGGACGAGTTCGTCGACGGTAGCAGCGGCTTCGTCGTCCTGTCGCAATACCATCACGGGTGTTAGCGGAGTGATGGACGCGCGCGGCCCGTGCCGCAGTTCAGCGGCGCTGTAACCTAGCGTGGGAACGCGCAAAATTTCGGTGACCTTGAGGGCGAGTTCGCGAACACAACCGAGACCATATCCGCGCCCCACGACGAAGGTTGCCGCCGCACCTGCCGCGCTATTGGCCCACATCGACCATTCCAACGCGAGCGCGGCGGATAATCGGGCCGGCAAATGTTGGAGGCCCTCGTTTAGATCGCGATCGCGGGCCAGTGCCGCCACCAGCTGTGCCCCCGCGATCATCGATAATGCGACTGTCTTGGTCGCGGCCACTGAATGTTCGGCTCCCGCGGCGATTGGCAGAACCAGTTCGGACGCGGCGGCGGCTGGAGAGTTTTCGTCATTAACAATGGCCAGTGTTAGCGCACCGAACTTACGCGCTACTTCCGTGGCATTGATGAGATCCGGACTGCGTCCGGATTGCGATACCACGACGAACAACGCATCGCGCAGGTCCAAAGGCCGCCGGTAGGCAGTCACGACGGACGGTGCGGCCGCCGATGCGAGCAGGCCAAGGCGGGTCTCGAAAAGATAGCGCAGATAAACGCCGACATGACCCGAACTGCCACGTCCGCAGAAAACGACAATGCGTGGTTTGCCCCGCTCGATCCGTTCGACAATCGCCCCGAACGCATCGGCGCGTCCCAGTAGACGTTCGGCTGCCGCCGGAATCTCGGCGGTCTCGCGCGCCATCGCGCTTCCGGTCGTTAATTCAGACATTGCCGCTCTTGGACGCTTTGATGGCGGCGCGCAAATTGCCTCCGTGACGCCACAGCAGTTCCGCGACTTTGCCGCGGTCAATCCCGAGGCCCAGCAAGATGGCTGTCTTTACATCCCCGTCTGCCTGCTCGAGATAGCGTACGGCGTCGCTTTCCGGACAGCGAACGATTTCGCTGACGATGGCTCCCGCACGTCGGCGTAACTTGGCGTTCCGCACACGCATGTCCACCATCAATCCGCGATAAACGCGGCCCATTTTCACCATGACAGCGCTCGAGAGAAGATTGAGCACGATTTTCTGGGCGGTGCCTGCATTCATTCGGGTAGAACCGGCGATCACTTCGCTCCCCGTATCGATCAAAATACGATGGCGCGCGACCTCGAACAGCGGAGCGCCGGGATTGTTTGCGACAGCAATCGTTAGCGCGCCCGCAGCGCCGGCCGCACGCAAGGCGCCGATCGTGAAAGGAGTGGTGCCACTCGCCGCAATGCCAATGACGACATCGGTGGCACCGACCTTCGCGTCCATCATGGCCTGCGCGCCGGCGGCCTCGTTATCTTCGGCCTGCTCCGCGCTGCGGACGAGCGCGTCAAGCCCGCCCGCCATGGCAAATACAACGCGATCGGCTGGCCAGTCATAAGTCGGTGACAGTTCGCTTCCATCCTGGACACCGATGCGACCGGATGTGCCCGCCCCGGCATAAACGATCCGCCCGCCTTGCTGTAATGCCGGCACGGCATCCTCGACTGCTGCCGTGATCGCGCCAAGCGCGCCGCGAACCGCAGCGGCAGCTGCCAGCTGCCCCTCATACATGGCCGCGAGTATCTCGGCGACGGACCAAGAATCGAGGTCAGCGTAGCGTGGATTGATTTGTTCGGTGCGCATGATTTGTCTCGGCTGCATTGTAAATGCGGGCGGCCTTCGCCCGGTAGGCCGGCCCGCGCACACTATCCCTTCATGACGGCACGCCGGGCGAGATGCAAGGCGCCATCAACCGCGTCGCCCTCGACTGGAACCAGCCGGCGCTGGACGTCCGGCGCCAGCCAAGGCTCCATCGACGATGCGAGCCCGCCAAGCAGTGCGATACGGGAGGCGCCGCACTCCGCCAACCGGCGCACCAGATCGTCGACCTGTTCGGCGGCCTCGCGCACGATCCGCCGCGCAACCGGATCACCGGTGTCCGCATGCCGCAATACCATGGGCGCAAAAGTCGCGTAATCCGTGGCCGTCGCGTGATCCATCCAGGCAACGGCCTCGAATGGATCGTTGTGAAAGCGATTCATGACTTCGCGCGTCAAACTCGTGCCGACGGCACGTTCGTCATAAGCCCGTAAAGCCAGGCGAATTGCATGCAGCCCGAGATCGGCCCCGCTGCCCTCATCGGATATGGGAAAGCCATATCCGCCAATCCTGATTTCGCGTCCCTCGACCACGGCAAAGCCGACGCTGCCGGTCCCGACGATGACTATGCCGCCGTCTCGAGCGCCATGCGCTCCGATGCAGGCAATTGTCGCGTCGTGTGCATAAATAACGGAGCGGAAAGGATGGGGCCGCTGCACGAGCTCTTCAAGAGCGCCCTTTCGGCCAACCCCGGCAAGCCCAACGGCAGCGTGCATTGAACCCAAGGTTTTTGCGCCAAGCCCGGCTTCGTCGAGCGCGACGCGGCATGCTTTCTCCACTTCGGCAAGTGCGCGGTCGACGCCCAGGCGCAGAGCGGCCGGACCGGCGATGCCAGTCCCCAGCACGCATCTGGTCGCATCTTCAATGCGCGCACGGCAGCCGGTGCCGCCGCCGTCAACGCCGACAAACAGCGGACCGATATTTGAAACGATCGTCATTCTGTGACTCGCTGGATATCCGCACCGCACTGCACCAGCTTGCGATCAAGCGATTCATATCCGCGGTCGAGATGATAGATGCGGTGAACCGTCGTTTCGCCCTCAGCAACCAGGCCGGCAAGGACCAGACTCACCGAAGCGCGCAAGTCGGTGGCCATTACTTCAGCGCCATGCAGCCGCTCAACACCACGCACCAGCGCCGTCGAACCTTGCAGAGAGATGTTGGCACCGAGCCTACCGAGCTCGGGGACATGCATGAAGCGGCTCTCGTATATTGTTTCGCGAATAACCGATGCGCCTGAGGCGATGGTCATCAAGGCCGTAAATTGCGCCTGCAAGTCAGTGGGAAATCCCGGATAAGGTTCGGTAATGACGTCGACGGCCTGCAGCGGGCCGGATCGGACAACCATGAGACCCCGGTCGGTCGGCCAAATTTGTGCTCCGGCACTTTCCAGTACCGCACCGACAGATCCGAAATGCTCGAGATGGGCACCGAGGATCTCGAGATGACCACCAGTGATGGCGGCGGCGATGGCATAGGTTCCCGCTTCGATGCGGTCAGTGATCAGATCGTGGCGGGCGTGGTGGAGAGCATTCGCACCCTGCACAAGAATCCGATGCGTTCCGGCACCCTCGATACGCGCTCCCATCGCTACCAGACATATCGCCAGGTCGCAGACTTCGGGGTCACGGGCGGCATTCAGGATTTCTGATTCTCCCCGAGCGAGGACCGCCGCCATCAGGGCCGTCTCAGTCGCACCTACAGACGGCGAGGTCAGCACAATGCGGCCGCCCTGTAACGCGTCGCCCTCAGTCCGAGCGTGAATGTAACCAGCCTCAATGTCGACGCGAGCTCCGAGCGCATCCAGTGCCTTGAGATGCAAGTCGATGGGTCGTGCGCCGATCGCGCAGCCCCCAGGTAGAGACACACGTGCAGAACCAAAACGTGCCAGCAGCGGCGCCAGAACGAGAATGCTCGCACGCATGCGGCGCACAATATCGTAGGGCGCCTGGGCGTTGCTGGCCTTGCTGGCATCCAACACCAAGACCCGGCCAGAGCCGCGGGTCGCGACCACGCCGAACTCGCTCATCAGACCGAGCATGGTGTCGACGTCAGTTACTTCAGGAACGTTGCCCAACTCCAGCCGTCCAGGACTAAGCAACGCAGCGGCAATCTGTGGCAGAGCCGCGTTCTTGGCCCCGCGAATCTGGACCGACCCTTCAATGCGTTTGCCGCCACGAATGATCAACCGGTCCATAGTGTTTCTCTTCCCGTTGCCAGGAGCGCAGTCAGCAAAAGCTACGCATTTGGTCGCGCCAGATCGTCATATCATCCCGCCGTCAAACACTGGCATCAGCGTGATAGCGTGGGTATTGGGTGTCCTTTAACTTAGATTGGATTTACTGCGCCACAAATCCAGCCTGTCGCAAACTTACATGAGTCCGGACCGAACCAATCCTTCAAATGCACAAGGGCACGCCATCCTGGCGGGTCGTATATTCGATGGTCACCTCTGGCATACCGAAACTGCCGTGCTGATCCGGAATGGACGTATTGCCGGAATTGGATCCTGGGCCGAGGTTCCGCCAGATTTGCCGCAGACACGCCTCCAGCCCGGCGCCTTCCTCGCCCCCGGCTTCGTAGATTTGCAGGTCAATGGCGGCGGCGGCGTTCTCCTCAACGATCGACCGACGGCTGACGGCATGCGCGCCATCGCCCGCGCACACCGCCGCTATGGCACGACAGCCTGCCTCCCGACATTGATCAGCGATACGCGCGAGCAGATGCGGAGTGCCATTGCGGCCGCTCGGTCGATTGCCGGCGGCGATGGCGTGCTCGGCCTGCATCTGGAAGGCCCGTTCATCAATCCGCAGCGTTCGGGTGTCCACCGGGCCGACCGGATCGCAAAACCCGCAGCGGGCGACCTCGAGGAATTGTGCGAACTCGCCGGCGTCGGCAGATCATTGGTTACGTTAGCGCCAGAATGCGTACCGGCGGGCTTCGTTCGGATGTTGGCCTCTGCCGGTGTGCGGATTTCCATTGGGCACAGCGAGGCGACCGCTCCCGTGACAATGCAGGCCGTCGCCGAAGGCGCGACGGGGGTAACCCATCTGTTTAATGCAATGCCACCCTTGAGTGCGCGTGCTCCGGGGATCATCGGTGTGGCACTGGCCGAACGTCGGCTGACGGCGGGTCTCATTGTCGACGGGATTCATGTCGATCCCGTGTCGATCCGGGCAGCGTTTGCCGCGAAGGGATCCGATCGAATTATGCTCGTGACCGATGCCATGCCGACGGTCGGGACATCGCTGCACCGCTTCGAGCTCATGGGCCGGATCATCGCCCTCGCCGACGGACGGCTGACAGCGAAGCACCTGGGGCGCTTAACTCCAGCGTGCCGGATCGTCCTGCTGCGTCATAACCGGTGAAGCGGTCATCCATCTCGAACACGGTGCCTGCCAGGCCGCCCCGGTTCATCGATCCGATGACTACCTTGCCCTCGAGGACTCCGAGGAGCAGCAGTTCTTCCAGGACGTCGGCGGTGCCTAGCACTCCGCCGACGCCGGGATGCTGCAGTGCGATGCACAGCCGTGCCAGCAGGTCCACGCGGTCGGCCATGGCGAACGGCTCGCCGCCGGCACCGAGAGCGCCGCGGGCCGGGTGGTCAGCGGCGATGACGACAAGGCCGCCTCCGGTACCCACGAGCGAGGAGGCTCGCTTGCGTGCGGCGGCGCACGCCGCGATATCTGCTGGCTTATAGATGCGCGTGCCGAGGATGTCGGCTATCCGGTCAGCGAATCTCACGTTCATTTGATTCGCCGCTGATGCCGGGAAGCAACTTACGGCATCGAATGCGGAGACCTTCATGTCACGCCGAGGCCGTCTGGAGCTGCCTGCGCAGTTCACGGGCACGTTGCTGCGCGCCCGGGTCGGGTGCCGGGGAGGCGGCCAGCAACCGCTTGGTATACGCGTGTTCCGGCGCGGTGTTCACCTTCGCGGTCGTCCCTTCCTCGACCACCTTCCCGCGGAGCAGGACCGTGATCCGCGTGGCCACGTAGCGGACGACGGTCAGGTCGTGGGAGATGAACAGCATGGCCAGTCCCATCTCGACCTGGAGATCCTTCAGCAGGTTGAGCACCTGTGCCTGCGCGGACAGGTCCAGCCCGCTGACCGGCTCGTCACACACCACCATGTGCGGCCGGGTGATCAGGGCCCGGGCGATC
>Ga0187777_10000445_pt1 | contig 28548 bp, 27 predicted proteins | sample 1015_Q2_SP5_10_M_FD_132416 | JGI IMG/M metagenome (GOLD analysis project Ga0187777, IMG submission 132416) | Tropical peat soil microbial communities from peatlands in Department of Meta, Colombia - 1015_Q2_SP5_10_MG | ecosystem: Environmental > Terrestrial > Soil > Wetlands > Peat | place... | reverse complement strand
TGGGTAAAGCTTGCCGTGCACGAATTGGAATTCGTCATCAGACGCGTGATATGCGTCGCCAGATCCGGGCGCATCACGCCATAACCCATTCGCCATCCCGTCATGGCATAGGTCTTGGAAAAGCCGTCCAGGAGAATGGTGCGCTCTTTGAAGCCCGGAACCGACATGATCGAGTAGTGCTCACCGTCGAAAATCAATCGGCAATAAATCTCATCCGACAAAACCATAACATTGCGATCGCCGATGGCTTCTGCGATCTCCCGAATGTCCTTTCGGTTAAGCACGCCGCCGGTGGGATTATGGGGCGAATTCAAAATGATAAGCTTCGTTCGATCGGTGATCAGGGCCGCCAACTCGTCCACGTCGAGGCTGAAATCTCTTTCCTCGTGCAACCGGACCGGCACTGCCTTGGCGCCGAGATAGTTAATCATCGACTCATAGATCGGGAACCCCGGATTCGGATAGATGACTTCATCGCCCTCATCTGCCAAGGCCAGCAGGCTGAAGAAGATGATCGGCTTGCCTCCCGGAACGACAACTACCTCGTCGCTCGTCACGGGCACGCCGCGTGATCGGCTGACTTCTTCCGCGATTGCCTGCCGTAACTCCGGCAAACCCGCCGACGGACCGTAATGCGTCCAGCCACTGTGTAGGGCTTTAACCGCTGCTTCGACAATATTTCCAGGGGTATCGAAGTCCGGCTCGCCAATTTCCAGATGGACGATCTCTTTGCCCTGGCGCTCCAGCGCCCGGGCCTTGTTCAATACCTCGAAAGCTGTCTCGGTACCAAGCCGCGACATGCGCTCGGCCAGACGCAGCTCGTATTGGGTAGCCTTTTCCATCGTAAGGGTAGACATTATATTCCTCCCCGGCGCAGACGACGTTCGCAGCATGCGGCGAGTCAGCGGAACCGCTAGATCACGCGACACTATTATCCAATGCCACTCGAATCTCGTCAGCTTCTGACATCACCGGCACAAGTGACTCGCCAACCGCCTTCCTTCTGCGCTGGCTGAAGAAACTTGTTCGCGACATCACGCCGCTGTTGTTGACATCCCTGGAAATAGACCGTCACTCCAGTGAGCACCTGATGCCATCGCAAAATGCATCGCCAGACGGCACCAGATTTTGGGCGAAAATGAACTTTTCCCAGTCGCTTTGCGTCCTATGTTAAAGCATCATGTATGAGGCCTGCGGAATGTATATTCCTGCGATGCGACAAAGGGATACTCAGGATCATCCTTATGACTAACGAGATTCAACGCGGGGATTCGCTCGAAGCCGCTACATCGGCGACAACCCGTCCCCAGCCCACGCTGCGGAAAGTCTTTATCGGTCCTCGTGGGTTGCGCGCAGGATGGAAGGTTCTCATTTTCGTCCTGATCTTCTTCGCTGGGGTTCTCTGCCTGCAACCTCTAGGCAGGCTGCTGGGCCAGATTAACCCCAAGGCGCCGCCACCGCCCGGAGCGGCTCTTCTGCATGAATTCCTTGGCATGGCTGCCGTCCTCATCGCCACCGCCATTATGGCCAAATTTATCGACCACAAACCCTGGGGTTACTTTGGAACACCTCTGCAGAACGCATTTCGCTCGAACTTCTGGATCGGGGCTGCCGTCGGACTTGGTACATTGGCCCTGCAACTCGAAATCATGCATTTTTGCGGATGGTTCGACTATGGCACGCAGCAGCTTCATGGCGCCGCAATTGTTGCCTATGGCGGGCTGTGGGCTCTCATGTTTCTGTGCGTCGGAGTGACCGAAGAAGGTGTTCTGCGCGGTTATGTGCAGCGTGTCACCACCGATGGGCTGAGCAGGTTACCCGGAGGCTGGAGTTTCTGGACTTCCGCTCTGCTCTTCTCAATTGTCTTCGCGGGTGGACATATCTCAAATCCCGGCGAAAACAGGTTCGGCATCATTATGGTTCTCATCGACGGCATGGTCATGTGCTTTAGTCTTTGGCGTACCGGCGATCTTTGGTTTGCTATCGGCAATCACGCTGCCTGGGACTGGGGCGAGACCTTCCTGTTCGGGACACCCAATAGCGGCTTTCGCGGCCAGGACGTTCTTATGAATCCGTCCTTTCACGGCCCTCTTCTGCTTGCCGGAGGTACCGACGGTCCCGAAGGTAGTGTGCTGGTGTTGCTGTCAGAGGCGCTGGTCGTCCTGCTTGTTGCCTTCATCTATCATCGGCGAAGGTTTCCGCTGATCACCGACCATATTCCGGCTGAACAAGGCGATCTTCAGGTGACTTACGCACCTCCTGACCCCGCGACGCGGAATTAACGGGCTCGTTGCAGAGGCAAGGCTGTCACGGAATCTAGGGGACAGTTGTGCACATAACCGTTGAGCTGACCTCCTTCGAGCTTGTTTATTACCTGAGTTCAAGTCCATTGCTCGGCCCTCGGTCAACGACGAATCAACACCAACTCAAGTAAAATAAAAGCTTGCAACCTTTGCCGATCCCGTCCGCCGGCGACTTCCGGCGGCGCCTTGAGAGCCAATGCGGCAACTGACCCGTCTCATTCGCTACGTGGCCCCGTATTGGTGGCAACTTCTATCTTCTGTTTTGTTGATGGCATTGGTTGGCCTGCTCGACGCCTTCCGCGTTCTGCTGGTTGGGCCAGTGCTGGACCGCGTGTTGAATCCTTCCAGCGGCTCGAACGACATTCGGCTTTTTACCATCCCTGGAACTGGTCACAACATTTACCTGCAGCAGTTCGTGCCCTCGCACCTTCACAATGCGTGGACAATCGTTGCTTACGCCCTTGTTGCCTCAACCGTGTTGAAGGGAATCTTCGATTACGCTGGCACATACCTGGTGAACTATGCCGGATTCGGCATGATCACCGACTTGAGAAACAACCTGTACGACTCCGTTCTGCGGCGCTCGGCAACTTTCTTCCAGAAACACACGACCGGCACATTGGTTTCAACCATTGTGAACGACATCGAGCGCGTGCAGTACGCGATGTCGACAGTAATGGCGGAGTTTCTGCAGCAGCTGTTTACGTTGATCTTCACCGCCATCGTGGTTGTGCTTCTCGGCGGAAAACTCGCCTGGGTGTTATTGCTGTTTGTGCCATTCATTATTTATTCGGCGGGAAAGATCGGACGAAGAGTACGGCACACCACTCGCCGTGGCCAGGACAAACTGGCGGACATTCAAAACATCCTGCATGAAACCATTACCGGCAACCGCATCGTCAAGGCGTTCAACATGGAGTCGTGGGAGATTGCCCGGTTTCACAAAGCAGCGCGACGTCTTTTCTGGGCTAACCTGCGGTCCGTGGCCGCGGCCGCGATCAGTTCCCCACTCATGGACATTTTCGGTGCCATCGCGATTGCGCTGTTACTCCTGCTGGGCCGCGAACAGATTGCTCATCAGCGCATGACAGCCGGAGTTTTTTTTGCCTTCATCGTTGCCGTGTTCAAGCTCTACGATCCAGTACGCAAGTTTGCCCTTTTTAACAACAACTTCCAGCAAGCCCTTGGAGCATCCTCAGAAATCTTCAAGTTTATGGATACCCAGGATGATGTGCGCGAACGACTGGACGCCGATTCGCTACCTCCGTTTTCGCGCTGCATTAAGTTTGATCATGTCACCTTCTCCTATGAGGCCAACGGCGATGAAGGTCGCGAAATTCTGCGCGACATCGATTTGGAAGTCCGTGCCGGCGAGGTCCTGGCCGTCGTGGGCTCCAGCGGCGCAGGGAAGAGCACCCTGGTTCACCTCGTTCCCCGCTTCTTCGATGTAAGCTGTGGACGATTGCTGATCGATGGTCATGATGTGCGCGACGTCACTTTGGCTTCGCTGCGCTCGCAGATCGGCGTTGTCTCCCAGGACACCGTCCTGTTCAACGATACCGTGCGCAACAACATCGCGTATGGGCAGCCTAATGTTTCACAAAAGAACGTGGAAGTTGCTGCGCGAGCCGCACTGGCCCACGATTTCATCATGGACTTGCCTGCCGGCTATGACACCGTCATTGGCGAGCGCGGCATCCGGCTTTCAGGTGGCGAGCGCCAGCGCGTCGCAATTGCTCGCGCCCTGCTCAAGAACGCTCCGATCCTGATTCTCGATGAGGCCACCTCCGCTCTGGATAGTGAATCCGAGTCGCTGGTGCAATCGGCTCTTGCAAACCTGATGGCGGGACGCACTGTTGTGGTCATCGCGCACCGCTTATCCACCGTACGCCGTGCTGATCGCATCGTCGTGCTGGAAAACGGCTTTATCACGGACGTGGGCAGTCACGAAACTCTGATGAAGAAGTTTGGCACGTATCGTCGACTCTATGATCTGCAATTCGTCGATCTGGAACCGCCGAAAGTGGGTACAGTTTCGGGGAGATCGTAATCACCATGCCCATCCGATCCATGACGGGGTTCGCGCAAGTCAATGGGCAGGTAAACAGCAAACTGAATTTCACCCTGTCGCTCAAATCCGTCAATCACCGTTTTCTCGATTTGCATTTCCGCATGCCTGCCGACAGCGATGCTCTGGAAATGAAGCTGCGCCGCAAACTCAAGGAACAGATGGCACGCGGCCACGTGGAATTGACTTTGAATCTCCAGCCGTCTGGCGGGGCCAGCTTCGCTTTGAATCATGAACTGGTCGGAGGTTACATACAGGCATTTCGTGGTGCTGCGGCCGAGTTTGGGTTGGCCGCCGAACCCGATCTCAACGTCATTCTGCGAATCCCCGGCGCTCTGGACTCAGCAGGCTTGCCCAGAGACTCGGAATTGGACACAGTCGTCCTCTCCAGACTGGATGAGGCCCTGCATCGCCTGAACGAGATGCGGGAGGAAGAAGGCCGAGGCACCGATCGCGAACTTCGTCAGCTGATGAAGCATGTGCAGCGTGCCTGCCGGGAAATCGAAAAGCATCGCCAGGCAACGCTGCGGACTTATACCGAGAAACTGAACGCACGTCTCCAGGAATTGATTGGGTCGCAGGTCGAACCCGAGCGCATTCTGCAGGAAGCCGCGCTGCTGGTCGATCGCAGCGATATTCAGGAGGAGCTTGTTCGCCTCGATAATCACGTGAAACATTTCGTTGCGTTGCTCGATGACGGCGGCGAGATCGGGAAGAAGCTGGACTTTCTGCTGCAGGAAATGAATCGCGAAGCAAACACCCTACTTTCGAAGACTTCCGGCTTGGCAGGCGAAGCGCTGAAGATCACTGGGTGCGGATTATCCATGAAGTCGGATATCGAAAAAGCTCGCGAACAGGTGCAAAACCTCGAATGACGAACGTCTATATCATTTCCGCACCCTCCGGTTCGGGAAAATCCACGCTGGTGGAGAAAGTGCGGAAGATTGTTCCTCGTCTCGACTTTTCCATCTCGTATACGACCCGGCCGCCGCGCGGCAACGAACGTGATGGCGTCGAGTATTTTTTCGTGTCGCGCGAGCAGTTTGACCAGATGGTCCGTCGCAACGAGTTTCTGGAATATGCCGAAGTCTTCGGCAACTGCTACGGCACAGCAAAACGATTCCTGGAGCAGGCCCAGCAGAGGGGCCACGACCTCTTGCTCGACATCGACGTGCAAGGTGCAGCGCAAATCAAACAAAAAATTCCAGAGGCGGTAAGCATCTTCATTCTTCCACCCGATCGCAAGACTTTGGAGGCGCGATTGCGCCACCGCAGCCTTGATAGGGAAGATGTGATACAACGGCGGCTGGTCACGGCCAGCCGGGAGATTGAGAAATACGGCGAATACGACTATATTTTGATTAACGACCGGCTGGAAGATTCCGTGGAAGCCCTTAAAGCCATCCTGCTTTCGGAGCGGCTGAAAAATACGGGATCGACCGACGCAGAAACGCTGGCCATAGCCGAACGTTGCAGGTTACGCAACGTCGGTGAGCGGTTACAACCGATCTTGGCCTCGTTCACAACCGCAGTTACGCCGGGCGGACGCTGAAGCGACAGGGAGAGATTATGAAGTTGATGGATGGTTTCGACAGTAACTATCGTTACATCCTGGTAGCCGCTCGTCGCGCCAGGCAATTACAAGGCGGCGCGCCTCCAGTGATCGACACTAATTCCCGCAAACCCTGCCGCATCGCCCAGGATGAGATTAAGGCCGGCAAAGTGAAGTGGTTGATCCCCGAAACCCCCAAGTCGGCAGCGGAAGTGGCCAGCGAAACGCTCGAAAAGGCGCTCGGCCAAGAGTAGGGAATTGACGATTTGTGACCATCGATTGTTGAATCCTCTACTCCTCCGCCCAATCAACAATCTAGAATTAACAATATGAAGATTGCCGTTGGTGTCAGCGGTGGTATTGCCGCCTATAAAGCCGCCGAAATCGTTCGTCTCCTGCAAGAGTGCGGCATTCGGGTGCAAGTCGTCATGACGAGCGCGGCCCAGGAGTTCGTTCGTCCTTTAACCTTTGCAGCGCTTTCCGGTGAGAAGGTCATTACGGATATGTTCGCCGCTGGAAACGAAACGCCGAACATCGACTCCGCTATCGAACACATTGCGGTAGCTCAGACCATTGATGCGTTGCTGGTCGCGCCAGCGACGGCCGACATCATCGCCAAGTTCGCGCAAGGCATCGCCAACGATTTTCTTAGCACTCTCTACCTTGCGACCACTGCTCCCGTTGTGATTGCCCCCGCGATGAACGTCAACATGTGGAATCATTCCGCGACCCAGGCGAACTTGGAGATTCTGAAAAAGCGCGGCGTGCGAATCGTTGAACCCGGGACCGGTTATTTGGCGTGTGGGATGACAGGGCCTGGCCGCCTTGCAGAAAACGAAGCGATTGTCGCCGCGGCGCTCGAAGCGCTCGGCGTTTCCCAGGAGTTGGCCGGAGAAACGGTTCTGATTACTGCCGGGCCTACACGGGAGAAAATCGACCCGGTCCGCTATCTTACGAACCGCTCCAGCGGCCGGATGGGTTATGCCCTGGCCGAAGCTGCTTTTCGTCGAGGCGCGCGGGTTCTCTTGATTACTGGGCCGACTTCTCTAACGCCGCCCGGAGCGGCCGAGGTTACCCAGGTGGAATCCGCCCAAGAAATGCGCGATGCAGTATTGCGGCTTTTGCCGCAAGCCGGCGTTGTCATCAAAACCGCTGCCGTTGCTGATTACCGCCCGAAGTCAGCGCAGTCGCAAAAGATCAAGCGCAGCGGTCCAATGAATTTGGAGCTTGAGCCCACAGCCGATATCCTCGGCGAAGTCGCACGGCACAAGCAGTCCCAGATCGTTATCGGCTTTGCGGCGGAGACACAGAATGCCCTGGAAAACGCACGCAAGAAATTAGCTACGAAATCTCTCGATGCCATCGTCGTCAACGATGTTTCACGCGAAGGCATCGGGTTCGACTCGGATCGCAATGCAGTAACGATCATCACGCAGACCGAAGTGATAGACGTTCCCGAGACCACTAAGTGGGAAGTCGCCCAACGCGTGCTGGATCAAGTCATCCGTTTACGTGAAGGCAAAGCTGCCCTCAAAACCTAGTTGCTGCGTCGATTCCGATTTAAGGCTGGCCGTACTTTTCCACGGTAATTCCTGTTAATCTCTCGTCGACACAATGACGCTTATCCTTGATCCCAATCTAAAGCAAGCTCTAGCTGAACGCATCAGGTTCTATAACGAATTGGGAATTTACGACTTCTACCAGCGGCCACTGCCCAAGGCAGCGTCGGTTGAACTCGAACCAGAAGAGCGCAAGGAAATGGCACGAACGATTGCATTGCCCGTCACCGAAGAAGATATGTTCGCCCCTGCAAAGCCGGAATCTGGCGCTACAGATCCAGGCAAAGCTTTGCGCATTATCCGCGAAGATTTAGGCGATTGCACACGTTGCCTGCTGCACAAGCAGGGCCGCAAGCAGATCGTGTTCGGAGTGGGTAACCCCGAAGCGGATCTGATGTTCATTGGCGAAGCGCCAGGCGCAGATGAAGATGAGCAGGGCGAACCGTTCGTCGGCCGCGCTGGGCAGTTACTGAACAACATGATCAAGGCGATGGGGCTTCGCCGGGAAGACGTCTACATCGCTAATATCATCAAGTGCCGCCCGCCGGGAAACCGCACCCCGGAGCGGGATGAATGTGAAACCTGCTCCCCATTTCTGCTGCGCCAGATCGCGGTGATAAAACCGAAGGTCATTGTGGCGCTGGGCGCTGTGGCAGCAAAAACATTGCTCGCCATCAATGCTCCGATGGCAGAATTGCGAGGCCGCTGGTATGACTTTCGCGGAACGAAGCTGGCGGTGACCTATCACCCGGCGTTTCTCCTCCGCGATCCGCGCCAGAAGAAAGAAGCCTGGAAGGACCTGCAACGGGTCATGAAAGAGTTGAACCTGCCGATTCCCACCAAGCCAGTGGAGTAGATTTTCACAGCCGGAAAGGAGCTGCCAGCAGACGCGCTGGCAGCATCACCGCTGCCCAGATCAATTCCAACACTCCGTGCACTGCAATCCCAATAATCCGAAATGGCAGGAGCAACAACCACACGATTGGATAAAGCACCAGCGCGAATAGAGCCAGAGGCCAGCAGATGATTAGGAGAATGCACCATAAGAAGAAAGCAGCCATAGAATTTTCCCCTCTAGTGCAGTTTACGCAAAACGCTGCGAAGCAGTTCCGCCTATTAACGTCGAGATCCGGAATGCGACAGTAGACATTTAGCCGAGAAGGATGCAGTATTACGCACTATTAATTCAACGATAATAGGAACTTACGACCCAACTGGCTTAATCCTTTAACGACACCGAAGTACCCCCTGGCGTTCACTTCGTGGGTCAACCCGGACTGTTTTTCTGGTATTCTCATTCGTTTTACCCCGAGGGCCATTGCGGTGGAACGGCGCGGACAGAAGCATCATCGAGAACGGCTTGGGGAAGCCTTGCGTGAGGAAATCGAGACGATGGTCGAGGGCGAACTGGGTGACCCCCGAATCGGCTTGGTAAGCGTGAGCAAGGTTGAAATGGCGGAGGACTCCCGCTCGGCGCGGGTATATGTCGAAGTCGAAGGAGATGATGCAGAAGCCAACCGGACGCTCGAAGGACTGGCGGGTGCCGTGGGCTTTATCCGTCATGAGCTGGCCGAGCGTTTGCATCTGCGGCGAGCCCCAGAATTGTTTTTCCACTTGGACCGCTCAGAGAAGTATGAATCCCGCATCAACGAGCTTTTGAGTCGGGCCAGGAAGAAAAGCAAATAAGTTAACTGATCTTATGTTGCAGAAGATCCTGAAGGAAATCGGGCAGCGCCAGCGGTTCCTGCTAACGACTCACGCTCGCCCTGACGGCGACGCCATCGGTTCGGCCCTGGCGTGCAGCCAGATATTGCGTCTCATGGGCAAGGAAGCTGAGGTCGTGCTGCGCGAAGGTGTTCCGCGAATCTATCAACGGCTACCGTTCGCGGATACGGTGGTTACAGCTGAGCGTGTAAATGGCAAGTACGAAGCCGCCATCCTTCTGGAGTGCGACAGCATTCAGCGGACTCGTCTGGAGGGGCTCGAAAGCGGATTTCTGATCAATATTGATCATCACGTCAGCGGCCGCCCCTTCGCGCATGTGAACTGGATCGATCCCAACGCGGTTGCAACGGCTGAGATGATTTACAAACTCGCACGCGAGGCAGGAGTGAAGATTTCCCCTCAAATTGCCAGTTGCATCTATACGGCGGTAATAGCCGACACCGGTTCCTTTATGTTTGAGGGCACTAATGAGCACACTTTCGCATTGGCCCGGGAGCTGGTATTGGCAGGGGCAAACCCCGTCCACTGCGCTCGCAGCATCTATTTCGGACATTCGACCGCCAAGATGCGTTTGTTGGGTGCAGCCCTTTCCAACCTGCACCGCGAAGGACATCTGGCTTGGATTTGGGTGACTCGCGAGCAGATGGAGCGAGTTGGCGCAAAAGAAGAGGACTGCGAGGGTCTTGTTAACTACGCCCTGTCGATCCATGACGTGGAGGTTGCGATCTTTTTCCGTGAATTGCCGGATGGACGGATTCGCGCCAGTCTGCGGAGCAAGGGACAAGTCAATGTCTCGACTGTTGCCGAGCAGTTCGGTGGAGGCGGTCACAAATGCGCGAGCGGGTGCTCGGTGGAGGGCCCGCTGTCCATCGCGGTCGCCCATGTGGTGGACCAACTTCGCGCCCGATCTTCCGTACAATAATCACCCATGCATATTTCGCTTGCTCAAGAACTGGCCTCCTTTGTCGGTGCGCTCTTAATTCTCATTGCGTACGTAGGGCATCAGGTGGGGTGGGTGAACTCCCGTAAAGCCCCCTATAACATCCTGAATGCGGCGGGTTCAGCCATTCTCGCCTACATTGCATTCCGACCATTCCAGCTTGGATTCGTTGTGCTGGAAGTTGTTTGGGCGCTGATCAGTCTTTACGCGCTGCTAAGGCCCGGTTCTGAGAGCTGATGGGTAATTCTTGAGTGCTAATGGCACTTCGGCTCTACAATCAAAATCATCAATCAAAAGTTAAAAATCGACACCGCCGTCGCCTCGTCGGGCTCTCGTTTTCGCACGGATTGGTTCTTGTTGGCTGGATTCTGCGCATTCCTCTTTTTTTACGGGCTAGCGAACTTTGGGTTGATCGGCGCTGATGAGCCTCGGTACGCGCAGATTGCGCGCGAAATGCTGGTGCGCCACGATTGGGTGACACCTGTGCTCGGAGGGCAGCCCTGGCTTGAAAAACCGCCACTCTACTATTGGCAAACAATGGTTGCTTACAGCGTCTTCGGCGTCAGCGATTGGGCGGCGCGGCTGCCTTCTGCGCTTGATGCCGCGTTGATGGTACTCGCGATTTGGCTCTTCTGCGGCAGATATCTTCCCAGCCTTGAGTCTGACGGTGCACTGATGACTGCTTCTGCCGCCGGGATGATCGGCTTCGCTCGCGCTGCATCCCCTGACATGCCGCTGGCGGCAACGTTCACAATCGCCATGCTGGCTTGGTACGTATGGTATGAAAGCGGAACCAAATGGACCCTGGCCGTGAGTTATGTTGGTCTCGGACTTGCCACACTGGCAAAGGGCCCGGTGGCTCCGTTTCTGGCCGCAGTTGTTATTGTGATTTATGCCGCTGTAAAGAACGATTACACGCTGCTCTGGCGTACGTTATGGGTTCCGGGCGGTCTCCTTTACCTCTTAGTCACTTTGCCCTGGTTCGTCGAGGTGGAAATGAGAAATCCCCGTTTTTTTCACATTTTCATTCTTGAACACAATTTCGCCCGCTTCAGTACCAATCTTTACCACCACATCCAACCATTCTGGTATTTCATTCCGGTAACGCTTTTGGCGCTTGTGCCTTGGACAGTATTGGCCTGCGCATCGCTGGGCCAAACCGTCCGTACATGGTGGTCACAACGTGAAAGCTTAGCTGGCTCCGAGCCCGCTCTGAATACATTCCTCGGAATATGGCTTCTGGTGCCGATCATCTTCTTTTCTGTCTCTCGATCGAAATTGCCGGGATATATCCTTCCTGCAGTCCCGGCCGGTGCGTTGCTGGCGGCAGCCTATGTACGCCAGTTCATGTCGAATGACGAACGTCCGCCACTTACAGTCATTATCTTGCACTCGATCACCGCTGCCGTGCCGGTAGCTCCCGCTCTGATGATTCAGTACCTGGTGCTGCAGCATCGCATCCCATGGGGAAAGGCGTCCGCTATATCTTGCGCACTCGCTGCCGTTCTGGCCATTGCGCTGGTTCTCACTTTGCACTCTCGGGTTGGCATAGGAGGATTACGTTTTACCCTGGTCCCAGTAGCACTCAGCGTGGCCGCGGTGCTGCGGCTCGGTTCGCCAGCCTTGGACAGTACTCTCTCGGCCCGCCCGGTAGCGGGGGAGATCAGGCAAATTGAGAAGGATCGCTTGCCCTTGGCCATATTCGGCGTCCCTCGAGAACTCGAGTTCGGCTTGATGTTCTACATGGATCAGAAGATTGAACAATATGGCGTAGATCAGATTCCTTCTGGTGAGCATTTGCTGGTCGCGGCCGGAGGAAGTCAGGTCGAGATTGCAAAACGAGTGCCGGGTCGGCGTGTGTCTTATTTAGCGAGCTATGCATCCCAGGGGCTCGATTTTTATTGGGTAGCACCGAGCCGCCATTAGAATTCTGACTGTCGCCTGAAAAATCCTCTACTGTTAGCTTTGCATGTTCTCCAGTTTGCCTCGTCGCATCAAAGCATCTACACTCCTCTAGCGCCTCACAGGAGGACGCAATGGCCGCAGTCGCCCTGCAGGAGCCCCGGGTGGAGATTCTCGATCTCAGGCATTTCTCGTCGGTGGACCTGCGCCCCTTGCTCGATGCCGAGATCGAGGTCTGGTCGCGCCTGCTTTCCTGGGATTACAGCGGTTCGGCCGACATGATCCTGCGCTACGTCGACGCGAAGATTCTCCCCGGTTACGCCGCTATCGATCGTGGCCGTGTTTTTGGGTATGCCTTTTTCGTCTACGAAGGGAACAAAGGTGTGATTGGTGACCTCTTCGTGGCGAATGGCCGGCGTCTGACAAATCCCAACGAGGTGGAATCACGGCTGGTCACGCACGTTATCGAGACGTTACAACAGTCGCCCGGCATTCATCGCGTTGAAGCTCAGTTGCTGCTGCACGAGGCCAAAGCTGTAGCTCGGCCGTTCCTCGAGCAGGGTTTCAGCCGGCATGCCCGGCTCTTCATGCTGCAGCAGCTTGCCAACTCCGTGCCTCCGGTACCGCTGCAACCGGAGATCGACATTCGACGCTGGTCGGAACAGGATTATCAAACCGCTGCTGCAATTATTACAAACGCCTATCGGGGTCACGTTGACTCCGAAATCAACGACCAATATCGCACACTCAGCGGTTCCCTCCGTTTTCTCAACAACATTGTCCGTTTCCCGGGATGTGGAACCTTTGATCCGGAAGCATCCTTCGTTGCCGTGCACAAACGCTCGCGCACGATCGTCGGCCTCATCCTCTGCTCGCGTGTGCGCCACGACGTCGGCCACGTCACTCAGGTGTGCGTGCTGCCGGAATATCGTTCGTTGCGAATCGGGGAGAGCCTGATGGCGTGCACCGCCGCGAACCTCCGACAGCGCAAGTTTTCCCTGTTGTCATTAACAGTTACAGAAGCAAACAAACGTGCTGTCGACCTCTACTTCCGGTTGGGTTTCACCACGGAACGGGTCTTTGATGCGTTTGTGTGGGAGGGATAGCGTTCAGTAGCCGGCACTCAGCATTCAAACCGCCGCTTACTTGTTCGCCCCTGGCGAATGCCCGTTGATACAAGATTCCATGCTGAGTGCTGAACCGCTATCTACGCAGTATCCACATCACCCAGCCGGCCACGACTACTCCACCGACAAACATGGCGAAGCAATATAGTCCGTAGCGGATCTGGTCGCGCGATGTGTTGCGCTGTGTGATGCCGAACACGACCGACGCCAAGACCGCGAAAAGCAGGGCTGAACTGAAGTGGGAAAGGGCGAGCGTCACGGCTTTTTTCCAATCGCGATGTGATAGGCGTCAGCGACGCTGATAAAGTTCAGCAGTCCCGCAACAATTAGATATTTGGTTCCATAATCGGCAGTAGCGTGCGAGATGATGGCGTGGCCCCAGTTCATCGCCTGGCTCAAAATGTATAAACCGCCGGCGCCGAAATCGCCGACGAATCCAAGAATGTCGAGAATGTCTCCGCCGTTGGGCTGGTAAACGTGACCTTGCATCAGCAACCCGAGCGCGAACATGATCACAATCGAAGCCATCAGCAGTAACCCGCGAATCCACCGCTTCTGAACTAAATGGCCCGCGCCCGGAATGAGCCATCCGACGGCGGGAGCGACGACCGACATCACACTTATCGACTGCTCGGGAGCCTTGCTCGCAGTCGCAATGCTGCTGTTTTTCGTGGTCGACGGATTCGCCATTCAGATGATCACAATTTCTTTTTGAATTTTACCGGTTATCTCTGCCGCGTGCGGCCGCACCAATACATCAACTTCGCTGCGCACGCCGAATTCCGGCAGATAAATGCCAGGCTCGATGGAAAAGCAGGAATTCGGCAAGATGCGCCGCTCGTCGTGGATTTCGAGATCATCCATATTGGCGCCGTTGGCGTGGACCTCGGTCCCGATGGAATGCCCCGTGCGATGAATGAAATAATCGCCAAATCCCGCCTTTGTGATGCTGTCGCGAACGACCCGATCTACTTCCCAGCCCGCAATCGTCTTAGCGGCAGAAATTGCGTCTTGCACTTTTTTTACGCCGGCGTCTCGTGCGTCGCGCACGACCCCGAAGATTTCCTTCATGCGCTCCGATGGTGCCTTCCCAACGAAGCCTGTCCAGGTAATGTCGTAGTACACGGCGTCAGGTGTGTTCTGTTTTGCCCAGACATCCAAAAGAACAAAGTCGCCTTCGCGAATTGGCGATGAACTCTCGGCTCGCGGTTCGTAATGCGGGTTTCCACTGTGGCTGTTTACGGCGACAACCGGAGGATCGTCAGTGACCAGATTCTCCCGCTTGAAAGCTTCCATGAACCACTGCTGCATCTGGTGTTCGCCCGTGCCCCCATTGCGCACCCGGCTGCCGATCTCCTGAAAACCCGCTGCGGTAATCGCATCAATCTTGCTGCCCGCGGCAAAATGACTCTTGATCTGCTCTTCTGTCCAGGTAGCTTCGAACTGCGCGACCAGATCTCCCGAGCTGACAATGTTTTTTCCCAGCCCACGGACCAGTTCCACCGTGCCGCCGTCGACCAGTGAAACGTAAAATATCAGGTTGTTCGGCGAATACTGCATGGCAACATCCCGATAGGGCGCCAGCACTCGCTTGAGCTGATCGAAAAGTTCCTGCCAGGCGGAATACTGCAACTTCTTTCCTGGCAAGGTGTCGAGATGCCCGGCTTCAATCTTGTGAACCAGCTTCAACGGCTCGCCTTGCGCCGGAATCACGTAATACCAGCGCCGAGTGACCATCTGGCCAGCAGGTAACCCAAGCAACCGATAAGCGATGGGATCTCGATGGTGATGGTCATAAAACAGCCAGGCATCGATATTTCGCTCGCGCAGAGCAGATTGGATCGCCGGTAAGTTCATGCGTAAATTTCTATTCTAAACAAGTGTGGCGATTTGGGCGAATCGGCGCAGCAACCGGTAGTGGTGCAGTTTCATCAGCTCGGATCCGCCAGGACTCTCTTTCGTGTCTCGACGGGCAAAGTCTCACAGGCTGCGCGGAGCACCAGTCGTGGCGCGGCATGGCGAATCGTCATGAGGTAAGGAACGGTTCGCCCTGGATTTGCCTTGGCTGTCTCCCGCAGCAGCCAACCCAAGCCTTTCTGCACCATGTCATCTTCGTCAGCCAGAAGCAATTTGGTCAGTCGCTTGATTTCCGGGAAAAACATTTCTCGCCGTGTGCCTTGGATCAGCGCCACGCAGGCGGCGCGCCGATGCCATCTGTCTCGCGACTTTGCCCAGCGAAAGACAGATCTTACCCGCGATGGCTTGGCCACAATCATCGGCGCGATCAGATAGTGGACGAGGCCGTCGTGATCCGCCCAGTTGCGGATTCGCGGCAGCCACGACTCGAACATGCGAAATTCGGCATCATCAAACTGGCCGACAATTTTCTCCAACATCAACACCGCAAATGTTTTTTCGTCCAGGCATTGGCCGGTGAAAAGCTTGTCACAAACCCGTAACAGAAAGGGGAGTCCCATCTCTTTTAGAAGAGTTCGCCGGAACCGGACTGCAACTTTGCGAAGCTCGTCCGTATACCATCCCCGCGATTTGATTTCTTCTTTAAAGAACCACTGCACTTCTTCCGCGTGGGGCGCAGAGCCGCCGTCCTTCAGCACGCGCCGTATGTGGGCGGCGATGTAGCTAGGTGTGACTCTTCGTTTGGGCATTAGAAGTGTTCACCAGGCATTAGTGGCGAGTCGCGAAATCATTTACCTTGCTTCGCGCTTCCTCGAGCAAAACTCCCGAAATGCGGATCACCTTTCGCCGGCTTGTGCGGCCGGCAATTATGGTAACGGAAGAGAGCGGACACCCGAAAAAATTCGCAAAAAACTCGATGCATGCGTCATTGGCACGCCCTTCGATAGGCGGTGCCTTCAAAGACAATTTCACTGCATCACCGACACTCCCGACGATCGCATTCTTCTTCCCTCGTGGTTGCACCTTGACGGCAAAACTCACGCCCGCTGAGGTTTCATGAAACGCAATCATGCAGGGTATTTGGAATGTAGAAGTCAGAATGCAGAAGCAAGAACCAGTTAGAGAATCTTAGTTTCTAGCGCCAGGCTATGATCTCCGACTTCTTACTTCTGCCTTAAGCTCTCGTCCTTTCGCCAAAGATCGCGGTCCCCACCCGGACACACGTCGAGCCTTCTTCGATGGCAATTTCGAAATCATGTGACATTCCCATCGACAGCGCACTCATGCCGATTCCCGGCAATCCTCGTGCAGCAATGTCGTCACGCAACTTCCGGAGTTTTCGAAAGAATGCTCGCGCCTGCTCTGGATCTTCTGTGAACGGTGGAACCATCATTAGTCCTCGAAACTCCAGATGTATCAGGTCAGGTGCTGATTGCAACAACTCTTCCAGATCCTTGGAGTCGGGTAGCACTCCGCTCTTGGCGGCCTCGCCACCAATATTAATCTCGATCAGAATGGCAAGTTTCTTGCCGAGTTGCTGTGCGGCTGCATCGAGCTTTTGTGCAAGTCTCAACGAGTCAAGCGAATCCACCGCAGCAAACAACTCCGCCGCCTTGCCTGCTTTATTCGATTGCAGGTGGCCGATCATGTGCCATTCAGCGTCTCGTAGATCCCCTAAGGCTTCGGCCTTTCCCGCGTACTCCTGAACGCGGTTCTCGCCGAACAGACAGAGCCCGGCCTCATACGCTTCCCGAATTCGCTCAAACGGAAAGGTCTTGGTAACGGCCATAAGTTGAATTTCCTTAGAATTACGCCCGGCACGAAGCGCGGCGGCGACGATTCGCTCCCTGATTCGCGCTATGTTGTCGCGGATGCTCATGGAAAACGAGGCGATTGCAGAATTCAGAACTACGAATGCAGTATCAGCAGGAAGGCCCGAGTTCTACCTTCTTACATCTCTGCTTCTACATGATCGCCGTCGGTGGTGCCGGCTCATCTGGGCTGCCCGCGTTCGATAACGGCACCTTCATCATCACGAAGATCAGCGCGGCCATAGCGATCAAACCGGAGAATCCGGCATCGCCGATACTGACGTGCCAAAGTTGGTGATTGGAACCCACGATAGCCGCAATGACAAGTCCGCACAGCGCCTCTCCCGCGATCAGGCCCGAAGCGGTCAAGACTCCGGCATTGTCAACCCGCGCTTTCTGCGCATCGTTGTAGCCGCGGCGATCGCGCAGTTTGTCGGTAAACCAGCGAATGACACCTCCCAGGAATATCGCGAAAGTAGTTTCCAGCGGCAAATACATCCCGACCGAAAACAGCATCGGGCTCTTCACCTCCACCAGGATCATCGAGAAACCCAGCAGAATCCCCACTACGACCAGCGGCCACGCCATGTTGCCGCCTACGATCCCCTGCGCCAGCATCGCCATCAGGCCAGCCTGTGGCGCAGGCAGGGCGGCGCTGCCGAAGTGGTAAGCCCGGTCCAGAATCATCAGCGGGAAGAACAAAACCAGTGATGCGACCATCGTGCCGAAGATGTCGCCAATCTCCATTTTTGCCGGTGTGCCGCCCAGGATGTGTCCGGCTTTTAAATCCTGCAGCATCTCGCCTGCAACCGCCGACGAAACGCAAACCACCGCGGCGACCCCGAGCACTGCCGCTACCCCTCCGGTTCCCGAAACTCCCAATGCCACCATGAGCAGCGCAGCCACAAGCAACGTGCAGAGGGTCAAACCAGACACAGGATTGTTTGACGACCCGATCATCCCAACCAGATTTCCAGAAACTGCAGCAAAAAAGAAACCGAGCACAACCATGACCCCCGCAGCGACCACCGCACCGGCGATTGCTTTGTTGGACGGCAGGTTATGTGTGGCTGAGATGAAGTAATAGTAGAGTCCGATCATGGCGATGAAAACGATTCCTACCCCGACAAAAACCACCTTCGCGCTAAGATCGCGCTCCGTGCGGTCCGTCGCTTGATGCGCTTCGGTTGACTTCTTGAGGTCAGAGACGGCTCGCTTCATTCCCGCGGCAAGTTGACTGCGCATGCGAAACAATGTGAAGCCCGCGCCGACCAGCATGCCGCCCACCGCAATGGGACGCACGATCGAGTACCATACGCTGAAGGCGACTCCGCTCCAATATTCGGCGGAGCTCGTTCCGGGCGCTGCCGGCAGGGTCGGGCCAAGGAAATAAATAAGCAGCGGAACCAGCAGTCCCCACGCCAATACACCGCCCGCAAAGTTCAAAGAAGCCAAGCGCGGTCCGATAATGTAGCCTACTCCGAGATATGCCGGGCTGACCGCAGGAGAAGTAAACGTGGTCATGCCACCAGTAGCCAAGATAGGCGCGCTGGTACTTCGACCCAGACGCAACCCGGCCGGCATTTTCGGAATGTTTTCCAGCAGATTGCGCGTGTACCAGAAGACGTTAATCTGGGACAGAAAGTACATGAACGCCCCGAAGCCCATGTTCGCAAACAAAATCTTTGCGGCTTTTGAGCCTTGTTGTCCGGCTTTGTGAATTTCTGACGCGGCCACCGATTCCGGGAAAGGAAGATCCGGGTCTTCCACCATCACGCGTCGCAGCAAGGTCACGAAGAGAATTCCCAACAGCCCGCCGATCGCCATGAGCGCGACCGATTGCCAGTAGCGTGTCATCCCGAGCGACGGCCACAAACCTGCCAGCACAAAGGCGGGTATCGTAAACACCGCTCCGGCAGCTACGGATTCACCGATCGCGCCTACGGTTCGAGCGATGTTTTCTTCCAGCAGCGAGCCTTTCATCAGGCGCAGAATCGACATTCCAATCACCGCGGCTGGATAGGTCGCCGCAATGGTCATTCCGGCCTTCAGTCCGAGGTAGGCGTTTGCCGCTCCAAGAATGCCGGTCATCAACATTCCCAGAAAAACCGCGCGGAAGGTGAACTCCCGCATTTCCATATTCTGGGGAACATAAGGCTGATATTTTTTTTGGACGGGGGGAAGAGTCTGAGTGCTCATTAGGAGAAAACCTCGTAAGACACAACAATTTCAGATACAAACCCTGCGACGGCGCACGTTAGCATGCGGTGAGGCCACATTACAAGTGCGGAGGTTACCTATGTTTGTAATGATTCTGATCCCACCTCGTGCTCACATCCCAGAGGCGTACCAACTTTCGATACCTTAGCCGCAATTGCGCGGTGTATTCCGCACCGCTATACTTAATGGGATTCGTTCAGCCGGAGCTTCCGCAGCAATAGCTGGGCGAGGGAGGGTCGTCTTCAGCAGTAGCCATACTTCAGTTCGGCTGGCCAGGGAGAAAATTGCTGTCAGGGAAGGGTCTTTGCTTTCCTCCCTTGTGTCGGGCGTTCACGGCGCCGCCGCGGCCCTTTTTGTGACGTTGTTCCCCTCGGATTGTCGTCTTTGCGGTACCCCACTTCTAAACATCTCCCGTCTTCCGGTTTGCGATGAATGCCTTGCCGCCATGCGCCCCATTTCCGTTCGGCAATGCGCGATTTGCGGTGAGCGGCTGCCAGGCGATCTTGCCGCGGCGGCGAATTGCAGCGAGACCCGGTGCGACCTCTGCCGTCGCGCCGAGCCGCCGTTTGTCAAAGCTGCGGCGTACGGGAGCTACGAGGGCGGGCTTCGCGAACTGATTCACTTGCTCAAGTATGAACAGGTTCGGCCCGCAGCCGATGTTCTGGGACGGATGTTGGCTGAAGCGATTGCAGACCTGGCCCCGTCATTTCCAGCTGAGCAAGTTGTAATCGTGCCCGTGCCGCTTCACGCGACCAAACGAAGGCAACGCGGCTTCAACCAGTCAGAACTGATCGCCCGAGCGGCGCTGAAAATTCTGTCGGCGGAGGCACGCAATCGGTTCCAGCTCAGCTCCGGGCTGCTGGAGCGTCTCCGGCCCACCCAATCACAGATTGGACTTTCGCGTCATCAACGCCGCGAGAACCTGCGCGGGGCATTTGCCGTGATCAAACCAGAGCAGGTTTCGGGTCGCGAGATTCTGCTCGTCGACGATGTATTTACCACCGGCACGACAGTTACAGAGTGCGCGCGGGTGCTGCGTCGTGCGGGAGCATCTAAGGTATTTGTAGCCACGGTGGCACGCACCTTAAAAGCGGAAGTTGAGCACGTCGTTCCGCAATTCGATAAGGAAGAGCCGCTCGTGGCTATGGCAGCCGCGGGCTAAATGGGAATGTCAGGCAAGTGGCACAATTCGCCGAATCTGAACCGGCCTCAACCTGCAACCGCGGCGGTGGGTGGTGTGCGCTTTGATGTGGACGGCCATGTGTTGCACGCGCCGGTGCTGGTCCTCAATGCTTCCTATGAGCCGATCAACGTCTGCGCGGCGCGCCGCGCCATTGTGCTGGTCTTGAAGGGCGTAGCTATGACCGAGGAGGAGAACGGCCACTTCCTCCACGCCGCCAGGCTTGCGATGCGTCTGCCTTCAGTGATCCGACTGCTGGAGTATCGGCGTATTCCTCACCAGACTCGGGCCCTTTCCCGCAAGAATATCCTCCTGCGGGATCGGAACACTTGCCAGTATTGTGGAGAAATCTTGGCCTCAAGCGAACTGACGCTCGACCACGTCACCCCACGCTCGCGCGGCGGCGCTTCGGCCTGGGAGAATCTCGTCGCGTGCTGTCATCCTTGCAATCGCCGCAAAGGTAATCAACTTCCCACCGAAGCTGGCATGAAACTCATGCGTGAGCCCCGCGCATTCAATCTGCATACCAGCCGCCATATCATGCGCCTGATGGGGCGTTCCGACGATAAGTGGCGGAAGTACCTGTTCTATTAACCACCTGCTTTCGCACACAGACACGCGTGCCACGAAGCCAAATGCTGGGCGTATAATCCCCGAACGGTGGTTCCATGCTGCTCTCCCCCGGAGCGAAACTCGGCCCCTACGAGGTTCTCGCTAACATCGGGGCTGGTGGCGTCGGCGAAGTCTATCGCGCGCGTGACACCCTGCTGAAGCGCGATGTTGCCATAAAAATCCTAGCCGGCACATATTCGCACGATCCGGAAAAACTGAGACAGTTCTATCAGGAGGCCGAAGCAGCAGCCGCTCTCAATCATCCCAATATCCTTTCCATCTACCAGATTGGGGAGCAGGACGGTGTGCCTTACATCGTCACTGAATTGCTGCAGGGAAAAACTCTCCGTGATTACCGCGGCAACAATCCCCTCCCGTACCCTAAAGCCCTTGACTATGCCCTGCAGATCGGGCACGGCCTCGCGGCGGCTCACGCGAAGCGAATCGTCCATCGCGATCTGAAGCCGGACAATTTGTTCGTTACCGATGACGGCCACGTCAAAATTCTCGATTTCGGCTTGGCCGAATTGCTCCCGGCAGAAATTCCGACCAACGCCGAAACCCCTACTGCCGAAAATACCGTGCCCTCGGGAAAAATGATGGGCACGTTACGCTACATGTCACCCGAGCAGGTTCGCGGACAGCGGGCTGACGCCCGCTCGGATATTTTCGCGTTTGGCGCCATTCTCTACGAGATGCTGGCCGGAAAGCGGGCCTTTGCGGGAGAAACCTTCGCGGACACCATTGGTGCCATCGTTAAGGAGAATCCTCCGTCGTTGTCCCAACTGGTTCCGGACATTCCGCCTGGCCTGGAACGGATCGTTTTCCGTTGCCTGGAAAAAAATCCGGTGCAGCGATTTCAATCGGCTTCGGACTTAGCGTTTGCCCTGGAAGAATTGACTGAAACACGCGCTGCCATGCAGCCTTTGCCATCGCTGCACGTGGGAATGGTAAGCCGCGTATTTTCTCGCACCCTGTGGCTTCTCCTGGCTCTTCTTGCAACTTTCATCGGCTTACGCTTCTGGTTCTCGCGAGCCTCTTTCCAGCCTGGCACCGCTATCCGGTCGATCGCGGTGTTGCCATTCCAAAACGTATCGGGCGACTCCTCCCAGGACTACTTCGTCGAGGGAATGACCGACGAGTTGACCACCGAGCTGGCAAGCATCGGGGCGCTGCGCGTCGTCTCGCGAACCTCCGCAATGCGGTACAAGTCAGCCACGAAGACCTTGCCTGAGATTGCTGACGAGTTGCACGTCGACGGCGTGATCGAAGGTTCGGTTTTACGCTCCGCCGGCACTGTCCGTATCACAACCCAGTTAGTGGATGCTCGGACCGATAAGCAACTATGGGCGCGCAGCTACTCGCGCGAGCTGAAAGATGTTGTGCAGCTGCAGAACGAGTTGGCGCGGGATATCACCGAAGAAATCCGTATTGTTGTAACTCCGCAGGAACGGCAGAGACTAACCAGTTCGCATGTCGTCAGCCCCGAGGTACACGAGGCGTACTTGAAAGGCCGCTACCATCTGAATCAAGGAACTGAGGACCATTTGCGCCTCGCGAAAACCTACTTCGAGCAGGCGGTCAAACAGGACCCAGATTACGCCGCCGCTTATGCCGGACTTGCCGATTACTACTGGCTCACGAACGAGCTACCCGCGCAAGTCGCAATTCCGGCGGAGAAGGAATACGCGTTGAAAGCGCTCTCGCTCGACGACAGCCTGGCCGACGCGCACGCCACCCTCGCGGCGGTCAAGTATTACGGCAATTGGGACTGGCCGGGCGCAGACCAGGAGTTTAAGCGAGCCATCGAGCTCAGCCCCAACAGCGCCGAGATTCATCGCATGTACGCCGGTTTTCTTTCCGAGATGGGGAATCACGACCACGCACTGTCGGAGATCCGCACCGCGCTTCAACTGGACCCCATTTCTGTCATTACGAATGTCAGCGCCGGCTGGGCCTACTACTACGCGCGCCAGTACGATCGCGCCTTACAGCAATGCCGGAGTAGTTTGGAACTGGATGCGCAATCGGTATCGGCCCACGACTGCATAGGCTCTGCCTCCACCGAGAAAGGGTTGTACGGGCAGGCGGTGGAGGAATATCAGGCCCTGGTAACCAGTTCCGGCGACGATCCCTCACGTCTGGCAAGCTTGGGCCGTGCTTATGCCCTCGCGGGCCGGAACTCCGACGCGCGCCAGGTTGCCGCAAAGCTGAACAACGCCGCCAAGGAGCACTACGTCCCCCCGTACTTCTTAGGACTGGTTTATGCGGCGCTGGATGACAAAGATACGGCTTTCATGTGGCTCGACCAGGCTTACCAGCAGCATGATTCATATTTGCCACGTCTCAAAGTCGAGCCTGGGCTGGACAGCCTGCGATCAGACGCGCGATTTGGCGATCTTCTTCGTCGCATGAACCTCTGAGGATCGGGATTGTGGCCGCGAAAAAGATCGCCCAAACACCGGTGGCTCGAAGCCGACCGGAACTCCTACTTTTTCTGCAATTGGGGCAATGCCGAAACGATAGCGGTACTTAAGTGGCCGTGCACCGCTGTGAGTATCCATCCCAGCGGCTCTGGTGCCTCTTCCACCGAGGATAGAGTCACCCACGGACCTGCCACTATCACCGGCTTGGAAAAAATCTTGTTTTTGTTGAGGAATTCGACAAAGCTCTTCGGATTCTTCACAAATTTTTGATAGTCGTGATTGCTGACCTGTAGAACTGTTACCTGCGGAAAAACATCACCGCCATCCAGTTCCCAAACCTTCAGTACAGGCGAACCCTCGATTGTCTCCCACTTTACAGATTCTTTACGCATAGACCCTCCCAGGCAGCCTCCTGATCCAGACAAGCGGGCTTGTATACCCTCTTGTTATAGGAAGTCAAGCCGGGCTGCCGCGGTTACAGGTTTACCTCGACTAGTTTGGCTTCAAGTCTGTTATTGGGGAGACTGCGCTGGTTTCTCGTTCTGATCGCCGGCCTTGGGTATCTCCTTGCCTTGGTAGGTGATCTTCACGTTCGACCCAAAACGCTTGTAATTGGTGTACTTCACGATTTCACGAATCTTGACGTCTTGCGTGGAAAAATGAAGCGTGTCGTCAGCCCTTGTGTAAGTCGGAAACCAGTATTTACCATCAACTTGCTCCCGCCAGGTTGTAAATTTCGGAAACAGGTTTTCGTCTCCCCGTCCTCTTTTGTTGGCACGCTTTTCCGGAACCATCTGGCCGTAAGTCTTCACGATCTGAAAGTCGTGATCATCCACCCAGATTCGGCCTTGGAAGTAGCGTTTGTTTTTCTCGATCTGCTTGGGTGCGATGTCGAAGACGTAACAGTGGAGTTCGTCTTCCTGTTGTTCTCCCACGTACAGGACATTGTATTGGCTGATTTCGTCGCTGGTCAGCACCATTGGAAAGCCATTTTCAAGATCGTCGTAGTCTTCCCGGGTCATCCCGATGCGGGTCAAACTGGGCAAGGGCGCGAACACTACGTTCTTCACGCGCCGTCCCTGATCATCGAAGCTCACATCGAAGACTTCCTGAAACTCGCCATCCACAGTCTCGCCATCAAGAGTTTGCATTTTTGCCGACTCCCGATACCCGTACTGGTCATATGCTTCTTTGAATTCTTTTTCCTTACTGGCAAATCGCCGGATGATTTCGTCGGGTGTGATTCCCTTGGGTTGGGAACTGTCGAGCGGACCTTCGTCGGCAAACACTTGCGGCAGGATCAGCCCATAGATCGCACACAGTGCGGACAGCAACAGTGCAAGGCGAAGATGCTTCATGAGAATAGTGTATCGGAATCGGCAGTCGTGGGGTTGGCCATGCTGCATCCTATGAAAGTTAGAGTGCAGGGCAGGCGTAGTGGTTGCCGCTAAATGACCTGCCTCCAACCGCAGACGGAGTCTCGGGTTTTACGCGGGCTGACGTTGTAAGATGGCAGTTCGCCATATGTCATCCAGCGCGCGAGTCGACACATCCCGCCAAGCCACAGTCCAGCAGGAAACGATTCGCCTGGCTGACTTGCCCCAGGTTCGCTCGGCTTTGGCGTGGTTCCGGCCGCAAGAGGCACAGTTCGCTAGATGGCAGCTCGAAATGGCCCGCATTCCGGCTCCGCCATTTGGTGAGAACCTGCGAGGCGAATGGCTAAAAGCGCGTTTTCAGGAGCTGCGCCTCGAGGACGTGCATGCCGATGAAGTCGGAAACATCTTTGGTATTCTCCCGGGAGCGGGTAACGAATTTGTTGCGCTCACCGCCCACATCGACACGGTTTTCCCCGCGGGCACTCCACTAAATGTCCGCCAACAAGGCAATCGCTTGTATGGGCCGGGCGTCTCCGACAATGGCGCCGGGGTTACGGCGCTCCTTGCCGTCGCCGGCGCGCTCCAGTCCTCCCAGATATCGGTAAGTGCGCCAATCGTCTTTATCGGCAATGTTGGCGAAGAAGGCGAAGGCGATCTGCGCGGAATGCGCCATATTTTTTCCACTCCGCGCTGGGAACACTCCATTCGTTACACCCTGGTTCTGGACGGAGCCGGTTCTGACACGATTGTTGCCGAAGCCTTGGGCAGCCGCCGTTTCGAAGTGATTGTGCGCGGTCCGGGAGGGCATTCCTGGAGCGATTTCGGCGCTCCCAATCCGATCCTGGTGCTTGCCCGGGCCTTGAATGTTTTTGCCCATACACCGGTCCCATCATCTCCAAAGACCACTTTCAATGTTGGCGTCATTCGGGGAGGCACTTCGGTGAACTCCATCCCCGAATCCGCCAGTATGCGAGTGGATATCCGTTCAACATCGATGACGGAGATGGAGCGTCTCGAGAGTTCGCTGAGGCAGGCCGTCAGCCTGGCGATAGAAGATGAAACCGAGGCCAGCGAACGCTTCGGTTCGTCGCATCGTCGCTCGTCCATGCTCACTCACGAATTCGTTGCGATTGGTAGCCGCCCGGCTGGCGAGTTGGATCCAAATTCGAGGATACTCAGCGTGCTTCGCGCCGTCGACGCACACCTGGGTAACGCCGCACAGATTCAGCGTGCCTCGACCGATGCGAACATTCCTATGTCGTTGGGCCGGGAAGCAGTCGCCATCGGCGGCGGCGGTGTGGGGGGTGGCGCTCATACCTTGCAGGAATGGTTCGACGCTACCGGCCGGGAACTCGGTCTCAAACGAATCCTTCTTACGGTCCTCGCCCTGGCAGGGATAGCGGAGTAGACAGGTCCTTTGCTTGCAAGCCCTGAAATTGAGACGGGCTTGCGAAGAACCCACCCTTCATCAGCGGGGATTCGGGCGGTACACCCAGCCGCCCGGGTTCGAACCTGCTGCTATTGTGGGAATTTTCTCGTCATTAACACGCGCGAGTATTTTATCGACGATTTCGCGCGAGGGTGCGAGCGAGCAAACTGGGTCGGTCGCGGCAGCATTGCCCGTCAGCAACAATGCCTGGCAGCGGCATCCCCCAAAATCCTCTGCGCGGCGATCGCAACTGCGACAAGGCTCAGGCATCCATTCATCACCACGGAATTTCCTAAACGCGCCAGATTCGTTCCAGATCCATTCGAGCGAATGCCGGCGTACATTGTCGAACTCAAGGCCGGGAATGACTGCTGCGGCGTGACAGGGAAGCGCCTGCCCCCCAGGATCAATCAGCATCAGCCGGCGTCCCCATCCGCCCATGCACGCTTTGGGAAAGCGAGCATAGTAATCCGGTGCAACATAATCAATCCGCATTCGGCCGTTCTGGCGGGCTACCACTTCATTCACGGTTTGTTGAGCTGCTTCGACCTGCGATCGAGTCGGAAGCAGGCCCTCCTGGTTGCGCAGGGCCCAGCCGTAATACTGAACGTTGGCGACCTCAACCCGATCCGGGGCGAGCTCTTCGACCATGGCAAGGATCTCATCCAGATGGTCCAGGTTCTGCCGGTGAACTACCACGTTCACCGTAAATGCGAGCTTGAACTTGCGAATAATCCCGGCAAGTTGCAGTTTTCGTGCGTGGCTGGGCGCCCCGGCAATCTCATCTGCCAGGTTTTCTCGTGATCCTTGAAAACTGAGCTGGATATGCTCGAGTCCACCCTCCGCCAAGGCGGCCAATCGCGTTTCGGACAGCCCAATCCCGGAGGTGATTAAGTTCACATAAAGCCCAGCCGATCTCGCGCGTCGGGTAAGCTCCAGTACATCGGAACGCGCAAGAGGCTCACCTCCCGTGAAGTGAACATGCAAAATCCCTAATTTGCCGGCTTCCCCAAAAATGCGGACCCATTCATCGGTTGAGAGTTCAGCTGCCGTCTTCTGCATCTCCAGAGGGTTGGAACAGTAAACGCAGTGCAGCGGACAGCGGTGAGTCAGCTCTGCGATTAACGCTAAGGGACCATTGAGCATGAAGTGCTTCCGAAAATCACTATGCGGAGTAGCGAGTAAATCATGGCTTCAAGAATGGGAAGGGCCTAGAAATCGACAATGCGCTTCTTATGCAATTGCTCCAGGAACGTCCCAACCTCCTGTTCAATCCGAACCGGGTCGGCGTTGCTGTAAGTCTTCTGCAACTCCAGCACGATCTGCTGAACGGTGCGCTGGCCATCGCAGCGCTCCAGAATAGCGCGCCCTGTACCTTGTAAGCGGATCGCGCCTTCCGGAAACAGCAGCATGCGTTCCGCATCATTCGGCTCAGCCCATCGGCATCCCGTTGCCAAACGAGGCTGGCTTGAGCTTTCAAGCGGCGCCACGTCAGCTTCCCTCAGCGGGAATGAAAGCTCCAGGTGGCGGCCATGCCGGCTGCACATAGGCGAAGTGAAGCGCATCAAGTTGCGCCCACAGGATGTCGCATTTCCGCCGCAACGCGGCAATCACCAGTTCCTGCTCCTGTCGCGTGCGGGCATGTTCCGCAACCCAATTAAAAGCGTACGTCGCATCTTCGGGAGCCTGGGTCAGACGTGCCGTGAAGTAATCCAAGGCGCCCGAGAGCCAAGGATAGTGCTTTCGCAGCGCGTCCATCCGCAGCGCGATGAGATCTCGCGAGAACAGTTCGGTTAGCGAGGAAGCAACCGCTTCCAGGAAACTGCGACTCCTGACCAGCTCCAGATAGGCATCCACCGCATAGCGGGTCGCGGGCAGCACTCCGTCACCATTGCGAATCATCTCACGTGACAAACCCGTAGCTTGGCCCAGCTTGAGCCATCGCTCAATTCCACCGTTGCTGTTGGCATCGCCGTCATGATCGACGATCCGCTTGCGCCAGGCCACGCGGAACTCCCGGTCCTCGCTGCGAGAGAGAATTATGGAATCCTTGATGGGAATCCGGCTCTGATAGTAGTAACGGTTGAGGGCCCAGGCTTGCAGCTGTCCGCGCGTAAGCTTGCCCTCGTGCATCATGAGATGAAATGGATGTTGATGATGGTACCGTTCCCGTCCTACTTCTTGCAGTCGGGCACGCAATTCTTCTCTTGTGAGCAATTGCTCTTGGCTAGCAACTAAGCCCTGAATGGACATAATGACAATCCCTTACCAGAACTGGACGCCCGAGTTACAGTGCGCCGTACGGCCGCCCTAGCACTCCCAGTCTAGTAAATCACCTAGTGGTGGGAATTTCCAGCAACATAGCAGAACGATCAGCATGAGGATGTGACAAGCGACGGTC
>Ga0187777_10000444_pt1 | contig 28550 bp, 31 predicted proteins | sample 1015_Q2_SP5_10_M_FD_132416 | JGI IMG/M metagenome (GOLD analysis project Ga0187777, IMG submission 132416) | Tropical peat soil microbial communities from peatlands in Department of Meta, Colombia - 1015_Q2_SP5_10_MG | ecosystem: Environmental > Terrestrial > Soil > Wetlands > Peat | place... | reverse complement strand
TCCGAGAGAGGTCGAGCGTCTCGCCGCGAATGCGCGCGATGCGGTCGACGCAATCCTCGACGGCGGAGAGCATGCCGAGCCCGAGCAGGTCGATCTTCAGGAAGCCGGCGTCCGAGCACGAGTCCTTGTCCCACTGGCACATCTGGCGACCCGCCATCGCAGACGGCTGCACGGGGACGAGCTCGACGAGCGGGCGCGTCGAGATGACCATTCCCCCGGGATGCTGCGAGATGTGGCGTGGCAGGCCGGCGATCTCCGTACAGAGCTCGGCGAACGCGCGCCAGCGCGGCGAGGAGAGCTTCCGCGACGCGTCCGGCAGCAGTGCCACCTCTTCGGCGACACGCGACGCGTTCCAGCCGTCGGAGAGCTTCGCCAGCCGCTCGAGCTCCGCGAACGGGAGGCCGAGCGCCTTGCCGACGTCGCGGATCGCGCCGCGTGAGCGATACGTGGCGAAGCTCGCGACGAGCGCAGCGTGCTCGCGCCCGTATTTCTCGGTGACGCGCACGATCAGCTTTTCGCGGATGTCGCGCGGGAAATCCAGGTCGATGTCCGGTACCGACGAAAGCTCGCGATTGAGGAAGCGGCCGAGCGAGAGACCGGCGGCGACCGGGTCGACGTGCGAAAGCCCGGTCAGGTAGCAAACGAGCGAGCCGACGGAGGAGCCGCGACCGCGGCCCGGGGGCAAGACATGGCGCATCGAGCCGGGACCACGCACCTCGAACGCGACCTCCCGCGCAAGCTCGAGCACCTCCCAGTGGAGCAGGAAGAAGCCAGCGAGCCCGAGCTCGTCGATCAGCACGAGCTCTTCGTCCAACCGCGCACGCGCACGCGCACGCACGGTTGGGCCAGACGTGGCATAGCGGCCGTCGAATGTTGAATGGCAGATGCGTGACAACTGCGAGATGGCAGGCTCCGCACCAGAAGAGAAGTCGGGGTAGCGATAGCCGAGCTCCTGCGTCAGGTCGAAGGAGAGCCGCTCCGCGAGCTCGGCGGTGCGCAGCACTGCGTCCCGGTCGTCGGGGAAGCGCTCGAGCACCTCTTCGGGCGTTGCGAGCACGCACTCGTGGTTGCCACGCCGCTCGCGCTCGCAGCCGTCGAGCGACGTGCGGGAGCGGACCGCGACGAGCACGTCCTGGAGCGCGGCGCGCCGTGCATCGTGCGCGTGCACGTCCCCCGACGCGACGGTGCGCACGTGCAACGTCTCCGCCAGGTCGCGCAGCGCCGCGTTGCGACGCGTGTCGCCCCGTTCATACGGGCGTTGTAACTCGACGAAGAAGCGGTCGCGTCCGAACGCCTGCGCAAGTCGCGCCGCTGCATTCGGGTCGTGCACCGCGAGCCCGTGCCGTGCGCAGCCGGAGAGGCAGACGAGCCCCTCGTTGAAGCGCTCGAGCAGGCGCACGTCGAGTGACGGCGGCAGCGGTTCCCGTCCTTCCTTCGGCCGTGTCCTCGCATGCGCGGCCGTGAGCACCCGGCAGAGGTTCGCGTAGCCCTGCGCGGTCTCGACGAGCAGCGTGACGTGCGAGCCGCCACCGGGCCCCTGGATGTCGAGGGTGAGCTCCGCCCCGGTGATCGACCGGACACCGAGGTGCTTCGCCGCGTGTGCAAACTCGAGCGAGCCGTAGACGCCGTCGTGGTCGGTGAGGGCGAGCGCCGGGTAGCCGAGCTCCGCCGCTCGGGCCGCCAGCTCCTCCGGCTGCGAGGCGCCGTCGAGGAACGAGTAGGCCGAGTGCGCATGGAGCTCGACGTAGCCCATCCTCAGGTTCTACACGAACATATGTTCGTCTTCCACCCTTCTCCGCAGGCACACCGATGTCCACAGCCGGCCCAAGCACGAGGCTGACCGCGGAGGGATCGTGACGAGAAGGCGGATCCTGCTGCTCTGCGTCGCCGGCCTGCTGTCGGTCTCGGCCCTGCTCGCGATCGGGATCCTGCTCGCGGGGCACTTCGGCCGCACCGAGGGGCGGATCCTCGGCACGACGGCCCTTCTCGCCGGCTACGGCATCGTCGCGCTGCCGGCGGTGATGCTGCTCGACCAGGCGCGCTTCCGGCCGCTCGCGCTCGCGACGGCGACGCTCGCCGGCGCGAGCGCCCTTCCGGCGCTCGCCGCCGTGTGGGCGACCGCCCCTCCCGACGCGCTCGGCAACTCCGTCGGCTCGCTCACCGCCTTCGCGCTCGCGGGGGCGCAGGCGTCCGCCCTGGCCGCCCGCCGCCAGCGGCGGGATCCGCCCGTCGTCCGCCGGCTCTTCGCCGTCTCGTGCGGCACCGTCCTCGTCGCCGCCTCATTCTTTGCGGCGTTCCTTTGGACGGAGCCCGGCGGGTTCGCCCCCAGGCTCCTCGGGGCGCTCGTCGTGCTCGACCTCCTCCTCGTGGCGCTGCAGCCGATCCTCGCGCGGGCACGACCGGCCGGCCCGGTCCACCGGCTCCGGATCGTCGCGAGCTCGGGCGATCCAATCGAGGTCACGATCGACGGCGGCGACCTCGCGAGCGCTGCGGCGAAGGCGATCCGCGCCGCCGAGCGAGACGGCCGCCACGTCACCCGGCTCGAGGTGCGCGAGCCGCCCGCGTAGCGTGCTCCTCAGCCGAGCCGCGGCAGGCCGGCGTCCGGCGTGGACGCCTGCGCGTGGAGCCGGCGCGGGATCCGTCCGGCGCGGCGCGCGTCGTGGCCTGCCTCCACCGCCTTGCGCATCGCGGCCGCCATCGCCGCCGGGTCGTCCGCGCGGGAGACGGAGCTCGCGAGCAGCACGCCGTCGCAGCCCAACTCCATCGCGAGTGCAGCGTCCGAGGCGGTTCCGATCCCGGCGTCGAGAATGACCGGCACCCCGGCCTGCTCGACGATGAGCGCGAGGTTGTACGGGTTGTCGATCCCTCGCCCCGAGCCGATCGGCGATCCGAGCGGCATGACCGCGGCGCAGCCGACGGCCTCGAGGCGGCGCGCGAGGACGGGATCGTCGCTCGCATAGGGAAGGACGGTGAAACCGTCGGCGACGAGCTCTTCCGCTGCTGCGACGAGCTCGACCGGATCGGGATGAAGCGTCCGGTCGTCGCCGATCACCTCGAGCTTGATCCAACTCGTGCCGAACGCATCCCTCGCGAGCCGGGCCGTCCGCGTGGCATCGCGCGCCGTATAGCAGCCGGCGGTGTTCGGTAACAGGAAGAGCCCCAGCCGATCGATCACCGAGAGCGGCGACTCGGTGCGCGAGTCCGGGTCGATCCGGCGCAGCGCGACGGTCGCCATCTCCGCGCCCGAGGCGACGAGGGCCTCCTCGAGCTGCACGAGCGAACGAAAGCCGCCGGTGCCCATGATCAGCCGGGAGCTCCAGGTGCGCCCGCCGAGGCGAAGCAGCTCGCTCACCCGCCCTGCACCGCGCGGAGCACCTCGACGGCCTGCCCTTCCACAAGGCTCGTCGCCTGCCAGCGGCTGCGCGGCACGACCTCCCCGTCCAGCGCGACCGCGACGCCCCGCTCTGGCGCCTCCACGAGCGAGCGGACGACGTCGGCGACGGTCGCACCGGCGGCGAGCTCCCGCTCCACGCCGTTGACCGACACCCTCATGCCCGCACCGCCGTCCCGAACCGCGCCGCGGCAAACGGGACAGCCTCCGCAGCCGGCTCCTCGTCGAGCAGGAGCGCCGCGATCGCCTCGGCGGTCACGGGTGCCAGCAGAATCCCGTTCCGGTGGTGCCCGGTCGCGACGAACAGCCCTTCGTCGCCCCATTCGCCGAGCAGAGGCCCGTTGTCCGGGGATCCGGGCCTCAAGCCCGCGAACGCCTCCACGAGCTCGAGCTCGGCGATGTCCGGGAGCGCGCGGTAAGCCTCGCGCAACAGCTCGTACACGCCACCTGCGGTGACCGTCGTGTCGAAGCCGTGCTCCTCGACGCTCGCGCCCACCACCACCTCGCCGCTGCGCCGGGGCACGACGTAGACGCGCTCCGTTCGGACCATGCACTCTGCCGGACGCGCGTCCCCGGGGCCGCGCAGGCGAAGCACCTGACCCTTCACCGGCCGCACCGGGACCGGCTCCTGCCCGAGCGCGCACGACGCCGACCACGCACCGGCGGCGAGCAGCACCCGCGCGGCGAGCACGCGCGCGCCGTCGGCGGTGACGACCCCGCACAGGCGGCCCCCGTCGCGAACTCCGTCTACCACGTGCGCGCCCGCGCGCAGCTCGCCGCCGGCGGAGCGAAGTGCAGCCGCGAGCGCGGCGCCGAGGATGCGCGGGTCGACCTGCGCCTCGTGCGGAGCGTGCAGGCCGCCTGCGCACTGCGGCGCGAGGCCCGGCGCGAGGACGCGGCACGCGCCGGCGGAGAGCCATTCGGTGGAGAGCCCGAGCCGCCGGTGGAGCTCGTGCTCGCGCCGGATCGCTTCGAGCTCGTCGCGGTCGAGAGCGACGTAGAGCGTGCCCGAGCGCTCGTAGGCGATGTCGAGGCCGCTGATCTCCGCGAGCTCGGCGGCGAAACCGGGATAGAGATCTGCCGAGCGATGTGCAAGGGGAACGAACGCCTCTCGACCCGGCTCCACGTCCGTCTCCGGCGCGAGCACGCCGGCTGCCGCGTATGTCGCGCCGCAGCCGGGCTGCCCGCGCTCGAGCACGCAGACCCGCAGGCCGCGCTGAGCGGCGCGCCACCCGCACGCCAGCCCGATCACGCCGCCTCCGACGACGACGACGTCGAAGCGCTGGTCATCGTTCAGGCGAACCCACCTCCTCCCTGCGCCGGGATGACCCGGATCAGGATCCTGCGGCCCTGACCCCTCATCCGCCGCTGTCTCCAACCGGCTTGGTTGAGCCATTCTCGCAGAGGCCACTGGAGAGTGCGGTTGCACGAATCCCCCGTCTAGGGATCGGCGCCCACCGGCCTTGGTGTTATAGGTGTGTCGATGGGAGGGGTGGTGAGATCGTCGGTGATGCGGAGGATCCTGCTCGCAGCGCTGGTCGCTTCGCTGATTCCGGCGGTCGCCTACGGCCGGCGTGCCGACAGTGGAATCCTGACCGTCTGCAACGCGTCGGGTGCGCGCCCGGTGACGGGAACGTTCGTGTACACCGAAGCGGCGCCCGCATCTGCGGGCGGAACACTGACCTTCAATGTCGCCGTGGGGGCCTGTGCGCCGGGGGTCTTCTACCCGGTCGGAACCAGCGTCACCCTCATCGAGAACGTGCCGACCGGCTACGCCGTCACCGAGATCAAACTTACTCCCACTGCAGGCGGCGGAGGCACGACGAGCGTCATCTCCTCGAATACGCCGGCTGCCGGCAGTGCTACGGTCACGATCGGAACTGGGCAGGCGACGGTCACCTTTACGACGAGTGCGGGGACGGGTGGCGGCGGTGGCGGTAGCCCGTGCAAAGCGCCCAACGTCTTCGGCCTTACGCTCGCGGCAGCGACGACGTCCCTCCACAAGGCGCACTGCACCGTCGGAACCGTGCGCAAGGTCTACTCCAACATCTTCTACCCCGGGATCGTGTACAGCCAAAGCCCGCCCCGGGGGGCGGTTCTCGCACCCAAGGCCCGCGTCAATCTCACGGTCAGCCGCGGGCATCGCTCGTAGCCGGCTCCCGTAGGCTTCGCGCATGGACGGAGCTGCCCGCCGCGAGCGCCTTGCCCGTGCACGTCTATACCTGGTGATCGACGCGCGCCCGCACGGGCGCGAGCCTGACGCCCTGCTCGCGGCCGCCCTCCGCGGCGGCGTCGACATCGTGCAGCTGCGCGACAAGGAGCTGCCTGCCGAGGAGCTCGTGCGCGCCTCGACTCCGTTTCGTCGCGCCTGCGATGCGGCCGGAGCGCTCTTCGTGCTGAACGACCGGCCCGACCTCGTCGACGCGTGCGGCGCAGACGGCGTGCACGTCGGCCAGGAGGACGAGCCCGTGGCGAAGGCCCGGGCCCTCGTCGGCGCGGAGCGGCTCGTCGGCCTGTCGACGCACTCGCGCGCCGAGATGGATGCTGCGACGGGTGTCGACTACATCGGCGTGGGCACGATCTTCGCGACACCGACGAAGCCCGACTCGAACGCGGTCGGGCTCGACCTCGTCCGGGCCGCGTCAGCGGCTGCGCGGGTCCCGTGGTTCGCCATCGGCGGCATCGAGCTCGCGAACGTCGGGCTCGTGGCGAAGGCGGGCGCCCGGGGCGTCGCCGTGGTGCGCGCGATCCGTGACGCTGCGGACCCGGAAGCCGCGGCACGCGCCTTACGCGCCGCGCTGGGTGAACCACCCCGCACCTGAGCCGTCGTGGAAGACGACGGTGTTCTCGCCGCTCTCCAGCACGACCTCGAAGTAGCGGCGGATGACAGGCTCCTCGGTCCACCAGCGGTCGAGCACTCGCCACTCCTCGCGCAGCACGACGACCGGCTGATGATTCACCTGCCACGGCGTACCGTCGAAGTTCGACTCGACGCGCGCCGGGCGCGGCTCGTTCAGTCGTCCCGCGGTACGAACAGCGCGCGCGCCTCGGGAATGCGCGACCACGGTGCGACCTCCACGACGGTGCAGACCGAGCCGGAGCCGGTGCTCGCCCGCACCTGGCGCAGACCCTCGCTCAGCCGGCTGCGATCCTCTGCCCCGGCGGCGAGCAGCTCGAGCTGACGGCCGGCGGGCTCGGTGAGCTCGACAAGCTCGACCCGGAGCTCGAGCACGGGCGCCGGCAGCTCCGCGAGCCTGGGCGCGAGCGCGATGCGGATCCGGTCTGCGTCCGCGCTCGGCTCGCGCAGCGTCAGCGAGCGGCGCCACGAGCCGCCCCCGACGAGCCGGGCTGCGAGCGCGACCTTGCGGACGAAGCGGTCGCGGCGCTCCGGCCGGGCGAGCACGGTCTCGACGAGGGCTCCGAACGCGCGCCGCAGCGTCAGCATCTGCCCGACCGCTTCCGGAAACTCGAGCGCCTCCGCCAGCTCGGACGGCGGGCGGCGACCGCGCACCCGCGCGGCCGCCCCGCCTCTCGCCAGGCTCCAGGCGTGCCGGCCGTCCGGCCCCAGGCGTTCGGCCACGGCGCCTCCCGGAAGCCCGGCAAGCTGCCCCAGCCTGCGCACCCCGAGCGACTCGAGCTCCTCGTAGCGCTGCCGCTCGAGCGGCAGCAGCGTCAGCGGCAGCGGCGCGAGGAAGCGCCCCACCTCTCCGTCGCGGACGACGAGCAGTCGCCCCGGCTGCGCGACGGACGCCGCGGCCAGCGCGGCGAACCGCCGGGACGCCGCGCCGATCCGCGCGTCCCAGGCGGTGCCGACCGCGGCGAGCGCGCGCACCAGCGCGTGCTCGAGCCCGCCGTACAGCCGCTCCACCCCCCGCGTCTCGAAGTACGCGACGCCGAGCGCGGCCGGCTCGACCGCGAAGCCCGCGTCCTCGAGCGAGCGGACGACCTCCTCCCACGCCTGACCGGCGGCCGCTGGATCCGGGTCGACGAGCACGAGCCGCGGGCAGGTCGCGAGCGCCTCGCCCAGCCGCATCCCCGGTCTCACCCCCGCCGCCTCCGCCGCGGCCGTCACGGGGCCGAGCAGCGGTTCCCCGCCCGGTTCGGGCGCGAGCGCCGCCGGGCGCAGCGCCAGGGCGGGCGCTTTTCGCAAGGCCGCCTTCAGCTCGAACCCGGGGACGGAGAGACAGGCGATCACGGGAACATATGTTCTACACGAACACCTGTTCTCCTGTCAACCGGGGAACTATCCCTTCAAGGGAGAGGCTAGAGTCTAAGCCGCATGGCAAGCAGACGGCGAGGGAACTATTTGAACTCGTTGGAAAACAGGAAAAGCACGAGTCCAACCTGCGTCTCGATCTCGCGCAGCGTCTCAATGATGGGGCGCCCCTCTGGGAGCAGTATCTGGACGGGACCCTTGAGGTACATCTGCACGCCTTGTGGCACGGGCGCGCCCTGTGCATCGAGTTCGCCCCCTACTCGGTATTCCGTCAACTGGAGAATGTGGCCGACGCTGAGGTCTACATTCACGGACAGGATCTCCCGGTGTTTCGCGGCATTGTCAAAGTCGCGCAGGAGTCCGGACCAGTCCGCTCCCTTGAATGGCTGAAACTGGCGGATGACTGCCACGTGTTCTTCCGAGATGCCTTTGAGGTATCGCGGGCTCCGTCCCGTGAAACCTTGGGGACTGTCCTCTATGAGGAACTGCGTTCCGCTCTGGGTTGTCCCGGCATCCTTGGTCGCAAGCGCGTAGACGAGATAGTCAAGCGCAGCCCGGAGATTCTGGACGATCTCTCCGACAAGGACCCCCGCCGTGAGCTTCAGCGGATCGAGGATGGTTCCGCTTGGACCCCATTCCCGCGTGTCCGGATTCTCCTCTGCAAGAACGCCGTTTTCGCCCAATTGGCGGATCTGGCCGACGACGCCTTCGAGATTCGTCAGGTGTTCACGTGCCCGCGCATGTCTGCGATAGGCACCCTCAAGCTCGTTCACGGAGTAACCTCACCATGAATGGAGGACAAAACGCAACAGCCGGCACCCACCCAGAAGACTCGCAAGGGCGCCGAGATCCCCGTGCCGAAGCGCAAGGATCTCATGGCCGCCTTCCGCAAGATCGTCCAGCCGATCAAGAAGCCCTAACTAGCCGATCCGAGCGCTATCGTCCGATGCCCGATGGTCTACATCGACGGCATCACGACGGAGAGAAAGCACGTGCGGATTCATGCCCCGGCATACGAATCTGCCGACGATGCGGTGGCCGACTTTGTGGCAAGGCGTGGCCCTTACAGTGGCGACTGGTTACGGCTCGATGTTCCTGGCAGAGCGAGATACATCCGGTACGAGGAAGTCGTGGATGTGCGGCCTGCAGATGGCGCCAGCCATATCGACAGCTAGCTCCTGACGGCCTGCGCGAGCAGGGCGTGGAACATCGATCCGGGCTGGTCGCGGCGGTTGTAGCGCCACGTGTACTCGTTGAGGTAGCCCTGAAGCCACTTCTGCGAGACCGCGTGGTAGGCGCCGCGGACGCCGTTCTTGAACAGGCCGAAGAAGCCCTCGATGGTCTGCGTGTGAACGTCCCCGTCCACGTAGATGCGGGCCGAATGGTTGATCCGCCGGTGCTGGTAGCCCTTCTTGCCAAGCTGCCGGTACGCCTTGAAGTCGTCCGTGTAGATGGTCGAGGCAGGGAGAACGTACTCCCTGACCTTGGCGTGGAGGACGTGGCCCCGACTGTTGGGGATGACAGAGGCGCGGATGCGTCCGCCGCGCTCGACCGCGCCGAAGACGACAGCCTTGCGGTCCCAGTAGGCGGTCTGCATGTTCCAGCCCTTGCGGGCGACCTCGCGCCGGTACGACTCCCTGGGCTTCCCGCCAACGAAGGTTTCGTCCGCCTCGACCTCGCCCGACAGTGGCTCGCCATCGTCGGCCATCAGCTGGTTCCGGATCCGGTTGAACATCCGCCACGCGGTCTTGTACGTCACGCCAAGCTCTCGCTCCAGCTGCTTGGCCGAGACCCCGCATCGAGTGCTCGCCATGATGTACATCGCGTAGAACCACATCTGAAGCGACGTGGACGAGTGCTCGAAGATCGTCCCCTTCAGCGGGTGAATGCGGAAGCCGCAGGCCGAGCAGAACCATGCCGGGCGCGGCGGAACGGTCTCGTAGCGCTTGAAGATCCGGTCGGTCTCGCAACGGTCGCAGCGGGCCGTCGAGCCGTCAGGGGCGAACCTGGAGCGCCAGACGAACTCCAGGCAGGTCTCATCGTCCGGGAACTCTCGGAAGAACTCCAGGACGTTGCAGGTCGATTCAGAGGACGCGGCGCGGATAGGGTTTCGGCGGTCAACGGGGGGCATTCGTCGCTCCTTGTTGGCAAGAGCGCGTCATTGGGTGCAACCAGTGGCGCGCTCGCTTTGTCTTCGTCTACCGCCTATTCTCGCAGGTCTCGCCTCTCCTGTCAAGGGATAGTTCCCGTCAACCGGGGGCGCACCCAGGGGGAACGGCCCGGTTGGAGAGCCGGGCCGTCCGAAAGGGACTGGGCTTTTACCCAAATCGGGGTATTCGAACGTAACAAGGCGAATACCATGGGTCGAGCGCCTACAGCGTGACCTCGGCCGCCGTCCCGGCCATGCGCGCGAAGCGCGGAGCGACGCCGAGCACGCTCTCCTGCGCGCACCACTCGATGTCCGCCTCGAGCCCGTGGCCGCGGAGGTTGCGGGCGCTCTGGCTCGCGCCGAGGCCCTCGAGCGCGCTGCCGAAGCTACGGACGAGACGGATCGCCGCTGCGGCGGAGTCGGCAGGCTCGCCGCCGAGCGTCTCGGCGATGCGCCCCGCGCAATAGGCGTCGTCGAGCGCGAGCTCGCCGAGCACGCCTGCGCACAGCACGGCGACGTCCTCCCCGCCGTCGCTCGCCGCGGCGGCGACCGCCTCGAGATTCAGCAGCGAGCCGACGTAGACGCGCTCGAAGCGGGCCGCGGCGGAGACGAGCAGCCTCGTGCCGTTCGTGGTCGTGAGGACGAGCGTCTCGGCCGCCGGCTCGCCCGCGACCTCGCGCGGAGAGTTGCCGAAGTCGAAGCCCGGGATGTGCTCCAGGCGCCGCTCGCCCGCGAGCCTGGCGGAGCCCTGCGCCGCAGCCAGGGCGCGTGCCTCCTCGATCTCGGCGCAGCAGAGGACGCGCCGATAACCCGCCGCGAGCGCCTGCGTCATGGTCGAGGTGGCGCGCAGGACGTCGACCACGATCCCCACCGGGGCAGGTGTGTGCTCGCCGGGGGTGAAAGCGACGTGGACACGCACGGTCGTTACCCTAGTCCCCATGTCTGCGACGCAGACGCACCTCCCCACCTGCTACCGCCACCCCGACCGTGAGACCGGGCTCTCGTGCTCGGAGTGCGGACGGCCGATCTGCACCGATTGCATGACCGTCGCGCCGGTCGGGCTCCGCTGCCCCGACCACGCCGGCGCCCGTCCTCCCCACCGCGCGCTCGGCGGCCGGGTCGTCGTGCGGGCGCCGCACATGCCGCTCGGCCGGACCGAGGCGCTCGTCACGAAGTCGCTGATCGCCGTGAACGTCGCGATCTACCTGATCGGCGCCGTGCAGGGCGCGGGGATCAACAATCCCGGCGGCAGCCTCTACGCGAAGTTGTGGCTGTTCGGCCCGGAGGTCGCGCACGGCGACTGGTGGCGGCTCGTCACGACGATGTTCCTGCACGCGAGCCTCCTCCACATCGGGTTCAACATGCTCGCGCTGTGGTGGTTCGGAGCCCCGGTGGAGCAGTATCTCGGCCGCGTTCGCTTCCTCGCCCTCTACTTCGTCGCGGGGCTCGCGGGCTCGGCCGGCGCGCTCCTGCAGACCCAGGGCGTCACGGTCGGCGCCTCCGGCGCCATCTTCGGCGTCCTCGGCGCGATGCTGATCCTCGAGTGGCAGGCGACCGGCCGGCTCGGCGGCAACGCGATGACGCTGATCGTGATCAACCTCGCGCTCTCGTTTGCGATCCCGGGCATCTCCTGGGGCGGCCACGTCGGCGGCCTGATCGGCGGCATCCTCGCCACGCTCGCGTTCGCGCGTTGGGGGCGTGGGCACGCCGCCTACGGGCGGCTCGGCCTCGGGGGTGCCCTGGGGCTCGTCCTGATCGCCGCGGCCAGCATCGCGATCGCGTACTGGAAGGTCCACGGGCTCGCCTGACGTTCCTCGAACTCCTGAGCCGGGATCGGTGCCCGCCCCGATGCCCTGCCTGGCGCGGCTGGGCACGCTCAGGACGAGGAGTTGAGCGTGGCCCGCGACGTCTTCATCAAGCTCGACCGTTGCCGGTACTGCAACCGCCCCGGGTTCGTCGTCTGGGACGTCGACCTGTTCACGTGCGGACGCGAGGTGTGCAAGTCACTCGCCTTCGCCGAGGTGCGGCGGCGCCACCACGACGGACTGCGGCCGCTGCCGGAGAAGCAGCTCGCCAAGGCGCTCCTCGCCGCGCTCGACACGTTCGAGCACGCGCTCGACCTGGACGAGCGGGCGGAGGTCGTGAAGGAGCCGGAGGCGGACCGGATCCGCGGCCGCGAGCGCCAGCAGACGGCGCACTTGCTCTCCGAGCTGCACGAGCTCGAGCGCCGCTACCCCGCACCGCAACCGGAGCAGGCCGAGCGGACGCCTGCGGCGCCGTCGAATCCGCGCTACCGGCGCTTCGTCAGCCGGGGGCGCACCGTCCCGCTGCGCCGCGACGGCGAGCGGGCGGCGAGCGCCGCCGCCTGACCCCTATCGGGCGGCAGAGCCCGGATCGTCGAAGAACCGCTCTCTCGGCACGAGCGAGCCGCCGCCGAGCCACGCCCAGCGCGACAGCAGACGCACCTGGACGTGGGTCGCGTCCGGATCGTCCTCGGCATGCTCCTCGCGATAGCCGCGGATCCACCCGCGCACCTCGGCCTCCGAGCCCGCCCGCGCCCGCCCGCGTCCGTCGACGAGGAGCTCGTACCTCGGCACTACCCTCCGGCGGCCACGTACTCGGCGCGGTGCGTCTCCCTCAGCACGGCCTGCGCCGACGCGAGCCGCGCCAGCGGCACCCGGTACGGGGAGCAGCTCACGTAGTCGAGCCCGAGCCGGTGGCAGAACTCGACCGACCGCGGCTCGCCGCCGTGCTCGCCGCAGATGCCGGTCTTCAGGCGCTCCTTGACGCTGCGGCCGCGCTCGACGCCGATCTGCATCAGCTCACCGACGCCGTCCTGGTCGAGCAGCTCGAACGGATTCGCCCCGATCACGCCGTCCTCGAGGTAGAAGGTGAGGAACTTGCCCTCGGCGTCGTCGCGCGACATGCCGAGCGTCGTCTGCGTGAGGTCGTTCGTCCCGAACGAGAAGAAGTCGGCGTACTCGGCGATCTCCGCCGCGCGGAGCGCGGCCCGCGGCAGCTCGATCATCGTCCCGCAGAGGTACTCGATCGCCGGAGCCTCCTCCTCCATCACGCGCTCGGTGAGCTCGCGCAGCCGGCGCAGCTCCTCCTTGAAGACGACGAGCGGGTGCATGATCTCGACGAGCGGAGCGTTGCCGCCGCTTCTCTCCTGCACTGCCTTCGCGGCCCTTGCGATCGCGCGCACCTGCATCTCGTAGATCTCGGGCCACTGGATGCCGAGACGGCAGCCGCGCGTACCGAGCATCGGGTTCGCTTCGTGCAGCACCTTGATCCGCTGCCGCATGCGCTCGTCCGTCGCCTGGTCGAGCGGCGGCAGGAACTCGTGCAGCGGCGGGTCGAGCAGCCGGATCGTCACCGGCAGGCCTGCCATCACCTCGAAGATCGCCTCGAAGTCCGCCTGCTGGAACGGGAGCAGCCGGTCGAGCGCGGCGCGCCGGCCGGCCTCGTCGGAGGCGAGAATCATCTCCTGCACCACCGGGAGCCGCTCCTCGCCGAAGAACATGTGCTCGGTGCGGCAGAGGCCGATCCCCTGGGCGCCGAACTCGCGTGCCTTCGCTGCATCCTCGGGGTTGTCCGCGTTCGCGCGAACGCTCATCCGCCGCACCTCGTCCGCCCAGCCGAGGATCGTCTCGAAATCCTCGTTGATCCGCGGCGGCACGAGCGCGACCTCGCCGACGATGACGCGGCCGCTGCCGCCGTCGATCGTGATCGTGTCGCCGTCGCGCAGCCGGTGGCTGCCGATGCGCACGGTCTTCGCGGCGAGATCGATCGAGAGCCCGTCGCAGCCGGCGACGCACGGCTTGCCCATGCCGCGGGCGACGACGGCCGCGTGCGACGTCATGCCGCCGTGCGCCGTGAGGACGCCCTTCGCCTGGATCAGGCCGTGGATGTCGTCCGGGGTCGTCTCGTACCGGACGAGGATCACCGACTCCCCGGCCTTGCCGCGCTCCTCGGCCGTGTCGGCGTCGAGCACGATCTTCCCGCAGGCCGCACCCGGGGACGCATTCAGGCCGCGCGCGGCGACCTCGAACTCCGCGTTCGGGTCGAGCATCGGGTGCAGGAGCTGGTCGAGCTGGCCCGGGTCGATCCGTGCAATCGCCTCCTCGCGGCTGATCAGGCCCTCGGACGTCATGTCGACGGCCGACTTGATCGCGGCCACGGCCGTGCGCTTCGCCGAGCGCGTCTGCAGGAGGTAGAGCCGCTCGTCCTCGACGGTGAACTCGATGTCCTGCATGTCGCGGTAGTGCGTCTCCAGACGCGCCATCGTCTCGAGCAGCTGCTCATACGCCTCGGGAAGGCGCTCACCCATCTCCTCCACCGGCTGCGGCGTGCGGATGCCGGCGACGACGTCCTCGCCCTGCGCGTTGACCAGGTACTCCCCGTAGACGCCGGGCTCGCCCGTCGACGGGTCCCGGGTGAAGCAGACGCCCGTCGCGGAGCGCTCGCCCTTGTTGCCGAACACCATCTGCACGACGTTGACGGCGGTGCCGAGATCGTCGGGGATGCCGTACGTGCGCCGGTAGACCTGGGCGCGCGGGTTGCCCCACGACTCGAACACGGCGAGCACCGCCCGGCGCAGCTGTTCACGCGCATCCTGAGGGAACTCGCCGTCCGTCTCCTGGTGGTAGATGTTCTTGAAGGTCTGGACGAGATCGGCGAGGTCGCCGGCGCTCAGGTCGACGTCCAGCTGCACGGCGCGCTCGCGCTTGAGGTCGGCAAGTGCGTGCTCGAACCGGTTGCCGTCGATGCCGTCGACGACCTCGCCGTACATCTGGATCAGACGGCGATAGGAGTCGCGCGCGAAGCGCGGATTGCCGGTCGTGCGTGCCAACCCCTCGACCGCGTCGTCGTTCAACCCGAGATTGAGGATCGTGTCCATCATCCCCGGCATCGAGATCGCAGCGCCGGAGCGCACCGACACGAGCAGCGGCTCCTCGGTATCGCCGAACTGCTTTCCCGTCTTCTCCTCGAGGCGGCCGATGTGCTCCTCGATCTCCTCGTCGAGGCCCTCGGGAACGTGATGCCCGTCGACATAGGCCCGGCAGGCGTCGGTCGTGATGGTGAATCCGGCGGGAACGGGAACGCCGAGCTGGGTCATCTCCGCGAGCCCGATCCCCTTGCCGCCGAGCAGCTCCCTGCCGCCGTCCGAAGGCTCGTCGAAGTCGTACACGTACCTGGTCATGAGCGCAGATGTTGTCATACCCCCGAGGATGGCCACCCCGACGATCGTAGGCATCGGCGGTTTCCCGAATGAAGCGATGGCCGAGTACGTACTCGGCCTCGCCCGCGGTCCCCTAGTGACGCCTTCGCGAGCGGAACTCGGCGAGCCAGGCGACCGTGCGGAGGCCGATCCAGATCGGCGTCAGCACGACGTAGAAGACGATGTCGGCGAGGACGAGGATCACCCACCAGAGCAGCCAGTAGCGCAGCGGGACCCTGGGCTTTCGTCTCACGAGCGCGCTCCGTCGGCCTTCCGGTCCTCGACGACCCGGAGCACGCGCTGGGCCGTTTCCTCGATCGAGATCTCGGAGATGTCGATCACCGGGCAGCCGATCCGCCGATGGAGCTTCGCCGCCTGCTCGAGCTCCTCGTAGATCTCCATCAGCTCGGCGTAGCGGCGGTTGCGCGCGCCTCCGCCCATCGTGCGCACACGCGCGCGGCGGATCTCGGCGAGCCGGGTCGGGTCGATCGTCAGCCCCACGATCGCGGTCCGGTCGATCTCGAACAGCTCCTTCGGGGGCTCGATCCCCTTCACGACCGGCACGTTGGCGACCTTGTGGCCGAGATAGCCGAGGTAGATGGAGAGCGGCGTCTTCGACGTTCGCGAGACGCCGACGAGCACGATGTCCGCATCGCGCAGACCGAGCCCGACGCCGTCGTCGAACCGCACGGCGAACTCGATCGCCTCCATCCGCTTGAAGTACGCGGAGTTGAGCGGCGGCCGCGAGCCCGGCGTCATCCTCGCGGCGACGCCCGAGACCCGCGCGACCGCGTCGATCGGGTGGCCGAGCAGGTCGCAGTAGTGGAGCTTGGCCCGCCGGCAGAGCGCGCGCATCGCCTCGCGAAGCTCCGGCTTCACGAGCGTGTACACGACGACGGCCGGACGGCCCTTCATCCGGTTGACGGCGAGCTGGAGATGGTCCTCGGACTCGACGCGCGGATGCCGGATCTCGACGAACTCCTGCTCGGGGAACTGCGCCTCGAGCGCCTGTACGAGCCGCGCCGCGGTCTCGCCGGTGGCGTCCGAGACGACGTGGAGCTCGACGGGCGGGTTGGGCACGAGGTGAGCCTAATGCGCGGCTGCGATCGCAGGAGTCCGCGCCATGCCGATACGGTAAAGCCCCATGACCGTGGCCACGATGGACAAGATCGTGTCGCTCTGCCGGCGGCGCGGCTTCGTCTTCCCCTCTTCCGAGATCTACGGCGGGCTCGGCTCGACGTACGACTACGGCCACTACGGGGTGCTGGCAAAGAACAACATCCGCCAGCTCTGGTTCCAGGCGATGGTGCAGGAGCGGGACGACATCGTCGCGCTCGACTCCGCGGTCATCCTCAACCCGGCCGTCTGGGAGGCCTCCGGCCACATCGCGGGCTTCAGCGACCCGCTGGTCGACTGCCGTACCTGCAAGCTCCGCTTCCGCGCGGACAAGCTCGAGGACGCGCAGTGCGGCCGCAAGCCGAGCAGGCGGCCCGGTGAGTTCTCCGACTGCGACCTCACCGAGGCCCGCCAGTTCAACCTGATGTTCCAGACACAGGTGGGGGCGGTGGAGGATGCGAGCTCGACCGCCTACCTCCGGCCCGAGACGGCGCAGGGCATCTTCATCAATTTCAAGAACGTGCTCCAGCTCGCGCGGCGCAAGCCGCCGTTCGGGATCGCGCAGGTCGGCAAGTCGTTCCGCAACGAGATCACGCCCGGCAACTTCCTCTTCCGCGTCCGCGAGTTCGAGCAGATGGAGATGGAGTACTTCGTGCCGCCCGCCGAGGCGGACGGGTGGTACCGCTACTGGGTCGACGAGCGCTTCAACTGGTATCTGAAGTACGGGCTGCGCGAGGGCAACCTGCGCAAGCGGGAGCACGAGGCCTCGGAGCGCTCCCACTACTCGAGTGCCACCACGGACATCGAGTACCTCTATCCGATCGGCTGGTCCGAGCTCGAGGGTGTCGCGAACCGCGGCGACTTCGACCTCACGCAGCACACCCGGCACTCGGGGACGAAGCTCGAGTTCGTCGGCCAGGACGGCGAGCGGTACACGCCGCACGTGATCGAGCCGGCGGTGAGCATCGAGCGGATCTTCGTCGCGCTGCTCGTCGACGCCTATCACGAGGAGGTCGTCGCCGACCGCGAGCGCACCGTGCTGCGGCTCCATCCCGCCGTCGCGCCGGTGAAGGCGGCCATCCTGCCGCTTATCCCGCGCAACGACGGGATGGCCACGCGGGCGCGCGCGCTCTTCGAGGAGCTGCGGCGCCGTCAGGTCGTCGAGTACGACGACGGCGGCCAGATCGGGCGCCGCTATCGGCGGCAGGACGAGATCGGCACACCGTTCGCATTCACGATCGACGACCAGACGCTCGAGGACGAGACGGTCACCGTGCGCGACCGCGACTCGCTCGCGCAGGAGCGGCTGCCCCTCTCGGGCGTCAAGGCCTGGCTCGAGGACGCGCTCGAGCGGCCCTGGACGGCTCCGGGGGACTAGCCCGGAGGAGACCAGCCGGGAGGCTGCCGCTCGACGAGCCGCTCGTTCGGCCCGAAGCCGAACTTCGCGTAGAGCGCGTGCATGTCCCGCGTGTGCAGGAGCCAGCGGCGGTGGGCGAGCGGACCGTTCTCGATCATCTCCCGGACGAGCTCGATGCCGAGGCCGCGGCCGCGGTGCTCGTCGAGCACGTAGACGTCGGCCAGGTAGGCGAACCTGCCCGCGTCGAAGGTCACGGCACGCGCGAAGCCGATCTGACGGCCGTCGTGGTAGAGGCCGACGACGCGCGCACTCGCGTCGATCAGCTCGTCCTGCAACCCGCGCGTCCGGCCCTCGGCCCAGTACGACTCGACGAGGTACGCGTGGACGGCGTCCCGGTCGATCCGGGCCGGATCGTCGTCGAGCTCGTAGCCGCCGCCGAGGTCGCGGCTCACGCGCTCAGAGTCTTCAGGCGGAAGCCGCCGTGGTACTCGTACGACGCCTGGATCACCTTCAGCGCGTCGCGCGTCGCGCGCTCGCCCAGGCCGAGCGAGCCCGCGTCGGCGAGCGGGCTCGCGAGCAGCGCCTCGATGCCGCGGATCCCGTCGCTGCTGAGCGCGAGCGCCTCGAACCGCGCGGCGCACGCGGCGCAGACGGCTCCGCCCGCGCGCGGCGAGTAGCCGACGAGGATCGCGTCCGCCGCACCGCACTCGGCGCAGCTCGTGAGGTGCGGCAGGTATCCCGAAAGCCAGAGCAGCTTCAGCTGGAAGGAGAGCGCGAGCGGGTCGAGCGCCGGCCGCTCTGCGGCGTGCGGCGCCTCGTCGAGCAGGTCGAGGAAGCGGGTCAGCGCGGTGAAGGCGCGCTCGTTCGCCTCCTGCTCGCTGAAGAGGCGCAGCATCGCCTCGGCGCCGATCAGCCCGGCGGAGAGCCGGTAGTAGTCGTCGCGCGCCGCCTGGTGGGGCCGGACGAGCTGGACGCCGGTGACCGTCTGCAGCTCGCCGGAGCCCTGGTGGAGCATCAGCTCGACGTGCGAGAGCGGCTCGAGCCGTCCGCCGAAGCGCGAGGTCGTCTTGCGGACGCCCTTCGCGACGGCCCCGATGCGGCCCCGCTCGAGCGTGTACAGGTGGAGGACGCGGTCGGCCTCGCCGAAGCGGATCGACCGGAGCACGACGGCCTCGGTCTTGTAGGTGCGGCCGGCCATGCCCCTTGGAGTCTAGGGTCGGGGACGGACCTCGGGCTGGCAGCGCGGGCAGAACCACGTGCCGCGGCCGGCGACGCGCGTCTTCGCGATCGCCGTCCCGCAGCGGTCGCAGGGCTCGCCCCCGCGCCCGTAGACATGAAGCTCGTCCTGCATCGAGCCGCTCGCATAGACGCCGTCGCCCAGATCGGTGCCCTCGACCGCGATCCCACGCCTGAGCGCGTCCCTGATGCCGCGATGGAGCCGGTCGATCTCGTCCGCCGCCAGGTCTCCGGCGGGACGGCGGGGATGGAGGCGCGCGCGCCAGAGAGATTCGTCGGCGTAGATGTTCCCGAGCCCGGCGACGGCGCGCTGGTCGAGGATCGCCGCCTTCACGGGCGCCGTCCGGCCGGCGAGACGCTCCCGGAGGAACGCCTTCGTGAAACCCGGGCCCAGCGGTTCCGGGCCGAGACGGCCGGCGAGGTAGTCCGCGGCCGCCGCCCGGTCGTGCACCTCCCATGTCCCGAAGCGGCGCACGTCCCGGTACGAGACCCTGGTCCCGTCGTCGAGGGTCAAGACGGCCCGTTCGTGGGTCGCGGGCAGCTTGGGAAACCCGCCCGTCATACGCAGGTGCACGAGCAGGGCGAGGCCGCTCACGAAGCGGACGATCAGGTACTTGCCGCGGCGCTCGACCGCTGCGACGCGCTCGCCTTCGAGCTCGGCCGCGACCGCCCTCGGCTCGTACGGGCGGACGAGTCTGGGATCGGAGATCTCGACCCGCTCGAACCGCCGCCCGGCGAGCAGGGGCTCGAGATAGGTGCGAACCGTCTCGACCTCGGGCAGCTCGGGCATACCGGCCAATCTAGCCAGGCGCGGTGCCAGGCACGGTGCCTGGCACCGAGACCTCGTGGTGCCGCCTGGGCCGAGTGGGCTCGAGACGGGTCTCAAGATCGCGGGAGGTGCGCAGCACCTCCCGCGAAAACGTCAGCCGAGGGTATCGAGCACGATCGGCCGCGGGCGCGGCGGCTCGTCGGAGATCTCGTAGGCGGCGAGCACGGCCGTTGCGGCTTCGTGCGCGGAGCCCTCGTCGCGCGCGTGGATCTCGGCGAGGGGCTCGCCTTCGGCAACGCGGTCGCCGCGCTTCTTCACGCAGACGACGCCGACCGCATGGTCGACCGGGTCGTCCTTCTCGCGCCGTCCGGCGCCCAGGTGGAGCGCGGCGAGCCCCACGGGCAGCGCTGCCAGGCGACCGACGTAGCCGTCGTGCGACGCGAAGATCTCCCGGATGAATGGTGCCTTCGGCAGCGCGTCCTCGCCCGGGTCACCGCCCTGCGCACGCACCCAACGCTCGTACGCGGCGGCGGCCGAGCCGTCGGCGACGGCCTGCTCCGCCCGCCGGCGGGCCTCGACGCGATCGACGCCGAGGTCCGACAGCGCGAGCAGGTGCGCGCAGGCGTCCAGCACGAGCTCGGTGAAGTCGGCCGGCCCCTCGCCGTGCAGCGTCGCGACCGCCTCCCGCACCTCGAGCGCGTTGCCGACCGCACGGCCGAGCGGCTGGTCCATGTCCGTGAGCACGCAGGCGACGTCCCGGTCGGCGCGCCGGCCGAGCGCGATCATCGTCTCGGCGAGGACCTGCGCGTCGGCGAGCGACTTCATGAAGGCGCCGTCGCCCACCTTGACATCGAGCACGATCGCGTCCGCCCCGGCCGCGATCTTCTTCGACATGATGCTCGCCGCGATCAGCGAGACGTTGTCGACGGTCGCCGTCACGTCGCGCAGGGCATAGAGCTTCTTGTCGGCCGGAACGAGATCCGCACTCTGGCCGACGATCGCGAGACCGGTCTCCTTGACCTGCGCGACGAACTCCTCCGTGGTCAGCTCGACGCGGAAGCCGGGGATCGACTCGAGCTTGTCGAGCGTCCCGCCCGTGTGACCGAGGCCGCGGCCGCTCATCTTCCCGAACGGCACGCCGCAGGCGGCGACGATCGGCCCCACCGCGAGCGTCGTCTTGTCGCCGACGCCGCCGGTCGAGTGCTTGTCCACGACGCGCCGACCGAGCGCGGTGTGCAGATCGATCGTCTCGCCGCTGCGCACCATCGCGTCGGTCAGCGCAAACGTCTCCGCGGTCGAGAGGCCCTGGAAGTAGACCGCCATCAGGAACGCGGCGATCTGGTAGTCAGGCACGTCGCCGTGCGAGTAGGCGAGCACGAGCTCGGCGACCTGCTCGCTCTCGAGCTCCTTGCCGTCCCGCTTGCGCTGGATCAGCTCGGACGGACGGATCATCTCTTCGCGATGAAGACGGTGTGCCGCGTCGTCGCCCGGAACGGGCCGTCGATCTCGGGCACCTGGGCGGCGTAGTGTGCCCGGTCGATCGTCGACGCGACGAAGGTCCGCATCGTCTCGGAATCCGGAAACACGAGCTGCGCCTCGACGTCGCGCTGCTCCACCTCGGAGAAGTGATCGCCGAGCAGCGCCTTGCCGTTCGAGCGGTTGAAGCTCAGTGGGCTGCGCGGCTCTTCGCACCCGATCAGCTCCCACAGCTCCGCCACGTTCTCCACGCTGTGGGTCGCGGCGACCAGGACACCGCCCGGCCGGAGCACGCGCGCGCACTCGCCGATCGCCTGCTCGAGCTTCGGAACGTGGTACAGCACCCAGCCCGCGTAGACGCAGTCGAACTCGCCGTCGCCGAACGGCAGCTCCTCGGCGTCGGCGAGCACGGCATCGATGCCGCGCGAGCGGGTCAGCTCGATCATTCTCGGCGAGATGTCGACGGCGTGCACCTCCGCGCCGAGCTCCCGCGCGAACCGCTCGGTCAGCTCGCCCGGGCCGCAGCCGACGTCGAGCAGGCGCGCCGGGCGAGCCTCGGCGACTGCCGCGATGACGACGTCCTCCGGGTTGTCGCCCTCGACGAGCGCGCGGAAGATCGCGTTCCGCTTGGCCAGGCGCTCCTCGCTCGCGAACTCCCAGCGGACCAGGACTGGGTTGTCGAGCCTCATGAGGTCGGTATCGGTTGCCCAGGAGTTCCCCGCGAGAGCGCGTTGCCCTTCACGCCTTCACGGCGTGAGGATCGGCTGCCCCGGGATGCTGCGCGGAGGCGTCTTGCCTCCTAGCCATGCGTTCACCGTCGCGCCGACGTCGGCGAACTCGCCCTCGTGGATCTGCCCGGCGGCGTTCCGCCCGGCGACGTACACGAGCAGCAACGCGTGCTCGCGCGAGTGGTCGGTCGACGGCGTCGTCGGGTCGCAGCCGTGATCGGACGTGAGGATCAGCAGGTCTCCGGGCCGCAGCGCTTCGAGCAGGTCGGGCAGACGCCGGTCGAAGTCCTGCAGGCAGCGGTGGAAGTTGACCGGATCGTTCCGGTGCCCCCAGAGCATGTCGGTCTCGACGAGGTTGACGAGGACGAAGCCTTCGTCGAGCTCCTGAAGGAGCTTCTCCGTCTGCTGGATACCCTCGACGTTCGACTTCGTCGGGTGTGACTCGTCGATGTCGCAACCCGCGAAGATGTCGCCGATCTTGCCGACGCCGTACACGCGCATGCCGCTTTCACGAAGCAGCGTCAGGTAGTTCGGCCGACGCGGCTCGAGCGAGAAGTCGTGCCGGTTGGGTGTGCGCGTGTAGCTTCCCGGCGCCCCGATGAACGGCCGAGCGATCACACGCGCGACCGCGTGCTTCCCGGTCAGCAGCTCGCGGGCAGCACGGCACGCCTCGTACAGCTCGTCGAGCGGCACCGTCTCCTCGTGCGCGGCGATCTGGAACACCGAGTCCGCCGACGTGTAGACGATCCACTTTCCCGTCTTCTGATGCTCCTCGCCGAGCTCCTGGATGATGTCCGTACCCGAGGCGGGCCTGTTGCCGAGCACGCCGCGCCCCGTGCGATGCATGAACGGGTCGATCACGTCGTGGGGGAAGCCATGTGGATACGTGGGAAAGGGCTGCGCGGTGACGACGCCCATCAGCTCCCAGTGGCCGGTCGTCGTGTCCTTGCCCTTCGAGCGCTCGATCAGGCGGCCGGCGACGGCGGGCGCCCCCGGTTGGGGCGGGCAGCCCGCAAGCGGCTCGACGTTGCCGAGCCCGAGCGCCTCCAGGTTCGGCAGGTCGAGGCCGCCGACCGCCTTCGCGACGTTGCCGAGCGTGTCCGAGCCGGAGTCGCCGTACTGGTCGGCGTCCGGCAGCTCGCCGGCGCCGACGGCGTCCAGCACGATCACGCACGCTCGGGGCATACGGCTATTCTAGGTCGGCCATGACCACGGCCCTGGGACTGCTCGCCTTCGTCGTCTTCATCGCCTGCGTGATCGCGACGGCGGCGGGGGTCACGTGGCTCGTCGTGCGCTTCTCGCCGGCGAAGAAGCCGAAGGCGCCGGCGCCGTCGAAGCCCGGCTAGACCGGCGCAAGCGGCAGCAGGTCCTCGAGCGGTGTGTACACGAGGCCGTGCGCCTCGGCGACGGCCTCGTACGTGATCCTGCCGTCGAGGACGTTGACGCCCTGGGCGAGCGCGGGGTCGCGTGCCACGGCCTGCTCCAGCCCGTGGTCGGCGATCGCCTCCACGTACGGGAGCGTCGCGTTCGTCAGCGCCAGCGTCGAGGTGATCGGAACGCCGCCGGGCATGTTCGCGACGCAGTAGTGCGTGACCCCGTCGACCTCGTACACCGGGTTCGAGTGCGTCGTCGGCCTGGACGTCTCGAAGCAGCCGCCCTGGTCGATCGCCACGTCGACCATCACCGCGCCCTGCTTCATGTCGGCGAGCATCGGGCGGCTCACGAGCTTCGGCGCCCGTGCGCCGGGGATCAGCACGGCTCCGATCACGACGTCCGCCTCGGCGACGGACTCCTCCACCTGCAGGCTCGACGACATCACGAGGCTCACACGTCCCGAGAGGATCTCGTCGAGGTGGCGCATACGGTCGATCGAGCGCTCGAGGATCGTCACCTGCGCGCCGAGGCCGAGGGCGATGATCGCGGCGTTGTAGCCGACGATGCCGCCGCCGATCACCGTGACGTGGCCGGGCGCGACGCCGGGGACGCCGCCGAGCAGCAGGCCTCGGCCACCGAGCGGCTTCTCGAGGAAGTACGCGCCTGCCTGTGCGGCGAGCCTGCCGGCGATCTCGCTCATGGGCGCGAGCAGCGGCAGCCTCCGGTCGTCGGTCTCGACCGTCTCGTAGGCGACGGCGGCGATGCCGCTGTCGGCGAGCGCACGCGTCAGCGGCTCGTCGGCTGCGATGTGCAGGTACGTGAACAGGACGAGCCCTTCGCGCAGCCGTGCGTACTCCGTCTCGATCGGCTCCTTCACCTTCAGCAGCAGCTCGGACTGCTGCCAGACGTCCGCGACGGAGACGACGCGTGCGCCGACACGCTCGTAGTCGGCGTCCGGGAACGAGCTCCCGTCGCCCGCGGTGGTCTCGACGAGCACGTCGTGCCCGTGCTGGACGAGCTCGCGCGCGCCGGCCGGGGTCAGCGCCACCCGGTACTCGTCGGTCTTGATCTCCTTGGCGACGCCGACCCGCACGAGGCGGGACAATAGCGCTTCGGCTCAGGCGCAGCGCACCGGATACACGAAGTCCGAAGGCTTCCCCTTCGGGTACGGGGACGGGCCGACGAACGCGATCGTCACGTCCTTGTACGCCGTCTTCCCGTTCCGGCAGCGCTGCGTGCCGGACACGACGACGACCGCTCGGTAATTGTGGAAGTGGCCGGCCGCGCAATACGGCTTGCAGTCGTTCGCGTAGGCGATGCCGGTCGCGGCGGCGAAGGGCTGACCCCATCCGGTCCAGCGGAGCCCCTTGACGCCGAAGTTCGCGTCGGCGCAGGCGAGCACGATCTGCGTCGGGCGGACGTGCGGCTTGCCGAGGCAGTCCGGCAGCACCTGCGGCGGCGCCCCGAGCGCAGCGGCAGAGACGAGCGCGGCGAGCAGGATCATGCGGCGCGGGCCTCCTCCACGAGCGCGAGGGTCACCTCGACCATCGCCTCGAGGTCGGCGATCGCGATCCGCTCGTCGGGTGTATGGATGTCCGTCATCCCGTTCGCGAGGTTCACGCAGCGCCGGCCACGGTCGTTGAAGACGTTCGCATCTGCAGCACCGCCGGAGACAGCGTAGCTCGGCTCGCGGCCGCAGCGCTCGAGCGCGCGTGCGGCCAGCCGCACGACGGCCTCGTCCCGCTTGAAGCGATAGCCGCTGTAGCTCTTGCGCAGCTCGGTCTCCACCTCGCACTCGGCCGCCGTCGCGGCGAACGAGCACGCGTCGAGCATCTCCTGCACGAGCTCGCCCAGCTTCCGCTCGTCGTGACAGCGCGCCTCGGCCTGGAACGTGCACCACTCCGGGACGATGTTCGTCGCGGTGCCGCCGGTGATGACGCCGACGTTCGCCGTCGTCTCCTCGTCGACTCTGCCCAGTCGCAGGTCGGCGATCGCCTTCGCGGCCGCCTGGATCGCCGAGCGGCCCTCCTCGGGGAACATGCCCGCGTGCGAGGCACGGCCGTGAAACGCCACCTCCAGCGCCTGCGCCCACGGTGCGCCGAGGATGATCTCCCCGATCGGCGCGGCCTGGTCGTATACGTAGCCGAGCTGCGCGTGCAGCCGCTCGTGCTCGAAGGCGGCCGCCCCGATCAGGCCCACCTCCTCCTTCGGCGTGAACACGAGCTCGATGCCTGCGTGCGGCCGGTTCTCCGCGAGCACGCGGCGCACGGCCTCGAGAATCGCCGCCACCGCTGACTTGTTGTCCGCGCCGAGGATCGTCCCGCCTGCGTTGTGCACGACGCCGTCGTCGACGACGGGCTCGATCGGGCCGCTCGGCGGCACCGTGTCGAGGTGGGCGCAGAAGAAGAGAGGGGTTCCGGGGGCGCTCGCGTCGAGGCGGGCATAGACGTTTCCCGTCGTCGAGCCGATGCGCGAGCCTGCATCGTCCTCGACCGGCTGCAGGCCCAGACCGCGCAGGTAGCGCAGGACGACGTCCGCGACGGCCCGTTCCTCGCCCGGCGGGCTCGGCAGGGCGGCCAGCTCGAGGAAGAGGGAGACGGTCTCCCCGTGCGCGTCAGCCCGCTGCAACGGCCTCGCCCGCACGGGAGCGGGCGCGCGCGAGCGCCGCCGCGACGAAGCCGCGGAAGAGCGGCGCCGCCCGGGTCGGGCGCGACTTGAACTCCGGGTGGAACTGGCTCGCGACGAACCACGGGTGATCCGGCAGCTCGATGATCTCCACGAGCCGTCCTTGCTCGAACGTGCCGGACACGACGAGGCCTGCCTCGACGAGCTGCTCGCGATAGAGGTTGTTCACCTCGTAGCGGTGCCGGTGGCGTTCGAAGATGACGGCGTCGCCGTAGAGCTCCCGGGCGCGCGTGCCGTCGGCCACCTCGACGGCACGCGCGCCGAGCCGCATCGTGCCTCCGAGATCCTCGATCCCCTTCTGCTCGGGCAGCAGGTCGATCACCGGATACGGCGTCTCCGGGTCCATCTCCGTCGAGTTGGCGCCGTCGAGCCCCACCACGTGTCGCGCGAACTCGGAGACGGCGACGTGCATGCCGAGGCAGATTCCGAGATACGGGATGCGGCGCTCGCGCGCGACCCGGCAGGCGAGGATCTTCCCCTCCCAGCCGCGCGACCCGAAGCCGCCGGGGACGAGAACCCCGTCGACGGTCTCGAGCAGATCCGCCGCCTCGTCGTACGACATGTTCTCGGCGTCGACCCAGCGCACGCGCACCGCGCAGCCGCTGAGGAGGCCGGCGTGCTTCAGGGCCTCGTGCACGGAGAGGTACGCGTCCTGGAGCTTCACGTACTTGCCGACGAGGGCGATCTCGACGAGCTCACGCCGCGCGTCGATCCGCCGGGTCAGCTCCTCCCACTCGCCGAGATCCGCGTCGGTCGTCTCGATCCCGAGCTTCGCGCAAACGAGCCGGTCGAGCCCCTCCTGCTTCAGCACCGACGGCACGAGATAGACGTCCGGCATGTCGGGGCAGGCGATCACCGCGCCGGGGTCGACGTCGGCGAAGAGCGCGATCTTGTCGCGAATGCTTCGCGACAGCTCTTCGTGCGAGCGGCAGACGACGACGTCGGGGTGGATGCCGATGCGCCTCAGCTCGTTCACCGAGTGCTGCGTCGGCTTCGTCTTCAGCTCGCCCGCCGCCTCGATGAACGGCACGAGCGTCACGTGCACGTACATCACGTTCTCCGGCGCGACTTCGCGGCGAAACTGGCGGATCGCCTCGAGGAACGGCAGCGACTCGATGTCGCCGACCGTGCCGCCGATCTCCGAGATGACGACGTCCGTCGGGCTCGACTCGGCTGCGCGGCGCACCCGCGCCTTGATCTCGTTCGTGATGTGCGGGATCACCTGGACGGTCGCGCCGAGGAACTCTCCCTTGCGCTCCTTGCGCAGCACCGTCTCCCAGATCGAGCCCGCGCTGTGGGACGAGTTCTGCGACAGGTTCTCGTCGACGAAGCGCTCGTAATGGCCGATGTCGAGGTCGGTCTCCGCCCCGTCCTCGGTCACGTACACCTCGCCGTGCTGGAACGGGCTCATCGTCCCCGGGTCGACGTTGAGGTACGGATCGAATTTCTGGAGCTGCACACGCAGGCCCCGCGCCTTCAGCAACCGGCCGAGCGACGCCGCGACGATGCCCTTCCCGAGCGCCGAGACCACTCCCCCGGTGACGAAGACGTACTTCGGGGCCCGTGCGCTCACGGGATTTCAGGGTAGCAGCGGAGGAGGTCGGCGCGGATCACGCCGGTTCGGCACCCGTCTGCACGAGGTCGTACAGCCGTGCGAGCGCGCCCTTCGGAAAGGAGCCGCGGAGAATCCCCCAACCGGCCTCGACGACGAGGCCGACGCGGGTTCGCGCGGTGTCGACCTGCGCGAGCTCGAGCTCGGCCCGTATCCGCTCGTTCACGAGCTCGAAGGCGATCCGCCGGCCCGGCACGACGTCCGTCACGAGCAGCGTCCCCACCCATCCCGGCCGCTTGAGCAGGCCGTGCCAGAACATCGCCCCTCCTGCCGGCAGGACATCCGACGCGCGGATCGCCCAGCGTGCTCCTGGAGCGAGCCCGCGCCGGTCCGGCTCGACCCCGGCGATCCCCGGCCACCAGTCGGAGAGGTGGTAGGGCTCGGCGAGGAACGCCCAGACGTCGTCGATCGCTGCGAGCAGGACGCGGTCAGCTGCGTACCGTGGCAAGGAACTCCTGGCCGCCGAGCATGCGCTCGAGCTCGGCGCGCCGCTCGCCGTCGCCGAGCTGCTCGATCCGCGTGTGCGTGGGATCGCCCGGGATCTTCTCGACGCGGAAGTGGCGGTCTGCGAGCGCCGCAATCTGCGGCAGGTGCGTGATCGTCAGCACCTGCGTGCGCCCGGCGAGCCGCTGGAGCACCCGGCCGACGGCGTTCGCGGTCTCGCCGCCGATGCCGGCGTCGATCTCGTCGAAGACGAGCGTCTCGCCGCCCGCGACCGCCGCGATCGCGAGCGCGATGCGGGAGAGCTCCCCGCCGGACGCCGTCTCGGCCACGGGCGCGAACGGCAGGCCGGCGTTCGGGCGGACGAGGAAGACCGCCTCGTCGGCGCCCGTGGCACCCTCGTCCCGCTCGCGCAGCTCGCAGACGAACTCGCCCTCCCCCATGCCGACGTCGTGCAGCTCGGCCGCGACCGCGTCGGCGAAGGCAGGTGCCGCGGCGTTGCGCTCGGCACGCAGCTCCATGGCGAGCCGACGCGCTCTCTCCTCGGCGGCCGCGAGCGCCGCGGCCGCGCCGGCGACCGGATCGCCTCCCTCGCCGACCGCCGCCAGCTCCGCGCGCGCTCCCTCGGCGAGCGCCAGCAGCTCCTCGTATGTGGCCGCGTGGAAGCGTCGCCTGGCCACCGCCATCCGCTCGAGGCCCGCTTCGATCTCCTCGAGCCGGCCGGGCTCTGCCTCGAGCGAGGCGAGGAACGAGTGCAGCGCCGAGGCCGTCTCGCGCAG
>Ga0187777_10000443_pt1 | contig 28629 bp, 20 predicted proteins | sample 1015_Q2_SP5_10_M_FD_132416 | JGI IMG/M metagenome (GOLD analysis project Ga0187777, IMG submission 132416) | Tropical peat soil microbial communities from peatlands in Department of Meta, Colombia - 1015_Q2_SP5_10_MG | ecosystem: Environmental > Terrestrial > Soil > Wetlands > Peat | place... | reverse complement strand
CTCGCCACGAGGCGAAGCTTGAGCCTGCCGACGCCGCGCAGGAAGGCCCACCAGATGCCGAGTCGCCAGAACCACCGGAGGACGAGAAGGCGGCTGATCGGGACGCTCACGACGACGAACCACCACCCCTCCGGACTGAGCACCGACCCCGGCGCAGCCTGTTGGACCTGCCACTGGCGGATCGGATTGCTCTCGAATCGCAGATAGCTGACGATCGCCGACGCCGCCGCGAGGAGGATCAGGACGACCTCGACCGGCCAGGAGTCTCGCCGCTTGATGGCGCGGTCGATGAGCGTCCGCAGGGCCCCCTTCTGGTCGGCCGGCACGATCCCGGACGTCTCCAGGTGCCTAACGATGATGCCGAGTACCCGGCCCGCCTGCAGCTCCGCGAAGACGAGCACGGGAACGGCGATGACGAAGCGGGCGTACGACTCGACGTCGGTGAGCACCGATGGCAGACGACTTCCGGGGAGATGCTCCCCGTTCCACGTCGAGAGGACGACGAGGGGGAGCCAGCACACCACCGCCAGCCACACGGCGGCAAAGGCGGTGCTGGAGGCCGACCCGCGCGTCGGCGCCAGAGCGAGCGCCATGCGGTAGAGCGGTCCGCCGCGAACCAGCGAAAACTCCGGGCGCGGCTGCCTCTGCGCCGGCGTTCCCGTCACTCCTGGCTCCCGCTGGTCTTGTTGGCCACGGTCTTCTTCGCCTTCGGAGTGATGCCGACGTCTCGGTAGAAGGCGTCGTAGGCGACGTTCCGCCCGAGGAAACGATGGACGAGGACGTCGGGCTCCTCGGTGGCCGCCGGCGCGAGCACGTCGTCCCGATAGGCGCGACCGACAGCAGCGTTCAATAGTCCCTCGCGCTCGAACCGCGTGAACATGTCCTGCGCATAGACGCGGGACCAGAGATAGCCGTAGTAGCCGGCGTCGTATCCCCCCATGAGGTGGCCGAAGCTGGCCGCCGGCAGCACGCCCTGGGGGAGCCGAAACGCCGTCGTGCGCGGGTACATCTCCGCCCATGTAGCGGACACATCGATCGCCGGCGGCGAGGAGTGCAAGGTCATGTCGTACAGAGCGAGGAACGCCTGGCTCGTCCAGCTCACGCCATCGTTCAGGTGTTTCAACGCGATCATCCGCTGAATCAGCGTGTCCGGAAGAGGCTGGCCGGTGGACACATGGCGAGACACGCGCTTCAAGATCGCCGGCTGCCACATCCAATTCTCCAGCATCTGCGACGGCGCCTCGACGAAGTCCTGCCTCACCCCCATGGAGCCGGTCGTGAGATAGGGCGACGCATCGAGCACCGCGGCCATGGCGTGCCCGAACTCGTGGAAGAAGACCACGACGTCCCCATGGGTGAGGAGCGCCGGCTTCCCCGGCTCCCCGACCGGCCAATTCCCCACGATCGCCGTCGACGGCATGAGGCGGGAGCCATCGCTCAATCGCCGTGTCGGAACGATGGTGAAGTCGGCGAAGTGCCCGTACTTGTCAGGCCGGGGATAGAGGTCGAGGTAGAGCCGCCCGAGCGCTCTGCCTGACGCCGCATCCGCCACCGCGATTTCGCGTACATCCGGTGCCCACGCCGACGCTGGCTTGATCTCCGTAAATCGGAGGCCGAGCAGATCGCCGTAGACACCGAGCACCGCCTCGACGACGTGATCGACGGGGAAGTACTGCCGCAGAACGTTGTTGTCCAAGGCATAGCGCGCACGGCGGTAGCGCTCGTTGTAGTAGAAGAAGTCCCACCGCGACACCGGTGTCGGGGTCCCGCCCCGCTGTGCGTCCGCCCCGAGCCGCGCAACCTCCTCGTGGGCCCGCTCGAGGAGGCGCGAGTCGATGGTCTGGAGAAAGGTGACGACGCGAGCCGGGTCCTTGGCCATCTTCCCATCCAGCTGATACGCCGCCCAGGTCGGAAATCCGAGCAGATGGGCGAGCGAATCGCGGATGACGAGCGCGCGCTGGAGCCGGGTAATGTTCGCCGCGCCCCCCCGGTTGTTGTAGACCACGTAGAATCGTTCGCGCGCATCGGCGCTGCGCTGATTCTCCTCGAAGTCACGGAAGGTGCTCTCGTTGACCCGCAGGCTGTACCCGCCACCGGAGCTCTCCGTCATCACCGACCGAAATTGCGCGGGGAGACCGGCCGTGTCGGCGGCGGCAATCACGAGCCGACTGGAATCCTTGGCCAAGGCGATGGAATAGTCGCGCTGCAGGTCGGCGAGCTGCTGAAAGAGGGTCGTCACCTCGAGGCGCGCGGCCGAATCGAGGCCGGCGCCCGCGCGCCGGCCTGCCTCGACGTACAGGCGGGCGAGCTGCTTGTCCGCCGCTGTGCGGAAGGCGCCGCGCTCGAGGCTCCGCTTGGCCGCGGCATAGATCTGGGGATCGGTGCCGACCTGCACGAAGAACGCCGTCGCCCGCTGGTCGCACTCGGTGGCCGAGTCGCGGACGGCCGCGTCGGGCGAGACGAGGTAGAGGAAGCGGAGGGGTGTGGTGACGGTCATCGCTACCGCGATCTGTTCCTCGATCGGCTGCAGCGTGTTGTCGAAGCTGCGGTCGCTCGCCGGACGCGAGAGAGTTCGCGCGATCCCTGCCGCCGCGCTGTCCAGCGCCGTCTGACAGCGCGTGATGAGCTCCGGCGGCGTGAGGTTCCAGGCCATCGCGCTGTCGGCCTGGGTCGCCCGCCCTTGCGCCGATGCCCCCTGCCTGACGACCAGGGCCAGGAGAGCCGCCGAGACGACTACTGCACGCACGCTGCGTTGGGGTCGGTCTTCGGGTGATCCGACTTCGGCCGGTGGTCGAGGTTGGCCGTACGCAATGTGATGTCGTACGCCAGCTGGGTCACGCGCTGCAGCTTGATGTAGTCGATGTATTGCGACTCGTCGGTCACCTGATGGTAATCGCGGTGTCCTCCGGTGGTGAAGAACACGATCGGAATGCCGAAGCGCGCGTACTCCCAGTGATCGGACCGGCAGTAGTACTGCTCCGGGTGGCCCGGGGCGTCGAAGGAGTAGTCGAAGCGGAAGCTCGGGTGTTCGTCCTTGTTCACTTGCTCGACGAGCGTGCCGAATTCCGTCGAGATCCGCTTCGAGCCGATCACTTGTAGGTAGGGACCGCGGCGGATGCTGTCCTGCGGACTGTCGCTCCTCCCGACCATGTCGAGGTTCACCTGAGCCACGATGCTGTCCCGCGGGACCGTCGGGTGCTCCATGAAGTAGTGTGAGCCGAGCGTCCCCTCCTCCTCTCCAGTGTGCGAGACGAACAGGATGGATCGCTTCGGGAGAGTTGGCGCCTTGGCGAAAGCCTCGGCGATTTCGAGGAGTGCGACGGTCCCCGAGCCGTCGTCATCCGCGCCATTGAAGATCGAGTCGCGACGCGGCGGCCGGACATGGCTCACGCTGTCGCGCGCCCGCGCGATCGCCGCCGCCTGCGCCGCCGTCGGCGCGCGAGGCGGATCGTCGGCGCCGAGGGGCCGGAGCATGCCGTTCGCGATGCGGACCGAGTCGTGGTCGAACGCCTGAGTGTCGACGCCCAGGTGATCGTTATGCGCACCGATAGCCACATACTGCCCGCGTAGCGCCGGGTCTCCGCCTCGGAGAATGGCGACGACGTTTCTCGCCGGTGCCTCAACCGGCGCGCGGGTGAGCGCGATCGTCCCGGACATCGGCGGCCCGAGTGTCCCCGGCTTCACCGTCGACAGCGGCGCGCCGACCATCGCCTCGGCCGCTTGGAGGGAGGCGGGCATGAGGATGGGGCCAACGTCCGCGGTCGGCGTCGAGGCTTGAGTGGTCGGCTGCCGGGAGGCGGTGATCAGCGCCGTGTCGACGAGCGCCAGCTCGGGAATGACCACCGCCAGCGACTGGTGAAAGCGCGGGTTGGCGGCCAGCGGAGAGATCGGGACGTACCCCTTCACCCTCTCCGGGACTCCGAGCACGACGATCCGTCCCGCCGCCGCTTGGGCGCTGATCCAGGTGCTCGAGTCCGTCGCCAGACCACCGTAGACGGCGCGCACGCCGGTCAGTGACAGCGCGCTGTCCGCCTCCACCGGCGCGACGTCCGTCCACAACTTGAGTTCCCGGCCATTCACGCGAATCGAGGTTGTCCGCTCGTCGAGACTGACGCGTGCGAGCGGGACCGTTTGGAAATACGTCCCATTCTCGCCCCCCGGCGCCAGGCCAAGCTTGCGGAATTCGTCGGCGATGTACGTCGTCGCCTTGAAGTCACCGATCGTCCCCGCCTCGCGTCCAGCCATCGAGTCGTCCGACACGATCGAGAGCCGGAGCTCGAGGTCCTGCGCGCTGATCTCGGCGCCGGTCGTGCCGGGTGGAGTGGTGGGCGAGACGACGCTCGGCGCCGGCGCGGGCGGTGGCGCGGGGTGCCCGCAACCGAGGATCAGCGACATACCGACTGTGGCTCCGACGGCGCGAGGCAGGTGCACGGTCCAAACTCCTCTGACGAGATGCCCCACAACTTGTGCTCCGGTAGGGAGAGTAGGAAGTCAGCGGGGCGAGAGGATGTCAGAACGCTCTGACATTTGGCGCATCGGGCTGGGCCGCCGGAGGCCGGATCGATCTCGGTCGCGTCCCCTCGCCGCCATCTGCAGGGACGCGGTAGATTGGGACGCATGACTAGCGCCCCGCAGCTCACCCCTCCCAAAGCGGGAGAGTACTCCCCCTTCTACGCGGGCTACATCTCGCGCGTCTCCGGCGATGTGCTCGCAGCCTTCCGGTCGCAGAGAGAATCCACGCTGGCGATGTTGCGTGCCGTCGGCGAGGCGCAGGCGGGCCATCGCTACGCTCCCGGAAAGTGGTCGGTCCGCGAAGTCGTCGGGCACATGGCGGACACGGAGCGCACCATGGCTTATCGGGCGCTCCGCGTGGCGCGCGGGGAGACAACCCCCGCCCCGAGCTTCGACGAGAACGCCTATGTGCCGGCCGGCGAGTTCGAGCGGCGAACGCTCGCCTCGGTGATCGATGAGTTCGCCGTCAATCGCGACTCGACGATCGCGCTCTTCGCCGGATTCCCCGCCGCCGCGTGGGAGCGCGTCGGCGTGGCGGCCGATGGCAGCAGGATCAGCCTGCGGGCTCTCGCGTACATCATCGCCGGACACGAGCTCCATCACGTCGACGGCCTCCAGACCCGTTACGGCCTCAAGGCCTCCGGCTCCAAGCGCTAGCTCGCAAATGCGCGCGGCGCCGGCGCGTGGCCGAGCATGACGGCGCAGATACCGCCGCGCTGAGCGACATTGACCACGGCCTGCTGCGAGACCCGCGCGAGGATCGCCACACCGTCGCTGCTCGGCGCGAATCCCATCACCGAGTAGAAGGGCTCCATGTGCACGGCGCCGTCCTCGCTCGCCACCGGCAGATCGCGCACCGGGATACTGGCGAGGCGCTGAACCACCCACCGCTCGCTGTCCCAGAGCGCGCGCTCGATGGCCGACTCCCATTCCGACTGCGTCGAGCCGTGCCCGATGATGACCCCCTCGCCACCGTAGCCGCGATTCGGCTTGATGACGAGACTCTCTCGCTCCCGCCTCACGAACTCGAGGAGCCCCTCGGTCGAGCCGTCGGGGAGCGCCGTCTTTCTGTCCCAGAGCAGCCGCGTCCAGAGGATGTGACGCCTGAAGATCCGGCGCTCCTCGTTGCTGAAGTATCGTCCCTCCAACTCCGGATCTGTGAGCACCTCCCAGCAGCTTTTCTGATCCAGCTCCGCAGCCAGCGACGAGATCACGCGGTTCTCCCGGAAGAGCCTCCGCATCGGCTCCACATCCACGCCCTCGTGCTGGAGCTCCACCAGGTCGAGCACCGCGTAGTCGCGATAGGCGAGATCGACGCATTCCCCTTCGTATGTCACCTCCGAGCCGCGCACCTCGAGCTCCGACGGATCGGCGTGCATTACCCGCATGCCGTATCGCTCGTGATAGTACTCCGCCAGCGCCTGCTGCTCTTCCGGCCCGCTCCCCGCGTACTTGGGCTCGACGAAGCAGACCCGCCGCGCCGGGCGACCGATTCGTTGAAGGTGCTCGAGCACCTCCTGCATCAACAGCTCCCGGATGTCCGCCCCGATCTCGAGGTGGAGCGCCGGGTCGTAGCTCTGCAACGTGGGAACGACGATGTCGGCGACGATGCGCTCGCAGGTCGGAGCGATGTGCAGTCCGCCGATGCCGGTGAGGTTGGGTTCGAGGTAGAGGAGAGAAGCCTTCCACATCGGGCTGATGAAGTCCACCACCGCGTCGAGCCGCCCGAAGACCGGATTCGACTCGGCGTGACCCGGCGTCCAGCAGCCACGAATCCACTCCTCCTCCCACGGCGTGACGCGGAGCAGCTCGCGGACCCGCTCGTCGACCAGGTAGATGTCGAGCAGTCGCTTCAGCGCATTGTGGATGGTGAGCGTCACATAGTGGACGTAGGAGAGCTGCTCGGGGAGGGCGGTGATCGGACAGGGGAGGACGCGGATCGTCTCCGGCTCGCCGTCGCGTAGATAGATGAGGCGCTGCTGCACCGAGGCGCGGTGAATCTCGCGCAACATCGCCGCCACCTGGTCGGAGGGGATCCGCGCGAAGCAGTCGCGCACGGCGCTCGCCAAGCGGAGTCCGTTGAGGCCGACTTCCTCGGTGGGGGATGTCATGTCACGCGTGGCATGATCGGGAAGGCGACAGGGCGGTGTGGCGAGACTATGTTCACGGTCGTCCCTGACCGCAACGGGAGAGCTTTCTGGACACGCATGACGCCTACGCCGAGCTGATTCGCCTGTCGCGGGAGCAATCGCTCCTCGCCTCCACCGTGGCCTTGCTCGAGTGGGACGAGGAGACGTACATGCCCGCCGCCGGCGTCGAGCTGCGGAGCGAGCAGCTGGCCTTCCTCGCCGGCCTCCAGCACGATCGCGCAACCGACCCGCGCATCGGGGAGCTTCTCTCCGTGCTCGAAGGCTCGGACCTCGTGTCCGACCCGACGTCGGTTCCGGCCGTGAACGTCCGGGAGATGCGCTACGACTACGAGCGTGATACGCGGATGCCGCGCGCCCTGGCGGCGGAGCTCGCGCGTACGACCGCCCTCGCACACCAGGAGTGGGTCGCGGCGCGCCAGGACGCCGACTTCACGCGCTTCCGCCCCTGGCTCGACCGGATCGTCTCGCTCAAGCGGAACGAGGCCGAGGCGATCGGATATACGCGCGAGCCCTACGATGCCCTCCTCGATGAGCACGAGCCGGGGATGACCACCGCCGACATCGCGATGCTCTTCACGTCGATCCGCGAGGACCTGGTGCCGCTGGTCGCCGACCTGCGCGACGCCGAGGGGCAACACTCCGACGGCATCCTCCACCGCGACTTCCCCGTCGACCGTCAGCGCGTGTTGGCCGAGGGTGTGGCGGCGAGTCTCGGGTTCGACCGCGGCGCGGGGCGTTTCGACACCAGCGCGCACCCCTTCTGCAGCGGCATCGGGCCGGGCGACTGCCGCATCACGCTCCGCTTCCGCGCCCACGACTTGAGCGAGGGGCTCTTCGGCGTGCTCCACGAAACGGGGCACGCCCTCTACGACCAGGGGCTCGATCCGGCGCATCACGGCACGCCCATGGGAGAGCCGGCCTCCCTCGGGATTCACGAGTCGCAGTCGCGCCTCTGGGAGAACCTCGTCGGCCGCAGCGCCGCCTTCTGGGAGTATCTCTCCCCGCGTCTCCGCGACCTCTTCCACGAGACCTTGCCTGACGCCAACGCCCTCGAGCTTTTCCGGGCGGCCAATCGCGTCGGCGCATCGGCCAATCGCGTTCGCGCGGACCAGGTGACGTACAACCTGCACGTCATCATCCGCTTCGAGATCGAGCGAGGATTGATCGCCGGCGACCTCGCGGCCGGTGATGTGCCGGCGGCCTGGAACGAGGGCTATCGCCGCTACCTGGGGATCACGCCTGACGACGACGCAGCCGGCTGCCTCCAGGACATGCACTGGGCGTCGGGCCTCATCGGCTACTTCCCGACGTACACGCTGGGCGACGTCTTCGCCGCGCAGCTCTTCGCCGCCGCCTCGTCGGAGCTCGGCGATCTCGAGGGTCTCATGCGCCGCGGAGACTTCCGTCCGCTCCTCGACTGGCTTCGGCGAACGGTGCACCGGCAGGGGCGCCGCTATCGTGGCGCCGAGCTCGTGCAGCGCGCCACGGGCCGTCCTCCCGACCCGCGCCTCCTCACGAGCGCATTGCGGCAGAAGTTCGGCGAGCTCTACGGGCTCTAGCCACCATCGGAGGGCATCGCCGCCCCCGATGTCGGCGCGCGCGACACCGGGGCAGCGGCCGTCGCCGCCGAGTCGGCTTCGTCAGGCGCTCCCCTCACCGATGCGACCAGAGCCAACCCGATCGCGAACGCGAGGGCGCCGATGAAGACCGCCGGCGTGCGCGCGATCAGCGACAGAGCCACCGCCACTCCCCCGAGCGCGAAGGCGACCGCCGAGCGGAGCCGCTCCCGCCAGAAAGCGAGGAGGGTGGCGATGAGCGCGAGGACGACCCCCGCCCCGACGCCGAAGAAGAGAGAGATCAGGCCGAAGGCGAGTCCGCCCGCCATGGCGCCCACGGCCGTCGCGATCTCCACCGCTCACCTGCGTTCCGGAGGCATGCTGTGATACGATGTCTCCAGACCCCCGATGGCGCTACGTGGCAATGAGGGGCCAGGCGGCTCGGGCCGCGCTGGCCGGGCCCGCTGAGGCTAGGCGCTCGGCTCGAGTACGAGCCGCGGCTCGGCGGGCACCACCGGCACTGGCGGCGACTCGGTGAACACCGCTTGCCGGCGCGCCATGCGCACCATCCACGTCATGAGGCCGGCCATGAGCAGCGGGAAGGCGACGAACAGGAGGGGAAGGAAGCTGACGTCGTGGACGAGAAAGGCTTGCCACGGCTTCTGCGGGTCGTAGTACGCAGTCACCGACGTCCCCGGAACGAAGCGGCGTTGGAGGGACTGCGCCCACCCGTACGAGCTCGAGATCGTCACCGGGAGCACGCCCGTCCCCACGAATTGTCTCGCTCCTACGGCATAGCGGTAGGAGACGACCGGCTTGTACGACGTCCCCTTGTTTCCGCGCACCGCCTGGATGTCGCTCGCGAGCACCGTTGCGCGAACGGGCTGCCAGGTGGATATCCGGTAAACCTCCAGGCCGAAAAGGCCGAGGCCGACGGCCACGAAGATCGCGAGAAAGGCCATCACGCAGCCGAGATTTTGTACGCGTGCCCCCTGCGCCGGGAAGATCGGACTTGGCCTCGGGGAGGTGGCCGGCGCCAGGACCGAGGTCGCAGCTGTAGCCGACGCCAACGCTGCGGCAGCCGTCACGGCGGCCGTTGACGACGCCGGCGGCGCCACAGTCGCCGCGGATCCCGCCGCTTCCGAAGCCCCCTCCACCCGCGCCTTCTCTTCCCAGCCGCCGAAGGAGCGCGCGGCCGCCGCGCACGCTCCCTGTCCGGTGACGTCACTCGTGGAGTACGGGGTCCACGCCTCACGAGTCCCATCGCGCATGAGGAAGACCACCCGGAACATCGCCGAGCTCCCGGGGCGCGCATTGAGCGATGAGCTGCTCTCCAGCACGACGTCCTTGATGGCCGCGAACGGGTATTCCACGATCTGGCGCTTGAGCAGACCTCGCACGGTGACTCGCACCATCGAGGTATGCCGATAGAAGGCGTAGTGCCGGTCGGCGGCCGTCAAAGCCAACGCGACTCCGATGATCGCGAATGCGCCTCCCACCGCCCACCCGACCCAGGCGCTCCCCTGGATGCTTCGCCCAGCGGCGTTAGGCATCAGAGCTAGGAGCCCGATCCCGCTGGCGGCGAAGACGAGCCCGAGGCCGCGCATCAGCCACGCGCTGTCGTGGATGATCAGCGCGTCCGGCGACTGCTGCTCGATTTTCATGGATGCGGTCAGCCCGTGCCGGTACGCGCCTTCGCCCGGCCGCCGACCACGCTGCCGGTCGCGAGGGCGCTGGCGTCCTCGACGCTGAGCGGCTTGGCGAAGAGAAAGCCCTGACCCAACCCGCAGCCGAGGGCGCGGAGCTGCGAGCGCTGCGAGGGGCGCTCGATCCCTTCCGCCACCGTGTGCAGCGACATCATCTCACCGAGAGCGATGATCGTCCGCGCCAGCGCCGCGTCGCGGCCGCCGCGTCCGAGCCCGTCGATGAAGGTCTTGTCGATCTTCAGAATGTCGATCGGGAATCGCTGCAGGTACGCCAACGACGAGTAGCCCGTTCCGAAGTCGTCGATCGCCAGTCTGACACCGAGTTCGCGCAGCTCCTGCATCTTGCGCGCGGTCACGTCTCCGCGCCGGATGATCGCGCTCTCGGTGATCTCGAGAACGAGGCACTCGGGCTCGAGCCCGGACATCTCGAGCGCGTTCCGCACGTCGGCCACCAGATCGTCGTGCTCGAGCTGCAGCCCGGAGAGATTGACCGTCATGCTGAGCGGCGACTCGAGAGTGCGGGCCTCGTTCCACTTCGCCCCCTGCCGGCACGCCTCGCCAAGCACCCAGCGCCCGATGCGGACGATGACGCCGGTCCGCTCGGCGAGGGCAATGAACTTGGCCGGCGGCAGCACGCCGCGCCGTGGGTGGCGCCAGCGAAGGAGCGCCTCGAAGCCGATCGCCCGCTCGCTGTCCAGCTCCACGATCGGCTGGTAGACGAGGACGAACTCCTCGCGCTCGACCGCCTCGCAGAGCTCGATCTCCAGCTCGAGCTGATCCACCACCTCGGCGTGCATCTCCGGGTGGAAGGTCTCGTAGAGCCCCTTCCCTCGCGTCTTCGCCCGGTACATGGCGAGATCGGCGTTGCGCAGAAGGTCGTCGGCGGTCGCGACCGAGCGGCCGACGGCTATCCCGATGCTCGCCCGTACGCTGAGCGCGCGCTCGTCGAGGAGGAAGGGAGCGTTGAGGGCCGCCGTCACCCGCTCGGCGACGATCGCCGCCTCGTTCTCGTCCGCCACGCCCTCGAGCAGGATCGCAAACTCATCCCCGCCGACCCGCGCGACGGTGTCCGAGCCGCGTGTGGCGTTGAGCAGCCGGCCGGCAACGGCAACGAGGAGACGATCCCCTTCCCCATGGCCGAGGCTGTCGTTGACCGTCTTGAAGTTGTCGAGGTCGACGAAGAGGACGGCGACCTCGCCCGGCCGCCGATCGCGATTGGCGAGGGCGCGCTCCACGCGATCACGGAAGAGCGCCCGGTTGGCGAGGTTGGTGAGCGCGTCGTGGAACGCCTGATGAGTGAGCTGAGCTTCGAGTTCCTTCCGCGGCGTGATGTCGTTCGCCATGCACACGATCCGGGGATCGTCGCGCCGCGTCGACTCGACACGCGAGATCGTGACACTCACCCAGATGGCGCGGCCGTCGCGATGACGAAGGCGCATCTCCGTGGTGGCACTGGGATAGGTGCCGGCGAGGAGCTCCCGCGTCGGGAGAGCCATCGCCGAACTGTCATCGGCCGAGGCCAGAAGTGTCAGCGAGAGGCCGCGGAGATCGTCCGCCGAATAGCCGAGCATCTCCTGGAAGGCGTGGTTGGTCTCGACCAACGTGTCCTTCGCGTCGACGAGCGCCATCCCGACCGCAGAGTGATCGAAGATCGACCGGAAGCGAGCCTCGCTCGCCTTGACCGCATCGGCCGTCGCCTGCTCGGTCAGGAGCCGGGCGTTCTGCCTGACGACCACCACCTGTCGCGCCACCACGAGCACCGTCAGGGCGATCGCCCCGATGGTGACGGGGACGATGGCCGGGCTGTCGTGCGTCAGCGCGACGAAGAGGAGGAGCGCGTAGCCGCAGGCCACGGCCACGTAGGGGAGCGGGCTGACGAGGTGATTGCGGTCGAGAATCCCCCTCTGCGCGGCCGTGTCGGCGAATCGCGGCTCGGGGCGCTTGAGGTAGACCTCGCCACTCGCGATCAACAGAACGTAGCTCGCGACGTAGACGACGTCGGTCCATGCGGCGCCCTTGTAGCCGACCGCCGGGTAGATCAGGGTGTACGCGAGATCGGCGACAATGCCGGCGAACTCGGAGACGCAATAGAGATAGAAGGCCAGGTTGTTTCCGCCGCTCGGTCGCCGGAGCAGGAGCGTGACGAGCCCGAGGAGGACGAGGAAGTCGCCGACCGGATAGGCGACTGTCATCGACACGCTCAGCACGCCGCCGCTCTCTCCCGCCGTCGAGAGCACGAGCACGTACCACACGATCATGGCGCCGCTCACCGCGACGGTGGCGGCGTCGAAAAGGAACTTCCACCACTCGTCGCGCTCGCGCTCGGCGATCGGAAAGGAGCGCAGCGCGATCAGCGCGCAGGGGTAGTACGCGAAGTAGAGGGCGTTGACCCAGGAGACGGTCGGGTCGACGCCCCGCGCCATGACGAGGTACGACCAGGCGAAATTGCCGAGGGAGAGGGCGAGCTCGCCGGCCGCCGCCCATCGGAGCGCGCGCCGCACGCCGGGGTCGAGGACCTCGTTCCGCGCGGCGAGGAAGAGAATGATCGATGCGATGAGACCGAAGGGAACGAAGGCCACGTTCCCGAGGTCGTTCCAGAAGGGCGTGCGCCCTCCGTGCCCCAACGTCACCAGGTACAGGTACGCGATCCCGTACAGGGTGCTGGCGATCGTCGCCGGAAGGATCCAACTGCCGCGCGGGCGCGCGGCTGCGTCGGTGGAATCGGCTGGCGGAGGAGCGACGTCCTGCAATGCACTCTGGACCCGCGCTGTCCGGCGAGCGCAGGTCAGCCTCGAAAACGGGGAATGTCCACGGGGCGACCCCTATCGAGGACGATCAGAGCCGACTAAAGGTTGCGGGTTTTCCTTCGGGGGTGTGCGGGCCTGCAGTCGTGCGGCTCCCTCGCCTCAGGGGAGCGCCGGACGCGCGGGACGTTGTAGTGCCGGACGGACGGGGATGAGCTCCCGCGTCAGAGCCTCGAGGCGGTCGGCGGCCTCACTCAGCTCCTTGGTGCGGCGCGCCACCGACCGGCGGTAGAACGTGCGCGCCGTCGCGTAGGTGACTCCCAGCCAGATCGGGATGATCAAGCCGATCACCGACCCGGCCACGTGCAGGACGCCGGTCGACAGGCCGATCGCCGGACCCATCCCTCCTCCACCCATTCCCCCTCCGATCCCGCCGAAGATTCCGCCGATGAGGTTCGTCAGATTCTCATGCACCGTGATACGCGTGCGTCCGCCGCGCACGGAGACCGCGATCTCGACATCGCGTCGGCTCTGACCGCTCGCCTTCGACGTCCAGGAGAAGGACCGTCCGAGCTGGCTCACCTGACCGACGCTCCTGAGCAGCTGTCGGATCTCGTCGACCACCACCTCGTACTCGGTGTCCGGCAGCTCCCCGTCCACCACCCGATCGAAGTGGAGCGACGTCGGGCCTCCGATCCAGATGTTGTTAGGCATGTGGGTCGGGGCGGTGGTGCTCGCGGCGGGCGCGGGGGTCAACGACTGCGCCGCCTTGCGCACGACCTGCGGCGCGATCCCCACCTCCGCGGCCAGGGCCTCCACGCCCCCGATCGTCATCGCTCCGCTCGCCGTCGGCGCGGTCGCCTCGATTTCGGAGGCGCGCTTCACGATCTCCTCGACCTCGGCACTCGAGTACCGCCGCGACGTCGCCGGGGATCCGGTGAGCTCATCGATGAGCGCGTCCGTGGTCGGGGTGCGCTGATCGTGACGGATCGCCAGCCCTCGGACGAGCGCGCCCTCGATCCGGCTCCCCGCCGCCGTGAGTCGCGCCCGATGGGTCGGCACCGCGTCGGTGAAGCGCCTGGCGCGCACCGCGTCCTCGGTCGGCCACCGCCCGGGAATCTCGCCGACGATCATCTCGTAGATCACGACCGCGAGGCTATAGACGTCGGTCCGCTCGTCGACGTCGGTGAGGCCGGCCGCCTGCTCCGGACTCATGTACCCGGGCGTGCCGACGGGAAAGCCCGTCCGCGTGAAGCCGGCGCCGCCGGCGGTGCTGATCGCCTTGGCGATGCCGAAATCGGCGACGATCGGGTGCCCTTGCGAAAAAAGGATGTTCTCCGGTTTGATGTCGCGGTGAAGGACGCCCATCCGGTGGGCGTACGAAAGTGCGTCGGCCACCGGCGCGGCGATCGCGAGCGCCTGCTCGCTGGTGAGCCGCGATGCCTGCTCCAGCTGACGCAATGAGCCGCCGGCGATGTACGGCATGACGTAGTAGAGGAACCCACCCGCTTCTCCCGATTCGTGGAGCGGGAGGATGTGCGGATGGGTGAGGCTCGCCGCTATCTCGATTTCCTTGAGGAAGCGCTCGACGCCAAGGAAGGCGGCGAGCGATGGGAGAAGGACCTTGAGCGCCACCTCGCGATGGTGCTTCCGGTCGTTGGCGAGGTAGACGGTGGCCATCCCGCCGCGCCCAAGCACGCGACGGAGCTCGTATCGCTCGCCCAGGACGGCCTGGAGGTCCTCGGGGACTTCGGTAGCGCTCACGGAGCACGAATATACGCCGCCGCGGTCCGACCGGCGCCCCAGCCCCATCGCCGGCCCTCGCGCGGCCTACTGCGGCTACTACGAGGATGCATCTGGCAATCACGTCAGGCATTCCGGTCGATCACCAACAAGTACATGCACATTGCGGGGGAACGCTCAACCTCAGATCGGTCGGTCACTGCACTTGCCTCCTGATGACGGCCACGCCGCTCGCCTTCACGGGCGGCAGTGGCCGCTGGCTGGCGGCTGCTGCAACACCGGCAGCCGCGCGAATGCGGTGTCGACGAGCGACTGGATGAGCGAGCTGTCACCAGGCATGAGGTGGCCCGTGTGGAGCCAAACGAGGGACTTCGGCTCGGCCGCCGCGTCGAAGAGCGCGCGAACTGCGGCGCTCGGCATCTGTGGGTCATCGATCCCATTCACCATCAGGATCGGCCGCGGCGCGATGAGGGCAATGAAGCGCTCCGGCTCCAGATCGGTGAACGGCCTCGAGATGAGCCAGGCCGCCGGCCTCCGAAGCATGGCCGGGTCGAAGTCGAGGTTCGCGGCGACGACGGACGGGAGGTCGCCGGCGCCGTAGATCAGCGCGACGTTGCGAAAGGCCGTGTCGGCGGCGGCGGCGATCGTGGCGAAGGGGACGGCGAACGAGGTCGCCACGAGCGCGAGGCGAGCCATGTCCGTGTCGCGCCGTCGGCCGAGGTACGCGGCACCGAGGGAGAAGAGCTGCGGAATCTCCCACCCCGCGCGGCGCAAGGTCCCGGAGTGAGTCACCACCTCGCGCGGCCGGATCGCGTAAGGAATCTCCGGTGGGTAGTCGAGCGAGAGGACCACCACATCACCGTAGTCGGCCGGCAGCCGGCCGATCACATCGCTGTTCTCCTCGCGACCATCCTGCAGCAGCACCGCCGGATAACACCCCGGGGCGGCAGGGGCGAGGAGTCGTCCGGTGGCCACCAGCCCGGTGCTGCTCGTTAGGCGTAGGCGCTGGGCGACGCGTCCGGGCCCCGGCCGAACGTTCGTCGACTCCACTCCCACCAGCGTGCCGCGCAGGCGCCAGATCTGGGCGAGCTCGCTCTGGCGCGCCGGCTCCGTGCGGCACGACCCCAGGAGGCAGGCCGTGGCCAGCAAGGCCGGGGCCCCGCCCTTACGGCGCGCAGCTCCCCGCAGCCACTCGCCGGGCAGAAAGGTCCACCGAGCAGGTGAGCGCCAACGCGCCACTGGCGTCGAAGACCTGAAGGGCCGCCTCCGCACCGCCATCGAACGTCACCACCACGCGTCGCGCCACGTTGATCGTGTCGGTCGTGTCTCCGGTCACGACGAGGGACGCCGTCACGGCCATTGCCACCGTGCCGCTCGCGGGCACGGCATGCGCCGCCTGCGGCTGATCGTAGGTCACGCCGCCTGCCGTGTCCGACGTCGCGCTCGCGTACGTCCGCGTCTGTCCCCCGCCGGTGATCACGAACGCTCCCATGTCCCACCAGGTTGCATCCCACACGCGCCGGGGGGCGGCACTCAGCGTCGGATCGCCGACGACGGTCGCCAGACGCGTCCCCCCGGCGTGGCGTTCCCACTCCTGACCGGCGTCGCGGGCGCTGGAGACGAAGGTGGTATGGAACTCGATCGAGTCCGTCGTCGACGAGAAGGAGTCCTGGCAGCCGCCGGCTGAGAAGTATTCCACAGTCTGGGAAAAGATGACGGTGTCCGTCTTGCTGGACGCGGGGAAGACATCGCGACCATGGGAGCTCGTCGCTTCGCACGGCGATGCCTGGGCCGCGATGCGGGACGACAGCGCGCCGCCTGTCCCGCGGAGCGCAAGCTCGGCGACCCCCAGGCCGCCCGCGAAATCGGCCGCGTTCCGGGCGGCCTCGGGCCCACTCGCATACGCGACGTCCGTGCTGATCTGCTGCGCGCTCACCACCGGCTGCTGCGCCGGGGGCGACGTGGACGATCCCGAACAGCCGACTGACGGCAGAGCAAGGAGGAGCCAGCGCCCGATCGGCAGCCGATACATGAGGACCTCGGTGGCGCACGGAGCGCCCGTTGCTCGGGCCAGCGTACGTTGATTTGGCGGCTCGGGAGCGTCAAGATGAGCCCACCATGAGAGCCTGCATAGCGAGTGCCGCGCTCCTTCTGAGCGCGAGCGCTGCCGTGGCCCAGGTCGGCAGCTCCCCCGATGTCGTCTTCACCGGCACCTTCGTCACCCTCGACTCGGCCTTTCCTCACGCGGGCGCGGTCGCGGTGAGGGGCGGGCGCATCATCGCGATCGGCAGCCGAGCCCACGCGGATTCGGCCGTAGGACGCTCAGCCCGCCATGTCGCCCTCGACGGCGTTGCCCTCCCCGGCTTCGCCGACGCCCATGCCCACCCGACCTCCCTCGGTGAGCAGCTCGAGATCATCGACCTCCACCGCCTCTCGAAGCCGGCGATCCTGTCGCGCGTTCGTCAGGCAGCCCAATCCCTCCCGGCAGGCGAGTGGATTCGGGGTGCCGGATGGGACCAGCAATTCTGGGACTCGCCCCAATTTCCGACCGCTCGGGAGCTCGACAGCGTCAGCGGAGCTCACCCGGTGATGCTTCACCGCATCGATGGACACTCGGTCTGGGTCAACAGCGAGGCGCTTCGACTCGCCCACATCACCGCCGCTCAGGGCGACCCGAGCGGCGGTCATATCGTCCGGGACGCGACGGGCGCCCCTACCGGCATGCTCGTCGATTCTGCGGCCTACCTCGTGGAGCACGCAGTGCCGGCGCCGAGCGACGCGGTGCTCGAGCGACAGCTGCGGAGGGCGATGATGCAATACGCCGAATGGGGCCTCACGAGCGTGCACGACGCCGGCGAGGAGGAGCGCGCGATCGACCTCTACGAATCGCTCGCCCGCAAGGGCGCGCTCACCATTCGCGCCTACGTAATGGTGCTCGGGCCGAGCCCGAGCCTCGCCAAGTGGCTCGAACGGGGCCCGGAGATCGGCGCGGGCGACGGGATGCTCACCATCAGAAGCATCAAGCTGCTGGCCGACGGCGCACTCGGCTCGCGCGGGGCCGAGCTCTCGGCGCCATACAGCGACGCGCCGGGCGAGCGGGGGCTCGTGCTGGTGAGCGAGAACGCGATCGATTCGATCATCCGACTCGCCGTCCCGAGGGGCTTTCAGGTCAATATCCACGCGATCGGTGACGCCGCGGTCCATCGCGTCCTCGATGCTTTCGAGCGCGCGGGGCCCTCGGCGCGTCCGTTGCGCTTTCGCGTGGAGCACGCCTCTCTCGTTCGCGATGAGGATGTGCCGCGCTTCGCTCAGCTCGGGGTGATCGCGTCGATGCAGCCCGTCTTCGTCGGCGAATACAGCCGCTGGGCGATGGAGCGTGTGGGGGCGGAGCGCATTCACTGGGTCTATCGCACGCGAGACCTCGTGAACGCCGGAGCGCTCATCGCCGCCGGGACGGACTACCCCTCCTCCGACGTCGGCGATGCGGTCTCGACTCTGTACTCGATGGTCACCCGCCATGGCGCCGATGGCTCGCCAACGGGGGGATGGTATCCGGAGCAACGCGTGGACGTCGACGTGGCGCTGCGCAGCATGACGAGGGCGCCCGCCTACGCCGCCTTTCAGGAGCGTGACCTGGGCGCCCTCACCGTCGGACGCTATGCCGACTTCACGGTGCTCTCCGCCGACCCGACACGCATCGCGCCGGACTCGCTCCGATCGCTGCGTGTGCTCGCCACCGTCGTCGGCGGCCGCGTCGTCTACCGGGCGAAGTAGCGCATCTTCTTCCGATAGCTCGCCACCACGCCGGGGAGATAGCGGTTGAGCGGCGTGTAGTTCAGCTCGAGCGACAGCGAGGCATCGGCGCCATCGACGCAGAAGCCGGCATTGGTGAACCGGGCTTCATCGATCGATACCGATGGCCGCCGGCCGAACGCCTCGCTCATCCGGGTGGAGAGGTACGCGTGCGCCATGGTGAGCGCGGGGGAGCTCGGCTGCGGAGGCTCCTTCCCCGCCAGCCGGGCGACGTGCGTGAGCAGCTCGTGTGCTGAGAGTGTGTCGGCGCAGAGCGTGTAACGGGCGCCGCTCCGGCCGACGTCCGCCGCCCGGATGATCCCGTGGGCGGTGTCGAGGACGGAGATCCAGCCCATGGGTGCCTTCGAGGCGGACCGCCGCAGTCCGGACACCTGCGAGGCGACGAGACGCCCGATCCATCCTGGATCGCTCGGCGCGAGCACCAGCGCCGGGTTCGCGATCACGACCTCCATCCCTCGCGCGCGGAAGCGCAGGGCGAGGGTCTCCGCCGCCACCGCCGAGCGCTCGTACGCCGTCCGCCCATGCCCCCGGGGGCGGCGACCCATGCTCTTCAGGTCGGCCGGTCGCTCTTCTATAGTGAGGGCCGTCGAGCACACCACCGCCCGGCGAACGCCGGAAGTGAGGGCGGCGGCCATCGCGTTCTCGGTGCCGAAGACGTTGATGTCGTGGAATGTGGTGAGCGACGGGGCCCAGAAATCGAAGAACTGGGCGAGGTGGTAGAGCCGCTCACAGCCATCCATGGCGTGGGAGAGGCGCCGGCTGTCAGAGAGGTCGGCGCGGACAGGCTCGGCGCCCATTCGCTGGAGGACCCCGACGGCGCTGCGGCGACGGACCTGGCAGACGACGGCATCGCCGCGCTGGAGGAGGAGTTGCGTGAGCACGCGACCGAGGGGACTGGCCGCTCCCGTGACGAAGACGCGCATGCGATCACCTGGCAAGGCGGAGGGGAGAGGGAGCAGCGGCGCGGCGATTCCAACCACCGCCGGGGCGCTGCACTTGCTCGCGGTTCCCGTTCTTTCACCAGGGGGACGCGCCAGCGCACGTCCGCGTTACGTCTGGAGTTGCGGTGCCGCTGGTGGGTGTGCGCCGGCCTCCCTTAAGTTTCTGGGGACCGCCCGGGCACGCCCCTTGCGCTGCCGGGTGCGTTTCGGCTGCCGCCCTATGACGATGACCGCCGCCCTCCACGACACACTCGCCGGCCGCTACCGGATCGAGCGCGAGCTCGGCCGCGGCGGGATGGCGACGGTGTACCTAGCGCACGACGTGCGCCACGATCGCCCGGTGGCCCTCAAGGTGCTGCACCGCGAGCTCGCCGTATCGTTAGGCGCCGAGCGCTTTCTGCGGGAGATCGGGATCGCGGCCCGCCTTTCGCACCCGCACATCCTGCCGCTCCTCGACTCCGGCGACGCGCAGGGGTTGCTCTACTATGTCGCCCCCTACCTCCCCGGCGGCTCGTTGCGCGAGCGCCTCGATCGCGAGCCCCAGCTGCCGATCCGCGACGCGGTGCGTATCGCCCGTGAGGTCGGATCGGGCCTCGATTTCGTCCACCGGAGCGGCTTCGTCCATCGCGACATCAAGCCGGCCAACATCCTCTTCGTCGATGGTCATGCCGTGCTCGCCGACTTCGGCGTCGCCCACGCCGTCTTCGGCGGGCAGCTCGGGTCGGTAACCGAGGGTGGCATCGCCGTGGGCACGCCCGCCTACATGAGCCCCGAGCAGGCGAGCGGCGAGAAGGTGCTCGAGTCGCGAAGCGACGTCTACAGCCTTGCCTGCGTGGTGTTCGAGATGCTGACCGGCGAGCCCCCCTTCGACGGGGCGAGCCCGCGATCGGTGATGGCGAAGCACGTCACGGCGACGCCGCGCCCGTTGCGTTCGTTGCGTCCCGATGCATCAGCCGACATCGAGCGCGCCCTGGCGGCGGCGCTCGCCAAAAGCCCCGGCGATCGACCGGCGAGCGCCGTCGAGTTCACCGCGGCGCTGGAGGAGGATGCGCCAACCGCGGCGCGATTCCTCGCTACCCCGACCCGATCGATCGCCGTGCTCCCCTTCGTGAACGCGAGCGGCGACCCGGAGAACGAGTTCTTGAGCGACGGCATCACGGACGAGCTGATCGACGCCCTCGCCAAGGTGGATGGGCTGCGCGTGGCCTCGCGGACGTCGGTCTTCGCCCTGAAGGGGAAGGCGCAGGATGTGCGCGCCATCGGCGTCCTGCTCGGCACCGCCTACGTACTCGAGGGGACCCTTCGCCGCGCCGGCGACCGCCTGCGCATCACCGCTCAGCTCACGTGCACCGATGACGGCCGGCTCGTCTGGTCACAGCGCTACGAGCGCATGCTCGCCGATGTCTTCGACATGCAGGACGAGATCGCGCGGACGATCGTGGGCACGCTGCGGGCGACGTCGTTCGCCGACCTTTCGCAGCCGAGCCCGCACGTGCGGCACACAGAGAGCGTGAAAGCCTACTCCCTCTACCTCCACGGGCGCTACGCTTGGAACAAGCGAACGCAGGAGGGGGTGGCCGAGGGAATCCACTACTTCCACGAGGCGATCGCCGAAGACCCGAAGTTCGCGGCGGCCTATACCGGTCTCGCCGACTCGTACGCCCTCCAGGTCGACTACCGGAACGTTCCGGTGGAGGAGGGATTCGAGCGCGCTCGGTCGTACGCCCGTCAGGCGATCGCGCTCAATGACTCGCTCGCCGAGGCGCACGCATCGTTGGCCTGGACGCTCTTCATCCACGATTGGGAGTGGGCGGGGGCCGAGCAGGAGTTCCGTCGGGCGATCGAGCTCGACCCTCGCTACGCGACAGCGCGCCAGTGGTACGGCTTCCTCCTCGCTTCGCAGGGACGGATGGACGAAGGGCTGGTCGAGGAGCACACCGCGCTCGAGCTCGACCCGGCGTCCGTTCCGATCCGGCGCAGCGTCGGCTGGCTCTACTTCTACGCTCGCCGGAGCGAGCAGGCGGAGTATCACCTCGAGCGGGCGATCGAGCTCAACCCGACGGCTGAAGAGACCTATCGCGTCCTCGGCCTGAATCTCGCGCAGGTCGGCCGCTTCGCCGAGGCGGAGCGTGTTCTCCGCGAGGGGCTGACGCTTCCGGGGGCCGGCTCGTACTCGCGCGCCACACTGGCGTACGTCCTCGCGCGGAGTGGAAAGCGCGACGAGGCAGTATCGATGCTTCGCGAGCTGGAGGCGCTGGCGCAACGGCAATACGTCTCGCCAGTCGCCTTCGCCACGATTCATCTCGGGCTCGAGAACAAGGATGCCGCGCTTACCTGGGCCGAGCGCGCGTACGACGAGCGTCGCGGCTGGCTCGCCTACCTGAACGTCAATCCGATCATGGACCCGATCCGAGGGGAGCCCCGGTTCGAAAAGCTGGTCGACAGGATGAAGCTGTGTAGCACGAGGCCGGCTGTGTAGTTCGTGGGTTCCAGAGCCCATTCTGGGAGAAACGATGGAGGGCTCGCCGGCATCGGCCGACGAGCCCCCCACTTTCCCTTGATGCGACGCGGGCGGTCGCCTCAGGCCCCGCAGAGGGACGGCGTCTGGGCGCAGTCGATTGTGAAGGAGATACCGCGAAGAATATTCGCTGAGCCGAGAATCGCCGTCGCATTCCCCGTCGCCGTATTGCCGATCGTGTGAAGCGCTGACGTCAGGTTCGCGTTCAGCAACGAGGAGTAGCTATCGGTCCGACAATTCATCGCGCCGCTCGGGTGCGTTCCGCATGAGCCCGAGCTTCCGGTCTGGAGCGACGTCGCCTCGGTTCCTGTGGCCGGCGGTCCCCAAATGATTGTCGGGCTCCTCGAGAGAACAACCAGGCCGTTCTGCGAAAGATCGACGGAGTCGGTGGACCCGCCGGCGAAGGCGACGTTCGACGTGGCACTCGGCTGATAGAGCACGAGGCCGATGACCTCGACCGTCGGCTCCTGAGAGGAGATGTTCAGGATGGTGATGTCGACGGCGTAGGCGCGCCACTCTCCGCTCGTCGCCAGCGTGGTGTTAAGGTTGCCGACGGTAGTGACCTGATCGATCCACTGCATCCCCCCCGCAAGCAGTGCTGTCAGTGTCAGGTAACCTGAAGGTGACATTTGCGCCGAGACAAGTCTCGCCGCGAGAGCAGTGCGGCTCCCACTCGGAAGCGTTGCGAGGGACTGCCCGAGGGCGAGGAGTGCCTCCTCCACACCCTGTCGCTCCGCCCCCGACGGCGTCACGTTGCTCGACGAGTTGTTGTGACTCGTCGAGCTGTTGCAGGCGCCGGCGACGAGGCCGGCGAGGAGCGGGAGAGTGAGGGTCCAACGGCGCATGGTGTCCTCCTGCGGAGGCGAGCCGACTCGCTGCGGCGCGGGGCAATCCGTGTCGAACCGTCTGCATGATCCCATGGCACGCGAGCGCGCCGGGCGCAAGTAGCGATGTCTGATCGTGCGGGCTCCCGCCAGCCGACGGGCGACACAAATGGAAAACGCTCGCCGGAGCGATTCCGGCGAGCGTTCTCCTCTGCTCACATGCGACTCGCTTCAGCTACTCAATAACGAACCCGGTCGGCCGAGAGGCCGCAGGGATTTCCCGTAGCCGAGCAATCGATCGTGAAGGCAAGGCCACGCCAGGTCTCGGCGGCAGCCATCGTTGCCGTCTTGCTCCCGGTCGCCGTGTTAGGCGGTGATTGGGTGTTGAGCGGCGAGGTGGTCAGGACGTTCACTTGGGCAGAGTAATCGCTCGTCGCGCAAGCGGTCACGCCCGGGGCCGAGGTGATCGCCGTGGTGCAGGTCCCCTTCCCCGACGTCATCACCGACGTCGCCATCGTGCCCGTCGCTGGCGTACCCCAGGTGGCATTCGGCGCGGTGGACCCCACCACGAGACCGTTCGCGTTGGTGCCGAAGTCCACCGAGATGGCGCCTCCGGTTCCAGGCCCACCCGCGAGCCAGAGGTTCGTCGTGCTCGGTTGATACAGCACCGTTCCGATCACCTCGATGGTCGGCTCCTGCGAGCTGATGTTGAGGATGGTCATATCCGCCGAAAACGCATGCCACGTTCCACCGCTGACCAAATCGGTCGTCAGGTTGCTCACCGTGGTGACCTGGTCGACGCCTTGTGCCGCAGCTGACAGCAGGGCGGTAATCAGTACGGCGAGCTCCGGGCCCACCACTTGGGCGGAGGCCTTGGATTGGGCGGAAACCTTGGTTGGACCAACCCTATCTGCCGGCACGATCGTGGCCAGCGCCGCACCGAGGTTCGCCAGGGCTTGGCTCAAGGCGTTTCTCTCCGCCGCACTCGGCGTGGTGTTAGGCGACGAGTTCTTGTTGCTCGTGGAGCTACTGCAGGCGCCGGCGACGAGGCCGACGAGGAGTGGAACCGCGAAGCGCCTAGTGTGCATGTGTGCCTCCGTTCGAAGAGAGCAGACTCGCCTCCGGACCGTACCGCTATCCGTGGTACGCACCGGAAACCATATTCTTCCCACTCGGATGGCACTCAAAGGACGCGCGCGCAAGTACCTGTACTGGAGTTCTTTTGCGGAGATGCTGCGCTGCTGTCGATGTCAGGAGCTCCCCCACCCTGATGGCTGAGCTTGTCGTGACCCGACGCGCGGCGAATTCCACGTTACTGAGTTGCGCCATGGCTCCCAGCCGGGTCGAGACCCGCAGGCACCCGTAAAGTGAGCGCTCTCGCCCTCATCGCGCTCGGCGTCGCGCTCGGGATGCGCCACGCCACCGATCCCGACCACGTGATCGCCGTCTCCACCATCGTCGCGAGACATAGGAGCATTCGCGGCGCCGCGCTCATCGGTGCGCTCTGGGGTGTCGGCCACACCCTCACCATCCTGGTCGTCGGGGGTGCGATCATCCTCTTCAAGTGGGTGATCCCGACGCGCATCGGCCTCACCATGGAGCTCTCCGTGGGGCTCATGCTGATCGTTCTTGGCATGCTCAACCTGACCGGCACCTGGGAGCGCATCCTCCACGCGCTCTCCTTCGCCGCCACGCCCGGCGCGACGGAGGGGCACACGCATGGCGTCCCCCGCCCGCAGCCGGCCGAGGGCGCCGCCGCAGAGCAGGCGGCATCCGCCGAGCGTCCTCACTCGCACCCGCATCGGCACGGCGACTACATCCACACCCACGCGCACTCGCACGACCCGGAGCGGCATGGCCATGCACCAGAGCAGACGCCGCTCGGCTGGCTCGACCGGCGGCTCGGCGCGTTAGGCGCCTACCAGGTCGTGCGGCCCCTGGTCGTCGGAACCGTGCACGGACTGGCCGGATCGGCGGCGGTAGCCCTGCTCGTTCTCGCCACGATCGGAAGCCGGGGCTGGTCGGTGGTCTATCTGCTCGTCTTCGGACTCGGCACTGTGGCCGGGATGATGCTCATCACCGCCGCGATCGGTGTCCCCTTCGCCGTGAGCGGGCGGCGCTTCTCCCGCCTCAACGATGCGCTGCGCGTCGCGTCGGGTGTCGTGAGCGTCGCCTTCGGACTCTTCATCGCCTACCGGATCGGCGTGGTCGAGGGCCTCCTCACCGGCCACCCACACTGGGTGCCGGAGTAGAGACGCCGAAGGAGAACGAACGAGAGCGAGACCGGCGCGGTGGGATCCCCCTCCAGGCGCGCGCACCCAAAGGCCACACCTCGGTGTCGTCGTTCCGCACGGTCCGGCCCCAACTGGGGCCAAAGGGAATCGTGCGGCAACACCGCGCTCTTCTTGAGCTACGCATCCAGCGCCACGCGGCTCAGCCCATACGTGGCCGTTACCCCCGTCTCTCGTTCGTCACCTCCGCAAATGAACAGCGCCCCGCCTGGCTGTCGGCTCAGGCGGGGCGTTGACTTTAGTCCCGGATCGACGGCGAGCAAGCCGCCGTCTACGTCGCAGCTCCGTCCGCCATCGCGCCTGCGCGCGACACGTTTCGACCCGCACCACGTCGTCCGACGACGGTGCGAGGCCACTGTTGATGAGACGTAGCGGACATCAGCATGCAGGCTCCACAGAAACCAGGTTCAGTGAATGCGCGGGCATATCGCGCGCTCCTGAGAGGGCGGCCAGTCTATTGCCTTAGGGCGACCCTGTCAAGTGTCACGCCCAGGCGATTCCCGCCCGGTGCCGATCTCCGTCGATACCGCAACGCGCCCCGGCGGCGGAAGGCGAGATGTGCAACGACCTCACCCGGAGAGCCGACCCTCAGCCGCGCTTGGCGTGCCCCGCGTGATCAACCACCTGCGTGACGCCACTCTCTCGCGCGCAGTGCGCGCAGCAGAAGAAGCGCCCGTCCGCCTCGGCGCCGTGACCGATGATCCGGCAGCCACAGTGGGAGCAGGTGGGGGCCAACTTGTGGATCGCGCACTCGAAGCTGTCGAAGGTGTGCGTCTTACCGGCGGCGACGATCTGGAAGGAGAGGTGGTAGTCGTTGCCGCACACGTCGCATCTAGCCATGGGTCCTCCATGGGAGGGGAGTCACACGTTGGCCTTGCGCACAAACGAGGCCAGCAGCCGATGACCCCGCTCCTGCTCCCCACGATCGCGTGCGCCGGCGTCTCCCCTCGCGCCCCGCGGCTACCTGGCCCGCGCCTACTTGAGGTACGCCCGCACGATCCCCGCGACGTCCTCGGCGTCGGCATTCCGGCGGTTCGGGCCCAGACCGTGCTCCCGGATGTGCTCCGCGAGGACCTCGGCCATGAGGGCGCTCATCGCCCCACGCGATGCGGCGATTAGGCGAAGGACCTCGGCACACTCCTGATCCCCATCCAGAGCGCGCTCGACGGCCTGCGCTTGGCCGACGATGCGTCGGATGCGTCCGAGGAGCTTCTTCTTGTTGCGGATCGTATGCGCCACAACATCTCCGGCCGGAGTCACCGGAGAAGGTAGCGGCACGCCCGCCCCACTGCCAGGTATACCATACCGGGTATGGCATGTAACGTAGAGTAACAAAGATGCCTATACCCCATTGACCGAACCCTCTCGCGGGGTACGTTGCCTTGGCTCGGATCACGCGACCCGCGTGTCCGGCAGATTCTGCCCTGCACCGGGGAGGACTGCATGCGCAGCCTCGCAACAGCGCGACGCCACCCGATCGCCACCCGTGCGCGGCATCTCCGCGCCCACGACGCAGCGTGGCGCCCGATCGCTGCCCTCGCTGTCGCTCTGGCTCTGGTTGGGTGCGGCCGGAAGGCCGCCGCCGACCAGTCCGCCGACACCGTCGTCCGCCAGGGGAGCAAGATCCAGGTTCCGGCGACCTCGCCGCTCCGATCCGCGCTCCAGGTCGACTCGGTCGCCCTCGGCGATGTGCAGTCGGAGTTCTCGGCGGCGGCCGCGGTCGAGGCGGACCCGGCACACGTCGCCCGCATCGTGCCGCCACTGGCCGGACGCGTCGTCAAACTCCACGTCCGATTCGGCGACGTCGTGCGCCCCGGACAGCCGCTGGTCACGCTCGACGCCCCGGATTTCGGCGCCGCCGTGGCCGACTACCAGCGCGCCCGCAGCCAATTCACCCAGGCTCAACGCACCCGCGACCGTGAGGCCGACTTGCGCGACAAGGGGGTCGCCTCGGTGCGCGACGTCGAGCAGGCGGAAACCGATCTCGCGCAGGCGAAGAGCGAGGTCGACCGAACGACCGCCCGCCTCCAGGCGCTCGGCATCGATCCCACCGAGGCGCTGGCCGGGCGAACGCTCGTCGTCCGTGCCCCGATGGCCGGCGTCGTCGACGACGTCACCGCCGCCGAGGGCGAATACCGAAACGACGCGAGCGTGCCGATGATGCTCATTGCCGACCTCTCCACCGTCTGGCTCACCGCCAATGTGCAAGAGAAGGACATCCACGCCGTCGCCAAGGGGCAGGCGGTGGACGCCGTCTTCGCGGCCTATCCCGATCAGCACATCCAAGGCACCGTCTTCTCCGTCGGGAATCTTCTCGACCCCGACACGCGCACAGTCAAGGTGCGCGTCGCTCTCCCCAACCCGAAGCTCCAATTCAAGCCGGGGATGTTCGCGACGATGAGGTTCCACGGCCGAACCGCGCCGGCGATTCTCGTCCCCACCACCGCCATCGTGCAGCTCCGCGACACGACCTACGTCTACGCGGAGGTCGCCCCCTGGACCTTCGAGCCGCGGCCGGTCACGCTCGGCCTGGTGAAGGGAGACAAGACGGTCATCCCCTCGGGACTCGCGCCGGGTGACCGCGTAATCGTCCGCGGCGCACTCCTGCTCCAGTAGGCCGCTCCGAGCAATGTGGATCGAGGCGCTCGTCACCTTCTGCCTTCGCCGGCGGACGCTGATCTTCATCGCCTTTCTGCTCGTGGCAGCGCTCGGCATCTACTCGTGGAACCAGCTGGCGATCGAGGCCTACCCCGATATCGCCGACGTGACATCGCAGGTGATCACTCAGGTCCCCGGGTTGGCCGCCGAGGAGGTGGAGCAGCAGATCACCGTGCCGATCGAGCGCGAGCTGGCGGGGATGCCGGGCCTCGTCGTCATGCGGTCGAAGAGCACCTTCGCCCTCTCACTCATCACCCTGGTCTTCAAGGATGGCGTCGACGACTACTGGTCGCGCCAGCGGATCCTCGAGCGCCTGACGAATGTGAACCTGCCGCCGGGGATCACGCCGTCGCTCGACCCCCTCACCTCGCCGATCGGCGAGATCTACCGGTACACCCTCGAATCGCCGGGCCGCACATCCCGGGAGCTACGCGAGCTGCAGGAGTGGGTGGTGATTCCGGCGCTCAAGCAGGTCTTCGGCGTCGTCGACGTGAGCAATTTCGGCGGTGTGCCGACCCAGTTTCAGCTCACCATCGACCCAGCGAAGCTGGCCCAATACGGGCTCTCCCTCTCGCAGGTGACGAGCGCCCTCCAAGCGAACAACCAGAACTCCGGCGGCAGCATCCTCGTCCACGGAGACCAGGGGTTCGTGGTGCGTGGGATCGGGCTCATCGGCTCGCTCAACGAGCTCGGGAGCATCGTCCTCACCGAGAAGCGGGGGACGCCGGTGCTCGTTCGCGACATCGGCCGCATGGAGCTCTCCTCTCCGCAGCGGCAAGGGATTCTCGGCAAGAACGACAACCCCGATGGCGTCTCCGGAATCGTCCTCCTCCTCAAGGGAGAGAACGCCTCACGAACGCTCGTCGGCGTGCACAAGAAGGTGGACGAGCTCAACGCGCGAATCCTCCCCGCCGACGTGAAGGTCGTCTCCTACCTCGATCGCACGACCCTCGTCGACACCACGCTCCATACCGTCACCCGAACAGTGCTCGAGGGGATCGGGCTCGTCTTCCTGGTACTCGTGCTCTACCTCGGGAGCGTGCGCGGGGCGGCGATCGTCGCGGTGACGATTCCACTGGCGCTCTTGACCGCATTCATCGGGATGCACCTGACGAACATCCCGGCGAACCTGCTCTCTCTCGGTGCGATCGACTTCGGCATCATCGTCGACGG